>ERZ1740065.349-NODE-349-length-24218-cov-6.210694_pt1 | contig 24218 bp, 23 predicted proteins | sample MGYA00581738_ERZ1740065 | MGnify/ENA primary metagenome ERZ1740065 (study PRJEB43018, sample SAMN04849749) | marine metagenome | isolation source: floating plastic debris | place: Pacific Ocean | collected 2008-09-01 | study: EMG produced TPA metagenomics assembly...
TGTTCCGGAACCTGGTTTTCCCGTTTGCCGTTATGGTTTGCGGCAGATACCAGCCCCTGTGCTTCTATCTGCTCCACATGGCGCGCGGCTTTATTGTATCCAATGGCCAGTTTCCGCTGGATATAGCTGGTTGAGCACTTGCGATCCTTGATCACCACCAGCACCGCCTGGTCATAAAGCGCATCTTCCCCATCGGTGTTGCCGCCCAGACCCAGCACCAGATCGATATCGTTTTCCTTGTCGTCGGACGGCCCTTCGACCACGCCGGACACATAGTCCGGCTCGCCGTAGGCCTTGAGGTGGTTCACGATCTCCTCCACCTCTTCATCAGACACAAACGGCCCGTGGCAGCGGGTGATCTTGGCACCGCCGGCCATGTAGAGCATATCGCCCATACCCAGCAGCTGCTCGGCCCCCATCTCGCCCAGAATGGTGCGGCTGTCGATTTTCGAGGTCACCTGGAAGGAAATCCGCGTCGGGAAATTCGCCTTGATCGTGCCGGTGATCACATCGACCGACGGGCGCTGCGTCGCCATGATCAGGTGGATGCCGGAGGCCCGCGCCATCTGCGCCAGACGCTGGATGCAGGCCTCGATCTCCTTGCCCGCGACCATCATCAGATCGGCCATCTCATCGACGATGACCACGATGTAGGGCAGCGCCTCGGGTGTATTCTCTTCCGTCTCAAACACCGGTTCGCCGGTCTCGTCGTCGAAGCCGGTCTGCACGGTGCGTGTGAACATCTCGCCCTTGGCCAGTGCCTCGCGCACCCGGCTGTTGAAGCCTTCGATGTTGCGCACACCCATCTTGGACATCTTGCGATAGCGCTCTTCCATCTCGCCCACGACCCATTTCAGGGCCACGACGGCCTTCTTTGGGTCGGTGACAACGGGGCTCAGCAGGTGGGGAATACCGTCATAGACACTCAGTTCCAGCATCTTCGGGTCAATCATGATCATCCGGCATTCTTCCGGCGTCAGCTTGTAGAGCAGGCTGAGGATCATGGTGTTGATCGCCACGGACTTACCGGAACCGGTCGTCCCCGCGATCAACAGGTGAGGCATCTTCGCGAGGTTTGCAACCACCGGATCGCCCCCGATGTCCTTGCCCAGGGCCAGCGGCAGCCGCATGTTGCTGTCACCGAAATCGCGGGCCGAGAGGATTTCGCGCAGCACCACTTTCTCGCGGCTGTCATTGGGCAATTCGATCCCGATGACCGAGCGGCCCGGAACTGTCGAAACACGTGCCGAGAGGGCCGCCATGGACCGCGCGATATCGTCAGCCAGACCGATCACACGGCTAGCCTTCAGACCAGGCGCAGGCTCCAGTTCGTACATCGTGACAACCGGGCCCGGACGTACCGCCACGATCTCGCCCTTCACCCCATAGTCATCCAGCACCGATTCCAGCATGCGTGCGTTCTCTTCCAGCGCTTCATCGCTCAGATGCAGGCGCGGCACCTCGATCGGGTTCTCCAGCAGGCTGAGCGGCGGCAATTCGAACCCGGGATGTGTGTCATCAAACGACAGTTTCGGCTGCGCTTCCGCCTGTGCCCGCGCGGAGGGCTGCACCGGCTTCCGGGTCGGCTGCTGCACCACGCGACGTGGCTCCGCCACCGGAACGACAGGTGGTTCGACAAACGCCTCTTCTTCGAGCGATGACATCAGATCGGCGTCATCCGGCGCAGGCGGGATCGCCGACGTATGCGGCGCAGTCAGCGGTGGCTCGGCCCGGGCGCCGCCGGTATTCAGCAGCAGCGGATCAGGTCCACGCCCCCGCCCCTTGGTCAGCGGGGCGGTCGCGGGTGTCTGCACCGCAAGGCTTGTGCGGGCCCGCGATTTGATGACATCTGCGATGCGCGCCTTGATCCGGTCCTCGCCGGGCTCGTCATCGACATCCATTGCCATGTCGCCCTCAACCAGCTCCGGTTCCGGCATAACCTCGGGCCGCTTGATCAGGCCGGGCATGCGGGAAAACAAGCCGGTCTTAGGCTCATCCGCAGAGTCCTGAAAGGACGGCGCACCATGCGCGGGGGCCACTTCGGTATGGATGGTCTGGGCGGCAATCGCCTCGGCCGCGGCGGCACGCTCTTCGCGCGCCCGGGCGCGACGCTCGGCATGACGCGCAGACAGGCTCTGCGCAGTGGCGAATGCACCGTTCGCACCCCGCCCCAGCAGTGCCATGATACCGGCATAGATCATCACCACGCCAACAAGCAGGAAGCGCCCGACGCGCATCAGCTCCGGCTTGGTAAACCCGGTCACGAAAGCGCCAAGCGCCAGAATGCCGATGGCCATCAGCACCGACATCAATTTGACGGTGAAGGTGGATCCGATGGGCAGCAACGTCAGCAAAAAGCCCATGACAGTATCGCCTAAGAGCCCGCCGAGCCCAAAACTATGGGTGTCCAGCCAATTCCCATCCGGGGTCAGCGTTGCCGCATAAATTGCCCCAAGAGCAATGGCAATTGGCGCAAAGATCAGGCGCCCGATGGCGCGTTCCGCACCCTGGTGCAGGGCAAACCTCACGCCCCAGGCCACCAGAACGATGCCGATACCCCAGGCGCCCCATCCCACGATCATGAAGAGCGGTGCGGCAAGCGATGCGCCGGGCCGCCCCAGCCAGTTCTGCACAGGCGCGTCGGTTGAAACCATCCAGTTTGGATCATCCGGCGTGTAAGAGGCGATCATCGCGCAGGCCATGCAGCCCAGAGCGATCAGAACACGGCCCAGCAATTCCTTGCCACGCTTTTCGACGGCTTCCGCCATGTTGCTGTCCAGCAGCGGGTCACGTCCACGTGTTTGATATGCCATGCTCTGATCCCTCGTCACTTATTGCGGATAAAGGCAGTCGCGGATCAATTCGATCCCGCGCGCCGTTTCCACTTTTGGGGCCACCATCGCGGCCCTGATGTATCCTTGTCCGGGGTTCACCCCGTTGTAGTCCTGCGCCAGATAACCGCCCGGCAAGACCCGGACCCCCGTCTCGCGCCACAGCTTGACGGCGGCGGACTCGTCGTTCTCGACCGGCAGCCACAGGAAAAAGCCCGCCTCGGGGCTCGCATATCCCGGCACATTGCCGAGGATCCGATCCGCGATGTCGTATTTCTCCACGTACAGCGCCCTGTTTTCCACCACATGCGCCTCGTCGTCCCAAACCACCGCCGCTGCAGCCTGCAAGGGCGATGGCAAGGGCGCACCCGCGTAGTTACGCAGTTGCTTGATTTCGCGCATGTTCTCCGCGCCACTTGCAACAAAGCCTGACCGCAGACCCGGCAGGTTTGACCGTTTTGACAGGGAGTGGAAGATGACGACCCGGTTGAGATCGGCGCCGGTCTCCTGCGCCACCTGCAACGCACCGACAGGGGGCGTGTCGCGGTAGATCTCCGAATAGCACTCATCGGCAAAGATCTTGAAATCGTACTTTTCCGCCAGCGCAATCAGATCGCGCCAGTATTCACGGGTTGCGACAACGCCCTGAGGGTTCGCAGGCGAACAGATATACACCGCGGTCGTGCGGTTCAACACGTCCTCCGGCAAACTCGAAAACTCCGGCAAATGCCCGTTTTCGCGTGTGGCCGGTACCATCACCGGGTCTGCGGCGGCCGAGAGCGCGGCAATCATATAGACTTGGTAGAAGGGGTTCGGCATCAGGATGGCCGGGCGTTTTCCGGCCTTTGTCTCTGGGCAAAGCGCCATCACGGCGTTGTAGAGACCTTCGCGCGTGCCGTTCAGCGCCATCACCTGCGCATCAGGGTCCAGCGACACGCCATAGCGTCGCTGAACGAAACCGCAAATCGCCGCCCGCAATTCGGCGGACCCCTCGTTCGGAGGATAATTGTTAAATCCTGCCGCGTTCTGCACGATCACATCGGTCACCCATGCCGGAAACACGTGTTTCGGCTCACCGATGGTCATGTGGATCGCAGGCCCACCCCCTTCGGACACGTCGAGCAATGCGCGCAAACGCGGCCAAGCATGTGCCGGAAGGTTCGAAAACCGCTCAGGATACACCATTAAAACTGCCTCAGATCGGGATCGTTCGCGTCCCGTTTTGCCCAAACTACCCAAGGCGGCCGCCTGCGTCCACAAAAACGCGCAGCTTTGTCGGAATTTGTGACTTTTAGGCCAATGCCTTCTCGGCCGCGGCGCCGTGGCGCAAAAGTGCGCCTTCGCAGTCGGGTGGCGCCATCATCATGAGCCCGCAACTGGGCACGCCCGTGGGCAGGCTAAGCGCGCAAAGGCCCATCAGATTGCCAATCCGCGTATTACGCAGGGCAAGGAGGTTCTCTGTCACATAGTAGTCGTGATCCGCGTTCAGCCGCTCCAGATTCGGGGGAAGAATCGGTGCTGTGGGCAGCAGAACAGCATCATATCCCGCCGTTGCCTGATCATAGGCCATACGAGCCGCTTCAAGGGTCGCCCAGGCAGCGACATAATCCGGCCCGGTATGGTTCTGACCCAACCGGAACCGCTCCAGAATCTCGCTGTACATCGCGTCCGGATTGGCTTCGATCACGTCGCGCCACAGGCCATAAGCCTCTGATGTGTATACGCAAGTGCTTTGTGCCATCGCAGTTTCCACCGCCGGGATCTGAATGCGCTCGACCCGCGCACCGGCGCTGTGAAACTTCACAATCGCCTGCTGGAAAGCGGTCATCGGCTCCTCTCGCACATCCTGCGTGGCCACTGTTTCAAGGATCGCAAAGCGTTTGTTTGCCAGTGTCGCTCCACTCAGATCGAACGGCTTGCGCCCTTCCAGGGCAGCCATCAGAAGATTCGCATCCTCGACGGTCCGGCAAAGCGGGCCGACCGTGTCGAAACGGAGCGCCAGCGGCACCACCCCCTCAAGGCTGAGCCGACCGGATGTCGTCTTGAGCCCGACAAGGTCATTCCAGGCCGAGGGGATACGCACCGACCCGCCGGTGTCCGAACCGATGCCCGCCGCCGCAAGGCCAAAGGCAACCGAGGCAGCGGCCCCCGAGGAGGACCCTCCCGGCACCGCGCCCTCGTCGTTCACGCAGGGTGGTGTATTTGTGCTGGGATTGTATCCAAGGCCGGAAAAGGCAAGCTCGGACATATGGGTTTTGCCAAGGCAGATGAGCCCCGCAGCCGTCGCATTGGCCAAGACACGAGCGTCTTCGTCCGGCACCCGACCTGCCAGGAGTCTGGAGCCCGCTTCCGTCGCAATGCCGGCCGTATCAAACAGGTCTTTCCAGCTGATGGGCACACCATCCAGCGGCGACAGTCTCTGGCCGGCGGCCGCACGTTGCGATGCTGCCTGCGCTTCCGCCAGCGCGCGCTCGCCCGTTGTCCGGGCGTAGATGCGATCCTTCAGCGGGTGGCCCTTGATGGCATCCAGATACGCCTGTGTCAGCGCAACAGGATCGATGTCGCCGGCCGCAATACCGCGCCCCAGCTCCGCGGCGGTCATTTTCAACCAGTCCTGCATAGTATTGTCCCCACTGTCCCCGGCCCGAGGGTAGCGACGCAAGCGCGCATGGACAATCCCCCGCCCCCGGTCCTATTGAGGCATATGGATTTCGACTGTGACATCATCATTGTCGGCGGCGGGCTGAACGGCCCGACACTGGCAATCGCGCTGGCGGCCGCTGGCCAATCGGTGACCCTGGTGGATGCTTTACCGCTCAAGACGCGGAAGAATGCCGCGTTCGACGGGCGCTCATACGCTTTGGCGCTGACCTCGGCGCGGCTGTTTCGCGGGCTTGGCATCTGGGCACGGATCGAAGACAAGGCGCAACCCATGCTCGACATCAAGGTGAGCGATGGACGCGCCGGTGAAGGCCCCGCACCCTTTTTCATGCATTTTGATCACGCCGAGATCGAAGAAGGACCCATGGGGTTCATGGTCGAAGACCGGCACCTGCGGCCCGCGCTGCTGGACGTTGTCAAGGCAACGAAGTCCATTCGTCAGGTCAGCGGCGACGAAGTGACGGCACAGCAGGTGGATCAGACAGGTGTCACCGCCACACTCGCCTCCGGCAAGACCCTGCGGGCACGTCTGCTGATTGGATGCGACGGACGCGGCTCCGGCACGGCGACCCGGGCCGGGATCACCCGGACAGGCTGGGGCTATGATCAGACAGCACTTGTTTGCGCGTTGACGCACGAGCGGCCGCACCATGGTGTGGCGCACCAGTTTTTCATGCCCCCGGGGCCGCTGGCAATCCTGCCGCTGACCGGCAACCGATCCTCGATTGTCTGGAGCGAGACAACCGAGAATGCGCGTGCGATAAACGCCCTGCCCGACGCCGACTATCTTGACGTGCTGCGGCCACGCTTCGGCGATTTCCTTGGCGAGATTGCTCTTGCCGGTGCGCGCTTCACCTATCCCCTGTCTCTGTCCCTGGCGAACGCGTTGATTGCCCCACGTGTTGCATTGGTCGGAGATGCGGCCCATGGCGTGCACCCGATTGCGGGCCAAGGTCTGAATGCCGGGTTGAGAGATGTTGCCGCACTGGCCGATGTGATCGCGGATGCCACACGGCGCGGAGAAGACATCGGCGCAGCACCTGTTCTCGGGCGCTATCAACAGTGGCGCCGCTTCGACAACGCGACGCTGGCTTTGGCGACTGATGGCTTCAACAGGTTGTTTTCAAATGACAACCCCGTCCTGCGGGGGCTGCGTGATCTGGGTATGGGGCTTGTTGGTCGCCTGCCCAGAGTGCGCCGCGGCTTCATCCGAGAGGCAGCGGGGCTTACCGGCGATTTGCCCAGATTGATGAAAGGCGAGTCGCTCTAGTCCAGGACGCGCGCCTCATCGGTCAGCATCACCGGAATGCCGTTTCGGATCGGATACGCGAGGTTTGCAGGCACCGATATCAGCTCCTGCCGCTCCGCATCGTATTCCAGTGTCGTATGGCTGCGGGGGCAGATCAGGGCCTCCAGCATCCGGCGGTCGAACTCTACCGTCGTTTCAGTCATTGGATCATCTCACTCTCGCTGCCACCGCGCAGCTGATACTCGATCAGCGTGACAAGTGTTTCGCGCCGTGTGGACAGCGACGGGGCTTCAAGCAGGGCTTGTTTATCTTCAGGATCGAACTCAAGCATCATCGACAGCGAATTGATGAGAAGCTCGTCATCGGCCTCTTTCAGCGTATCCCAATCTGCCGAGAGATCGCGCGCGTCGAAGTAACGCCCCAGCAGTTCCATGAACCCGTTGCGGTCGAAACAGCTGTCTTTTTCCTCAGGCCCCAGATCGCGGTCAAACCCGTCCCACTTCACATCGCAGCGACGGTAAGGGGTAAACCCCTGCACTTCCTGGACCACCCGAAAGCGGCAGATACCGCCCAGCGTGATCAGATACCGCCCGTCTTCTGTCTCGGAAAACTGCGTGATCCGCCCGGCGCATCCGATGGAATGCAGGCCGTTACCGCTGCGTCCCGGAACCTCGTTGGGCTGGATCATCCCGATCAACCGGGTGGGCGTTTTCAACGCATCTTCAAGCATTAGCAGATACCGCGGCTCAAAGATATGCAGCGGCAACCGGGCCCGCGGCAACAGCAAGGCGCCGGGTAGCGGAAAAACAGCGATCGTGTCGGGAAGCTCTGCGGCTTTTATCATGCAAGACCACCTAGCCCGCAGGTGACATCAGGCAAATATCATCGAGCTCAACTTGCGCCGACCATTCAGCATGATCGGATCGTTGGGCTTGAGCGCTTCGAAGATGGTGAACAGCTGCGTCTTTGCAGCGCCGTCATTCCACTCGCGATCCCGGCGGAAAAGCTCAAGAAGCTGATCCACCGCGCCTTCGACATCTCCGTTTGCGTGCATCGCCTGCGCAAGATCGAAACGGGCCTGATGATCGTCCGGTTTGGCATCGACCGCGGCTTTCAGATCATCAACCGGCCCGGCCCCTTCGGCCTGCCGGGCCAGCTCAAGCTGCGCATGGGCGGCTTCCAGTTCGGGCGAGGCAGAGATGTCGGCAGGTGCACCGTTCAGAATGGCCTCCGCCTGATCCAGCTCCCCCATCGCGATGTGGGCGCGTACCATGCCACCGTAGGCCCCGGCGTGATTGGCGTCTTCGCCCAGAATCGCGGCAAAGGTCTGTGCGGCGTCCGTCGCGGCCCCTTCGGCCAGCATTTCCTCGGCCGCGGCCACCGCTTCATCCAGCGTATCGCTCGGCGCTTCACCGCCCGACGCCTTGACCACGCGGTCGATGAACGCCTTGATCTCCGATTGCGGCACAGCCCCCTGAAACCCGTCCACCGGCTGCCCCTTGTGGAAGGCATAGACCGTCGGAATCGACTGGATCTGCAGCTGCCCCGCAATCATCTGGGCCTCGTCCACATTGACCTTGACCATCTTCACCGCGCCTTTTGCGGCGCGGACGGCGTCTTCCAGCTGCGGCCCAAGCGTCTTGCACGGCCCGCACCACGGCGCCCAAAAATCGACGATCACCGGGGTGGTTTGCGACGCTTCAACGACATCGGCCATGAAGGTCGCTTCGGTCGTGTCCTTGATCAGATCATCGGGGGCCGGGGCTGCGCTCAGGTTCAGGTCCATCATCTTCGTGTCCTTACGGGTTGCGTCAGGGGTTATATGGGAGGCGGCGCATCAATTCAAAGGTCAAAACTGGCAAAGACGGGTGCATGGTCGCTTGGCTTCTCCCAGCCCCGGGCCGCGCGCATGATCCGGCTGGAATGGGCGGCGTTGGCGATATCGGGACTTGCCCAGACATGGTCGAGCCTGCGGCCTTTGTCTGCGCCGTCCCAGTCTTTCGCCCGGTAGGACCACCAGCTGTAAAGCCGCCCGTCGGGAATGTCTTTCCGCGTCACATCCTGCCACCCGCCCGCTTCTTGCGTCTCCGCCAGATGTTCCACTTCGATGGGGGTATGGCTGACCACCTTCAGCAGCTTCTTGTGATCCCAGACATCGTCTTCACGCGGCGCGATATTCAGATCGCCAACAAGGATGGATTTTGCCGGGCGATTGTCCCGGAACCAATCCCGCATCTCTGTCAGATAGTCGAGCTTCTGACCGAATTTCTCGTTGATGGCCCGGTCCGGGACGTCACCGCCGGCCGGGACGTAAAAATTGTGCACCGTTACGCCGTTCTCCAGCTGTCCGGCGATATGGCGCGCGTGGCCCAGAGCGGCGAAGTCATGCGATCCGACTTCCTGCATGGGAATCTTGGAAAGGATCGCGACGCCGTTGTATCCCTTCTGACCGCGCGCGACGACATGGCCGTATCCCGCGGCGGCAAAGGCCTCCAGCGGCATCTTCTCCACCGGGCTCTTGCACTCCTGCAAACACAGAACGTCCGGGCCTTCTTCGGCCAGCAGTTTCAGCACGAGCTCTTCACGCAAGCGGACGGAGTTGATGTTCCAGGTGGCCAGAGTAAAGGTCATAATTCACGCTCCGCTTCGGTTTCGTGGCACCCTAGCGCGTGCCGTGACCCTTCGCCATGCCGAAACGTGCGGAAAGACAGCACCGCAAGCAGCACGCGAACGAGGGCAAAAACCGACCGGGCACAAGGCCCGGCCAAGTCCAACAGGGAGGTGCATGTCATAACCCGGACATGCGCGGGATTTCTGAATGTGGCATGAATGACCTGCCACCCTCACGATCCATATAAGCGCAAATTGGTTAATAAAAACCCAACGCGTTACGCCATAAGACGATATCCGCCTGATTCGGTCACAAGAAGGCGCGCATTGGACGGATCTGGTTCAATTTTCTGACGGAGGCGATAGATGTGCGTCTCCAACGTGTGGGTGGTCACGCCTGCATTATAGCCCCAGACCTCGTGCAGCAGCACGTCACGCGGCACCACGCCATCATTGGAACGATAGAGGAATTTCAAGATGTTAGTCTCTTTTTCCGTCAATCGGACCTTCTTGTCGTCTTCCGTGACCAGCATCTTCATCGACGGCTTGAAGGTGTAGTGCCCCAATTGAAACACCGCATCCTCGGATTGTTCGTGCTGGCGCAGCTGTGCGCGAATACGTGCCAGAAGAACGGGAAATTTGAAGGGTTTGCTGACATAGTCATTGGCACCGGCATCCAGACCCAGAATAGTGTCTGCATCGCTGTCATGGCCGGTCAGCATCAGGATGGGGCTTTTCACGCCCTGCTTGCGCATCAGGCGGCACAGTTCCCGACCATCCGTGTCGGGCAGGCCGACATCGAGGATCACCAGATCGTAGAGCGCTTCCTTGGCGCGAACCATTGCGTCAGCGCCGTTTGCAGCTTCGAATACATCGAAGTCTTCTGTCATGATCAACTGCTCACTCAGCGCTTCGCGCAGGTCATCGTCATCATCGACCAAAAGTATCTTTTTCAACTGTGCCATAGGTTGTCTCCCTTGAGTGCAACACAAATGTGTGTTCCAGCGCTTTCCCGCAAGCGCACAGCCAAATCTCTCACGCGCTCGTGTTACGGGGACCGGGAAATGTTTCAATTTCGTTGGAATTGGCCTAGATCAACCGCAGAATATGCAGGCATTGTAACATCATGAACATCGGACCGGACATCACTGAGCTGTTGGCGCGCGCGCGCGCAGACCTGCGCATGGGCGTGCCCGTGGTCATGGAATGCCCGGCACCCGTGTTGATTTCGGCGGCGGAAACGCTCTCGCCATCCCGCCTCAAGAGCTTGCTGGAGATGCCCGGCAACAGCGTCGTGACCATCACCTCCCGCCGGGCCGAAACCCTGAAGGCGCGGGTCTACGATGGCGATCTGGCGCGGGTGTGGCTGCCGGCAGATGCCACACTGGAGTGGGTGCGCGGGATTGCCGACCCGGCGGGCGACTTGATGACCCCGATGAAAGGGCCGCTTGCCTGCGCGCGGGGAGGCGAGGTCAGCGCACATCGCGCAGGCCTGCAGATCGCCAAAACGGCACGGTTGCTGCCGGCCATTCTGGTCACACCCGTCGAGGATGCGTTAGGTTTTGCACGCGACCATGGTCTGACCATGCTGTCGCTGGAGCAGGTCGTGGCACATTTGAGTGATCGCAGCCCGTTGCACCCGGTCGTGCACGCCCGGCTGCCGCTGGAAGTTTCCGAGGCGGGCAGATTGCACGTGTTCCGGCCCGAGGACGGTGGCGAGGAGCATTACGCCGTGGAGATTGGCCGCCCGGACCGCGCGCAGCCGGTGCTGACCCGGCTGCATTCCGCCTGTTTCACAGGGGATCTCATGGGGTCGCTCAAGTGTGACTGTGGCCCTCAGCTGCGCGCAGCCCTGGCGCAGATGGGCCAGGAAAGTCAGGGCGTGCTGCTCTACATGAACCAGGAAGGACGCGGCATTGGCCTGGCCAACAAGATGCGGGCCTATTCATTGCAGGATCAGGGGTTCGACACGGTCGAGGCCAACCATCGTCTCGGCTTCGAGGACGACGAACGCGACTTCAGGCTCGGCTCGGACATCTTGCAGTCGATGGGCTTCTCCTCCGTGCACCTGCTGACCAACAACCCCCGAAAGGTGCGGATGATGGAGGCCAGCGGGATCACCGTTGCCACCCGCGTGCCATTGCAGGTCGGCGAGAACCGCCACAACCACGCCTATCTGGCGACGAAGGCGGCAAAGTCGGGCCACTTGCTGTGACCCCCGATGACCTCGTCCTGACGCCGCGGGGTATTCGATTTCAGGGCCGGCGCTATCCCTGCACACTCGGCAAGACCGGGCGCACGGATCACAAAAGGGAAGGGGATGGTGCCACGCCCGTTGGTGTGCACCGGATTGTCGGCATGCTCTACCGCCCCGACCGGATGGCACGCCCCACAGACTGGGCGCTGCCGATTGGACCGCGCGATCTGTGGTCTGATGACAGCGACGATCCCGACTACAACATGATGGTACGCGCGCCCTATGCCGCCAGCCACGAAAAACTGCGGCGCGCCGATCCGCTCTATGATCTTGTGATCCTGACCGATTGGAACTGGCCCTATGCGGTGAAAGGGCGCGGCTCGGCGATCTTTATTCACCAATACCGCAGGCCCGGGTATCCGACCGAAGGATGCATTGCCCTGTCACGCAAGCACCTGCGCCAGATCGCCCCGAAGATCAGCTACCACACGCGATTGATCATACCTGCACCTTAGCGGTCTGGGGCAGCCTTTCAGGTGGGTGTGCGCTCTCCGAAAATCGCGGAGCCCACGCGCACATGGGTGGCACCCAGAGCAATGGCCTTTTCGAAGTCTCCGCTCATCCCCATGCTGAGACCCGTCAGACCATTCCGCTCGGCGATCTTGGCCAGTAGTGCGAAATGCAGCGCAGCTTCTTCGTCAATTGGCGGGATGCACATCAGCCCCCGCACAGGCAGATCCATCGCCTGGCACTCTGCGACAAAGGCATCCGTCTCTGCGGGCAGCACACCCGCCTTTTGCGGCTCTTCACCCGTGTTGACCTGAACAAACATCTCCGGGCAGGCCCCCGTCTCCTGTGCCAGCCGGGCAAAGGTTTTCGCCAGCTTCGGGCGGTCAAGCGAGTGAATGCTCTGAAAGAGGTCGAAAGCCTGCCGAGCCTTGTTGGTTTGCAAGGGGCCGATCAGATGCAGGTCGATATCGTCAAACGCCTCACGAAACGCCGGCCACTTGCCCGCAGCCTCCTGCACGCGGATTTCCCCAAAGCACCGGTGGCCCTCGCGCAAGACAGCTTCAACCCGCGTGTTCGGCTGAACCTTCGAGACGGCGATGCGCGCGACCGATCCGGCGTCGCGCCCTGCTGCGATCTCCGCTTTTGCGATCCGCTCGGAAATCTCTGCTAAACCCATCTCGCTCTCCAATCGATGCTTGCCGCACAAGATAACAGCTCTGCCCAAAAGAAAAGGGGCAGACCCGAAGGCCTGCCCCTAAAGTCTTGGATCGTTCAGATCGACTTAGAAGTCGAAGCGAACACCCAGGTCAGCAATGGTGTTGCCAGCTGCGTTCGAGCCGACCATACCGTCGAGGCGAACACCACCACCCAGCGAGTGGCGGAAGCCCAGGCCGTAGGATGTGTCGTTCGCGTCTGCACCACCGGTGGAGACGGATGCCAGAACGTTTGTCGCTGCGCCAACCGGGATGGATGCCGATGCACCGAACACGGTATCGTCATCACCTTCGAAGTCGGAGACCAGGAACGACACGTCTGCGATACCCAGAGTACCGGACAGAGTTGCAACAACCCAGTCTTGCTCGGGCGACGAACCTGCGCCAGCTGCTTCGAACTCGCCATATACGAGACCGAATGTCCATGCGCTGAAGGTGTAGGATGCACCGATCTCGAAGGAGTCACCTGCAGACACGGTTGCAGCTGTTGCGCCATCGTTGTCCTGGTGGTCGTCGGTGTAAGACGCCATGAACGCAAAGTCGCCCATTTCGTACTTCACGTTGATGCCGTTTGCACCAGCACCGGTGCTGGAGAACGCGGGCAGGGACACGCCGGAGTTGGCGTACTGACCGGTCTGACCAACGAGGCCGGGCTCGAAGCCGAAGTAGTCAACAACTTCTGCGGCGTCTGTGACACCGGAGATGTTACCAACGCGAACGCGCAGACCGCCGGAGGACACTTGGAAGCGCGCGCCGGAGAAGGTACCCTGGTTTGCAGAGTTGTCAGCGTTTTCGTTTGCTTCAACACGGATACGTGCAGCGAAGCGGATGCCGCCGTCTGTCTCTGTCGACGAGTCGATGTTCAGACGATACCGGCTTTCGATGCGCGTTTCTTCACCACCCGCACGATCTTCTTCGTAGAGGATACCGAAACGGCCGTAACCGTTGAAGTTAAAGTTTGCTGTGTCAGCTGCTACGACACCGGCTGTTCCGACCAGCGCAGTAGTAGCGATGAGAAGTTTTTTCATGAACTTGTCCTCGGTTTCATTCGTTGTCCAATGGGAGAATCCCTTTTGAACCTGGCTCGTGTTTCGCTCTTAACGGCCCCCTTTTGCAAGGACTTGGACAATGGTGAGGCGAGAGCCGGGAAAAATGGTGCAGCTTTGCCACACTCTTTCCTACCCGCCCGTTCGGCAAATATCCTTCCCGTAAAAAGAGGCGCTTAACAACCGCGCCATCCGCGATATCGCCCTTGTCCCTCCGCCACCAGATAGATTAACGTGTAGCCGAAATTGAGCAGCGGATAGCAATATGACACTAACCAGTTTTTTGAGGCTTTTTGCCACCCTCGGCCTTGTGGTCGCGCTGTCTGCCTGCAGCCAGGGCGAAAGCTCCAGCGGCAACCCGCGACCGTTCGACGACCCCGATATCGACAGCGACATCGCACGGGTATCAGACGGGCGGGGCGCAGAGACCATCTGGCAGGCCTTCGGACGGCGCAACACCGAAACGAATGTGGCGGTGAACAAGTACATCTGGTCCGCATCGCTGGAAGTATTGGACTTCCTGCCCGTTCAATCCGTCGATCCGTTTACGGGCGTGATCATCACCGGCTTTGGCCGTCCGCCCGGCGGTGGCCGCTCCTACCGTGCCACCGTGCTTATCAATGACCCTGCGCTGGATGCACGCTCTCTCAACGTTTCCTTGCAGACGCAGGGTGGCCCCGCGAGTGCTGCCACCGTGCGCGCCGTCGAAGACGCCATCCTGAGTCGCGCCCGCCAACTACGTATCGCAGACAACCGGCTCTAGGTTCTCGGCTCATTAACCCCATGCACCATCAGCGCCGGGCCCCGTCTACAAAACGGCTCCCGGCGCTCTCACGTTAAAGGACGCAGTCATGACGCGTTACACCCCCGCAGAGATCGAAGCCCGCTGGCAAGAGGCGTGGTCCAGGGATGAAATCTTCAAAGCCGTGCGCTCGGCTGACAAACCGAAGTACTACGTGCTGGAGATGTTCCCCTACCCGTCGGGCCGTATCCACATGGGGCATGTGCGGAACTACACGATGGGCGATGTGATCGCACGCTACAAGCTGGCGACCGGGCACAACGTACTGCACCCCATGGGGTGGGATGCCTTTGGAATGCCTGCGGAAAATGCCGCCATGGCCATCGGCGGACACCCCAAGGACTGGACCTACGGGAACATCGCCGACATGCGGGCGCAGATGAAACCGCTCGGTCTGAGCATCGACTGGTCCCGGGAGTTTGCCACCTGCGATCCGGAGTATTACGGCCAGCAGCAGGCGCTGTTCATCGACTTTCTCGAAGCGGGGCTGGTCTATCGCAAGAACGCGATCGTCAACTGGGACCCCGTCGACATGACCGTTCTGGCAAACGAGCAGGTCGAGCAGGGGCGCGGCTGGCGCTCCGGCGCGCTGGTGGAACGGCGGGAACTGACCCAGTGGTTCTTCAAGATCAGCGAGTATTCGGAAGAGCTTCTCAACGCGCTGGACGGGTTGGAGAACTGGCCGGCCAAGGTCCGCCTGATGCAGGAAAACTGGATCGGCAAGTCGCGCGGCCTGCAGTTCGCCTTCTCCACCATCGACGGTCCCGACGGACATGACCGGATCGAGGTCTACACAACCCGGCCCGACACCCTGCTCGGGGCGTCTTTCGTCGGCATCTCGCCGGACCATCCGCTGGCCAAGGTGCTGGAGCGCGACAATGAAGAGATCGCGGCCTTCTGCGCCGAATGCCGGAAAGGCGGCACGACGGAAGAGGCGATCGAGACCGCGGAGAAGCTTGGGTATGACACCGGCATCCGGGTACGGCATCCGTTTGACACGGCACATGAACTGCCCGTCTACATCGCCAATTTCATCCTGATGGACTACGGCACCGGGGCGATCTTCGGCTGCCCGGCGCATGACCAGCGCGATTTCGAGTTTGCGACGAAATACGAGCTGCCGATCATTTCGACGTTCCTGCCGTCGGAGGATACTCCGGATGAACTGACCGAGGCATTTGTCCCCGCCAAGACCGAGAAAGTCTTTTACAATAGGGGGTTTGCGGGAGAGGCGCACCAGACCGGACTGGAAGCCATCGACGCGGCCATCGACTTCTGCGAGCAGAATGGCGTGGGACAGGGCGTCACCAAGTTCCGCCTGCGCGACTGGGGCCTGAGCCGCCAGCGCTACTGGGGGTGCCCGATCCCTGTCGTCCACTGCGATGCATGCGGCGTGGTGCCCGAGAAGAAAGAAAACCTGCCGATCGAGTTGCCCTATGATGTGACGCTCGATGTCCCCGGCAATCCGCTGGACCGGCACCCGACCTGGCGGGATACGACCTGTCCGTCCTGCGGCAAACCGGCCAGGCGCGAGACCGATACGATGGACACCTTCGTCGATTCGTCGTGGTACTTCGCACGGTTTACGGCGCCTGACGCCGAAACCCCCACCTCGATGGAGGATGCCGCCTATTGGATGAACGTCGATCAGTATATCGGCGGGATCGAACATGCGATCCTGCACCTGCTCTATTCACGCTTCTTTGCCCGCGCGATGGAGATCACGGGCCACCTGCCGAAATCGGCCAACGAACCTTTCGATGCGCTGTTTACCCAAGGCATGGTGACCCACGAGATATACCTGACCCGCGACGAGAATGAACGGCCGGTGTACCACCTGCCCGAGGATGTTCACTGGACGGAATCAGGTGCGCGGCTCGGGGCCGACGGCCCACTGGTCGAGGTCGTGCCCTCGGCCAAGATGTCCAAGTCCAAGAAAAACGTGGTCGACCCGGTCAACATCATATCGGCCTATGGAGCAGATACGGCGCGCTGGTTCGTTCTCAGCGACAGCCCGCCCGAACGGGATGTCGAGTGGACCGCCAGCGGGGCCGAAGCCGCTTTCAAGCATCTCAACCGTGTGTGGAACCTCTGTGACCGGATCGGCGCGATGGACAAGGACGCCGCGGGCGAAGGCGATGCCGAACTCGAACGCGCAATGCATGTCTGCATTCATGACGTCACGATGGGCATCGAGAGCTTTGGATTTAACGCCGCGATTGCAAAGCTCTATGCCTTTACCGCGACCTTGCAGAAGTCCAAGGCAAGCCATGCGACACAGCGCCGGGCGATCATGACCCTGGCACAGCTCATGTCGCCGATGACGCCGCATCTGGCCGAGGACATCTGGAACCATCAGGGCGGCGAAGGTCTGGTTGCCACCGCAGCCTGGCCCAAGGCGGATGAAAGTCAGTTAGTCTCCGACACGGTCACCCTGCCCATTCAGGTCAATGGCAAGCGGCGGGCGGAAATCACCGTGCCTGCCGACATGCCGAAAGAAGAGGTTGAAAAGACAGCGCTCGCGGATCAGGCTGTGATCAGAACCCTTGATGGCGCCGAGCCCAAGAAAATCATCGTTGTCCCGGGACGGATCGTGAATGTCGTTGTTTAGCCGCAAATTCCTGCTGTGCCTGCCGCTGGTGCTTGCCGCCTGCGGCTTCACCCCGGTTTACGCCCCGGGGGGCGCGGGCACGCAGTTGCAAAACAACATCACGGTCTCCGAACCGAACAACCGCAACGCCTTTCTCGCCACGCAGCGGATCGAGGAACGCCTCGGGCGGTCCGCCGATCCGACCTATCGCCTCACCCTGTCGGTACGGTCGAGCGAGGAGAATCTTGCCGTGGACCGTGAAGGCAACATCACGCGCTACAATCTGCTGGGTTTTGCCGATTACTCGTTGGTGGAAACAGGTACGGGCCGCGTGGTTACATCAGGCTCGGTCGACAACTTTACCGGATATTCCGCCGCGGGCACCACCGTGGCCACACTGGCCGCCCAACGCGACGCGCAAAGGCGGCTGATGGTGCTGCTCGCCGATCAGATCGTCACGCGCGTTCTTGTCGCCGACCTCTGATGAAACTCTCGCCGCGCGATGCCAACGCCTATTTCGCAAAACCGGACAGCAGCAAGACCGGCCTGCTGATTTACGGCACAGACGCCATGCGGGTCGCGCTGAAACGGCAACAGATGCTGGCAGCGCTGCTGGGCGAAAGCGCGGAAGAGGAAATGCGGTTGAGCCGGATGACCGGCAGCGACATTCGCAAGGATCCGGCCCTGCTGATCGACGCGACCAAGGCCGTTGGTTTCTTTCCCGGTGCCCGGGCGGTCTTTGTCGAAGAGGTGAATGACACCGCTGCCCCGGCCATTCTGGCCGCGCTGGAAGACTGGCAGCCCGGCGACGCCCAGATCATCGTGACCGCAGGCGCCTTGAAGCCGACATCCAAGCTGCGCAAAGCCTTCGAGGCGCATCCGGATGCCTATGCCGCTGCGATCTATGACAACCCGCCGACCCGGGACGAGATAGAGAGCACGCTGCGCGAGGCTGGTCTGACGCAGGTTCCAAACGATGCCATGGCAGCGCTCGCCGATCTTGCACAAGTGATCGACCCCGGCGATTTCCGGCAAACGGTGGAAAAGCTTGCGCTCTACAAGATGACGGACGACGACCCCGTTTCGCTGGCCGATATCGCCGCCTGCGCCCCGACGTCGACCGAAGCGGATGTGGATGATGTGCTGATGGTGGTGGCCGAGGCCCGGGCCCATGAAATCGGCCCGGTGATGCAGAAACTCGTGGCCCAGGGGGCAACCCCGGTGGGTCTCTGCATCGGGGCGATGCGGCACTTCCGCGCCCTGCACCGCGCGGCGAGCGACACTTCCGGCAGACCAACGATCTTTGGGCCGAACCGCGACCGGATGATGGCGCAATCCCGCCGCTGGGGCGCCGTGAAACTCGAAACGGCGATCACGCTGCTTGCAGATACCGATCTTCAGCTGCGCTCGGCAGGACAGAACGCGCCCGGCATGGCGTTGGTGGAACGCGCCTTTATCCGTCTGGCCATGCTGGGGGGACGGTAGCGCGCTATTCCGGCGGCGCGAACATCTCCATGACCTCTTGCGTGGTCATCTGATGTGTCTTCTCGGCGAAACTGTACCCCTTGGGCTTGTTGTCGATGAAAAGCTCGCCGGTCAGCGCGGCCCCACCGGCATCGTCCAGCGTGCCGACCCCGAAGTGATACGTGCCCTCATGCGGCCCCGGGGCCGTCACGCGGTAGTAGACGCTGCTGCCACATGTCTTGCAGAAGGCCCGTTCGGCCCAGGGCGATGAAGGATATGTGGTCAGACTGTCCGCGCCACTGATCTCCACGCCGTCGCGCGGCACTTCAAGGCCGAGGTAGATCCCGCCGCTCCACTTGCGGCACATGTCGCAGTGGCAGGCGCCAAACTCGTTGGGCTCGGCGCTCAGCTGATAGCTCACTGCGCCGCACAGGCAGCTTCCGGATTTGGACATGGTGGCACTCCTCTATTTCAATCACGTTCGTCAAAAACAGTCCCACAATCCACTGACAATTTCTGTCACCAGTTGTCAGTCATTCCGGCGCATGAGACAGTTCCGAACGATATCATTCGGAAGGTGCGACGCATATGTACAAAGTCATCGGCACAACCAATTCCCGCGCCTTTCGCGTCCTGTGGATGTTGCAGGAGATGGGCGAGCCCTACGAGCAGATCGACGCCAGCCCGCGGTCCGAGGAGACGATGAAATACAATCCGCTGGGCAAGATCCCGGCGCTCATCGACGGAGACGCCGTGCTGACGGACTCCGTGGCGATCATGACCTATCTTGCAGACAAGCACGGCAAGCTGACAGCCCCCGCCGGCACATTGGCCCGCGCCCGTCAGGATGCGATGACCTTTTGGCTCATAGATGAGTTTGATGCGATTCTCTGGGCGGCGGCCAAACACAGTTTCGCCCTACCCGAAGATGTGCGGGTGCCATCCGTGAAGGATGCGCTGAAGTATGAGTTCGAGAAGTCGGCCACCACATTGTCCAACCGGTTGCAGGGCGACTTCCTGATGGGTGATGAGATCACCTTGCCGGACATCCTGGCCTGCCACTGCCTGAACTGGGCAATCGGCGCGAAATTCCCCCGCACGGATGACAAGCTCTTCCGTTACGCCAAGGGTTTGCGGGAACGGCCGGCTTATCAGGCGATCTCTGCCGCATAAGCCGCCGCGGCACGCCCGGCCCACCGTCCCGTGGCCAGGCAAGCGGTGATCAGGTATCCGCCCGTCGGGGCCTCCCAGTCCACCATTTCGCCAGCGCAAAACACGCCGGGCAGGTTTTTCAGCATCAGCGCGGGCGTCAGCGCATCAAACCGCACACCGCCTGCCACCGATATCGCCTGATCCATAGGGCGCAACCCATCGTGGTAGAGACGCAATGCCTTGAGAACCGCCGCAAGCTCTCCAGGCGCCGTTGGCAAGGGCCGCGCCATCTCCCGTGCCAAGGCGATTTTGACCGGATCCAGCTTCAGCACTTTGCGCAAATGCGTGGAGAGGCTGGATTTCGCGCGACGGCGTGTCAGCCGCGCAGCAACATCCGCCTGGGACAGGTTTGGCAAAAGGTCGACGGTAGGACGGTGACGCAGACGTATCGCCCGGCTGACCTCATAGACACCGCCGCCTTCAAGCCCGGTCTGACTGATCACGGCCTCGCCCCGGGAAGTCATGGGTCCTGCGGTAAAGCGGACGTCTTTCAAAGCTTCTCCCGCATACTTCAGCATGTGGGGAGACCACTTGATCTGCAGCCCGACATTTGCCGGGCCGAATTCAGCGATCTCTACTCCCCGCGCCGCCAGCGTATCGACCCAGGCACCGTCGGAGCCCAGCCGCGCCCAGCTCGCACCGCCAAGCGCCAGTACCGTCACATCGGACCGCAGTATTTCGCGCCCTTCCGGCGTGTCGAAAACCGTGTTGCCGTCCTGCCAACCCCGCCAGCGCATGTTGGTTCGCACGGTGACGCCTGCCGTGCTCAGCCGGTGCAACCAGGCGCGCAGAAGCGGCGAGGCCTTCATCGCCCGTGGAAACACCCGGCCCGTCGAACCGGTAAAGATCTCCTGACCCAGCGCGCGCGCCCAGTCCTGCACCCCCGTCGCATCGAAATCCTGCAGTATCGGGCGCAAAGGCTCCGCCGCCTCGAAATAGCGGGGCATCATCTCGTCAAAGGGTTCGTCCTTGGCAAGATTAAGCCCGGATTTCCCCGCCATGAGCAGTTTGCGCCCGACAGAAGGCTTGGCCTCGCAGACCGTGACCCGCAGCCCGGCGGCGGCCAGTTCTTCCGCGGCCATCACCCCCGCAGGCCCTCCGCCAATCACCAGCGCGTGGTTCACTCCTGACCCTGCGGCACGTCACCTTTGAACTCCACGACGCGGTGCGGATAGGGGATCTCGATCCCGTTGTCCTTGAGCGCGTTCCAGACCAGGAAAAGCACATCGGAGGTGTACTTGTTCGGTCCGTCATCCAGCCCGTTCACCCAGAATTCGACGGCGAAATCGATACCGCTGTCGCCGAACCCCCGCAATTCGCAATCGGGCGGATAGGGGGTGTCCAGCACATCCGGATGCGTGGCCACGGCAGCTTCGATGATCGGCGGCACCTTGTTGATATCCGTGTCGTAGCTGACCGAAAAAGGGGCCTCGTAGCGGTTGGCGGAGCCGGAGTCCGAATAGTTCACCACGCGCGTGGTGATGAAATCCTCATTCGGCACAACGATCCAGCGGCCATCGAATGTCTCAAGGATCGCTGCCCGCGCCGTCATCTTCACGATCTGCCCGGCTTCACCGCCGTCCAGCTCGACGAAGTCGCCGACCGTGGCCTGCCCTTCGACCAGCAGGATGACGCCGGAGATGAAATTCGACGCGATCTTTTGCAATCCGAAGCCAAGGCCCACACCAATCGCACCGCCGATCACCGCCAGCGCGCTGAGGTTGATGCCCATGATGTTCAGCAGCAGCAGGAAGGCGACACCGAAAATGGTGAACTCGATCACCTTCGCCATCAACTGGCGCAGCGACGGGCGCATGTCTTTCTGATTTTCGATGAATTGCGCGGTTTGCCGGTTGGACCAGCCGCCCAGCCAAAAAAGAACACCGCCCGCGATGACACCGCGGACAAGCGACATGACAGAGAAGGAGATATTTCCCAGTGAGACCGTCATCTCATTCAGCCGCGCCACCAGCGGATCAAGCAGTGCGACCGCATAAAGCGCGGCCACCGGGATCAGCACGTAGCGCCCCAGAAGCTTGAGGAAGGGGTCGGTGATGATCTCTTTCACCAGAGTGCGTACGGCGAGGAACATGAAAACGCGCTTGCCAAAGGCAATCACCGCGCCGCTGTCGAAAACAGACCGCACCACGCTTTCGCCAATGGCCGTGAAGAGATAGGCCAGCAGCGGCAACAGAAGCGGCAACCCGAGAAGCACGGTGCGCCGGGCCTGCGCGAACATGTTGTCCGCGTCCTCGGCAGGGGTGATCACCCGTGTCAGCAGCCCGCGCAGGCGACGCGCCACCACGATGGCAAGCAGGTAGGCAAGCACAAGCAGGGCGAATTGCGACCAGGCAGCGGGGCTCAGCGCCCAGGATTTTGCAAGTTCCCACCCGATGAGAGCATATTCGGCGGCACGCTGCACGATCTCAGGCTGGCCGGACAGGTCAAATTCCACGCGATGTCCCTCTTTTCATCGTCACGATCACACCTAGAGTCTTGCCCGTCACCGACTGTCGGAGCAAGCCCAGATGTCCGATCCGATCTGCCCCCTCTGTGATCGCCCGATCCCGGCGGAAGTGAAACAGAGCCTTCATCACCTGATCCCCAAGCTGAAAGGCGGCAAGGGCGGACCGACCGTTCTGCTGCATCACATCTGCCACCGGGAAATCCACGCGACACTGACAGAGGCGGAGCTGGCCCACGACTACAGCGACATGGAAGCGCTCCGCCGTCATCCCCGGTTGGAGAAATTCATTGCCTGGGTGCGCAAGCGCCCGCCGGGGTTCCTGTCGAAAGTGCCTGGCGGACGACGCAAAAGGTGACAACCTAGCGGCACATCTCCTTGATTTGACCGGCGAGGTCGGGTTGCGCGGCAACCGTATCAATGGTCAGCGCCCGGGCTTGCGCCATCAGCTCCTCAGGCAGCACGATCCGGTCAATCAACCCGAACCTCAGCGCCTCTTCTGCATCGATTTTCTGACCACCCATAAGGATCAGCTTGGTCCGCGCCGGTCCGATCAGCGCGGCCATGCGCTTGGGATCGCTCGGCTGCGGCAGAAAGCCCAGCTTCATGACGGGATAGAAGAACTTCGCCGTCGGCACGGAAATCCTGATGTCACAGGCCAGCGCCATGCCCATGGCGCCGCCCGCCAATGTGCCGTTCAGCGCTGCGATCGACAGCCCCGGCAAAGCCGCAACGGCGGTGGACACTTCTTCCCAGAGCGGCGAGGTGGCAAGCCCGGCGCGGGCGGCGTCCAGATCCGCGCCTGCGCTGAAAACCTTGCCCGTGCCCGTCAGGAGCACCGCGCGCGCCTCCTGTGCGGCCTGCATCACATCGCGCAATTCGGACAGCATGTCTTCGGTCAGCGCATTGGCCTTGTCCGGGCGGTTCAGCGTGACCGTCCAGATATCGCCCTCACGATCAAGCGTGATCATGTAAGGCCCGCTTGCCGGCGGATGTCCTCATCCCGCAGTGAAATCTCCTGTCCACACCACGCATCCGCCTCGGGGCTGCACATCCACAAGAGCGCCCGGGCGGGCCAATCCGCGGGGATATGCACATCCCAATCCAGCTGGCTGACCGGGTTGATCCCGCTCGATTTGATCTCGCGCTGCATCTGCGTGGCGACGGTGCCCGGTGACAGCCCGATGGCGCGGATGCCATGCTCGGCCTCTTCCTTGTCGAGGCAGCGGGTCAGCATGTTCACCGCCGCCTTTGACGCACAGTAGTGGCTCCAGGCCTCGACCGGACCATGGGCCGCCCCGGAACTGATGGTCAGGACCGATCCGCCCCCGCCCGCTTTCATCACCGGCACCGCGGCCCGCATACCGTAAAAGACGCCTTTGAGGTTGATGTCGATGACGTCCCCCCAGGCTTCGACATCCGCGTCGATCAGATGCGCAATCGGCTCGATCACACCGGCGTTGTTGATCAGAACGTCCAAGCCACCAAAGGCATCGACGGTGGTATCGACAGCGGCGGCAACTTCCCGGGCATTGGCCACATTGCAGGGAATCGCGATGGCCTGCTGGCCGATCTCTCCGGCCAGATCTGCAATCTGGCCCTGCCCCCGCGCCACAAACGCCACATTCGCCCCGGCCTTCGCAAACACCCGCGCCGTCTCTGCGCCAATCCCGCGGCTTGCCCCGGTGATCAGTACTGTTTTTCCTGTCATATCCATGTGCAACGCTCCTTGCTGGTCGCCTTTTGGTAAAGTGCCGTGCGGGCGGGGTCCAGACCCGCTTCCCCTTGACCATCCCGATGCCTTGGCAGCCCCTGCGCGCGACTGTTCTTGATAAGGAATACAGCATGCCCTCTTATCCCCTCCGAACC
>ERZ1740065.351-NODE-351-length-24134-cov-5.888866_pt1 | contig 24134 bp, 19 predicted proteins | sample MGYA00581738_ERZ1740065 | MGnify/ENA primary metagenome ERZ1740065 (study PRJEB43018, sample SAMN04849749) | marine metagenome | isolation source: floating plastic debris | place: Pacific Ocean | collected 2008-09-01 | study: EMG produced TPA metagenomics assembly...
TTCTCTTGATCTGTTTCTGGTATCTCAAGCCAAGCGCTGGTGCGGCTGCGATATATGCCTGTGTGGTCAACCGCGTGGGCGATCTGTGCTTTATGCTCGGCATCTTTGGCACCTTCCTGGTGTTTCAGACGACCGAGATTGACGCGATCTTGCGCGCAGCGCCGACGATGAGTGGGGCCACAATTGGCTTTGCCGGCCTACGCTTGCCGACGATGGATATTCTGTGCATCCTCCTTTTCGTCGGCGCGATGGGCAAATCCGCGCAGCTTGGCCTGCACACGTGGCTGCCCGACGCGATGGAAGGCCCCACGCCGGTTTCCGCGCTGATCCACGCCGCGACCATGGTGACGGCGGGCGTGTTCATGGTCTGCCGCCTGTCGCCCATGTTCGAAGCCGCTCCGATTGCGTTGACGATGGTCACCGTGGTGGGCGCCGCCACCTGCTTCTTCGCCGCGACGATCGGCACGACGCAGTGGGATATCAAGCGGGTGATTGCCTATTCGACCTGCTCGCAGCTCGGCTATATGTTCTTTGCCGCAGGCGTGGGCGCTTATGGTGCGGCGATGTTCCACCTGTTCACGCACGCCTTTTTCAAGGCGCTGCTGTTCCTTGGCGCGGGCTCGGTCATCCACGCGATGCACCACGAACAGGACATGCGCTATTATGGCGGTCTGCGTAAGGCGATCCCGATCACTTTTGTCGCCATGCTGCTGGGCACGCTCGCGATTACCGGTCTTGGCGTTTATCACACGGGCCTCGGTTTTGCCGGCTTCTGGTCGAAAGACGCGATTATCGAAGTTGCCTTTGCGCGCGGCACGGGTGTGGGCACGTTAGCCTTCTGGGCGGGTGTCATCGCGGCTTTGCTGACGAGCTTTTATTCCTGGCGCCTGATGTTCCTCACGTTCTGGGGCAAACCGCGCTGGATCGAGAGCGAACATGTTCAACACTCGGTGCACAAAACGCCCGAAGAGGCCGGCGCAGACACAACCGGCGGCTATCACCCGCATGAGAGCCCTTATTCGATGCTGATCCCGCTGATCCTCCTGAGTGTGGGTGCGATCGCAGCGGGCCAGGTGTTTGCGCCGCAATTCCTCGACAGCGCCGAGTTTTGGGGCGGATCAATCTTCTACAACGAGAACCTGATCCACGCGATGCACGCGGTGCCCTATTGGGTGAAATACGCTGCGCTGGTGGTGATGGTCCTCGGGTTCTGCGGAGCGTATTACGCCTATATCCTCAAGCCCGACGTGCCGGCGAAGTTCGCCAAAGCTATCGCGCCCTTGCACAACTTCGTGTTCCGCAAGTGGTATTTCGACGAGCTCTACGACCGCATCTTCGTCAAGCCCGCCTTTTGGTTGGGCCGCCAGTTCTGGAAACTGGGTGATATGGGCACGATCGATCGCTTTGGACCCAATGGCGTGGCCTGGGCGGTCCAGCGCGGCGCTTCCGCCGCAAAGGTCATGCAGTCCGGCTATCTCTACACCTACGCGCTGATCATGCTTCTGGGCTTGATCGCCGGCACCACTTACGCGCTGCTCTAGGGGATTCATTCGAGTTATGGACGCCTTCCCCCTTCTTTCCACGATGATGCTTGTGCCACTGGCCGGTGCGATCGTTGCGCTCTTCGTCGGAGCAAACGCGGCACGTTGGACGGCGGTGATTGCCACGCTGGTGACGTTCGGTCTCGGTGTGCTGCTGTGGACTGGCTATGAGATCGGGGGGGCGCAATGGCAGTTTACCGAGCGCGCCGAGCTGTTCGCTGGTTTCTCTTACGCGCTGGGTATCGACGGTATTGCGCTGCTGCTGATCATGCTGAGCGTTTTCCTGATGCCGATCTGCATCGCAGCCAGCTGGGGCGCGATCCAGAAGCGCGTCGGTGAGTACATGTCGGCCTTCCTCTTCATGGAAACGCTGATGATCGGCACGTTCGCCGCGCAGGATATCTTCCTGTTCTACGTCTTCTTTGAGGCGGGCCTGATCCCGATGTATCTGATCATCGGCGTGTGGGGCGGGGACAACCGCATCTACGCGAGCTACAAGTTCTTCCTCTATACGCTGCTCGGATCGGTTCTGATGCTGATCGCAATGTTCTGGATGGTGGCGCAAGCGGGCACTTCAGACATCCCGACGCTTATGCAGTACGACTTCCCGGCGGGCGCGCAGACCTGGCTGTGGCTGGCCTTCTTTGCAAGCTTTGCGGTGAAGGTGCCGATGTGGCCGTTCCACACCTGGCTGCCCGACGCGCACGTGCAAGCGCCCACGGCGGGATCAGTGATCCTTGCCGGTGTGCTGCTGAAACTGGGCGGATACGGCTTCCTGCGTTTCAGCCTCCCGATGTTCCCGCAAGCCAGCGCGGACTTCGCCTGGCTCGTCTTTGTGCTCTCAATGGTCGCCGTGGTCTACACCTCGCTCGTCGCGCTGGTGCAGCACGATATGAAGAAGCTCATCGCCTATTCGTCCGTCGCGCACATGGCGATCGTGACGGTTGGTCTGTTCTCTTTCAACGTGCAGGGCCTTGAAGGTTCGATGATCATCATGCTCAGCCACGGCCTTGTGTCAGGAGCGCTCTTCCTGTGCGTGGGCGTCATTTACGACCGTCTGCACACGCGCGAGATCGACCGTTACGGCGCGATCAGCAACAACATGCCGTACTACGCGCTGTTTTTCCTGCTGTTCACGATGGCGAGCATCGGTTTGCCGGGCACGAGCGGGTTTGTTGGCGAATTCCTGTCGCTGGCGGGCATTTATCAGGTGTCGACCACCGTGGCGCTGATCTGCACGACCGGCATCATCCTGGGCGCCGCTTACATGCTCTATCTCTATCGCCGGGTCGCCTTTGGGCCCGAGAAGAACGAGGACGCGCAAGCCATGGGTGACATCACGGCGCGCGAATGGGCGATGCTCGCTCCAATTGCCGCAGTCGTGATGTGGATGGGGGTTTATCCCGAAAGCTTTCTTGCGCCGATGCGCGCTGACATCGCCGTGCTCGACGCGCGGATCGCTTCCGCGACGCCCGAGAGCGACAGCCAGCTTGTTGTGGGTCCGCCCAAGGCTAAGGCGGCCAACGCAGTGTCCGCTGTTGAAGGCCACAATGAGGAAGGCGCACACTGATGGATTTTGCGACTTCCTTCGCGCTGATCACGCCAGAATTGATCCTGACCGGAGCGGGACTTGTCCTGCTGCTTTGGACGGCGTGGGCGGGTGACAAGGCGGCCAAGCCAATCGCTTACGTGGCGGCGCTGACCTTCTTCGCAGCGGGTCTGACGCTGGTGCCAGGGCTGCACTCCGGCGCCACGGGGCCGGACACGTTGGCGTTCTTGGGCCTGCTCAAGATCGATAGCTTTGCGCTGTTTTCTAAGGCGCTGATCTATCTGGCGGCCATCGGCTGTCTGCTGATCGCGCCCGCCTTCTTCAACAGTGAAGCCGCTGGGGTCGAGCAGGGCATGCGCGCGGAATATTCCGTGCTTATCCTTTTCGCCGCCCTGGGGATGAGCATCATGGTCTCGGCCAACGACTTTATGTCGCTCTATCTCGGGCTCGAATTGAATTCGCTGGCAGCTTACGTGCTTGCCTCGATCCTGCGCGCGGACACGCGCTCAGCGGAGGCTGGACTCAAATACTTTGTTCTCGGCGCGCTGGCCTCAGGCATACTGCTCTATGGTATGAGCTTGCTCTATGGTTTCACGGGTGGGACCGACTTTGCCGGCGTGCGCGCCGGGCTGACGGGTGAGTTGGGTACGGGCGCCCTGTTTGGCCTCATTTTTGTGATGGCCGGTCTCGCGTTCAAAATCGCCGCCGTGCCGTTCCATATGTGGACGCCCGACGTCTATGAAGGCGCGCCGACGCCGGTGACCGCGTTCTTCGCGACCGCACCGAAGGTTGCCGCCGTGGCGCTGACGGCGCGCGTCGTGTTTGAAGTGTTTGGCGCGCAAGTGGAGGCTTGGCGTCAGATCGTCATGTTCACCGCGCTGGCTTCAATCATCTTTGGCGCTCTGGGTGCGATCGGGCAGGAGAACCTCAAGCGTCTGCTGGCCTATTCCTCGATCAACAATATCGGCTTCATTCTGCTGGGGCTGGCGGTTGCCAACGAAGCGGGCGCCTCATCGATGCTGATTTACCTCTTCATCTATGTCGCGATGAGCCTTGGCAGTTTCACCGCGCTTCTGATGCTGCGCAGCGACAGCGGCGATCTCTACGAGACGTTTGGCGATATCTCAGGGCTAGCGGTGACGCGTCCGGCGATCGCATGGGGTTTGTTGTTTCTGATGTTCAGCATGGCAGGCATTCCGCCCCTGCTGGGCTTTTATTCGAAGTTTGTGGTCTTCCAGGCGACCGTCGAAGCGGGCCTTATCGCCTTCGCCGCTATCGCCATCGCTGCGAGCGTGATCGGTGCGTTCTACTACATCAAGTTCGTGAAGGTGATGTTCTTCGACGAGCCCACCGACCTTGTTACTGGCAAGAGCGGGGTGGCAAACTGGACGATCCTGTTCCTCACGGCCGCGATCATTTCGCCGCTGGGCTATTTGCTGACCCCTTCGTTGAGCGATCTGGCAAACAAAGCCGCGGGCGCGTTGTTTCTCTCGGTTTGATCGGTTCAACCATCAGAATTATCGAGGAGACCGGGTCCACTAACGCGGATTTGGCTCAGAGTGTTCGCGATGGGGACGTGCGAGAGGGTCAATGGCTCGTCGCGCGCCGACAGAACGCGGGGAAGGGGCGTCAGGGTCGCGAATGGTTCGACGGTTCGGGCAATTTCATGGGTTCAACTCTTGTCCGATTGGACGAGGGTGATCCGCCGCCAGCCACGCTAAGCTTTGTGGCCGCGCTTGCACTACACGATGCTGTGTTCGAGAGACTGCACTCTATAGTTGAGCCAATGCTTAAGTGGCCGAATGATCTCATGATTGAAGGCTGCAAGCTATCTGGCATTCTTCTGGAAATGGTGGGTGACTTTGTCGTGGTTGGTATAGGCGTGAATCTAGCCCAAGCGCCCGAGATTCCGGGTCGTCTGACATGCGCGATTTCCGATTACACCAATGCGCCGGGAGTTGACGAATTCTCGAAAGAGCTTGCGATGGCCTTTGAAGAACGCGTTCATGACTGGCGTACCATTGGCCTTCGCGAGACTCTGACTGAGTTCACTATCTGCTCTCAGCATTGGATCGGTGAGACCACCACAGTTCACGACACCGACGGCAGTAGGATTGAAGGCGTCTTCGCCGGACTTGAAGAAATCGACGGCGGGCTGCGCCTTCGCTTGGCTGATGGCTCACAACGTGTCATTCGCGCAGGCGACATTCTCTAAAGGGAGCTTGTAAGATGCTGTTGGCCGCTGATGTCGGTAACACCAATGTCGTCTTTGCGCTGTTTGATGACGCTGGAAAGGACACACCTGAGTTAAAGGCACGCTGGCGGATCGCCACCGATCCACGCCGTACGGGTGATGAATACGCGGTGTGGCTGCTTCAACTGCTCACCATCGAAGGCGTTGCGCGCGACGATATAACTCGGATCATTTTTGCCTCTGTTGTCCCGCGCGCCGATCACAACCTGAGTGTTTTGGCGCAAAAGTATTTTGGAATTACGCCCTTGTTCGCCGGGCAGGGCGCGGCGCGCTGGCGCTTTGAGATCGACGTCGATCAGCCCAGTTCGCTGGGGGCGGACCGCGCACTAAACATATTAGCGGCGCACCATAAATATGGCGGCGATATCGTTGCGGTCGATTTCGGCACCGCGACCAAGTTTGAAGCGATTGACTTTAACGGCGCCTATAAGGGCGGCTCTATCGCGCCCGGGATCAACCTGTCACTCGACGCGCTAGTGGGCAAGACCGCGAAGTTGCCACGTATTGCGATCCGCGCGCCAGACAGCAAAAGCGTCATCGGGCGCAACACCGAAGACCAGATGCTCATTGGTGTGTTTTGGGGCTATGTTGCGATGATGGAGGGCATCATTGACCGCATGAAATCCGAGATCGGGCGACCAGCCAAGGTCGTTGCCACTGGCGGTCTCGCAATCCTTTTCGACGAGGCGACCGATGTGTTCGATCATGTCGACGCCGATCTAACGATCGAGGGGCTGGCGATCCTCGCTCGGCAGGCCGAGGCCGAAGACTGATTTTTCTGCAAAACTGAGACATTTCAAACACGTGAAAAAAGACTTCACTCCCGAAAACGAACTGCTTTTCCTCGCGCTTGGCGGCTCGGGCGAGATTGGTATGAACGTCAATCTGTATGGCTGCGACGGCAAATGGATGATGGTCGACCTGGGCATGACCTTCTCTGGAGGCGAGTATCCCGGCGTCGACCTGGTCTTTGCCGATCTCGATTTCATCGAAGAGCGCGCTGACGATTTGCTCGGCATTGTGCTGACCCACGCGCATGAGGACCATATCGGAGCGATCCCGTATTTTGCGGGCGAGTTGGGCGTTCCGCTCTACGCGACGCCGTTCACCGCCGATCTGGTGGCGCGCAAACTGGAAGAGGCTGGCCTGTTGGGTCAGGTCGAGCTTAACATCATCGCCGAGGAACAAGGGTCGTTCGACCTTGGGCCGTTTGGTGTCACTTACATTCCGCTGGCCCACTCGATAGCCGAAGGCAACGCGCTGCTGATCGACACGCCCTATGGCCGCGTCTTCCACACGGGCGATTGGAAGCTCGACGAAGAGCCGATCATTGGCGAACCGACCACCGAAGAGGAGCTTCGGGCGATTGGTGAAGAGGGCGTGCTCGCGCTGGTGTGCGACAGCACCAATGTCTTCAATCCAGAGCCTTCGGGTTCGGAAGGCGCGGTGCACAGGGCCATGATGGAGGAGATCGCGGCTCACAAAGGAAAGCGCGTGCTGGTGACGACGTTTGCGAGCAATGTTGCTCGTCTGCAGACGTTGGGAGAAGTGGCGCGGGAGACCGGACGGCAGATCTGCGTGGCCGGACGCTCGCTCGACCGCATTATCGAGGTCGCGCAGGACAACGGTTATCTTGCCGATTTTCCTGAGCCCATCGACTTTAACACCGCCATGCGCCTGCCCCGCGGTGAGGTGTTGATCCTGGCGACCGGAGGGCAGGGCGAGCCGCGCGCTGCGCTCAGCCGCATTGCCGATGATAGCCACCCGCTTGAGCTTACCAGCGGCGATGTTGTGCTGTTTTCATCGCGCGTCATACCAGGCAATGAAATTGGAATCGGCAAAGTCCAGAACCAGCTCGCCGCCAAAGGCGTTACAATGGTGACCGATCGGCAAAGCTTGATCCACGTCTCAGGCCATCCCGGCCGGCCGGAGCTGGAAGCGCTCTACTCTTGGTTGCGTCCTCAGACCTTGGTTCCAGTGCATGGTGAAGTTCGTCATATGCGCGAACAAGCTCGGCTTGGCGCGGCGTGCCAGATTCCGCACAATATCGTCCAGACGAATGGCGATATTGTCAAACTCGCGCCCGGGGCGCCTGGAGTTCTCGCTCCGGTTGTGAGTGGCCGTCTCGCTCTTGATGGGGATATCATAGTCCCTGCGGATGGGGAGGCTATCGCAATGCGCCGTCGTATCGCGAACGAAGGGGCCGTTGTCGTCGCGCTGGCGCGTGGCGCTGCTCCCGCGATTGAGGCGATTGGTCTGCCCCTCGACGAAGACATGCCCGAATTCATCGAGGAAACGCAAGAAAGCGTTCTTAAGGCGATCGGCAAGCTGCGGGGCAAAGACGCAACCGATCCCGCTGCAGTGCATGAAGCTGCCCGGCTTGCCACGCGCCGTTCAGCCCGGCGCTGGTCGGGCAAGAACCCCCAAGTCCGCGTTATCATGCCCGCGACAAGCGGCGCCTAGGGCGATTGAATGCGATGGAATGGACCTCGATCCTCGCGATCTACTTCCTGATTTGGGTGATGAGCGCGTTCGTGCTGTTGCCCTTTGGGGTAAAAACGGCTGAAGAGGCGGGCGTTGAAAAGGTACCGGGCCAGGCCGACAGCGCACCGGCGAATTTTCGCCCTGGACGGCTGATCATCCGGGCGACCATCATCGCGGCAGCGCTCACTACAATTTATGTGCTGAACTATGAGTTCGAGTGGATAACCGCTCAGGATCTTGACGTGTTGCCGCAGCCCCCAAAACAGCTTGGCCCTTCGGACTAAGAGTTCCTATTTGCGAAAGCGCTCGATGCTTTGCGCCAAGGCGACGTACAGTTTGCCCATATCCGAGCCCAAGATCGTGACGCTCAAGGCGTTGCCATCGCGGGTGGAAAGCATGGAACGCAGCATCGCTTCGAAGTCGTGAATGTAGCGGTTGACGGTCGCCTGGAAATCGTCGTCGTTCTGATACAGGTCGGCAATGGCGCGCGCGTCGCCGCTTTCGACCAAACGCACGGCGCGCCGCGTGAAGATTCCGCGATCGCCCTTGAGATAGGCATGCCAGGCCGTGTCAGGCACTTCGCTTGATAGCGCGTTGCTGAGGTCAATCGAGGCGGAGTTGAGGCTGTCAGTAATCAGCGCCATACGCCGCGCAAAGTCATTACCAACCTGCTCTTCGGCGAGTTCGCGGGCGCGGGCCACGCGCTGTTCGAGATTGCCAGTCAACTCGTTCACTCGGGCCAATTGGTCGCGCAGTTGGATCGTGGCTTCGCGACCTACGCCAGAAGCGTGAGAAGCGGCCTGTTCGAGTTTTCCGATCGTCTCAGCGCTGTCGTTGCGCAGCGCCCGCTCAAGAGCGGCCACTGCGTCACCGCTTAGCTTTTCTGCGAGCCCCGTCACCTCGCTGCGTGCGCTTTCGTCGAGCGTTTCGATGATGGCCTTGGTCGCCTCTTCCAGCTTGTTCAAAGCCTCGATCAGCGCTCCTTGCGTCTCGCCAGCGTAAGTCTCGGTGTCCTGAGCCAGCCTCTCAAGACCGCCGCGCAACCCGTTGAGTTGGGCCAGCGCCTCCTCGGAGCGATCCGCTACGCGCGCTTGCAGCGATTCGAGCGTCGCGTCCGCTTGCTCGATCCCTTCGTTGGTTTGGATAAGATAAGAAGCAAGATCTTCGCCTTTCTGGCCAATCGTGAACATCGAACCGCTTAGCTTTGTCGAGCGCGCCTCCAGCCCTTCAAGCGCGAGTGAAGCCGTTTCAATCGCAGAGGGAAGGTCTTCGCGGCTGTGTTTAGCGCCCGACTGAATGATCTCAAGCATGCGGACGCTCGCATCGGTGAGCTTGTTGAGACTGGCTTCGGTCTCCAAGAGCGATGCGCGCTTTGCATCCAATTGTTCGCTAAGCGCGCCCATGCCTTCGCCAAGTCCAGCGCGTGTATCGTCTCCCAGCTTTGCGACCTCAGTCATAAGAGCGCCAAGTTGGTTCACTCGTTCGACCATAGCATCGCCATGCTCCGCAAGCTTCTCGGTCTGCGCAATCTGAGCCTCGCGTTTCTCGGCGAGCGCGTCATCAAGTTTGCTGAGGCGCTGCGCGAGAAGCTCGGTCGCCTGAACTTCGCGAGTTTCAAAGTCGGATTGGCGGCGGGTGATCTCCTCGAAAAAGTGAACATCGCGCTGTTCAAGCTTGTCGTCGAAGCGGCCTGCCTCTTCGTTGAGCTCCTTAATCCGCAAACGCGAGGCTTGCGCGGCCTGGAGGTCCAGCTTGGAGAGGCGTTCAACCATGGCCGCTATCTCCTCTTCCCATCGCGCCTTGGAAGCGCGCATCTGCTCAAGCGCTTCGGCCTCGGCGTCGCGCATCTTGCCTGAGATGGCGCGGGTTTCCGTCTGGAGCAGCGTGATGCGTTCGTTCATCGCGGCCAACGCCTCGGCTTCGGTGTCGCTAATCGATCCGCGATACTGCGCGGCCTGATTTTGCAAAGCGGTGAAGCGGGCGGCAAGGGTTTGCTCAATCTTGGCCAGTTGCGATTCGAACCCGCTAAGGGTCTTGTCGATCTGGGTCGTAAGCGCGGTAACCTGGTTTTCGCTGGCGGAACCAAACTCATTGAGACGCTCAAATCCGCTGATCAGCTTTTCCAGCTGCTCGCGCGCAGTGCGCCCTGTGCTGCCGATCTGGTTGTTTACATCGCGCGCCGACGCGGTGATTACCGGCAGGTCGTCGCGCAACCGCGTCATGTTCCCCAGCGCTGTGTCGCTTGCGGTTCCAATCGCCTCCACTTGCGCGCCGTTGGTCTGGATCAGATCTTGGAGTTCCGATGCGTTGGTGGAGAGGCGCTCCGCCGCTATCCGCCCTAGTGTTTCAAGGTCGCGTGACTGCGAAGCCAGAAATTCGCGAGCAAGGCTTAGCTCGCGGTTGACGACGCTAAGACGCTCTTCAAGCTGGGCGCTTTCCTCGCTGAGCGTAGCGGCGGTTGACGCAAAACGTTTCGCCTCACGGGTCGAATTGCGCATGGCGAGCATCCACACAACGCACACCAGCAAAACAGGAACAGACCAGTCGATGATCCACCGAACCCATTGCGAAGGCGCCGCGTTTACCGCCACCATGAGCTCGCTTCGGATCGCCCAGCCGTAAAGCCCGGTCCATGCGAGGATCGCTATAACAGCCAGAGCGGCCAAGATTCGGCCGACATAGGGTGAACCACCTGTAGAGGGTTCAGCCGCCTCGTCGGCATCAAAAAGTGCCGGCTCTGCTTCAACTTCGGCGCGTGCGGTCTCTTCAACCGCCTCTTCGCCACTACCGGCAGGGCTTTCGGATGTTTCGCCTTCGACGGCTCGAATGATCGGGTTCTTTCGTGACATTCCCCATTTATACCACACCGGGCCTTCGGATAAACCCCGCCTTAACCTCAATCCGTTAGGACCCTGAGGCATGGCCTATGAAAACGGTGCAATGGATGCGACTTTGGCAGCCGCTGCGGGCGATGATCCCGCGCTTTTGCACGAGTTACGCAGTGCCTTTCTGGAAAGCGCCAACAAGCAGCTCGACCTGTTGCGTCGCTCGCGCTGCGACGGGAACTGGAACGTGGCGGCGATGCGGCTTAAAGGGCTTGCAGCGAGCTTCCACGCAGAAGACCTTCTGCGTGCCGCACAAGGCGCGCTCGAATCCGCGCCCGGTGAACCGACATCGATCAGGGCGATCGAGGCGGTTCTTGCCAACTTCGAGCCCGAGTGCTGAGCCCTGTCCAAAACGCCCCCGTCACACGTGACGATCGCCGGAAAACCACCCGCATTATGACGACCTTGGTTCAGCTAACCCGGGTTTAACCATAAGGTTCTATTGCCTAGATTGGTAACGTGATGGCCAAGTCTTTGGCCGCGTCGAAACGAGGATTGCGCGTTGACGAGCGCTGGTGTGAGCCCTGTCGAAAACGTTTTGCGAGACGAGCTCGCCCGCGCGGATCGCGTGTTGGGCAGTGTTGCGCCGGTTCTTGCGCATCTCTTGGCCAGTTCCGGACATTCGATGGTCAGCGACGCCGTCCTTGCGCGGCTTCGCGGAATGCTCAACGATGTGGCGGCGCAGTTTGCGGCGCGTCTTCCGGATGAGGGGGAGGGCGCGCTGAATAGCAGCGCGGACCAGGTCGACGCTTTGGCCAAACAGCTGGCCACCGATGCGTCGCTTCTGGGGTATCTCCACACGGTCGCGATTGAAGGTCTGTTGACAGAACGGCTCGAACAGCGCGCGTCGATCGATCCAATTCTCAGCCCTTTGTGGCAAGAGCTTATCGCCTCAACCGATCCGATGATTGCCGAAATTGCGATGCAGGCGCTTGCAGCCCAATCGCGCTTCATGCAAGCGCAACGCCGGATGCAGCATCCGATGGGTGAAATGCCTCCGGATACGTTGGAGAGAGCTCTGGAGGTGCTGGCGCGCGCGCCATCGATCTCGAACCCCGCAGACGCAGAAAGGGCGATCGGACTACTTAAGTCCGACTATGATGAAGCGGAGAGCCGCGCGGGGCAGATTGCGCGGCTTGTAACCGCAATGCGGGGCGGCACGATCGTGGCGCTTGAACTGGAACACGCCGGTTTTGCTCTCTTCGCCAGCGCGCTGGCGGATCGGACCGCTCAACCGCGAGAGCGAGCGGTTCTCGCGTGCCATAAACGGCAAGGTGCGCGCCTTGCGCTTAGCTTGCGGGCGGCCGGGCTCGACACCGCGGCAATCGAACGCCAGTTTCTCACGCTCGAGCCCGAGGAGCAGGCGCCCTACGGCCTCACCAACCTTTCAGTGGAGACAGCCCGCGCGTTGCTGCTTCAGTCTGGCACTCCTGGCGTTCAGCCGGAGCTGAGCTGATGGAGCGTCAGGCCAGCCTCCTCGCCGCGCGCGGCGTTACCGATGATCGTGATCGGTTGCTTTCAGCCGATGACCCGCTCGCCGATCTTCACGCGCGATGTGGCGGCACGCTGCCCGGTACGCTCGCTGTACCCGAACTGCTTGATTTGGTGCAGCAAGGTCGCCGGCTTGGACTGAAAATTGCCAGGGAGTTCAGCGCTTTTGATGGCGTAAACATGGTTTCAGGCTTTGTCCGTGTTCACCCTAGGGATGGTGAAGTGGGCGGGGGATGCGAGCTCTTCATTGACAACTGGCAGAGCCAAGTGGCCCCCGAACCCAATTCGCGCGACACCGCCCAACGGCTTGATGCGATCGATCGCGCGTGCGCCGAAGCGACTGCGAGGCTCGATCGTGACCAGCGAGTGCAGATTTTCGACGTAACGGGCCCTGATCTTGATCTCTTGCGCGAGGCGCTGTCTCAGTTTCGCGGAAGCGTTTGGACCGATCATGTCTCGATCGAAGGTATGGCTCATCGGCAACCGATGCATTGGCGTTTGCTTGATGGAGCCCGATGCCGTTTGCCGGGATCCCAGCGCTCTTGGCGCGCGCGGCTCCTTCCTGTTGGCCAAAGCAACGGCGCGCCGCTTGGATTTGAACTGTTCCTGGTGGCAGACTACCCCTTTGATGCCGACGCCTTGGATGCGGAAAGCGCTTCGGCAGAACAGACCCACACGCAGATCATAGGTGCCTCGGTAACCCCGGTTCTGCGCCAACCGATTGCGCGGATTATTGCCAACGCGGAAACCATCCGGTCGAGGCTCGCCGGTCCATTACGCGCAGAATACAGCGAGTATGCGGGCAACATTGCGTCCGCCGGCCAGCATCTTGGCGGCCTTCTTGATGATCTGGCGGACCTTGAGGTTGTCGAAGCGTCTGACTTTTCGACCGCGCGTGAACCCGTGGACATGGGCGACGCGGCACGGCGGGCCGCGGGGATAATGGGCGTGCGCGCGCGGGCCAAGAATATCGAGCTCAACCTGCCAATCCCCGAAGGGTCGCACATCGCCATGGCCGAATTCCGCCGTGTCTTGCAGATTCTTATCAATCTCGTTGGAAACGCGATTGCCTACTCTCCGCACAACAGCACGGTCACCGTTGCAGCGCACACCGCGGTGGATGAGGGCACAGTAAGCCTCACGGTCAGCGATCAGGGGCCGGGCATCGCTGAAGACCAGGCGGAACGCATCTTCAACAAATTTGAGCGGCTCGGCCGCGAGAATGACGGCGGTTCAGGCTTAGGCCTCTACATTTCGTCGCGCCTAGCGAGCGCCATGGAGGGTCAGCTCGGCGTCACAAACGCAGGGGAACCCGGCGCGGCGTTTCGGCTCACCCTCCCGCTGAACCTGTCCGATTAGGCGGGTTGCCCCGGATCGCGCGAGCGATGACGGGGCGTTGCGATTTAGCGCTCGTTCAAGGGCACGTAGTCCCGCTGGACCGGGCCGGTGTAGAGCTGACGCGGGCGACCTATGACCTGAGCAGGGTCCGCGATCATTTCATTGTATTGAGCAACCCAGCCCACGGTGCGGGCCAGCGCAAACAGCGCGGTGAACATCGTCGTCGGGAAGCCGATCGCTGACAGGATGATGCCCGAATAGAAGTCGACGTTCGGGAACAGCTTCTTCTCTTTGAAGTAATCGTCGTTGAGCGCGATTTCTTCGAGTTGAAGCGCGGTTTCGAACACCGGATCCTTTACCTTCAGGGCGTCGAACACTTCGCGCACGGTCGATTGCATGACCGTCGCGCGGGGGTCATAATTTTTATACACGCGGTGGCCAAAGCCCATCAGACGGAACGGATCGTTCTTGTCCTTGGCGCGCTCAATATAGTGCGGGATTTTGTCGGGCGTTCCGATCTCGCGCAGCATGTTGAGCGCGGCTTCGTTGGCGCCGCCATGCGCGGGGCCCCACAGGCATGCAATGCCGGCGGCAATACAGGCAAAGGGGTTGGCGCCCGAGGACCCGGCAAGGCGCACCGTCGATGTCGAGGCGTTCTGTTCATGGTCAGCGTGGAGAATGAAGATCCGGTCCATCGCCTTTTCCACGGCCGGGATCACTTCGTATTCTTCGGCCGGAACGCCAAACGTCATACGCAGGAAATTGCCGGTGTAGCTGAGCGAGTTGTCGGGCTGCATGAAGGGCTGACCGACCGCGTATTTGTACGCCATCGCCGCGATCGTTGGCATTTTGGCGATCAGGCGGTGCGAGCTGATCTTGCGGTGCTCGGGGTCTGAGATATCGGTGCTGTCGTGGTAGAACGCGGAGAGCGCACCCACCACGCCGCACATGATCGCCATCGGGTGCGCATCACGGCGGAAACCCTGGTAAAAGGTGTTGAGCTGATCGTGCAGCATCGTGTGCCGGGTGATCGTGTAGACGAAGTCGTCATGCTCTTCCTGGCTCGGAAGTTCGCCGTTCAGCAGCAGGTAGGCGACCTCCATGAAGCTTGAATGTTCAGCCAACTGGCCAATAGGATAGCCGCGGTGGAGCAGCACGCCTTCATTGCCGTCGATATAGGTCAGCGCGCTTTCGCAGCTCGCGGTCGACTTATAGCCCGGATCGAACGTGAACGCGCCCGTTGCGCCGTAGAGCTTGCGGATATCGACCACGTCGGGGCCGGTGCTGCCCGAGAGGACGGGAAATTCGTGGGTTGTGCCATCGAATTCGAGCGTCGCGTTCTTGTCTGCCAAGGTGTGTCTCCTGTCCAATCCCTGCTAGCCCTCGTGCCGGGGACGCTCCTACGCGCTTTGCGCGTTGAGCCGTGCGAGGGCTTCATCCCGGCCCAAGAGGACCAAAACGTCGAAAATTCCGGGCGATGTAGTCGTCCCAGTCAGCGCGGCGCGCATTGGCTGCGCCAGCTTGCCAAGGCCCAATCCCTGCGCCTCTGCAAGCGATTTGGTAGTGGCTTCGAGCGCCTCAATTGTCCAGTCATTTTCCTTCGCAAGTGCAGTAGAAACCAGCGCCAGGCGTGCGCGGCCGTCTTCATCAAGGAGTTTGGCGGCCTTCTCGGTCATTTTAAGAGGCGTCTGCGCAAAGAGAAACTTTGCTGAATCAGCGAGTTCATCGAGATTTTTAGCACGCGGTTTGAGGCTCGGCATCGCTTTGAGCAAAAGCTTCGCATCCGATCCATTCCCCAGCCGCTTAAGGACCTCGGCGACCAGAAGGCTGTCGTCGGCCTCGCGAATATAGCGGCCGTTCAGGTTTTCGAGCTTCTTCATATCGAAACGTGAAGGGCTCTTGCCCACGCCGCTAAGGTCGAACAGCTCAATTGCTTCGGCGCGTGTCACTTCCTCACGATCGCCATGGCCCCAGCCAAGGCGCAGAAGGTAGTTGAACAAGGCATCCGAGAGGATCCCCATCTCGTCACGATAGGCTTCCACGCCCAACGCTCCATGCCGTTTGGAAAGCTTGGCGCCGTCAGCACCGTGGATCAGCGGGATATGCGCGTATGTCGGGTCTGGCCAACCACCCTCTATTGCGTCCATCGCGCGGTAGATCGGCAATTGTCGAAAGGCGTTGTTCAAATGATCATCGCCGCGAATGACGTGCGTCACACCCATATCGTGGGCGTCCACCACCACTGCGAGCATATAGGTTGGCGTGCCATCGGCGCGCAGGATGATGTAATCGTCGACCTCCGCGTTGTTGACCGAAACCTCGCTTTGAACCTCGTCTTGAATGGTGGTCTGGCCATCCAGCGGTGTCTTCAAGCGCACGGCGTAAGCTGCGCCTTCGGGCGCTTCGGAGGGATCGCGGTCGCGCCAACGTCCATCATAGCGCATGGGCTGCTTGTTTGCGCGCTGCTCGGCGCGCATCGCTTCGAGCTCCTCAGGTGTGGCAAAGCACTTATAGGCGTGTCCGGCTTCGAGGAGTTTGTTTGCGACCTCAGCGTGGCGATCTGCGCGCTGCGACTGGAAAGTGGGCGCGTCGTCGTAATCGAGCCCAAGCCAGCCGAGCCCATCGATAATGGCGTCGATCGCTTCCTGCGTGGAGCGCTTTTTGTCCGTGTCCTCGATCCGCAACAGCGCCTTTCCGCCGTGATGGCGCGCATACAGCCAGTTGAACAAAGCTGTCCGCGCGCCTCCAATATGCAGAAAACCGGTGGGTGAGGGGGCAAACCGTGTGACGACTTCGCTTGCCATAGGCGCATGTTTCCTATTCAATTGTGGTCGCCCGCAGATCGCTCCACCCTTTGGAAAGGGGGGCCAATGGCCGACACGCCGATCATTCCTATGGGAGAAGAGCCCGAACGTAGCGCCGCTGCGCTTGGGCCCGCCCCGGACAGCCTGCACAAGGCTGAAACCCCGCGCCTGTGGCAAAGGGGCCAAGGATTGTCCAGCGTTGCCAGCTCTGTTGCGCTTCGAGCGGAAGATTTCCTGGCGCAAGCCGGGTTTGACCGAGCGCCCTGGTTGGCGGTGGCGTTCGCGAGCGGCATCTTCGCTTGGTTCGCTCTTAAGACACCCTGGCATTGGGCCAGCGCAATCGGCGCCAGTGTTCTTCTTGCCCTAGCGGCTTTGGCAGTCTGGCCGCGTGGGAGCGATGCCGACGAGACGCGAGGCCATCTGCGCGCTGCGATTATCGCCGGCGCCCTTGTGTTTGCAGCGGGTGTTGCTGTGATCTGGGTGCGTTCGGAAGTGGTCGGGGCGCAACCAATAGAGCGACCCATGATCGAGCGCGTGCAGGGCTATGTCCTGGAGCGCCAGGATCAACCCGCAGAGGAACGTATCCGACTGACCATGGCGGTGCGCGACGCTTCGAGCGGCGAAAGCCGCAAGATTCGCGTGAATGTGCCGCTTGCAGAGGTGGCGCGTGTAAACGCACTCTACACTGATGACGAAGGCGGTGACGCGCTTACCGAGGGCGCTCAGGTGCGCATGCGCGTGCGGCTGATGCCTCCAGCGAGCCCAGTGCTTCCGGGCGCGTATGACTTTGCCCGAGCGGCGTGGTTCAAGGGCCTGGCGGGCACAGGCAGTCTCCTTGGCCAAATCGAGGAGGTTAAGACCGCGCCTGGCACGCGCCCATTAGCGCAGCTGCAGAGGGTTCTTTCAAGCCATGTCCGCGCGCGCCTGGATGGTTCACCCGGGACAATTGCTGCGGCTTTTGCAAGCGGTGACAGAGGAGCGATCGCGCCGGAAGACGCGGACGCGATGCGCGATGCGGGGCTGACTCACTTGCTGGCCATCAGCGGGCTGCATGTCAGCGCCGTGATCGCCGCAGCCTACTTCGTTGCGCTTAAGCTGCTGGCGTTGTTCCCAGCACTGGCCTTGAGGGTGCGCTTGCCAATTCTTGCGGCCGCTATCGGAGCGCTTTCGGGGATAGGGTACACCTTGTTGACTGGCGCGCAGGTGCCGACCGTGCGCGCCTGCGTCGCGGCGATGCTGGTCTTGGGTGCGCTGGTCATGGGCCGAGAGGCGCTCTCGCTTCGGATGGTTGCTGTTGCGGCCCTTGTCGTGTTGACGCTCTGGCCAGAAAGCTTGGTTGGTCCAAGCTTCCAGATGAGCTTCAGCGCGGTTCTGGCGATTGTCGCGCTTCACACATCAGCGTCCGTTCGCACGTTCCTCAAGCCGCGCGATGAGCCCTGGATCAAGCGAACTGGACGTCACATCGCGATGCTTTTCTTGACGGGTTTGGTGCTCGAGATTGCGCTCATGCCCGTTGTTCTGTTTCACTTTCACCGGGCAGGCGTCTACGGGGCGCTGGCCAACGTCATCGCCATCCCGCTGGTGACGTTTGTTTCCATGCCGCTCATCGCGGTGGCCCTCTTACTGGACACACTCGGTCGTGGTGCGCCGGTTTGGTGGTGCGTTGGGGTTTCGCTTGAGGTCTTGCTTGAGCTTGCCCGCTTTACGTCGGCGCAGCCCGGAGCGGTGAAGCTTATGCCTCAGATGAGCGGGTTCACAATCGCGCTGTTCGTTGCGGGAGGCTTATGGTTGGCGCTTTGGAACAGTCGAGCTCGCGCTTTGGGCCTAATTCCGGTAGCGGCAGCCATTGCGTTGCTCCTGATCACTCCAATTCCCGATGTTCTGATAGGTCGGGAAGGACGCCATGTTGGCGTGACGTTGGGCGATGGACGGCTGCTCTCGCTGCGCGACACCCGGTCAAGCTACGCCCGCGACAATCTGCTCGAGCTCGCCAGCGTGACTGCAGAACCCATACCGATCGCCGATTGGCCGGGCGCGCGGTGCTCGCCCGAGTTCTGTTTGGTGGCTCTGGAAAGAGGCGGGCGCGAGTGGACCTTGCTCCTTGCTCGCAACAGCGACTTTATTGAAGAGCGCGCTTTGGCTGCGGCTTGCGAACGCTCCGATATCGTTGTGGCTTCGCGCTATCTTCCTCGTTCCTGTCGCCCGCGTTGGCTGCGCGCTGACAAACGTTACTTGCAGCGCCACGGAGGCCTGGCGCTCGATCTGGAGGCTGAGCGCATCGTAGACGTCGCCCACGGGCAGGGCGCTCACGGATGGTGGAACGGCGAGGGCGGGGCGCGATAGCCCTCCTAAGGCCAAATCGCGCCCGCTAAAGATCGCCTAATGATACCGTCGCAGCAGGCCGGCTAGCTTGCCTTGAACCTGGACTTCGCCCGGAGCATAGATTTGCGGGTCGTAGGCGGCGTTCGCCGGATCAAGCCGGACCTGACCGCCATCCTTATGCAGGTATTTGAGCGTGGCCTCTTCGCCGTGGACAAGCGCCACGACAATCTCACCATCGCGCGCGTTATCGGTTCGGCGGACCAGAGCAAAATCGCCGTCAAAGATACCCGCTTCCACCATCGAATCGCCAGAAACTTCGAGCGCGTAATGTTCGCCCGGGCCGAGCAGCGCGGCGGGCACTGGCAGCGACGTCTGACCTTCGAGCGCTTCGATCGGCGCGCCGGCTGCGATCCGCCCGTGCAGCGGAATCTCGATCACATCGTTGGCGGCCTCCGGAACGGACGGCGCGCTCGGCGTTCGCTTGAGTGGAACGACCACATCATCGCTGAGCAGCGCGCCAGCGCCCGCGCGCGGTGCCGGCGGCGAATCTTCGGGCTGCTTGATCACCTCCAAAGCGCGCGCGCGGTTGGGCAGGCGGCGGATGAAACCACGTTCTTCCAAAGCGGAGATCAGGCGGTGCACACCCGACTTGCTCTTGAGATCAAGCGCTTCCTTCATCTCTTCAAAGCTTGGGCTAATTCCGGTTTCTTCCAGACGCTGGTGAATGAAGCGGATGAGTTCGTGCTGTTTGGCGGTCAGCATTGCGATATTCTCCTTAGTCGCAGATCGCTGCCGCGTGCGACATCACGCGCCAGCTGCCAGTAGGGCACGCTAGAAAGAGGCACCGGCTGCCGAACGGCAAAAGGGCGGTGCTTTTCTTACGCTCCCGCTCACCAATAAGGTGAACGAATGAGGAACAAGTAGGCAACTCTGTTCACCGAGTCAAGCGCACAATCCCGTCAAACCGGCGCAATTCAGCCATTCTGGAGGTTGTGCACAGGAACGAGCTGCCCGGCGCGAACCGGATTGGCACCCGGCGGTCTGCTAATCAGGCAGTTGGCCTGAGCCAGCGCCATCAACGCGCTGGAATCCTGGGATCCGGCAAGGCGGACTTCGCGGCCATCGCTGACACCGCGAAGGAACTCATGACGTGCGCTCGTGGCAGGGAGGTCTTCCGCGGCTACACGCATCGTGTGCTTTGGCAAGGGATCGGTGTCGCCCGACGCGGCGCGCACCAGAGGGAGCGCGAAGAGGAAGGCGGTCACAAAGCTTGAGACCGGATTGCCAGGAAGGCCAAGGATCACCTGCTGACCCCAGTCACGCTCCTTCGTAGCCACCATGAGAGGCTTGCCGGGCTTGATCGCAACCTTCCAGAAGTTGATTTCGGCTCCCCAGGCCTTGAGCGCATCTTGCATCAGGTCGTGATCGCCAACCGACGCGCCTCCCGATGTCACCAGGATGTGCCCATTCGCTTTCGCCAGCGCGGCGGCGAGGGCATCCATGTCATCGCCCACCGGCCCTAGATTCTCGACAAGTCCTGTATAGGGCGAAAGCATCGCTGCTAGCATTGCACCATTGCTCGCCGGGATCTGAAACGGACCGCAGCGGGCCGCGTCGCTTGCCAGCTCGTCGCCGCTGTCGAGAACAGCGGTTCCCGGACGGTCAAACACCGGCAGGCTGTCGTACCCCGCCGCGCGGGCGAGCGCGATCTGTGCCGGGCCGAGGCGCGTTCCTTTGCGCAAAACGACATCGGATTTCATGAAGTCGAAGCCGGCAAAGCGCACATGCGCACCGGGGGCCGGCCCGGCTTCGCCGTTTGCAAGGGCAACGCGCTCCGCATCAATCGACGCGTTTTCCTGGATCAGCACCCGATCCGCGCCGTCCGGCATATGAGCGCCGGTTGAGATGCGCACGCAGTCGCCGGGTTCGAGCGCGCCATCAAAGGGGAGCCCGGCGCGGCTCTCGCCGACGCGGATCCATGGCCCTTCACCGCAAATCGCATAGCCGTCCATCGCGGAAAGGTCAGCCGGGGGCTGTGTTCGATTTGCGATGAGGTCTTGGCTGAGATAGGCGCCAAAGGCCGCTGGACCATCCACCCTCATCTCGGGCAGGGTCGGAGCCAGAGCGATCAGTCTCGCCTGCGCCTCTTCGAGGGAGAGCAGCGTCGAGTTCAAACGCCGTCCGCCTTCCACGTCCCCGATTTGCCGCCGTGTTTCTCGATCAGGCGAACCGCGCCGATCACCATCCCTTTGTCGATCGCCTTCGCCATGTCGTAAATCGTCAACAGCGCGGTGGAGACTGCGACCATCGCCTCCATCTCCACCCCGGTTTTGCCGGTGAGCGACGCCTTGGCGGTGGCGCGGATCGCGCTATCCTCGAAGGCGAAGTCGACCGTTACCGCCTCCAGACCCAGAGGATGGCACAGCGGGATCAGCTCACCGGTGCGTTTGGCGGCCAGAATACCCGCGACGCGCGCGGTGCCCAGCACATCGCCCTTTGGCGCGTCTCCGGCCCGGATCGCGGCAAGCGCCTGGGCGCTCATGGTGATCACGCCGCTGGCGATTGCGAGGCGCCGCGTTGGCGCTTTGCCGCCAACATCGACCATACGCGCCGCGCCGTCTTCACCCAGATGTGTCAGATCGCTCACGCGGTGCGGCCCGGTGCAGGTTGTGTAGGAGACACAGGCGACACAGTCTTAACCCGAAAAACCTGGCCGTCGAAAAGGGCCATCGCCAGCCAAAAATCCTGAAAACAGACAAGATCACAAACGCGCATAACCCGCCCCTTGCCACAAGCCGCGCGCGTAGGACAGGGGGTGCAAGCCGCGCCTTCGCCTCACCCTTCGATCAACGCGCGGGTGGCGGCCGCCACATCGCGCGCACGCATCAGGCTTTCGCCGACCAAAAAGCTTCGCACGCCGCAGATCGCGAGCCGTTCAAGATCGGCGTGCCGGTGGATCCCGCTTTCACCGACGAGCAACGCGCCTTTCGGAGCAAGCGGCGCCAGCCGCTCGGTTGTCGCAAGCGAGGTGGTGAAGGTCTTGAGGTCGCGGTTGTTCACACCGATCAGCCTGGATCGGAGATGGGTTGCGGCGCGCTCCAACTCACGCTCATCGTGAACTTCGACCAACACATCCATACCGTGTTCGCGCGCTGCGGCTTCGATGTCGGCCATCGCGGCGTCTTCAAGAGCGGCGACGATAATCAGAATCGCGTCCGCCCCGATGCTGCGCGCTTCTAGGCATTGCCAGGGATCGACCATGAAATCCTTGCGCAAGACCGGCAGCGAGCAGGCCGCGCGCGCGGCGATGAGGTAGTCTTCGTGGCCCTGAAAATAGGGCGCATCGGTCAGAACAGAAAGGCACGTCGCGCCGCCCTCCGCAAACGCTCTGGCGTGGTCAGCGGGGCGGAAGTCTTCGCGGATCAGTCCCTTGGAGGGGCTTGCGCGTTTGATCTCGGCGATGAGGGCAAACCGGGTTTGCGCGGCGCGGCGCAGGGCGGCTTCGAACCCGCGCGGGGCGGATTGCGCGCACGCGGCGGCGTTGAGATCGGCGCGCGATACATTGGCCATGCGCGCGGCGACCTCTTTTCGCGTGTTGGCGCAGATCTCTTCGAGCTTGTTCATCGCGTCAGACTGGGCCCCTAAACCGCGATCGCAATCCACCGAGCCAGTAAGTCTCGCGCGCGGCCGCTGTCGATCGCGTCCTTGGCAAGCGCGACACGCTCGAACCAGTCCGCGCCCTTGCCAGCGACGGTGAGCGCGCCGGCGGCGTTGAACAAGACCGCGTCGCGATACGCGCCGACTGCGCCATCAAGCAGGTCTTTCAGGGCGGCGGCGTTGAATTGTGCGTCGTCGCCGCGAATGGCCTCGATCGGGGCGTTGGGCAGTCCCGCATCCATTGGAGCAAGGCGCTGCATGGCAAAGGTGTTTCCGGTTACCACAGCCACTTCGTTGCCGCCTCCAAGGCTCAATTCATCAAGTCCCTCATCGCCCGATACAATCAGCGAATGCCCCGTCCCCAGCTTGGCCAGCGCGCCTGCGTAAATCGGAACATATCCCGGACGGGCAATGCCAATCAGCTGGCTTTTGACACCCGCCGGGTTCGACAGCGGCCCCATGAGGTTGAATATTGTGCGCTTGCCGATCTTCTTGCGAATGGGCTGGATACGACCCATCGCAGGGTGATGGTTCTTGGCAAACAGGAAGCAGATGCCGATTTGCGCCAGCGTCTTTTCGGCTGTGCGTCCGGCGGCGTCCATATCAAGCCCTAGCGCCTCCAGAGTGTCCGCCGCGCCCGCTTTGGAGGACGCCGCGCGGTTGCCGTGCTTGGCTACCGGCACGCCGCACGCCGCGACGACAAGGCTGACCGCGGTCGACACGTTGAGCGTGTGATGCCCGTCACCGCCTGTGCCGCACACATCGATCGCGTTGGCAGGAGCGTCGATCGGGGTCAGCCGCGCGCGCAAGGCCCGCGCCGCGCCGGCGATTTCATTCGAGGTTTCGCCGCGTTCAGACAGAGCGATGAGAAACGCTTCGATCTCCTCTTCGTCAGGAGCGCCGTCGAGCAGCGCGCCAAACGCAGTTTCGGCTTCGATCTCAGTCAGCGGATCGGTTATGTCGGGCAGGGTGCTCACGCAGCGCCTTCCAGTTTTGGTGATGGGGGCACGGCGGCGTCGATCCCACATTCGGTCAGGAAATTGGCGAGCAGCGCGTGGCCGTGCTCGGTTGCGATGCTTTCCGGGTGGAACTGAACGCCGTGCAGCGGGAGCGATTCGTGGCGGAAACCCATAACGCTCACCTCGTCCACTCCCGGGGTCGCGGCGTGGGCGTTGGCTATCAGGCAGTCCGGCACGTCCACGACTTCCAGACTGTGATAGCGCGTGGCGGTGAAAGGCGAGGGCAGGCCGCTAAACACCCCCGAGCCATCGTGTGTCACGGGGGATGTTTTGCCGTGCATTAGCCCGCCGCGCGTCACCGTGCCGCCAAAATGCTGGCCGATTGACTGGTGGCCCAGAGACACGCCGAGATGCGGGCGCGCGGCATCCGTGCTGGCGGCGACCAGATCGAGGCTGATCCCCGCTTCGTTTGGGGTGCAGGGCCCGGGGGAAATCAGGAAACCGGCGACGTTGGTTCGGATCGCTTCGGCAGCGGTCAACGCGTCGTTGCGTTCCACACGCACTTCGACCCCCAGTTCCATCAGGTAATGGACGAGATTGAAGGTGAAACTGTCGTAATTGTCGACGACGAAGATGGTCGGCGTACTCATCGGGGTGCCCCCGCAAAATGGTCCGTCGCGCGGACTAGTCCGTCGATAATGCCGGGCTCGCTCGCGGAATGGCCCGCGTCGTGCACGATCCACAGATCGCCTTTGGGCCACGCTTTTGCGAGCGCCCAGGCAGCGCCGGGCGGAGTGCAGATGTCGTGGCGCCCTTGCACAATGATACCGGGAAATTAGGCGCTGCGGCC
>ERZ1740065.352-NODE-352-length-24133-cov-7.264681_pt1 | contig 24133 bp, 19 predicted proteins | sample MGYA00581738_ERZ1740065 | MGnify/ENA primary metagenome ERZ1740065 (study PRJEB43018, sample SAMN04849749) | marine metagenome | isolation source: floating plastic debris | place: Pacific Ocean | collected 2008-09-01 | study: EMG produced TPA metagenomics assembly...
CGTCACGCTGACGGTGACCGACGACGACGGAGATTCCGACAGCGTCACGCAATCGGTGACGGTGACCGAACCGCCGAACGTACCGCCGACAGCCGCGTTCAGCGACAACTGCTCGGATCTCACCTGTAGCTTCACGGACGCAAGCAGCGACAGCGATGGCACTATTGCCGCCTGGAGCTGGGCGTTCGGAGACGGTGCGACCTCAAGCACGCAGAACCCGAGTCACACCTACGCGGCTGCGGGTACTTACAGTGTCACGCTGACGGTCACGGATGATGACGGCGACTCAGGCAGCGTCACCCAGTCGGTGACTGTGTCCGAGCCACCTAACGTACCGCCGACCGCCAACTTCAGTGACAGCTGCAGTGATCTGGATTGCGCGTTCACAGACGGCAGCTCCGATAGCGACGGTAGCGTCGTTGCCTGGAGCTGGTCATTCGGGGATGGGGCGACATCCAACGCACAGAACCCCAGCCACACCTATGCAGCGGCTGGCACGTACAGCGTTACGCTGAGCGTCACGGATGATGATGGTGACACTGACAGCATCACGCAGTCGGTCACGGTGACGGAAGCGGGATCAGGCACAGCGCCGACTGCAGCGTTCAACTCATTCTGTCGGTCAAGCTTTTGCTTCTTCGTGGATCAGAGCACCGACAGCGATGGCAGCATCGTGAGCTGGAACTGGGACTTCGGCGACGGCACCGGTTCGACGCAGCAGAACACGTTCAAGTCCTACGGCGGCGCAACGGGTAGCTTCTCTGTCACGCTGACTGTCACGGATAACGACGGCAACACGGACTCGACAACGCAGGAAATCACCCTGCCCTGACGCGGCAGAGCAGAGTGACGGCGGCAGCGCGTGCGGCAGCGCACGCGCATGCCGTCGATGCCCGGCGTTAGTTGCACACACGAATACTTGCCATGACCCTCTCAAGACAATGCGCTTCCTGCCTATGCGTTGTACTGATCCTCTGGGCAAGCTGCGGCGCCGCGAGGTCCGACGCCCTTAGAGGCCACGACTGCGGCATGGCGAGCGAAGCACAGGAGCAGCACTGCCTGAACCTGATTGATCGTTTGTCTGCGCTTGAAGCCCCTACCATAGAGGACTTGCTTGCGCTTGCGAGCGCCCATGCGCAAGTCCTGCTGTTGAGCGGCGACCCGGCCGATGCGCAATGGCGCGTGACTGCCGCACAGGACGCGCTGCGGCGCACCTTGAAACAGGATGCCTCGAATCTGGACGCGCGGGCCGCGCTGGCTGCCTACGAGACACGACCCACTGCCGTTGCGATGTTGACCGAAGTCCTGTCGGAAGATCCGTCGCACCCTGATGCACTCGCGCTAATGGAAATCGAGCTTCGGTTCTCGGGCGGTGCAGACGCCACGCAGATCATCGAAGTGCTTCGAGCCGCCTACGATGCGCAGGAACCAGGCACGCGCTCCCGCACGACAGCACAGGAATTGTACAAGGCTTACATCCGTGAGCGTTCGGAGACGCCCGCGCTCAAGTTTCGGCGAATTGCGCTCAACGAGCTCGGTATCGGCGACCTCGAGAACGCCGAACATACGGCTGCTTGTCAATACAGTGCGCTGTTGCTGGATACAGCCGCGCTGTGTCTGGACGCGCTGGAGCGCGAATTCGAGCAGGCGCCCGCTAGTGATCGAGAGCGTGCGTCATGGTCGACGTCGGCGCTGACGCTGTATCCGTTCCTGGGTAGTAACGACACCATGAAAGACCAGCAGCCTTTCCGACGGTACAAGTCACTGATCGCCCGGGGTGCGGGATGGGTGAATCCACCCGCCGACTTTTTGCTCACGCAGTCTCTGTTGACGCTGTCCCCGGCACGCAAGACGGCACTGTTGATGCAGGCGACAAAACGTCAGGGCTATCCTGCTGGCAAAGCAGCGTACTGGCTCGCGCTACACCTGCTCGAGATCGGCGACCCAGGCGCGGTTGACGTGCTGGAGAGGATTCAGTCAGAGGGTGATAGGACGTACGCGTCGCTGGCTGCGATTCGTTTGGGCGCGCCGCACTAGGACGTGCGGCGCGCCCACCGTCGGTCAGCGTACGCGCATGCCGTCGATGGCCTGCGGCAGTTGCACGCGCCAGAAGTGCTTGCCGACGACGGCGCTGAAGTCGGTCATGCCCTCTTCCTCATTCCAGTCTGCGCGGTCCAGCGTTTCCAGCGGATCAAGACCGGCATCACCAAGCGCGGCATTCATCGTTGCGAGCTTGTCGTCCAGCAGTGTGGTGCCCTCGGTGAGTGCGTCAGACAGCTCGCCATTGAGACTGTCACGCCGATCAAACTGGGTCCGCGTAGGACGACCGTCGTAGCTCGTCACGTTGCCGTAGAGCGTGCCCAGGCGTTCGCGAAGCTGCTCTTCGCCGGAGATCATGCCGCCCTTGCTTGAAGCCAGCGACGTCCGCAGCGTCTCAAGCTCTTCGGCAAATGTGCCCAGTGACTCGGCCAGTGCCTCGTCGGCGCCCTCGGCGCGCGCTTTGGCCTGGTCACGAATCTCGATGAGGTTGTCGGACAAAAAGCTCAGATCGTTAATCATGTCGTAGAGCTCAAGCGCCAGCGTCTGCTGGGCGATACGGTCGCGCTTGCTGTGCGGCGTGCGCGGATCGGCGACAAGCTGCACGGTCGACTCGATCGTCTCCTTGCCTTTCGTCAGCACCACGCGGTACTGGCCCTCGGGCACACGCGGGCCCAGGAAGCCCGGCACGAGGTTTGTGGCCGGCGGGAACTTGGGTGCCTTGAAGCGCATGGGCCACTCGACGCGGTTGAGACCGCGGCGCTTGCCGCCCGGCAGTGTTGCGATGAGGCGCCCGTCGTCGCCGAACACCTCTACTTTGAGATCGCCAAACAGATGGCGTTTCTTGAGGTAGTAGACGATGGTCGCGGCCTGCGGCGGGTTGCTGCCGACGAACGCGTCGTGCGCGCCGAAGCTCTGGATCTGTGCATTGAGAATCATGGGCGCCGAGCGCGTGTCGAGCACGGCCACGTTGGCGTCGATGATTTCCTGGTTCAGACCCCGCAGCGGCGTGATGTCGTCGATGACGTAGACACCACGGCCGTGCGTGCCGATCACAAGATCGTGCTCGGTCGGGTGGATCACGAGATCATGCACGGCAACGCGGGGCAGGTTCTCCGAGAATCGCGCCCAGTTCTCGCCCTGGTCCAGCGTGATGTAGAGGCCCTCTTCGGTGCCCAGGAACAGGAGGTTGGGGTTTACGGGGTCCTGTTTGATGACCCAGGCGTAGCCATCGATGACATCGGTGATGATCGGGGCCCAGGTCTGACCGAAGTCTGTGGTGCGGAACACGTAGGTGTTCATGTCGCCGCGCCGGTGGCCGTCAAAGGTCACGAACGCGGTGGCTTCATCGTGAGGACTGGCCTCGACCCGCGACACCCAGGTGCCTGCGGGCACGCCTTCGATGTTGCCAACCACGTTGTCCCAGCTGCGACCGCCGTTGCGCGTGAGCTGCAGGTTACCGTCGTCGGTACCTACCCATATCGTGCGGTGGCTGAGCGGGGACTCGCTGATCGAGTAGATCGTTGTGTAGTTTTCAGCCGTCGAGTTGTCGACGGTGATGCCGCCCGACTCGAGCTGGCGCTGACCCTGTGGGTCGTTGGTCGTGAGATCGGGTGAGATCGCTTTCCAGGATTCGCCGCGGTCGGTGCTGCGAAACAGATACTGCGCGCCGTAGTACAACGTGCCGGGCTTGGTGGGACTCAGATGTAGCGGCGTGTTCCAGTTGAAGCGCAGCTTGTCCTGGCCGTCTTCGGGTGCAGGCTGAATCCGTTTGATCTCGAGCGTCTCGCGGTCGACACGCTTGAGCTGGCCGCCCTGGTACTCCGTGTAAAGGATGCGGTCGTCATTGGGATCGGGAAAAGCCCAGAAGCCGTCGCCGAAGCCGATGTTTTGCCAGTCCTTGTTCTGGATGCCGCCCGGTGCCTGTGAGGGGCCTGCCCAGGAGCCGTTGTCCTGCAAGCCGCCGTAAACGTTGTAGGGCCAGCGCGAGTCAACGGCCACATGGTAAAACTGGCTGACGGGCAAGTTGGCGACGTGGCGCCAGTGGAAGCCCTTGTCTTCCGAGATGTAGACACCGCCATCGGTGCCCAGCACGAGTTGGCGCGGATTGGCGGGGTTTATCCAGAGTGCGTGGTGGTCGGGGTGAATCGATACTGAGAAGCCGGCACCGAACATGCCTGAAAACGACTCGCCGCCATCGGTGCTGACGGTCAGGCTAAAGCCCGGCTTGTAGACGCGCTCGGGATCGTTGGGGTCAACAACGAGTTCGCCGAAGTAAAACGGACGCAGCTGAATGTTGCCGGAGTCGTCTTTTGCGACCCAGCTATCACCGCCGTCCTCGGAGCGATACAGCGCGGTATTTTCGCTTTCAACGGTGGCGTAAACGATGTTGGGGTCCGATGCAGCGACCGTAACGGCAATGCGGCCGAGGTCGGTTTCGGGCAGCCCCTCAGTCAGCGCTTCCCAGGTGTCACCACCATCAGTGCTGCGGTAGAGGCCAGAGGTCTCACCGCCTGATTCGAAAAAGTCCGGGTAGCGGCGAACTTGCCACATTCCGGCATACAGCACGCCGGCATCAGGGGTCATGGCCAGGTCGGCGCAGCTGGTCGCGTCATCGATGTTGAGGACGTTTTCCCAGGTCTCGCCGCCGTCCGTGGTGCGGAAGACACCACGGTCGCCGCCGGGCGCCCAGAGATGGCCCAGCGCGCACACGTAGACCGTATTGCTGTCGTCGGGGTGCACGAGCAATTCGGCGATGTGGTCTGAGTTCTCAAGCCCCAGGTGTTGCCACTTCTCACCGCCATCGGTGGAGCGGTAAACGCCGTCGCCCGGGGAGACGGTGTTGCGAACCCAGCTCTCGCCGGTGCCGACCCAGACCGTCTCGGGGTTGCTGGGATCGACGCGTACGGCGCCGATAGACTGCATGTGATCGTCGAAAATCGGCGTGTAGACGATGCCGCCGTCGTCGGATTTCCAGACACCGCCGCTCGCGGTACCAATATAAAGCGTGATGGGACCGTCGGCATTGACCACGCCGTCGACGGCCGAGATACGGCCGCTCATCACAGCCGGGCCGATACTGCGGGCGCTCAGTGCGCCAAAGGTTGCTGGGCTCAGCTCAATGGCGCCCTGCGCGCCTGCTGAAAGTGCCAGCGCGGCAACAAGAATGGTGCTGCGGTTCATCGTGGATCTCCCCAAAAATCCAGGCCCGACCGTGCGCCGGGCGCCGCGGATTGTGATGCCGCCCGTCCAGGATGGACGGGCGGCAGGTTCTGCTTACTCGCCTGCCGGAGCTTCGGTGGCGGGCATTGCGAAGCGATCGGCTGAGATGTCGCTCACATTGAGCTCCGTCTTTTCGATCGTGATCGCCTGTTGCATGGGCGTGGGCCCGTCGCCGATCGAGGCGATCATGGAGTGGGCCACGATGATGCCGTCCACTTCTTTGTAGTCGCCGATGGACTGCGAAAACGCCATTTCGTTGCCCTGGATGTCGCGGACACCTTTGGACAGGAAGGCCAGGCAGTATTCGGTGTCGAGGTAATACGTTGAGGCATCGCCGCTGTCTGCGCGAACCACTTTGATTGCGTAGGCCTCGGTGCCTTCGATGTCCTCGGTGCCGATGAGTTCGACCGTGTGGCCCTTCTCTTTCCAGTCGACCAGCGGTCCTTCCCACTCGGCCATTTCCTGGATCGACTTGAGCTCGTCGTCAGCCATCTTCTCGGGCGTCGTCTTGCCCATGAAAGGCATCACGGCCCAACCCGTCTCGCCATCGTAAGCCTGTACCGCGACCATGCCCTGGATCTCAAACTCCATGCGCACGTTGTTGGGCTGCAGGAATTCGATCGTAAATGGTGCCTGCATGGGGCCCATGGTCATGGTGCCCGTCATGCGCGCCGACTCGACGGACTTGATGTTGTCGATACCGCCCATGGTCTCAAAGTTGCAGGACAAAACCTCATCCAGGTCGGCCGACATCGCGGTGCCAGACAGCAGCAAAGCGGTGACTGCGAGTACAGGTTTCTTCATAGCGTGGATCCCCAGCGTCCAAAAAAAATGTGGCGCCAGTCTACCGAAGCGGCGCGCTTCGACAACTCTGGCAGCACCGCCCACAGCGACTAACCGTCTTACATTCAATGGCTTAGACACGGCAAAGATCGGCTGGACGAGCCGTGGCATTGCGAAAAACAACGTGTTAGCGGTTTTTGGCGGATTCCGGCAGTTTCGGGAGATACGATCTTTGATTGACGCCCGTTTTGGGCTAAAAACCACAACAAAATGCGCGAATTGGGCCCACTCGAGGTTAATCTTCCGGTCGGCTCCACGTCATTTCGAAAGTTGCAGTCATGCCCATGAAAAAGAAACGCCGCTTCATTTTTGCCGTATTGCTGGCTGCGCCGCTGGCGCTTCGCGCCCAGGGGGACGTTGCGCCCGAGTTGCCGCCCTACATCAATGTCACCGTCGAGCTGAACGGCCTCGCCGAATCGGCAGAGACGCTCAATGCCGCGGTGGCGGAGCTGTCCGAGACGGTTTCGGTGCTTGCGGCGTCGCCCGACGACCTGACGCCTGACCAGTTGGCGGCGTTCACTGAGCTCACGCGCGAGATGAACGTGCTGGTCGTGTCGCTCGATCAAACCATCCAGGGTGTCGGTCCTGCGATTCGGGACGTGGAAGCGCCCACGCGCGAGGTACTCGTCAGTCTCATCGACACAGCCCGTGCTGAGGCGATCGACCCTACGCTGCAGTCGGTCGACCGCAAGATCCGGAACTGGCTACTACTCGCCATTGTCGGTGCGCTTGTTGTCGTGGGCTTCACCGGCCTGGGCCTGTTTGTGTCGACGCGTCAGCTCAAGCTCATGGCGGGCATGCTGCGTTCGATTGCCGACGACTATGAGATTGTGCCGAAGCGGCATCCCGAGCCCGTTTTGACGGACGAGGAACCCGCGCCAGATCCCGACGCCGCGCCCCCAGCCTAGACGCGCTGCGGCCTCATGCTACGGTGGGGTCTTGGCCGATCCCTGCGGTCGGTCCGATAACAACAATGATGTGGGGGGAACATCATGAACGTACCGGGTATGGACCTGCTGCTGCCAGCAGGCGTTGCGGCTGTCCTGGCGTGGATCGCAAGCATTCTCATTCACTTGGTTCTGAAGTATCACAATAGTGATTACAATCAGTTAGAAAATGAACTTGATGTTGCTTCTGCGCTTGGGGCAACGAGTCCTAAGCCAAAAATTTACAACCTGCCTTTTTGCACAGACATGAAGGCGCTCGAAGACGACAGCATGAAACGCCGCTTCGAGGACGGGCCTGTCGCCCTGGTTACGGTGATGCCCAATGGCTTGCCACCAATGGGCAAGCTCATCGGACTGCAGGTGGCCTACTTTCTGATTGGCGCATTGCTCATCGGCTTCTGCGTGAGCCAGGCGCTGGCGCCCGGGGCACCCTGGATGCAGGTGTTTCGCGTGACATCGGCTGTCGCGTTTCTGGCCTACGGCTGGGCTGTGATCCCGTTTGCCATCTGGTACGGCCACCCGTGGTCTGTGACCGCCAAGTACCTGCTGGACGCGCTGATTTATGGACTGGTCACGGGCGGCGTCTACGCCTGGCTCTGGCCTGCGCCTGCATAAGCCGTTGGATGCCGGGACCGGGCGGGTGCCCTACTCCTCGGTCTCGGCCTCGTCTTCTTCGTCGGGCAGCAACTCGAGCGGTCCGTAGGTCACATAGCCCTGGATGTAGGCCACGCGCTCATCGATCCGTGCGTTGAGGATTTCACAGTAGCGGCTGACGGGGAACTGGCGCTGCAGAGCGAACGGCAGGAATACGGTTCCGGGTCGCGAATCACAGGAGGCGGTTCGGGTGCCCGTAACGTCACGCAGTCTGTCCATGTCGCGGCGGATCTCGCGCTTGAGAAGCGCGATGTCGCCAAGTTCTTCGCGCAGTGATTCTGCGGTCCGACTCGCAGCCTGGATCTGTTCCGGTGAGAGCTGCTGCTGAAAGGCCTCGCTGGTCTCGATGATGCCTTCGTGGCCCCGCTCAGCGGCGACCTGAAACCAGGCAGCCGCTCGAACAACGTTGCGGGCAACGCCGAGGCCATTGGCGTACATGTGGCCGACCATGTACTGACTGTATTTGTCACCGATCGGTGCCAGCTCCTTGCGGTAAAACCACATGGCACGATCGTAATCGCCAGCCTCGAAGGCCTTCTCGGCCTTCTTCTGGGCGCGGATCACGCGTTCGCTGGGTACGTCGCCCGGGTAGGCGAGTTGGTTGGCTGCCGCCGCTCCGGTCAGCATCAAGCCTAAGAGTCCTGCCACAATGGCCGCCTTCCAGTGCGTCATGATCGTGATCTCCAGCGAATCGTCCGTGTAGGTCTTATGATGCGATTGGATGCATCAAGTTCAAGCGTGGTTTAGGGGTTATTCGTTCGTGATCGCCTTCCGATGCAGAAAGTTTGGCCGATGAGTTTCGCATTCCGCTTCGGGATGGTCGTTTGGGCGTGCGCGGTTTTTGCGCAAACGCCCGCGCTGGCCGGACAGGTAACCGTAGCCGTCGCGTCGAACTTCACGCTGCCTATGCGAGATATCGTGGCGGCGTTCGAGCAGGAGACGGGCCACGAGGTCACGCTGGTTTCCGGGTCAACGGGCGCGCTCTACGCGCAGATCGTCAACGGGGCGCCCTTCGATGTGTTGCTGGCTGCTGATGCCGCGCGTCCGCAGGCTCTGGTCGATGCGGGTCTTGCGGCGGCGTCGGATCGCAAGACTTATGCGATTGGGCGACTCGTCTTTTGGACGCGCGACACGGGCCTCCCGCTGTCCGACGCCTCCGTCATCGCACTGCAGGGGCAGTCCCAACGACTGGCCATCGCCAATCCGAAGCTGGCGCCCTATGGTCGCGCCGCCGTTGAGGTGCTCGATCGTCTGGGCGTGCGCGCGGGACTCGGGCGCCAACTGGTGGTGGGTCAGAACGTCAATCAGAGCTACCAGTTTGTGCGCACGGGCAACGCCCGCTATGGCTTCGTGGCGGCGTCACTCGTCTACCGGGACGGCGTGCTCGAACACGGCTCGGCGTGGTTGGTACCGGTTTCGTGGCACACGCCGGTGCGTCAGGACGCGGTGCTCTTGCGAGGCACGGACGATGCACCCAGGGCGCTGTTCGGGTACCTGGGCACGGCGTCAGCCGCCGCGGTGTTGAAGCGATTCGGCTACGGGGTGCCCTGAACGCGTGCTGGGTGCCAATGACATCGCCGCCTTGTGGCTCACGGCGCAGCTCGCGCTCGTCACGACGGCATGCCTGCTCGTAATTGGCATGCCGATTGCTTGGTGGCTCGCCAACACGAGCTCGCGTTGGCGGGCGCCCGTCGCGGCCCTGGTCGCCATGCCGCTGGTGTTGCCGCCCACCGTCATTGGTTTTTACTTGTTGCTTTGGCTCGGGCCCGATGGTGTCGTCGGTGGACTCACCGCAGCCGCCGGATGGGGCGCGCTGCCCTTCACCTTCGCGGGCCTCGTGGTCGCCTCGGTGCTCTACTCGCTGCCGTTTGTGGTGCAGCCTATTGAGAATGCGTTCCGCTCGCTGGGTCGCGCGCCCCTCGAAACAGCTGCAACCCTGGGCGCCGGACCCTGGGACCGGTTTTTCACCGTGGCCTTGCCGCTGTCGAGGCCCGGCGTGATCACGGCCGCGGTGCTGGGCTTTGCCCATACCGTGGGCGAATTCGGGGTTGTGCTCATGATTGGCGGCAATATTCCGGGCGTCACCCAGGTCGCCTCGGTGCGCGTCTACGAACAGGTGGAGTCGCTCGACTATCTGGGTGCGCATGCGCTGTCCCTGACGCTCGTGGGCTTCTCATTTGTCGCGCTGCTCGCGCTGTACCTGCTGCAAGGTGCGCGCGGCGCCTCCCTGTTCGCGCGTGATGGGCGGCAACCATGATTGAGCTCGCACTCCGTGTCGGGTCACCCACGCAGGCGTTTTCGCTGGAGGTCAGCGCCGAGATGCCGGGCTCCGGCACGACGGCCGTCTTTGGGTCATCGGGTGCGGGTAAGACGACGCTGCTGCGTTCGATTGCCGGTCTCGCTGAAGCGTGTTCGGGCCGCATCGTCGTGTCTGGTGAGGCCTGGCTCGACGGACAGCGCGCCCTGCCGGCGCATCAGCGCGACGTCGGTTACGTGGCGCAGACGCCGCTGCTGTTCGAGCACCTCGATGTCGCCGGCAATCTGCGTTACGCACAACGCCGCGCGCAAGGGCCCGAAACGGATCGCTTCGACGAGCTTGTCGCGCTGTTTGATCTTGAGCCGCTGCTGGCGCGGCGCATCGACGCGCTGTCCGGTGGCGAGCGGCAGCGCATTGCGATGGCGCGCGCCCTGCTGCGGCGACCCCGCGTGCTGCTGCTCGACGAGCCCGTCTCGGCCATCGATGCGGCGCGTCGTGACGAGGTGTTGCCCTGCATCGACGCCCTAGCGCGCCAGGCCGGGCTGCCCATACTCTACGTGAGTCATGACATCGACGAGGTCGTGCGCCTGGCCGACCAGGTGCTCCTGCTCGAGGCTGGCCGTGTGGCCGGGTACGGCGCCGTCACCGACGTGCTGGGCACCCACACGGCAGGTCAGTTCGCGGACGCCGCCGGCAGCGTCATCGACGCCACTGTGACGGGGATCGAGTCGCCTTGGTCGCTCGCAACCGTCGCGTTCTCCGACGCCACGCTGAGCGTGCCTGCGACGGGATTTGCCGTGGGCGATCGCGTCCGAGTGCGTATTCTTGCGCGCGATGTGAGCCTCGCGCTTGCCGTGCCCAAGGGGACGAGCATTCAGAATGCACTGCGCGGCCGCGTCGTCGCCATCGAGGACACGCTGGAACCCGCTATGGCCCGGGTGACCCTCGAGGTGGGTGCGCAAACGGTGCTGGCCCGTGTCACCCATCGTGCCGTGGCGTCCCTGGCACTCGATCCCGGAAGCGATGTTGTCGCCCTCGTGAAGACCGCGGCACTGGCCCGTCGGCACGGATCGCTGTCGGCCTGACGCTCCGCTAGAATCAGCTCACCCCCTACCGAATGCGAGGACGCCTATGGAATCGCTAGCCGCCGATCTCAACAACATGACCCGCACCCCCCTGCACGACAGCCACGTGGCTGCGCTCAGGGAAGCCGGCGCTGAACGCTCGCTTGCAACGGGCGAGTTCATTGTCGACGTCGGACAAACCATGGATGAGTTTTTCTACGTGCTCGAAGGCGAGCTCGAGATCGTCAACCCGTTTACCGGTGGTCGCCTGCTACCGCATGGTCTCGGTCCGACACAGTTCGCCGGTGAAATCGCTTTCCTGCGCGGCGGCGTCCATACGCTCGGCATTCGTGCCGCTGAGCCCACACGGGTCATAGCAGTGCCGCGCGATCGCGTGCTTGAGCTCATGTCGGCGACGCCGGAGATGAGCGACATCATCATCACTGTATTTGCGGCGCGCCGGCGTCGCATGCTCGAGGAAGGGAATTCCAGCCTGACGCTGGTGGGTCCAGACGCGAATCGCAATATGCGCAACATCGCGGCGTTCGCCTACCGAAACCGGATTCCGTTCAAGGCCGTCGAGCTCAACAGCGACGATGCGCACTGCGAGGCGGAGCGTTGTGAGATCAGCGCCAACCGACCGGCTGTAATTTTTGGTAAGGACGAGGTGGTTGAGGATCCGAGTCCACGTGCCATTGCCAAGTTGCTGGGCCTGGATCAGTCGCAGGTCGAAAACACGCGCGTGGACGTGCTCATTGTCGGCGGCGGACCCTCTGGCGTCGCCGCTGGTGTTTACGCGGGCGCCGAAGGTCTGAGCGCGCTGGTCGTCGACGAACTGGCTGTCGGTGGCCAGGCCGGCACGTCGTCGCGAATCGAAAATTACCTCGGGTTCCCCACAGGCATCTCGGGTGCCGACCTCGTCTGGCGCGGCGAGGTGCAGGCGCTGAAATTTGGTACCCGTTTCGCCATCCCTAATCGCGTGGTGTCCCTGCAGCCTGACGGCCAGGGCTTCAAGGCGGAGCTTGATGATGGTGCCTGTGTGTACGCGGGAGCCGTGGTGGTGGCTACGGGCGTGCAGTACCGACGCTTGCCACTGGACCGCCTGACCGAACTTGAAGGCATGGGCGTGTATTACGCGGCTACCGAGTCCGAAGCGCGATTCTGCGGCGGTACCGAGGCCTACGTGATCGGCGGTGGCAACTCGGCGGGACAGGCGGCCATGTATCTGTGCCGTAACGCCGACCACGTGCACGTCCTGGTGCGCGGACAGTCTCTGGCAGCATCGATGTCTGACTATTTGTCCAGCCGGCTTGAGCAGGACCCGTGCATCACGATTCATTACGGAAGTGAAGTTGCGGCGCTTCACGGCGACGAGCAACTCGACGCGCTGGAGATTCGGGACAAGGCCACTGGCAAAGTGCGACTGGTGCCCAGCCGCGCGCTGTTTGTCATGGTCGGCGCGGCGCCCAACACGGGCTGGCTCTCCGATCTGGTCACACTCGATGACAAGGGCTTCGTGCTCACGGGACGCGACGTGGGCAATGACTTCCCCTACGCCACAAGTTGCCCGGGGATTTACGCCGTGGGCGACGTTCGGGCCGGTTCCGTGAAACGTGTCGCCTCATCCGTCGGAGAAGGCTCGGTGGTCATCAGTGACGTCTGGCGCCACCTGAACGCGACGTGACGGCCTTGCCTGCCTGGGAGCCACTCGTGCGCGCCGGGGCGTTCTTCGGCGTGTTGCTCATCATGCTCGCTTGGGAACGCCGCGCACCAAGACGCACCGACATCCCGCGCCGCGGGCGCTGGTTCGTCAACGGGGCGCTTGTGCTGGTCGACACGGCCATCGTGCGCCTGCTGGGCTCATTGTTGCCCGTCGCGGTTGCCGTGGTCGCAGCCGATCGCGGCTGGGGCGTGTTCCATGCGGTGGCGTGGCCGCTGGCTGTCACAATCCCACTCACCATCGTGCTCATGGACCTCGCGATCTTTTGGCAGCACCGCCTTTTCCACCGTATCCCACTGTTCTGGCGGCTACACCGCGTGCACCACAGCGACACGGGTTTCGACACCACCACGGGTGTCCGCTTTCATCCCGCGGAGATCGTCGTGTCGTTGCTCTGGAAGCTCATCGTGGTCACCGCGCTGGGCGCGCCTGTGTTGGGCGTTGTGATTTTCGAAATCGTGCTGAGCGCGACCTCGTTGTTTAACCACGGCAATGTGCGCATTCCGGACGGCGTTGATGCGGTGCTGCGCCGCGTGATCGTGACACCCGACATGCATCGTGTGCATCACTCGAGTGCGGTGGCCGAGACCGACAGCAATTTCGGCTTCAACTTGAGTGTCTGGGATCGCTGGTTCGGCAGCTACCGGGCGCAGCCCGAGGCCGGGCACCGCGACATGCAGATTGGGCTCAAGGCCTTTCGGACGCCGGCCGACCAGCGTTTGCCCGCCCTGCTCACCCAGCCTGCGGTGCCACCTTCGGCGCCGACCCGTAGCGAGGGCGCATAAAAAAGGCCGCGCAGTGCGCGGCCTTCCGTGAGGTCGGGCGAAACGTCCGTCGCCAGACCGGAGGTGACAGCGGTCAGCCGTCAATCACCCCCGTTGACGCCTCACGATTTCGCCCAGTTAGGTACTCACTAGACATCTGATCACCTCCTTTCATTCGCTAATGGAGGCGTGAGCATAACGCGAATTTCGGGCGCCCGTGCAAGTGCTTTAGGATGTCCTTGTTATGTCGAATAACGGGCTTGTGTGCGGCGTCTACGCAGGAACTGCGCATTTGCGGTAAACCAAATGGGCGCTACCTGCACAAACTCTACAAGGCCGATGCAAGCGGCCATGCGACCCCGAGGGAGCCGAGATGTCTGCGATGCGACACACCCTGACACGAAGCCTGCGACAGACGCTGACGCTGTGCGCCGTAACGCTGCTGGCCGCTTGTGGCGGCGGCGGTGGCGGTGACGCGCCGCCGACGACAACGCCGCCCGCACCGATTACGCAGGCCGAGATCGAGGCCGCCAGCCGTCTGGCTGCCCAGGCCACGTTCGGCATGCCCTTCGAGGCACTGGAGCCCATGGCCCGCCAGGGCACAGAAGGCTGGATCGTGTCCCAGTTCAATCAGCCGCCGACCTACCATCGACCCGTCATTCTCGACATCGTGCAGCGCCGCGATGCAGGTGAATTCGACGCGTTTGAGCAGGACATCGAATACCTGATCTTCTCGCGCCGCCTCTCCTGGTGGCACAACACGGTGACGGCCAACGACCAATTGCGCCAACGTGTCGCCTTTGCGCTGAGCCAGATTTTTGTCGTCTCCGATAACGTCGACACGCTTCAGGTTTACCCGTTTGCGCTGGGTACCTATTACGACCTGATGCTCGAGAATGCCTTCGGTAACTTCCGCGACCTGTTGCGCGACGTGGCATTGAGCCCGGCGATGGGCCTTTACCTGAGTCACCTCAACAACAACCGTTCGGACCCGGCCAACAACATCTTCCCCGACGAAAACTTTGCGCGTGAAGTCATGCAGCTGTTTTCGATCGGACTGTTCGAGCTTGAGCCCGATGGCACGGTGATCACCGATATCAATGGCGACCCCGTCCCGGCCTATGACAACGACGACATTCGTGAATTCGCCAAGGTTTTCACGGGGCTTTCGTTCGGCGGAGACAACGCCTTCTTCGGCAATGAAATCGCACCGCGCTTTGACATCCCGATGGAGATGTTCGAAGCCAACCATGAGCCCGGCGAGAAGCAGCTGCTCAATGGCGCCGTGATCCCGGCAGGTCTGACGGGTGAGCAGGACATTGAGCTCGCGATCGACAACCTGTTTAACCACCCGAATGTCGGTCCCTTTATCGGGCGACAGCTGATCCAGCGACTGGTGACGTCTAATCCGTCGCCAGAGTATGTGCAACGCGTCGGCAGCACGTTTGCCGATAACGGCTTTGGGGTTCGTGGTGATATGCGTGCGGTCATTCGCGCCGTACTGCTTGACCCAGAGGCGCGCGACCCAAGTCTTGCACCGAACGGTGGCAAGCTGCGTGAGCCCGTTGTGCGTTACGAATCGATCCTGCGCCAATTCGGTGCCACAAGCGATGACGGCTTCATCGCCGCACTTGGTTACTTCATCCAGGAATTGACGCGGCAACACCCGCTGTCGGCGCCCAGCGTGTTCAACTTCTACCTGCCCGATCATTCGCCGGCCGGTGAGATTTCTGATCAGGGCCTTGTGGCGCCGGAGTTTCAAATCACGGACGCCAACTCGGTCGTCAACTACCCAAATTTTGTGGATGCCATCCTGTTCGGCGACTTCGTCACGGATGCACCGCCGGGGTTTGATGCCGTGAGGCTAACGCTCGAACCCTGGGAAGCGTTGGCCGACGACCCGGCCGCGCTGGTGGCGCGGCTCGAGACCCTCGTGACCTACGGCAGCATGGATGCCGAAACGCGCGCCATTATCGAGGCTGCAGTGGCAGAGGTTCAGGACCCCGGAATTCGAACCCGCGCTGCCCTGTACTGGGTGCTCACGGTTCCGGCAACGGCCGTACGCGACTAGGGAGGCCGCCATGATTACTCGTAGAACATTCCTCTCCCACAGCTGCTCGCTGGGCGTCGCCGCCTCGACAGTCGGCACCACGTTGCTTTCGCTGGGCGCGGCACGCAATGCCGCGGCGCAGTCGGCGGGCGACTACCGGGCACTCGTGTGCATCCTGCTCGCGGGTGGCAATGACTCCTACAACATGCTCGTGCCCTCGGACGCAAGCCAATACGGCGCTTACGCGGGCATTCGCGCCGATCTCGCGCTGCCACAGGCCGACCTGCTGCCGCTCTCGCTGTCGAACACGGGGACCCGTAGTTTCGGGCTGCACCCGGGCATGTCGTCACTACAGCAGCTCGTGAATACGGGCGATGCGGCCATGGTGGCCAACGTCGGCACCCTGCTCGAGGCGTTCGACCCCGTCGCCGTTGAGAATGGCACGGCGCGTTTGCCCGTCGGGCTGTTCTCGCACGCGGATCAGATCAACCAGTGGCAGACGGCCATCGCGGATGGGCGCACGAGCAAGGGCTGGGGCGGTCGCATCGGTGACCTGCTGCAGTCGTCCAATCTTGCCAACGGCGTTTCCATGAACATCTCGCTGGCGGGGACCAATGTGTTCCAGAGTGGTGACGATGCGGTGGGCTACGCGATTGAGTCGACGGGCAACGGCGCTGCAAACATCAACGGTTACGGCGACGCGGCGGGCTTTGGTGAGTACCGCACGCGCGTCTGGGACGAACTCCTGGCTGTGCAGCAGTCGCAGGTGTTCCGACGTGAGTTTCGCAAGCGCCTGCGCGACGCGATTGACACCGAGGGCGTGTTCTCGGAAGCCATGTCGCAGGCGCCGGCGCTGAACACCACGTTCTCTCCCGGGCCCTTCTCTACGGCACTGAATCAGATTGCACGTGTCATCAGCGTGCGTGACCTGCTGGGCGCCACGCGTCAGACATTCTTCATCACGGTTGGCGGCTGGGACCACCACGACGAGGTGCTCGACAACCAGGCGGGTATGTTGCCTGCCATCGCCAATGGGCTTGCCGAGTTTCGCAATGCGCTCGTCGAGCTCGGCGCTTTCGACAACGTCACCACGTTCACGATTTCAGACTTTGGTCGGACCTTGACATCAAACGGCCGCGGTTCGGACCACGGCTGGGGCGGCCACCACATCGCCATGGGTGGTGCCGTCAACGGTGGGCAGCTCTACGGCGACTACCCGATTCTCGCGGCCAACGCACCGCTTGATGTGGGCCGCGGCATTTATGCGCCCACAACACCCACCGAAGCGTACTTCGCGGAGCTCGCCCTGTGGTTTGGCGTCAGCCCGGGCGATCTCGACGTGGTGCTGCCTAACGTGCGCACCTTTTATTCACCGGAGTCGGGCACGCCGCCGCTCGGCCTGCTGACCGGCTAGCTGTGAGCGCTGCGCCCGCCCCCGTCGATGTCCGGCAATGAGCCCAGCGATGCGATTCTGCTCAAACGGTTTCGTGACGGCGATCGAAGCGCCTTCCAGGATTTCGTCATACGTCACCAGGACCGTGTGTTCCGACTCGCGCGCCTGTGGCTCTACGACGCAGGCCGTGCGGACGATGCGGCCCAGGAGGCCTTCGTCCGCGCCATGGGTGGTATTGCCGCGTTCCGATTTCGCGCGGCACCCTTCACCTGGCTTTACCGCACGCTGCGCAATGTCTGCCACGAGTTCAATCGCGAACGCCGGCATGAGGATATCGATGCGGTACCGCCGCCAGCTCAGGACGACGACGCCGCGCAACGAATCGATGCGGCGAACGCGGCACGCAGCGTTCGCGAGCTCGTCGCCGACCTGCCCGAGCGCCAGCGGGAGGTTGTGGTGTTGAGAGTCTTTGAATCCATGAGCGTTGCGGAGACCGCGCGCGTGATGGGTTGCCGCGAAGGCACGGTCAAGGCGCTGCTGCACAAAGCGATGGCGCGACTTCGCACGATGGTCGGTGTGTCATGAGTGATGTGACGAAAAAAGACAATGATTTTGCGCCGCTCGCGGAGCGGTATCAGCGCGGTGCTGCGCCTGCCGGGTTTGCGGACCGTGTACTCGGCGCCGTCGAAATGCCGCAGCGCCGTTCGCCTGTCGTGCCCGCCGCACTGGCTGCCGCGCTGCTGGCCGCCGTGGCGCTGGTCGTCAGTCTGCCCGTGATGGGGCCCGATGACACGCTCAGTCCGAAATGGCGCGTGAGCGCACAAACGCCCGAACGACCGCAAGCGCAAGGTGACGCTCCTGCGCGACTTCGCGTTGCGCTGTCTGTGACCACACCGACCCGGCCCATGGCGGAGAACGACCGCCCCGAGCCCGATTCAGACGGTTGAATCCACACCTCAGTGAACAAGATCCAAGGAGATCCAAGATGTCCATGATTCGAAACGGCGCGCTCGCGTCACTGGCCTGCCTCATGTTGGCGGTTGCACCCACGACGGCGCACGCGCAGGCTGAAGAACTCGGCATGATGCAGCGTTTCGTGGACCTCATGCAGGGTTACTTCAACATCATCGAGATGACGCATTCGGTCGCTGATGAACCCGAGAAATCCGCGATCCTGCACATGCAAAAGATCAAGGAGATCATGGAGGAACGCGGTCAGGCGGCGCGCGCCGCGGAGGTGTTCCGCGAGGTCCTCAAGACCAGTGAGAATGCGACCATTCGCAGCGCCGCCAGCGTACTGCTCGCCGAGACGCTCAAAGAGACCGGCCGCAGCGATGAGGCAACCCAGGTGCTGCTTCAGGGGCTCAAGGAAAGTGTGGCCAACGCCCAGCCCTGAGTCGCGTTACCAGGCATCCTCGGGAAGTGCGAGTACGCGCAATCGTTCCAGGCGGTTGGCAAGCTGGCGGAACTCACGGCTCAGCGCCTCTCGGCGCGCCGTGAGTTCGGCATCGCCGGCCTGGGTCAGCTCGAGGTTGTCGACGAGCCGGTAACCGTTCTCGAAGAACAGCTTGCCAATCGAGGCTTCGGTCGAGATGCGACGTTGCAGATAGGCCTGGCGCCCCAATGCCAGAGAGCGCTCCAGGCAATCCGCTGCCGTGAGGTCCTCGTCAGCCGGGAGTCGTGACAGCACGTTGGCCACCACCCGGTAGGCCTCTACGAAGGGCAACAAGGCGGCGCGCGCGACGAGCGGTCGAAAGCGCCGCAGCAGGTCCGCCGCATACGCCGGGTCTTCATCGAGTCGGGTTTGCCAGGCCGCATCGTAGCGATCCATTTCGGCCACGACTTCGTCACGAAACGCCTCGCGCGGGGCGTAGAAAAACTCAAACTTAAACAGATCGCGCAAGCGCTCGGCTGCAGACCAGAATATCTCGAGCCGGTTGCTCTCGGCATCACCGGCGCGCAACAGGGCCAGCTCGGCAAACGCCTTGACCACAAAATGGTGGATCGTCGTGTTGCGGTAGTAGCTCGCCACGGGATGTTGTTCGGGGGCGAGCGCGTACACCGTGTCCGGCCCGTCGTCGAAATGCTGGACGAGGCCGTGCGAGTTGAGCACCTGGGCCAGGTCGTTGAAGTGGTCCATCTGGTCGCGTTCGAAATCGTCCGTGACGGGGATGTCGCGCGCTCGCGCCCAGGACAGGTAGCGCAGCATCTCCTTGCCGAGTTCAAGGCGCGTCAGCGCCCGGGGCGCCGCGCCGAGCAGGATTGTCGTGACCAGTGAGGTGACCGTGATCGGTGTGACGCGATTGGTTTCGACACCCACCTGAAAGGCGATTTTCTTGAGCGCCAGGTCGTCTTCCTCGGGCACATCACGAAGAATGACGGGCTCACCGACGTCGATGTAAATCTTGCCGAGCGGCTGGCGCAGTCCGCGAACATAACCGATGAACCAGCGCAGGCTCTCGGGCTGCTTGACGCCACCGCCCTGCTCCTTGACGTAGTCGCGGACGTCACGAATAAGATCGTAATTGAGTGCGATGGGGATGATGCGCAAATTGTCGTCACCCGATGCCCGCGCCGCTTCGGCGACGTACTTCAGGATGCCGTAACGCGGCGGCATGAGTTTGCCCACGCGTGAGCGGGTACCCTCGAACGCCCAGGTCAGCGGAAAGCGTTTCTCGAGCAGATAGCCCAAGTACTGGCGCAGGATCATCTTGTAGAGCAAGTCGTCCTGAAAGCTGCGCCGGATAAAGATGCCGCCGGAACGTCGCGCCGCGTAACCGAGCCCGCCAAAGGCCATGTTGACGCCGCCCAGCAGGTGCGGCACCGGGAAGTCGTTCTCGAACAGCATCGAGTAAACCGCAAAGCCGTCGATGTGCGTCTTGTGCGTCCAGAGCAGCACTGAGGGCCGTGTCCGCACGGTTTCGCGGAGCGTCTCGAGCCGCTGCTTGTCAATGACAATCTCGGGCTCGTAGCCCATCGAGATGACCTTCCGGTTGAATGCGGCCATGACGTCCTGCCAGAACGTCCGCGGGATCGCGATAAGTTCCTTGAAGATCTCCTCGGCGCGTTCGTTCAGCGCCTCCACGCTTTCGCCGGTGTCTTCGGCGATCTGGGTGAGCGCTTCCTGAAACGCGGACCGCCGGCGCAGGTTTTGTGCGACGCGTCTCGGCACCTTGTAGCGACCGCCACGCTGTTGGCGCTCGGCGATATCGAGCGCCAGACCGGCCTGGTTGGCGACGAAGCGTGCAAACGCGGTCTCGTCGTCACCTGACCAGCGCGCACGCAGCGCTGCGAGCGTCGCGGAAGCGCCCGCAATGTTCGTCGCGCGATCCGGTGTCTTGCGCAGGATGCGGGCAGCGCGCGACGCCCCGGGACGGCGGACGTTGCCCCGAAGCAGGTCTCGAAGGCGAGGTGTGGGCCTTGAGCCGTCGCGCCCGTCGCCCCAGACGACGCGAATGGGCACGACAATGGTGTCAGGGTCGCCTTGAAGAAAAGGCAGCAGCGAAATCTCGTCGATCGCTTCCTGGCGCGTGGCAATGGGCAACACGACTCGGTGGGTCGTGGCGGGTGGCTGCTCGGGCCGCGTGCTGTCCAACCATTGCCCGAGCAGTTGGCGTTCCGGCCGATGACTGGCGTCGATGATGAACAGAACCGGCGCCGCCGTGTCGGCGGGCCATGGCGTTGGCGCTGTGCTCAAGAGGCGGCTCCGGGCGTCGCGGTCTCGCCATCGGCCTGCCCCATCGTTTCGAGGAACTGCTGACGGACCTCGGCGACATGCGAGTCGATGTTCTCACGCTGCCAGTCCGAGGTATCGACGGGTGGCAGCACGTCGACGTGCACGGTGGCGGGCCGAAACACGAAGGTGCCCTTGGGCGCCACATCGATCGAGTTGTGGATGACGACCGGCACAATGGGTACACCGGCCTGCATGGCGATATGGAACGCGCCCTTCTTGAAAGGCAGCAACTCCGTCGACAGCGACCGTGTGCCCTCGGGTGCAATGATCAGGGACTTGCCCTCTTCGCGCATGACGTCGACAAGTGGCTGCATGGCCGAAATGGCGCTTCTCGCGTTCTTGCGGTCGATCAGCACGGCGCCACTGAGCTCCAGCACCTGGCCGATCACGGGCAGGCGTCGAATCTCGGCCTTGCCGACACCGGTGACATCGCGACGCAACAACTTGAGCATGACGAGCAGGTCGGCCTTGCTCTGATGGTTGAACACAAACACGGCCGGCCGCTGTTCCCAGAGGTGTTCTTCGCCACGCACGGCAAGTTCCAGACCGATGAGCGCGCTGGCGGTCTCCGAGAACAATGCAACGGAGAAGTTCTGCATGTGTCGGCGCGAGCGCGTTAGCGCCAGAATCGGCAGGCTGGCCGCGAACGAGGTCGCCAGACTGCCCGTGGCGGCGATGCTGCGGACCCAGTCTGTGAGCCCCGGGCGTCCACGTCCCGCGAATCGCTGCACAGTCCAGCCGCGTTGCTCGGAGATGTCTGTCAGTCGGCGATTGGCGTTCACGGGCCTCGGGTGGCGAACGGCCTCAAGCAGCTCGATGTCATCGTCACTGTCGGAATAGAACACGGCATCGGCAAGCGTGGCACGGGCCTCGTCGCAGATGCGCTGCGCGGCCGTGACTTTGCCGGGGCCGAAACAGGTGGGGCTGACCACGTGACCTGTGAACGTACCCTCCACCACCTCGAGCGCCGTGCATTCGATGCGCGAGATCCCGAGCGCCCGCGCGGCGGGTTCAATCTGGTAGCGCGTCGCCGACGACACGATGGCCACCGTGTGTCCACGTTCTTGGTGTGCGGCCACGAGCGCACGCGCCTCGGGGTAGATCTCCTTGGCGATGTGCTTCTCATACAACGTCTCCCCGAACGCCTCGAAGTCGGCTTCGGGCGTGTCGCGCAGAAACTGCATGGCGGTCGCCATCATGGCTGAGAATCCGATGTCGCCGAGCCCGAACCGGGTCATAACAGCGGCCATCTCGACAAACTGCTTCGCGCTGAAGTCGCCACGGCGCAGTTGCTCACGTAGGAATGCGACGGCCGAGTAGCCGTTCATCAGCGTGCCGTCGAAATCGAACAGGGCCACGGTATCGGGGCCCTCGGGCAGTTCATGAACCGCCGCTGTCAGCTCGGGATGGGTGTCCACGCCGCGCGTTGTCATGTCTCACTCCCCCTGATCAGTTCGAGAAACGCCTCACCGAAACGTTCGAGCTTCGCGGCGCCCACACCGCTGATGGACAGCATAGCGCCCGAACTGGCGGGGCGCGCCAGGGCCATCTCCCGAAGCGTCGCATCATGGAACACCATATAGGCCGGAATGTCGTGTTGCTGCGCGAGCTCTGCCCGAAGGTCACGCAAGGCTTCAAACACAGCGGCGTCGGCCGGGCTCAGATCCACGACCGCCCTGGCCCGTTTCTTTTCCTTGCGCCTGGGAGCGCGCCGGGCTGCAAAGTCGGACTCGCCACGCAGCAATGGCCGGCAGCGCGCATCGAGGACCAGAGCGCCGTATTTCTCGGGATCGGCGTGCAGGTGGCCCGCGACGATGAGCTGGCGAATCAGCGACTTCCAGTCCCGCTGATCGAGTTCGTCGCCGGCGCCAAACACCGCCAGCGCGCTGTGCCCGTTTCGGGTAATGCGGTCGTTCTCCTGGCCGCGCAGCACGTCGATCACGTAGTTAGCCCCGAAGCGCTGCCCCGTCCGGTAGACGGCGGACAACAGCTTGCGCGCGGACTCTGTCGCGTCCCAGGTCGGTGGCGGCGCGAGGCAGTTGTCGCAGTTTCCGCAGTCCTCATCGGGACGGTCACCAAAATACTCGAGCAACGGTCGCCGGCGGCAGGTGGCGGTCTCACACCAACCGAGTAACGCTTCGAGCTTGCGGCGTTCGATGCGCTTGTACGCCTCGTCGCCATCGGATTCGTCAAGCATCTGCTGCAGCCTCACGACGTCCTGCATGCCGTAGACCATCCAGGCCTCGGCCGGCGCGCCGTCGCGGCCCGCGCGTCCCGTCTCCTGATAATAGGCCTCGACGCTCTTCGGCAGGTCCATGTGGGCCACGAAGCGCACGTCGGGTTTGTCGATGCCCATACCAAACGCAATGGTGGCGACCACGATATCGATGTCGCCGCGCAGGAACGCCCGCTGCGTGTCTGTGCGTTGTTCGCGCTCCAGGCCCGCATGATACGGCGCCGCCCGGTGGCCGGCAGCGACAAGCGCCTCTGCGGTGCGCGCCACCTTGTTGCGTGACAGGCAATACACGATGCCGGCCTCGTGTCTGTGATCTGCAAGGAACGCCTCGAGCTGCTGTCGGCCGTTGCCCCGCTCTGCGACGGTGTAGCGGATGTTGGGTCGGTCGAAGCCGCCCGTGAGTACACGCGGCGCCTGGAGACCCAATCGTGTGCTGATGTCCTCCCGCGTTGCGGGTGTCGCCGTGGCCGTTAGCGCGATGCGGGGCACCGGACCGATCGCTGAGATGGCGGCATCGATCTCCAGGTAGTCAGGACGAAAATCATGGCCCCACTGCGACACGCAGTGCGCCTCGTCGATGGCGATAAGCGCGACGTCGAGACGGGCGAGCAGCGTCTGAGTCTCGGGCATGGCCAGGCGCTCTGGTGCGAGATAGAGCAAATCGAGCTGCCCGGCTTCCAGCGCGCGAAGCGTTGACCGGCGCGCGTCCGAAGACTGCATTGAGTTTAGGAAGCCCGCCCGGACGCCGAGCTGGTCGAGCATGTCGACCTGGTCCTGCATCAGCGCGATTAGTGGTGAGATCACGATGCCGACGCCGCGCGTGATGAGCGCCGGGATCTGGTAGCACAGGGATTTGCCGCCGCCCGTTGGCAACAGCAGAAGGACGTCGCTACCGCCCACGAGTGTCGCAATCGCCTCGCGCTGCAGCGGGCGAAACGCATCGTACCCGAACACGTCGCGCAGACACGTCAGGGCGGCATCGTCAGGCGTCGCTGGCGCCCCGTTGTCTGCTGCGTGTTGCACTGTGCTCATTGCCCGCGGTGTCCCGTTCGGACGATAGCACGCGGCCCGTAATGTGATCGACTTCACGTTTCGGCGTGCTTGCAGGTGAAAAACGAGGTGTCGGAGGGCTCGAAGTGTGACTGAGTCTCAGACGCTGCTGGGACTTATGTCGAAAATACCCTCGAAGTGCTGTAACCCCGATTCCGTC
>ERZ1740065.353-NODE-353-length-24109-cov-12.810884_pt1 | contig 24109 bp, 23 predicted proteins | sample MGYA00581738_ERZ1740065 | MGnify/ENA primary metagenome ERZ1740065 (study PRJEB43018, sample SAMN04849749) | marine metagenome | isolation source: floating plastic debris | place: Pacific Ocean | collected 2008-09-01 | study: EMG produced TPA metagenomics...
CCCCCCCCCCCCCCCCACATGGGAACGGCAACCCTCTCAGACACACCACAGCGCCTTTGATGTTATAGCTCCGCAAGCTGCCCTGTCGGCAGCATAATTTTGCAGTACCAATCTGAAAACAAAGGGCACAGCTATGCATGTAATGATCGCTTCAATCATTTTAATAGCAGCAACTTCTGTTCCACCTTTGAACATTGCTTTGTCTGATAGCTTAGGAAAATCAATAATATAGGCAGTAGTTATGGCTGACATCTTTGGTTCCCAATATTGGTTTCGCGTTTGTATGCCTTTAGGTTACATATCCGACCAAGTTAAAGGTCTGTGCCGGCAAAGGGTCGGATTTGTAATCCTTATAGATTAGCTCTGTTGGAGGTGATTACTCCCTATTGCTACAGCCAGATCAAAAGTAAAGAAACTGGGAAGTGATTGTTACAATGATTTTCTTATGCCTATTAATGCATGACAGTGGACAAAAGCATAAAGTCTACTGTCCTTCAACTAGTATCACGAGGCCTAACTCAAACACCTATCGCGTGATTGACAGGGCTGTTTCCTCACAGACAAAGATAGATTGCAAAGTTGAGCAGGACCTCCAGTTTAGTGCAGTGACACTCACAATATGACTTGTGCCAGTGATTTACAACATCCACTTTTCCAAAAGCAAAAAATGGCCAATTCACGGCTGGTTCTCGGCGAGGGGTGAGGCATGCGGCAAGTAAGTCTTTGTAGATAGCCTCATGGAGCATCTAAGTGCTTAAACACAAATCACACTAATCTGGTTGTTTACTCCTCCTGGCAGGGAATGATGAGCTGCCACGAACTGTTGACTAGTGACGCCTGTTGTAGCGAGGCGGTGAAGCAAGTTCGTAATGTTGTCTGGATTGTTCAATTTACCACAAGTGCTAATACACAAGGAATAGCTTAGAGCATGCTTCTTCTGAAAAGCTTCAGTTACAAAGATATGAAGATATTATCATACGACAAAATAATAAAGCCTCCAAACTTCCACATGGAGGAGTAACTCTGACAGTCAGACACGTTGTACCCAGTGCTAAGCAGGAAAGGACTACGTTGAAGGCTAGAGAAATATCTGTTCAACATGCAGTCATGTTATGGATCCTTCTACGATGGCATACAGCTTAGTCTCTGTTTCTGATATGTTTGCCGGTTCGGTGCACATATTACATGTATGGTAAATCAGTTTCCAGTGAATTAACTGAATCTGACAAAAATGTTTCTCCGCAGTCCTGAAGAAGAGCATGCCAAGGAATGAACAGCCTGGTATTCTGTGTGAAATTTGCCGCCTAAAAATTTAGAGCCCAGCTTGAGTAAAGGTGATGTGAGCAAATCAAGGGAAACAAGAGCTCTAATTGTAAGCTTAATTTCATGCTCGATCGCCCAAAACTGGTCTAGCTGATGACAATATCTTACGAAATAGATGGAGCTAAAATATAAAGAAGGTGACGCAAATGACCTGACCAGCCCAATGCGCAGTTAATATACTTGTAAAGCGGCCCTGAAAGAATCTCTTCGTAACAACAATGGTTCAAGCTTAGCGAGCTTGAGCAGTAACATTAGTGCGTTGAAAAAAAAACGTGCCTCAGTGATGATATGGCTAAAAAGTTTAATTCCACCTCGTCTATTGGTCTGTAAGGGAATGGCAATGAATTAGTTTGTAGTCCACTAACTGTACTACAAGTGGACCACTGGTGGGAATGGCTAGACCTGCATGTAGGTGTAGCTAGCGAAGGCATGATACATTCAAATTCTTGGAGATAACCCTGTGGAGTTTCTGCAGGCTTCAACACAATTGGCACTAAACGCTTGATTGATTTCTACCACCACAGAATGATGACTTGGGAAAAGTTAGTTGCTGGCATGTGTAGTGAGCCGAGGTCGTGCGGGGAATTCAACACATCATTCCAGCAATGTATGGTGAGGAGATTGTAGCTTATATTTTCAGACAGAGATTGTCTGGGTGCTTGTCAAACGCACTGGAGTATGAGATAGCTCAGTGGTAGAGCCTGCACCTCTAGACACGCAAGTGTGAAGAAGTTGTGGGTTCGAATCCCACTGAGTCCTCCTGCTGGGCCCTCGTGCCACAGGTGTGCTCCGACCTGCCTAAAAACCGAGAGCAACCTGGCGCCGCATATGGCAGCCTCGCCCTTAAGGCACGTTTATTATTTAGTGTGAAAGCATGGAGACAGTCTCGCGATTTTAACCTTTAACCTTCATTATGTGTGAAAATGATGACAATGGGATGTTTGAATACATGCATATCCGTACAGAGTTATGAGGTGCATACCTAGACTCTTAGCTGTCAGTGCACACGTTGCTGAAGGTTATCAAGAAGTTAGTAATGAGGCCAGCAGGAGGCACCATGTTGAGTTGCTGAGAAACAGAGAGATACAGTGTAGTGTAACCTGCCGTGGTGTGGTGGTTAGCATGCCTGTCTTGCAAGGGGGGGACCCGCGGTTCGAATCCCATTAGAAGCACACTTTTACACTATGAAGGTAACTCAGAAAATAGGACGAGAGGACAAAAAGACAAACATCTTCTGCAGGACTAGTGAACCTGGTAGAGCATGATAAAGCCTTTTTAGAAACTATGTGGTCGTATGGCAAGCCTGATCATGTACTATGTGGTGCCAAAAGCAGATGTAGTAGACGCAGATATAGTCGTGAAACCATAAGTATAAGGCTGTTAATACCCATCACTGCGTAGATAGTCAAATAAGATGGCTTTAGGCAGTTCCTCTCATCGGATTAGTGTCGGAAATATGGAAGTACTGGATTGTGATTACTCTACTTTGGATAGGCTAGCAACTTCGCCTGACTCCGGTTCTACAGCCGGAAACTCTCAGGCCAGTAACTAAATCCTTCTCAGGGTTGGTATATAAATGCCTGCATCGGGAGGTGATCTTCATTACCCAATCATCCATTTCAGGTACGGTACATAATACACCTCTCTGTTACTTTTCCTTCAGCAAAATCATTACCTGTCTGCCACTACTTCAAAATGAAATACTTTTGCCCTTCACGACACTGCTTCATGGAATATTCTTGCGCGTCTTACACAGGTTGAAAGAGCTCTCAACTCAGGTATCATAATGAAGATATTCTGCCTTGTCCTCGCGGTGTGTCTGTGCGTCAGTTTAATCGAGGCACAAGGAAAAAAGAAGAATGGAAGCGACAATGGAAATAATAACTTGGGTAATAGCATTAGCACCTCTTGAATGATTGAAGATGTTATGTCAGTATCAGGTCAGACCAGTAAGTGTACAGCTTTCAATAACATCTACGACATCGTTAAGCTGGCGGGCTGGCTAGGTGGATACACTTTTTATGTTCTTGAAACTAGATATCAAGCATGAAAGTCACTGTCTTCAAATGCTTGCTACCCAGTGCAATAATTCAATAGCCAAACTCCGCTGCCTACCATGAGGGGCTACCGGACAAGGAAATCTAGAGTAGTATTAAGCAGCGACTGCTATCGAGTTCAGGCAATCAAGTTCCTAAGAGATCTGTGACATAAAGCTGTTCTAGTGTCTGTTACCCTATTATCATATACACTGTACGTCAGCTTTTTCCTATTCACTGCAGAGCTTTATATTTGTTTTCTTGGACACAAAATTAAACTGTTTATATATTTATCTAGCATCAGGATCGTGCAGCAACTAGCGAGGGATTGTATTACATTAAAAGCCTAACCGAGTTACCAAATTTAATGCAGTAGAGTAGCATGCAATAATCTAGCGCCACTGTATTATAGCCTTCACTATTCAGGAACCATTCACATGAAGATGTAGTGCCGTTGATCAACTGATTTCCCTCAATTTCAGGTTCCCTTAACGGTAATCAGAACGGCAACATCAACCGAGGCGAAAACAATGGTAACATGAATGGAAATGTGTAAGTGTTTTGTAGGCTTATTCTATGCCAATTTACCATCGCCTCATTGTGAGGAAAGAATTTCCGTCATTGCAACAAAGGCTTTGGAAATGGTTATGTGAATGGCAACAAGGATGGTAGAAATAGAAATGTCAACGGCAACTACAAATGCTCGTTGACTTACCATTTCCATCTTCATTGCCATTGACATTTCCGAACTTGAAGTTGCTGTTCTTGTAACTAAAGTGTTCTGTTAACACATATGATGTTATATATCGTAACGGAGATTATGTTTACACGTTACGTCTCTTTCTTACCGTTTACGTTTCCGTTGATATTTCCAGAATTATTCATATTCATGGTAAGAAAGGCGGTAGAAATAACAACCCCAATGGCAACAGAAAAGCAAACAGTAAGTAGACGACCTTTTGGGTTACCGTTACTTTTGTCCTCAGCTGAACTACCTGATTTGTCGACAGGAAACGGTCGCCGTATGAATGGCAACAATGGTAACTCTAACAGAGGAAGAAACTTTAAGCCTAACAGAGGCAATGGCAATGGAAACAGGAGTGGCAAGAGAAACCCAAAGCGTCGTCAATAAATGATTGTACTGCCCTTTCATGTTGCTGAGAAACCAGTTTGGATGTAGCAGGAATAAAAGCTGCAAAGAACCAAGTTTCTTGACTTTGTTTGCTTTCCGGTCTACCCAATTGTATCCTGGTAACTTAGTCTTTGTTTATGCCATCACACGCAGTTCATTCAACTAGTCCTTCCAACCAGCTACCTCAAAGCGACCCTCATTTGTGTTCGAGCTTTCCTCAAAGAATCCATCCTGGCATCGGCTTTGAAACAGTGTATACGGCCTACGCATCTCCTACACGCTTACAGATGCATAAACTGACGTGAAAGTAGACAGATAGGCATTAGCTCAAACCTCATACTACTCCCGGAATTGAATCAACAACAAATAGCAAGATACGAGCCAGTTGTAAACATAATGAGTGACTCCATCCCTCACATCTGCGCTTCTCCTCACACAAACTAAGTAACCAGTGAGTGTTGTCTCACCCACCTCTATCAACCCAGCTACAATGCGTCACCCCTTTTCAGTTCAATGTGTCAATTACTTCAGCAACACACGTAACAAACTTGCAGTTGTGCTCTGAGTTATTGAAAGCAACACTATTAAGGTCATACTCTGATCTCTTGGCGGTTGCTATCACAGTGCAATTAGTAGTCCCGTAGACAAGATGCACCAGAAAGAGTGATGCTAAAATTTTGGCATAATGCCTCCAATGGGAAGAGAAACTGCGCATGGATACAGATCCTATATCATATCAGCCAGCACTACTCTTGATAAAATTAAAGGCTCGTCCAACTGACCATTTTTCTTCTGGTTACCCGAACATCAAAATGATATATTGTTTCCTATCTACAAAAAAGCGAGGTTTTATCTCACTATAGCACATATTGTGATATTTAAAGAGACATTTACTGTCACTGTACCAGCTGGAGGTCATATTTATGATTTCTGTACTATGTCCAGCCATGATCAGAATGACCTGAAGGAGGGAAAATAGCCCACTGTCAAAGAAGTCTGTGAGCATTTAGTCTGGGCTAGCATAGGAGCTGTTATTTCACTTGTGCTCAGACTGTTAAACTAAGCACAGATATCTCTACTCATACCACCTTAGTTTTATGATACTGAAAGAATTATACTAGATACATTAATCAGTTGAATCCCGCAGAGATTAGCTGGGTACAAGTTAATACCAGCAATGTTAAAACCTAGTAATGCCTGCAGAAGATAGCTCTGATTCAGGTGAGGCGGCGTCTTGAAAGGAGACTAGCTATTAGTAATAGAGGTCATGGTAGATAAAAACACACGTAATAATCATTGACACGTGTTTAAAGGTCAGTTGAGGAGCCAGGTGAAGGTTGAGAGATAATGCAGTCTAATTTCCTTGCTGCGCCGATAGGTGTTCTCACTTCCGGTTTAGATGCAAGTAAACCATCACTGAGAAACTGGTGATGATAAGCCAAAACGACCACTTGTTGAAGAAGAGTTTGGCTTTCATCATTCTCCCGTAGATATTCATGCATCAGTATGTGCGGAAGTGAGCAGCAGTGAGTGGCAGTGAGCACAGAAATCTGCAGGAGAATGACGAACACCAAGAGTTTATATTCAGACCCCATGTAGGTTTGTCGGTATGTTTTACTCCTATCAGCAGGCTCACCGAGGGGTGTACCAGCAAAGTACAACTTTTGTCCGGTGTGAGCAACTTTCGTCTGCCAATAGTACGCAGCAGTTAGTTCCATCAGTTATTTCCATCAGTTAGTTCCATCAGTTAGTCCCATCAGTTAGTTCCATCAGTTGGTTCCATCAGTTAGTTCCATCAGTTGGTTCCATCAGTTAGTTTCATCAGTCAGTTCCATCGTTTTTGCAGCCGTTTAGCAGCCATTGCTGATAATATAGCCGGTGAATGAGCGTGTCAATGTCCTCTGATCACAAAAATAGCTGCAGATCAATTGTACTTGAATGGCACAGCGTCATTACATAATAGCAAAGCTGGTGGCTAACCGATAGGAAGCAACAATTCACATAATTGTAAGTAGTGCCTTGGTTATTCATAGTTATTATAGCTCTGCTACCAGTACGCTGGATTTAAACATCTTGTGGATGATTTAACTCGATTTCCTCTTGTAAATGCATTCCAGTTGTTTCTGTTGTTCCGTTGTTCCGTTGCCAATGGAAGAAGAAAGTGTCAACAGACACACGATCACACTGTCAGTTATAGCGTCCGACGCGAACAGCTGCTCTTGGTCAAATCAGCCATTGAAATTTCAGGGATCAATGTATGCGGGCTGAAATTACATATCTGCTTCATCAGCCTTGTACTCCGTTGCCTACGCATGAAGTTACTGCTTTCTGCAGCTGTTTTTCTTCAGCAATCACACACTAAAGTTTATATTGGAAAAGGCATCTTGCTTGCGGTGTATATCCTGTTACCAGCTGGAATAGTACTTGGAGAGGGACAGCAGAGGGAGAATTATTATGATCTTTCCAGATAAGTGGAGAAATGATGGATTCATTACACTCATCATAGCTCCTATTCTAAGTAAATTGTGTTTGTCACATATCACCTCTCTTGCGTCCTTGTATCCACAGCAAGACTGTTGACATACACATTCGTGGGATCTAACCAACTCAATGATCTTGGCTTTTGCTTCAGCCTACAGTCTATTATTCACTGACTATGGTTATAAGATAGGAAGGCTTGTAGGCTTGTGCACTAGACTGACAGCCTGCCACAGGTTGACTCCTGGTGAAATAGTTTTTATCCCTGCTATTGGCATTTAATAAGTGGCGCCAGTTAAATTAACCAATCGCTGTGCATCAGTTGGCGACAAAAACGGAAAGGATTTTGAGCATGCTCGATACGCGAGGGAGACGCCGTTTCATTGTGTTTGCTGCCAACTTCGAGTCATTGCCAAGTCTTCCAACGACTGAGCAGAGAGAATAACGGAACGTCCGATTGCACTACTATTGATATATAATTCACAATCCGACCCATTTGTTAGATTGTCATGTAATCTCAAACCTAAAATCAGTTATGAAGGTTCACCATCAATTATTCGCTGACACAGAAACATTGGTACCTGATCAGAGCTCACCAGGAAGTAGTATAACTTCATCTTTCTTGTATGGTGCATATCACAGACTTCCATATTTGTAAATCATCGCAATTTAAATATCACGGGTTGTTTAATGATCACTTCCGAGGCTTGAGAGGAAAAGATACGAAAACAAAATGAGAATAGCGGAGGGAAATGTGTCTGAAGAAGCTTCAGCTGCAAGAAGATCAATTTCCGACAGACGGCAATGTATGAGGTTTTAGGCAAGAAACAAGCAGCAGCAGTAAAGGTTGATTGTAAACAAACAGACAGTGATATGAAACGTTACCGAATAACCAGCCGCACATACATAAATGCGGTGTTGTCCCCAGATGCTTTAGGAGTGGCAGTTAGTCAGACAATGTAGGAGAGCGACGCTGCACACTTAGGACAGCATGCACACTTGGGTCTATCACTGAACACTTCGCTGTTTTCTGTTTTGCTGCTAACATGTACGATTTAGGTCTGTCATTTTCTCTGCTGGATATCAACCTAACTCCTGTGAGATTCAAAAACAGTAGATACGTCTATACATGAAACTCCACTAGCAATTCTGCTTCATTTAAATGACAAAGTACTTAGAACTCAGGTCATTGAACTAGGGTCGCTGGGATTCACGGAAGTCAGAGACAATCTGATATGCTGTGAGGCTTTGTACGTTGGTGGGATGGTAGTTGTTGAACTCACATGGTAGTCAGTCCTGAGTGTTACACAACTTAATAGTGATACATTACACATGGAATGTCAATTGTTGGATGAAGATGGGGAACACGTGCTAAACACTTTGTATGATTTGTATTGTGTATCAACAAAATTGTTGCTATAGTAATCAATCAGTTGTCTCTACATCTCGCTTCAAAATGCGCTAGGCTGATAGGTGGATCACATTGACCTAGTGGTAACGTTAACTATATTGTCTGTGTCAGACTGACAGCACGCGCAATTAGCTGTGATTTCTGTCGGATACAGGTACATTCCAGCGTATCTTGTCACAAAACTGGTCCATAGCATTAGATAAGATAGTGTTTTCTCTAGATCGGATCTCCTTTCCCACCCATATATGCTGCTATGCAGGTTATCCGGTGCTAATCGCTACAAACAGACTTGTACTTGTATGAGAGACTCATGTAACTGTGGTTGTTCTCTATGTTGGTTGTAAAATGATCATGATGATCAGGATAGGACGATGATATTGAAGAGCCCCAAAGTTTTGTTCTGCACCATGTTTTATAACAACCTAAGTCTAAATTTTTCTTTGGGCCTGAAGCGCAGTTCAGCTACCCATATAATTCTCTTCTAGTTTCTGATCCCTCCCATCAGAATCGACGCTTTAGACTCCATATTTTAAACTGGGCTCATTGATAACTATTTATATAACGCAAAATGCTATCAATCAAAAACTTATTTAGAAGGGAAAGCAGCTAAACCCGTGGGAAGTATGTTAGGTATCATATTTTAAGTGAAAATACTTTCATGACTGCAGCAGAAGAGGCTCAGTCTAACAAGGAGAGCTTCAGCCATACAAGCTGCCAGTTGAGTGCAGTCAAACTCATGATATGATTTGCCCCAGTGATTTACGACATCCACTTTTCTAAAAGCAGACAATGGCCGATATACGGTTGGCTCATGGCAATACGTCAGGCATACAGTGAATAAGTCTTTGTAGATAGCCCTATGGAGTATCTAAGAGCTTAAACGCAAATGACACTAATCTGGCTATTTACTCCTCTCGGCAGGGACTGATTAACTGCCACAAACTGATTACTAGTGATGTATGTTGTAGCAAAGCATGTTGGTAATGTTGCCTGGATCGTTTAGTTTATCACAAGAGCTAATGCACGAAGAAAAGCTTAGACCATGTATCTTCTGAAAAGCTTCAATGGCTAAGATATGAAGATGATGTGCTGATGTGCCAGAATAATTAATCTCGTAAATATGAGTCTCCAGACATCCGCACGAAGGAGTAACTCAGACAGCCAGACACACAGAACCCAATGCTAATCGGGTAAGCATGACGTTGAAGGCTTGAGAAATATCTGTTCAACATACATTCAAGTTATGCATCCTTTCGTCAGTAGTAAATAGCCTAGCCTCAATTTCTGACGTGTTTGCCGATTCGTTGAGCATAGCAGATGTATGGAAAATCAGCCTCCAGTGAGTAAACTATGTCCAACAAAATTGCCGTCTGTATGTCTGAGTGACATTGAAGCTCCAAGAACGAGCAGGCTAAGGAACGAATGACCTGTTGTTCTGTGTGGAGTGCACTCGTTTAACGATGTAGAGTTCAAATTGGGTAAAAGCATGGTGATAGGAGCAAATCAAATGAAACAAGTTTAATTTTACATTCCTTCACCTACAACTGGTATGGTAGATGCCAATATGTTGTGAAATAGCAGTAGCTGATGTACGAAGAATGTGAAACAAATCGTCTGATCAGCTTAATGCATAGTTTATATACACTCATGGCCGCTGCAAAAGAATCTCTGTGTAACAACAATCGTTCAAACTTGGCGAGCTCGAACAGTAACACTAATGGGTTCAGAAAACAACATGTCTCGGTGATTACTTGATACAAAAATTGTAGAGAGGTGTAATTCCACTTTGTCAACTGACTTCAAACGGAATGTAGTTTGTAGTCCACTTGTGGGTATGGCTAGACCAACAAGTAGATAGAGGTACGTGAGGCACAACCTAGTCAAGATTTTTGGCAGAGAGCATTATAGAACACGGAACTTTTGACAGATCTATGTTAAATTTCCCATGAAGTTATGAGTCCTAAGTTCTCGCATTACCTCTGTTGTATGCTCAGCTCCAAGCGAGATATCAAGGGCATTTTTAAAATCAGTCTATACCCATCATGTCATGCATTCCCACCTTTTTGTTGTTTCTCTAATGAGAAAAATGATGATGACCTTCAATCTCACAAGGGATTTTTTTATCGACAATGTGTCTGATCTTGATTTACCAGCTTAATACGGGGAGGAGACAGGAGAATTTCGCTTCACCACCATCAGCGAATGGCAGTATTACGATGATGAATCTTACCATAATGGCAGACTGTTCTTGTCAATTGCTCTATTGCCGGCTGTTTCAACAGAAATAAATATCTGGGCATATTTTGGTTCAGCGTCAGCAGTCAGCCATGATGGCTACAATCAGTTGACACATAGAGGATGACATCTGGACAATGGCAGAAGAAGACACGATTCCCAACCATAAGAAATCCTACCTGGACTTAAAAGGACGAACTGATGTCAGATATTCTGCACCAACTCTATGTATGTGCACTTAAAGAAAAATGAAAATAAATGAAATTGCTTAAAGATGCTACTGTGCGCCGGTTTTCCAGCGCTGGACTAGTTTGCCTCTGCGGTACAGTGCCCGATTCACCGAGAAGAAAAGACATTAAAATGGTTCACATGTAGCTATTGAGTAACCAGATGTTACAAGGGAATGCTATGATATGATAAGGCGGAGGCACACACATTGCTGAAGGTTAGCAAATGACTCTTAGTGAGGCCAGCAGGAGATGCCATATTGAGTTCCTGTGAAATGGGGAGATGCTGTGTAGGGTAAGCTGTCGTGGTGTAGTGGCTAGTATACCTCTCTTACAAGTGGGAGACTCGCAGTTCCAATTGCAGTGCTACCACTCTTTACGCTACGAATGTCACTCAGAACAAAGGACGGGAGGGAAAAAAGGCAAAAAGCTTCTGCAGGAATATTGAATCTGGTAGAACATGATAAAGAAAGATTTCAGGCTCTGCATCATTGGAAACAATGTGGCCGTATGGCAAGCCTGATGATGGTCTGTGTGGTGCAGATGCACTGAACACAGATATTCGTGGAGCCATAAGTATAAAGCTGCAAGCACACCTACACGGAGAGCGGGCGGAGCGGACGGTAGCAGTGGTGTAGGTTCAAGTGAACGTAAGCACACCTGATGACCCCACCGCGTGCGGTGCTATTCGAACAACCAATCACATTGCTGGTCATGCGTAAGCCATGCGTAAGCTGACCAATCAGAGCTCAGGGACCAAGCGGTGCAAGCGACAATAATAAAAACACGTCTAAACACACGCGAACGGTCCGAAAGCAGCCCAAAACCCCTTTGCTTCTACCGCGTGGTGGTCGAATTGCGCCATAATCGCGTATGTTTGCTCACGGCTTAACACTGCTAATATCCATGACAGCATAGATATTAAACTAAGATGGCTTTAGGCAGTTCCTCTTTCCAGATAAGTGTCGGGCACACGGAAGTACTGGATTGTGATTAATGTACTTTTGATAGCCTGTCAATGTTAGCTGACTCCGGTTCCACGTTTGGAAAACCTCAGACTAGTTACTAAATCCATACCAGGGTTGGTATATAAATGTATGCAGCGGAAGATCATCCTCACTACCTCATCATCCACTTCAGGTGCGGTGCCTAAGACACCTGGCTGTTACTTTTCCTTCATCGCAATCACTCCTCCATTGCTTAATTGTGCCATCACTTCATAATGAAATGCATGAGCCTTTGACGACATTCATTCATGAAATGTTTTTGTACATCTTACACAGGTTGAAAGAGCATTCGACTCAGGCATCATAATGAAGATATTTGGCCTTGTCCTTACGGTGTTCCTGTGTGTCAGCTTGATCGAGGCACAAGGAAAAAAGAATGGCGGTGGCGGCAAGAACGGAAGCGGTGACGGAAATAAGAACTTGGGTAATAGCATTAGCACCTCTTAAATAGAATTTATTATGTTAGTATTAGGTAAAACAAAACAGTGTACAGCTGCTTAATAGCACCAATGGCACCATTTAGCTAGCAGGCTGGCTAAGTGACAACACGTTTTGTGCTCTTGAAACTACATGACAAGCATGAAAGTCTTTGTCTACAAATGCTTGCTACCAGTGCAACAACTCGATAGCCGAACTTCGCTGCCTACCATGAGGGGCTACCGGACAAGGAAATCTAGAGTAGTATTAAGCAGCGACTGCTATCGAGTTCAGGCAATCAATTTCCCTAAGAGATCTGTGACATAAAGCTGTTCTAGCATCTGTTACTCTATTTTCATGTGCAATGTACGTCAACTATATTTTATTCTCTACAGATCGTTGTATTTATCTTGTTGAACACGAATGTTAACTGGTTATATATTTATCTATCGTAGGGAACTAGCTACTGTATTTAAATGGGAAGCTTAACTGGGTGATAAACCTAAATGCAGTGCTGAAGCATGCAATAATCTAGTCAAATCGTACTTTACCCTCTACTATTGAGGAACCATTCACACGAGCGATGTAATGCCGTTGATCGAATCATTTCTCCAAATTTCAGGTGACTTCAACGGTAATCAGAATGGCAACACCAATCAAGGCAGCAACAACGGTAACATGAATCGAAATGTGTAAGTGTTTTTTAGGCCTGATTTATGTCAATTTCTCATTGACTCATTGTGGGGAAACAATAGTTGTCATGGAAGCAAAGACTTTGACAATGGTAATTTGAACTGCAACCGCAACAAGGGTGGTAGAAATGGAACTGTCAATGGCAACTACAAATGCTCGTTCACCTACCATTCCCATCTTCATTGCCATTGACATTTCCGAACTTAAAGTTGCTGTTCTTGTAACCAAAGTGTTCTGTTAACACATGTTTACACGTCACATCTCTTTTTTACTGTTTATGTTTCCGTTGATACTTCCAGAATTATTCATATTCATGGTAAGAAAGGCGGTAGAAATAACAACTCCAATGGCAACAGAAAAGCAAACAGTAAGTAGACCACCTTTTGGGTTACCGTTACCTTCATCATCAGCTTAACTATCAGATTTGTCAACAGGAAACGGTGGCCGTATGAATGGCAACAATGGCAACTCTAACAGAGGAAGAAACTCTGGGCCTAACAGAGGCAATGGCAATGGAAACAGGAGTGGCAAGAGAAACCCAAAGCGTCGTGGCTAAATGATTGTACTTCCCTTTCATGTTGCTGAGAAACCAGTATGAATGTAGCAGGAATAAGTGCCCTGAAGAACCAACAAGAACTGCAAGAACTGTTTTTCTTGTGGTTACCTGAGCATCAAAATAATATATTGCTTGCAATCAACCAAAAACCGATGTCTTTTCACACTTTAGGAAACATGGTGATACTTAAAAGGACAGTAACTGTGACTGGACCACTTGTTGTTAGCTTGATATCAGATTTCAGATTCCTGTACTATGTCCGGCGATGATTGGAGTGAGCTGAAGAACAGAAAATATCCCATTGTTAAAACACTTTGCAAGCGCTTAGACTGTTAAACTAAGCACAGATATCTTTACGCATTCCAACTTAGTTTTATGATAGTGCGATAATTATACTAGATGCATTAATCAGTTGAATCCAACAGACATTAGCTACGTACAGCTTAGTACCAGCAATGCTGAAACCTAGCAACGCCAGCAGAGGATAGCTCTGATTCATTGTGAGACAGTGGCTTGAAAGAAAAAGATACAAAAACAACATGAATGATGGCATGAAATAGCGGTGGGAAACATGTCAGAAGGAGCTGCAGCTGCAAGAAGATTGATATCCGACACGCGGCGATGTACAAGGTTAGTCAGCAAATAAGGAGCTGCAGTAAAGGTTGATTGTAAACATGCAGGTGTTGATACCAGATGTTACAAAATGAGAAGCCGGACATATATAAATGCAGTCCTGTCCTCAGACGCTTTAGGAGAGGCAGTTAGTCAGACAGTCTAGGAGAAGGACGCTGCACACTGAGGAGAGCATACTTGGATCTATCACCGAACACTTCGCTGTTTTCCTCTCTGCTGCTACCATGTAAGGTTTCACTCTTTGATTTTCTCCGCAGGATATTAAGCTTAGTCCTGTGTGGTCCAAATAAAGTAGATATGTCAATGTGTGAAATTCTACTAGCAGTTCTGGCTTATTTAAATAGCAAAGTAATTTGAACTTTGGTCATTGAACTAGGGTCGCTGGGATTCGTTGAAGTCAGAGACAATCTGATATGCTGTGAAGCTTTGTTCTTAGGTGAGATGGTAGTTGTTGAACTCAGGTGTTAGTCAGTCCTGATTGTTTCACAACTTAATTGCAATACATTACACACAGAATGTCAATTGTCAGATGAGGTACGAGGGACAAGTGCCAACATACTTAGTGTGATTTGTGATACGTACCAACAGTATTGTTGCTATGGTAACCAATCAGTTGTCTCTACATCTCTCAGCAGAATGTGCTAGGCTGATAGGTGGATGACATTGCTCTAGTGACAATGTTAACTACCCCTCCTGTGTCAGACTGACAAGACGTGCTATTATTTGTGATGTCTATCAGATATAGGTACAGTCTAGTGTATTTTGTCACAAAACTAGTCCATAACGGTAGATAAGATAATGTTTTCTCTAGATTGAATCTTTTTTTCCATCCATATATGCTGTGGTGCAGATTATCTGCCTGGTAGTAGCTTTGTAGTAGTGTTTGAAAGAAAATTGTAAAAAACAGGGGAGGCATATGCTAAAATAGAAAATAGAAAATTTATAAAACACAAAGTGTAGATGAATCGGGTTTAGAGGATTATTGCGCAGATGAACGAGACCGTGAGTTGAGTTGAAATTGAGTGTTGATGCTTGAATCTTTCAACAATCTGAAGGTTGGAAATGGAGAAAAAGCTTCAAGAGTTGATTGCATTTATCTTTTCAGCTTTTCACCCATCTTAGGTCGGCGAGATTGGTTTATATATATTGTTTTACTTATTAAATCACTGACAATCCAATGACATTTATAACCCAAATGATCGAATGCTTTCTGAAATAATTTAAACTTGTTCAATCGAGTTGAGCCCTATCCACTTGCAAAAAAGAATCAATGTGAGTCGAATCGTAGTCACTCAAACCTGAATCCAGTTTAGTCTTATTCTCAAAAATAGTGAATCTGTGCAATTCTGTCATCAGCTATTGGCACGGAAGTCTTACGGCATCCATTTCATAATTATCAAAGCATTTTGATTAGCTGTTTCAGTCAGGACAGTATACTTGCCTATGGCAGCCAGGCGCTGCCGGGATAACAAAGATTTTCTAGCTTTCCTGGCTGCTAATGCTTTTTTACTTGTTTCTCCGACACTAGCTATCGGTCATAGACGTTATGATAGATAACTATTCTCGGCAATAGCTGCAACGACGATGGAGCCGCTGCGTATGAGCGGTAAAGGGAACTCGCGCACACCTGACAAACATCGTACTTCGCTAGTACAACACTCAGTGGGCCTGTCGATAGGAGAGTAAAAGATGCCGGTTTGTCAATACTCTTGTATTTCTCCCTGGCATTCACTAGTATTTTAGCTGCTAAAACTGAGAACTTGAATTCTTCCTTGGTTTCCTAATGTTCTCATGCCGTGTTGTTAGTCTGGTTTTACTGAGCTGAGTTCAATTGTGGTAGGCAGATACTGTAGGGGCGTAAGGTATGACTTGCCTACGGTGAGGTAACTGCATTTCGTTCTCGTATTTTGTATGAGCACCAGCAGAACCTCCCGGGTTATCTCTTTAGATTTTCTTCAGTACATAGATGGGCTTGATCAACTAGGTTTCCATCTCAGTGCAATGTGTGTAGCCCTACATGGTTGACATTGGCTGCTACCACTGATAGTGTCACATCTACTTCTCATGATGCCTTGAATACTGGTCTTTATTTTTGCCCATTAGATGGATTTTCAAGCTGTGCTCCACGTGTCGTTTGGAACTACTCAATAGCTGACCCTCATTCGGCTGATTAGTGAAATGAAATTCCGTTCATTCTGGACCATTTAATTCTACATGTACGAGCCGTTTGCAATCACTATCCCTATTATGACCATGTTGAGTTGAATTCATACTCAAACTGCACAGGGAATGTCTAAGTTTCTAAATATAAATTGCTAAACACACTGTTTATAGACTCTACATTATTTGATGATGACATCATGAAGCTCCTCATACAACAAGGCCAGGTCTTTTAGAACACCTGCAGTAGTTGTGCGAACGCTGAGGTTCAAATACCTGCCTCTATTCCCCTCCTTTCCCCTCTGCTTCCCTTCTCCTTCTCCTGCCCCTCTTCTCCGTCTCCCCTGCATCCAACTTCCTTCACTTTTGCATCCCATTGCCCTCTCACCCCTCTGCAACCCCTCTGCCTACCTATCCTCTTCCCCATCTCTGCCTCCTTCCCCTCTGCTTCCCTTTCCTCTTCCTCCTTGCCCTTTCCTTCTTTTCATCCTCTCTCCCATCCTCCCCTCTCCTTCTTCTCTCTGTCTTCCCCTTTTCATTCTTGCTTGTCATCCACTCAGGTCTCTAGTTAAGGTCTACAGCAGACTCAAAATTTGCAGATCGAGCCACCCGCCAGTATTGAATTGACAGACGCATGAAGACCTCTGGGGAAAAGAAAGTACCATTACAGTACCAGCAATGGGGTTTAACTGATTAATGCATCTAGTATAATTCTTACAGTATTATAAAACTAAATTCGTATGAGTAGAGATATCTGTGCTCACTTTAACAGTCTGCGCACAAGTGAAACAAGGACTGTTTTTCTAGCTGAGGCATAATACTTACAAAGTGTTTTAACAATGGGATATTTTCTGTTCTTCAGCTCACTCCGATCATCGCCGGACATAGTACAGGAATCTGAAATCTGATATCAAGCTAACAACAAGTGGTCCAGTCACAGTTACTGTCCTTTTAAGTATCACCATGTTTCCTAAAGTGTGAAAAGACATCGGTTTTTGGTTGATTGCAAGCAATATATTATTTTGATGCTCAGGTAACCACAAGAAAAACAGTTCTTGCAGTTCTTGTTGGTTCTTCAGGGCACTTATTCCTGCTACATTCATACTGGTTTCTCAGCAACATGAAAGGGAAGTACAATCATTTAGCCACGACGCTTTGGGTTTCTCTTGCCACTCCTGTTTCCATTGCCATTGCCTCTGTTAGGCCCAGAGTTTCTTCCTCTGTTAGAGTTGCCATTGTTGCCATTCATACGGCCACCGTTTCCTGTTGACAAATCCGATAGTTAAGCTGATGACAACCAAAAAACAACCAAAAAGGTGCTCTACTTACTGTTCCCTCTTTTGTTTCCATTGGTGTTGCCATTTCCACTGCCTTTCTTACGACCAATATGAATAATTCTAGAAATATCAACAGCAACGGAAACGTAAATGGTATTAAAGAGGAGTGACGCGTAAACATATTCTTCGTTACGATATAAAGCATTATATATGTTAACAGAAAATGGCGAGAATGGCAATAGAAATAGGAACTTGAACTTCGTAAGCGTCAACGGAAATGAAAACAGGAATGGTAGGTGAACGAGCATTTGTAGTTGCCATTGACAGTTCCATTTCCACCACCCTTGTTGTGGTTGCAATTCAAATTACCATTTCCAAAGTCATTGTTGCTATTAAGACAATTGTTTCCTCACAATGAGGCGATGATAGACTGACATAAATAAGGCTTAAAAAAACACTTACACATTTCCATTGATGTTACCATTGTTGCGGCCTTGATTGGTGTTGCCGTTCTGATTACCGTTGAAGTCACCTGAAATTTAGGAGAATAAGTTAATCGACGGCATTACACTGCCCACTACATAGCCCACGTGACTGATTCCGGAATAGTAAAGGGTATATAGTGTGATAGCACTGGATTATTGCATACTTAGTTACTTAGTACTTAGTCAGGCTTTTCATTTTAATGCCATCACTCGCTAGTTGCTGAGTAATCCCTACTATAGATAAATACCTGAAACATTTAATTCCATGTTCAAGAAGATAAATATGACGCTCTGCAGAGAATAATAAAAAGCTGACATACGGTACACATAAAAATTGGGTAACTTGATTGCCTGCATGCGATAGGAGCCGCTGCTTAATGCTATTCTTGCTTTCTTTGTCTGGTAGCGCCTTGATGGAAGACGGTCTAGTTCGGATATCAGGTTGTTGCACTACGTAGCAAACATCCGTAGACAGCGGCTTCCATGCATGACACACAGTTTAAAGAACATAAAAAGTGTAGTCACCTAGCCAGCCTGCCAGCTCAATGATGCTGTTGGTGATATCGAAAGGTATACACTGACTGGTCTACCTTAATACTGTCAATTTACCTTCTACTCAAGAGGAGCTAATGATATTACCCAAGTTCTTATTTCCGTTGTCGCTTCCATTCTTGCCGCCACCGCCATTCTTCTTCTTTCCTTGCGCTTCGATCAAGCTGATGCACAGGCACACCGTGAGGACAAGACAGAATATCTTCATTATGATAGCTGAGTCAAGAGCCCTTTTAACCTGTGTAAGAGGTACAAGAGCGTTTCATAAACCAATGCCGTGAAAGGCACGTGCATTTCACTCTGAAGTGATGGCATGATGAAGCAACAGGCGAATGATTGTGATGAAGGAAAAGTAACAGCCAAGTGTATTAGGTACCGTACCTGAAGTGAATGATGGGGTAGTGAGGATTACCTCCCACTGAAGGCATTTATATACCAATGCTAGCATGGATTTAGTAACTGGCCTGAGGTTTTCCAAACGTAGAACTGGAGTCAGCTAATGTTGCTAGGCTATCAAAAATACATTTATCATAATCCAGTACTTCCATATATCCGACATTAATCTGGCGAGAGGAACTGCCTAGAGCCATCTTAGTTTAACATCTATGCAGTGATGGATAATAACATTATACTGTTTACTGCATCCTCTATTGGCACCACATAGACCATCACTGGCTTGTCGTAGGACCACATCGTTTCCAAAGACGTAGGGCCTGATATATTTCTTGGTCATGCTCTACTATTCCTGCAGAGCTTTTGCCTTTGTTTGCTTTCATCCTTCGTCCTGAGTGATCTTCATAGTGTAGAAGTGTGCTACTACCGACATTCGAACCACTGGTCTCCCACTTGCAAGACAGGCATGCTAACCACTACACCATGGCAGCTTACACTACACAGTATCTCTCTATATCTCAACAACTTATAATGGGGCCTCCTGCTAGCCTCACTACGAGCTTCGTGCTAACATTCAGCAACCTGATCCCCCCCCCTCCCACCTTTTCATATAATTGCATTGTCTCATTTCATTAGCTCAGTTGTTGTAAAATCTGGTTACTCGATAGCTAAAGAAAAGGCATTCTACTGGCTTACCCTCTGGGTAGGTGGACCAGGCACAGTACCCCAAAGGGAAACTAGTCCGACATTGACAAAATGGCGCCCAGTAGTAGCAATAAGCGATTCCATTTTATTTCTCTTTAAGTGCATATACTTATGGCAGGTGTGGGTTATCTGGCATCAGTTTGGTTTTCAAACTCCAGGTAGTGCTGCCGAGGGTTGGGAATCAAGTGTTCTTTTGTCGTTGTGTAGACGTTACCCTCTATATATTGACTGACGGCAGCAATTATGGCCGAATACTGACACTGAATAGCGCTGAAGGGTCCCTAGATATTTATTTCTGTTGAAACAGCCGCTGATGAAACAATTCACAAGAAGAGCTTGGCAATAGCGCTTGCCGGAATGGTAAGAGTTATCATCGTAATACTGCCATTCGCTGAAGGTCGTGAAGCAGAATTCTTTTGTCTCTTCCCCTTTTGAAGCTGGTGAATCCAGTTCAGACACACTGCTGACAAAGAAATGCTTCTTGACTTCGAAGGACATTGCCATTTTTCTCATTAAAGAAACCGCAAAAGCGCTAGAATACAGGACGCATAGGCTATACGCTGATTTTAAAAATGCCTTTGAGATCTTGTTTGGAGCTGAGCATACAACAGAGTTAATGCGAGAACTTAGGACTCATAACTGCGCCGGAAGTTTAACATGAATATGTCAAAAGTTCCACTATGTGTAATGCTCTCTGCGTAGCACTGACAGCTAAGAGTCCAGTTATAAGCATTTTACATATTTCTTTATCATGTTCTATCAGGCTCACTATTCCTGCAAAAGCTTTCTGCCTTTATTTCCTATCCTCCTTTGTTCTGAGTGTAGAAGTTTGCTACTACCGGCATTCAAACCGCCGGTGTCCCACTGGCAAGACATGCATGCTAATCACTACACCACGGCAGCTTACACCAGACAGCATCTCCCCATGCAGGACATAACGGGTATAGTCTGGGATTAAAACTGTACTTGATCTCCCGCTTGGAGCAGAGAATATGCTAATTATTGCGATAAGTTCGGACCAAGAACTGCACGGGAGGTTGAACATAAATCTGTTGAAGGTCCCACTTCGTGCCATGCTCTCTGCACAGTATTGACAGCTAAGATTCTAGGTGTGAGCAATCACCCTTTGTACAGATAGGCATTTGTTCAAAGATTCCATCATGATTGTTTTCTCACATCATAGTGCTCTTGACAAGCACCCAGAAAAGTCCCGTCTGAAAGTGGATGCTAAAATCTCCTTGGCTCACTACTCATGCCAGCCACTAAGTGTTTTCCCAACCCATTACTCTGTGGTGCTAGAAGTCAGTTAAGCAGTTAGTGCCAATTAGGTTAAAGTCTTTGGAAGTTCCACAGGGTTATCTCCAGGAATTCGATTTAATCTCGCCTCTAGTAGCTCTATTTACATGCAGGTCTACAAGTTACAAGCTGACTGCAAACTAGTTCATTGCTATCCCCTTATTAGTCGGTTGACAAAGCAGAATCATACTTTCTAATAATTTTTGTATCCAGTAATCACCAAGGCACGTCGTTTTCTGAACCCATTAGTGCTACTGTTCGATCTTGCCAAGTTTGAAGCAGCGTTGTTGAAATTCTTTCGTATGGGTTATGAAAGTGTGTTGACTGCGCATTGTGCTGGTAGGGGGTGTGGTTTTGCCCTCTTTACATTTCAGCGACTGTTATTTCATAATATATTGCCATCAACTAAACTAGTTTTCGGCGATGGAGTGTAAAATTAAGCGTGCAATTGAAGCCCTTGTTTCACTTCATTTGCTCCGATCGCCATGCTTTTACCCGATTTGGACTCTAAAACTTTAAACGGGCACACTCCTCACAGAATAGTACGTCATCCATTTCTTAGCACGCTCTTTCTTAAATCTTCAAAGCTCTCCTGAACTGCGGACGGGCATTTTTGTTAGATTCAGTTAATTCACTGGAAGCTGATTTTCCATACATGTTCTATGCGCAATGAACCAACAAATATCTGACTTTAGCAGGATCTATAACTGGTCTGCAGGTTGAATAGATATTTGGCAAGCCTTCAAAGTAATGCTCCCCTGCTTAGCACTGGGTACTACATGTCTACCTGTCAGAGTTACTCCTTAATGCGGAAGTCGGGAGGCTCAGATTTATGACATTAATTATTCTGTCACATCATATTATCTTCATATCTTTGCTGTTGAGGCCTTTCAGAGGATGCATGCTGTAAGCTCTTCCTCATGCATCAGCACTTGCCGTTAACTGAACGGTCTGGGTGACATAACCGAGATGCTTCACCGCTTCGCTACAACAGATGTCACTACTGTACAATTTGTAGAAGTTTATCATTCACTGCAGGGAGTAGAAAATAACCAGATTAGTGTCATTTGTGTTCCAGCACTTAGATGCTCCATCGGGCTACCTACAAAGACTTACTCCCTACATGCCTCACCCGTTACCACAAGCCAATCATAAATCGAGGCATCTTTTGCTTTTGGAAAAGTGAATGTCGCAAATCACTTACACAAATCATATCGTGAGTGCGCCTGCACTAAACTTGCAGCTTGCCGGGCTGAAACTCTCATTGCTCAACTGAGACTCTTCTGCTGCAGTTATGAAGGTATGCTCTCTTATCACATGTTATCTGACATCTTTCTCACAGATTTAGCTGCTCCCCTTTCCAAAGTAGGTCCATCGATACCATTTAGCATTTTTTTAATAGTTATTGATCAGGTCAATTGTAAAAGATTGAGCCTAAAGCATGCATTCTGGCAGAAGGAATCAGAAACTAGATGATAATTACATCAGTAGTCGAAAATGCAGTTCAGGCCCAAAAATATCTAGACTTCGGTGTTGATCTGATAGAATACAGCGCATGGATGTCCCACTTCGCGCCTAAAATATGCGCAATACAATTTATACGATATAATATAATAGATTAAAATAAATAACTTTAACTCATTATGAGTATTTAGTCATAATTTTATGTATATGCATCTATTGCAGCGTGTAGAGCACAATTTCTTTTAACAAAACTGATTTCTGAACCTCCTTTGGGCGGAGCTAGCCTTTTCGTACGCCTTCATATCTCTGCATAGTTACTGCAATTACATGGTTGTCAATGCACTGGCGCTAGTGCTAACTGCAGTTACTTCACTGGAACTTGATTTTCCACCATAAACGCTTACATGGAATAAATGATTCATTGAAGGTGTTTGCGGCCTTGTGATATGTTCAATGTTATTTTCAGTTCGACAAAACTCTGTCCAGATGTAGCGAAGGTGGCTGTTGCAAATCTAATTAAAATATTCGCATACTCGTGGGCGTGGGTTATTTTATTCCCCACCCACATCGGGATGTGGCGTGACCGTGATGAAAGACAGAGCAATGAGTTATCAAAAGAAAGCGCCCGTCTCTGCTACTACATCTTATGACTAGCCTTGTTACTAATAAATCAATGATGGAATTAATAAGCTTACCTACTGATTGTATTTCTCAGCAGACCCCACACATATGAAGTAATCTGCTTCAATCTACACTATCTTTCATGTCAACTGCACAATTTAGATGAAACTAAATATGAGAGCTGTGTTTGTGCTCAAATTTCATTAGAATTACATTGCAAAATTTAGATCATAATTGTTCTAGTTGATAAGGACCAGTGCTGACAATCAGTGTGATCCCTATGCATCACTTTAGGAGGCGTTAGGACAGTGTAAGGTATTTATTGCAATGCATAGTAGTAGTAGCAATCATTCTTGTAAGAAAAGGTATTCAAAGATCAGCACATATTCACCCCCTTTTAGCAAACCTGTGTCAGAAATTGAGAGTGATGAACAAGAGCAAATTTATTAGTTGTGGTAGCTAGAGAATAAGCATAAGTAGCTGGTCGTAGCTGCAGATTAGCTTGTCCAACAACGAGTTTCAAGTCGAGAGCTAACCGCCGAAAGCAATAAATAGGATGATGAATTTCACTCCGCCTTTCCGTCGTATTCCTTTGATGCGAGCCAACTGCGGATTTAAAACTTTAAGTCGAATATGTTTCGAGCTGGTTTCACGCATCGTAGGGCTTTGTTGCAGATTTATTATTGAAATATTCGACTTGGAGTATTTTTAAATATTTTATTCAAAAACCTCAACATGTCGCAAGGTTGTGAACTTGCTTATTGGCATCCCCGGATTGTTAGGGTCCGATATGCCACAGCTTTTCCGTTCAATGATATGATGCTTATGAATACTTGAAAGATTATTGCTGGTTTTTGTCATTCTCCTGTCGATTTTCGAGCTCACTCCAGCTCACTCCCAAAACTTACCCACGCTCACTCCCGCTCACTCCCGCTCACTCCCTCGCCTACCCGCGCTCACTCCCTCGCCTACCCGCGCTCACTCCCTCGCCTACCCGCGCTCACTCCC
>ERZ1740065.354-NODE-354-length-24094-cov-5.674238_pt1 | contig 24094 bp, 26 predicted proteins | sample MGYA00581738_ERZ1740065 | MGnify/ENA primary metagenome ERZ1740065 (study PRJEB43018, sample SAMN04849749) | marine metagenome | isolation source: floating plastic debris | place: Pacific Ocean | collected 2008-09-01 | study: EMG produced TPA metagenomics assembly...
TACGCCGCCGCTTTGCTTGCCGCTTTTGTGTGTTTGAGTCAGCCACTGCAAGCGCAGGACGGTTCAACCAAAGAAGAGAGCGCGAAAGATATAGCGGCAAGGTTCGGCGTGCGTTCCTCGGTGCTTGACATCAGTCTTTCACCTTCGGGCACAAAGATCGCCTGGATCGCGCCAGGGCCCGAGCACACCGAGGTGCTCAACGTCTATGACATCAACGGGTCTGACGGCATCAAGACGATCATCAACAACTCAGAACAAGGCGGCGACCTAAGCTATTGCGACTGGGTCACAGACGCGCGGCTGCTGTGCGGTGTGGAGGGCATGGGCAAGCGGCCAGACGGCGTGCTCGTTCCCTTTTCGCGTATGTTCGCGATCAACGCGGATGGTTCGGAGGTGAAGGTCATCTCGCAGCGTGAGAGCCTGCGGGCGCTCCGGTTCAACCAGGACGGTGGCCAGGTCATTGCTCTGGATGTTGCAGGCCGACCCGGTGAAGTCCTGCTCACGCGCAATTACGTCAAGGAACGCTCCACCGGCACCCGGATGGCCAACAGCACCAAGGAGGGGCTGGGGGTTGACCGCGTCGATATCGAGAATGCCCGGCGTCGCTCGCTCGAATCGCCTGATCCCTTTGCCTCCTACTACCTTGCTGATGAAACGGGTGCGGTGCGGTTTAAGTCACGCTCTCTGATCGATTCTCTGGGACGCCTGACTGGGGAGCGTGTCTATATGTATCGCCCGCAAGGCGAGAAAGGTTGGGAAAAGCTATCCTCAACCCTTGGGGGAAAGGACTTGTCAGGCTTTCGGCCCATCGCGGTGAGCGCCGTGACAAACGCGCTTTACGGCTATCGCACGATAGATGGTTACGAAGCGGTGGTCGAAGTTTCGCTCGATGGGTCGGGTGGTATCAGGACGCTGGCGGCGCGCGATGACGTGGACGTTGCCGGGTTGATCCGCATCGGTCGCCAGCGCCGGGTGGTTGGCGCCGCATTCGCCACCGAGAAGCGCTCGGTCGAGTATTTCGACCCCACGTTGGCCAAGTTATCCAGAGGGCTCAGCAAGGCACTTCCCAATCAGCCCTTGGTAAGTATTGCCGGTGCGAGCGCGGACGAAAAGCGGCTGATCGTCATCGCCTCGAGCGATACGGACCCAGGGATCGTTTATCTCTACGACAAGGATAAAGGCACTTTAGAACAATTGCTTGCGATGCGCGAATTCCTTGCCGATCGGCCCATGGGCACGATGACGCCGATAAGCTACCCGGCGGCGGATGGGACCGAGATTCCGGGATTTCTGACTCTGCCGCCTAGTTCTGATGGCAAGGACCTGCCAGCGATTGTTCTGCCCCATGGCGGACCCGCAGCGCGCGACTATTGGGGTTTTGACTGGCTCGTCCAGTTCCTTACCGCGCGCGGTTATGCCGTGCTGCAACCCAATTACCGTGGCTCTTCGGGCTATGGTGAGGCGTGGTTTGGGCGCAATGGCTTCCAATCCTGGGACCTTGCGGTCGGCGATATCGCGGATGCGGGACGCTGGCTGGTTTCTGAAGGGATTGCAGACCCCGACAAGCTGGCGATCATGGGCTGGTCCTATGGCGGATACGCCGCACTCCAATCGCAAGTGGTGGACGCTGACCTGTTCAAGGCTGTCGTCGCCATCGCGCCGGTGACCGATCTTGAGTTCCTGCGCCAGGACGCGCGCGCTTACACCAGTTTTCGCGTCCGCGATAAGCAACTGGGCAAGGGGCCCCACATCGCTGCTGGTAGCCCAAGGCGCCACGCTGAACACTTCGCCGCTCCCGTCGCTCTGTTTCACGGAACCCTCGATATCAACGTTGAAGTGCGCCATTCGCGCGCCATGGCTGACGCGCTGGAGGACGCTGACAAAAAGGTCGTCTACTCCGAGTATGATGGCCTGCAGCACGATCTGGGCGACAGCAAAGTGCGCGCTGAAATGCTTGAGAAGATCGATGCGTTTCTGAACGATGCGATCGGCGGCTGATCCGTTCCAAAGCGCTCGACAAACGCTTTGTGAAAGGCCACATGCGCCCGCATGGTACAAAGCTACAAAGCCCCCGATCAATGCGAGACCATGGTGGATGTGCGCGAGGGCGTCGATGCGACGGACCGCGAACTGGTGGCTCTGCTGGAGCGGCGCTTTGGCTATATGCGCGCTGCGGCGCGGATAAAGCCCAACCGCGAAGCGGTGCGCGATGAAGAGCGTAAGGCCCGAGTGATCGCGGCAGCGGTATCCGAAGCCGAAGCGCGCGGGATTCCAGGTGAAGTGGCAGGGGATCTGTGGGAGACCCTCGTCGAAGGCTCAATCGCTTACGAATTTGATGTCTGGGACAAGACGCGGACTTAGCCGCCCCCCAGAAAACGCGCGAGGCGGGCCTCTTTCTTGTCGCGGTTCTTGGGCGCTATCGAACTCGCCATCCAAAACAGTTTCTTCTTCCACTTTTCGTGAGCCTTTTCCGCCCCGCCATCTTTGATCGGACCAAAGGCGGCAAAGCGCACTGGCTTAAAACCGACAAAACCCAGCACCTGTCCTTTCCAGCGCCGGATGATCGCATTGCCGTAGAGCAGGCGCAGGAAGAAAGGCGGGGTGTCCATGGTGACCAGAACATCGGCTGAGCGGCCTTCGAGATATTTGTCCCAAAGGGCGCTGCCTTCGCGGAACTGATACATGAAGCCGGGCAGAAACAGTCGGTCGATAAGGCCCTTGAGCTCAGCGGGCTCCGCGCCCCACCACATCGGGAAGGCGAACACCGCGTGATCACAGGCGTCGAATTTTTCGGCGAGGGCCGAGATATCAGGCTCCCAATCGGTGCGCTTCAAATAGCCGTGTCGCAGGACCGGGGTGAACTCCATATCGCGCACATTGACGCGGGTGACGACGCAATCGTTCGGCAGGGCTTCTTGGTAAAGGTCAAGCAGATGTGAGGAAAAGCGCCCCTCATCCGGATGGCCGTCAATGAGCAGAATGTTCAGCGGCACAGATTTCCCCTTTCGCCCCGTCCGACAAAGGGTGTCGCATCGCGGACGCTAAATGAAAAGGGCGGCCCAACCGGACCGCCCCAATTCTTTCGCCTCGAAAAGCCGCCTAGGCTTAGCGCGAGTAAAACTCGACCACGAGGTTGGGCTCCATTGTGACCGGATAGGGCACTTCGTCGAGCTTGGGCACGCGGGTGAAGGCCACCTTGTCGTTGCCATCGGGCGCCACATAATCGGGGATTTCGCGCTCAGGCAGGCTCTGCGCTTCGATGACGAGAGCCATTTCCTTGGCTTTGTCACCCAGGCTGATGACATCGCCCAAATCGATCCGACGCGAGGGGATATTGCATTTCACGCCGTTCACATAGATGTGACCGTGGTTGACGATCTGACGCGCGGCGAAGATCGTCGGCGCGAACTTGGCGCGGTAGACGATCATGTCGAGACGGCGCTCAAGCAGGCCGATGAGGTTCTGACCGGTGTCGCCCTTCATCCGAGTGGCGTCCTTATAGGTCGAACGGAACTGCTTCTCGGTCACGTCGCCATAATAGCCCTTGAGCTTTTGCTTGGCGCGCAGCTGCAAGCCAAAGTCGCTCATCTTGCTCTTGCGGCGCTGGCCGTGCTGGCCGGGGCCGTAAGAACGCTTGTTCACGGGAGAATTCGGGCGACCCCAGATGTTTTCGCCCATCCGGCGGTCGAGTTTGTACTTGGCGCTCTTGCGCTTCGACATAAGTCTTGTCCTTCAAATATGCTGACCCGCCCCAGTGGCGAGTATCTAACCCGGCATCGCACCGCTGAGGGAAACTCCTCAAGCGCGGCCACCGCTTCACCGGGGTGCGGGGCCCATTTGCGAAGGCGCGCCATTAGCAGACGAGCGCCTTGTGTCAATGCATCAGATCCCTGGTCAGTTGCGGCGCTGATCCTTGTTGAATGTCTTCCATTCGTCCCGCGTCAGGCAAACCTTGGTCCGGCGACGGCTCGACATGTCGGCCGCGATCCGCTTGCAAATCCTCTTTTCCTCGGCGGTCTCTTCGACTTTTTCGACTTTTTCGACTTTTTCGCGGTCTTCGGTCTTATCTTCCGTTTCGGGCTGCGCAAAGGCGGGGGCGGCCAAGAGGGGAAGAGCAAAAAGAAAGGCGGCCTTGGGGAGGCGATAGATCATTGTATTCTCTCTGTGTTTGATAGTGGCTAGGGGGAAACGCATGTAATCTGGAGTGGGTCCTGAGACCACCGCTTTTTCGACGAATGCCTTCAGTCTTTTGGATGCCTATCGCGTTCAAGGGTGCTTAGGATTCCGCGCAAAGTGCGGACCTCGAGATGGGTCCAACCTGGCTTGGTCAGGACGCTTCGCAGCGTGCGACGGGTCGCGGCGGCGCGGGTTTGAGGAAGAAAGTAGCCGCGCGGTTCCAGCAGGCGTTCCAGATGACCGATCAGCCCGTCGAGCTCGTCCTGGGCAGCGGGCGGGAGGGTTTCCTCCTGCGCGGTTGGCTGAACAAGGGCGCTGGTCACGCTCTCGCGCCCAAGCCGTGACCACTCATAGGCAACCAGGATCACGGCCTGAGCGAGATTGAGCGATCCGAATTCGGGATTGATCGGGACTGAGAGGATATGCCGGGCGAGGGCTACGTCCTCGGTTTCAAGACCCGAGCGTTCCGGGCCGAACAGGATGGCGTGCCGGCCCGGTTCGGCGTGGATCAATTGGGCCGCGCCGTCCGCGCCGACCACTGGTTTGGTCACGCCGCGCTTGCGGACTGTCGTTGCGTAAACATGCTGGCAATCGGCGACCGCCTGGGCCGTGGTGTCGAAGACCTTGGCTTGGTCCAACACAATATCCGCCCCCGCCGCAGCTGGCCCTGCCGAAGGGTTCGGCCAGACATCGCGCTGGGCGACAAGACGCATCTCCGTGAGCCCAAAATTGAGCATTGCACGCGCCGCCTTGCCAATATTTTCGCCAAGCTGTGGGCGAACCAGAACGATAGCGGGCCTCGCCGTTTCACTCATGCGACCTAGTCCTTAGCGGCTTCGGTCACGGTGCTGGCAAATTCTTCAAAATCGCGCGCTTCGGAAAAATCGCGATAGACGCTGGCGAAGCGAATATACGCCACGCTGTCGATTCCGCGAAGCCCATCCATCACCAATTCGCCAATGCGCGAGGAGGGGACTTCGGCTTCACCCGCTGTTTCCACCTGACGCTGAATCCCCGACACAAGTTGATCGATCCGCTCCTGTGTCACCCCGCGTTTGCGGCAAGCCAGTGCAACCGAACGCTGAAGTTTTTCGCGGTCGAACGGTTCGCGACGTGGCTCGCCGCCCTCCGGTCCGGCCTTGACGATCAGGACTTCGCGCAACTGGACGCGCTCAAAGGTCGTAAATCGCGCACCGCACGAAGAGCACTGGCGCCGCCGCCGGATAGCGTTGCCGTCTTCGGTGGGGCGCGAGTCTTTGACTTGGGTTTCTTCGTGAGCGCAAAAGGGGCAACGCATTCGACGATTTTACTTCTTGATCCGCTGGTAGAAAGCAAATCCAGCGCCTGCGATCAGGCCAAGCGGGAGAGAAACCACCGGCAAAACCGCGCCAGCCACCGCGCCGATCGCCGCGCCTGCCAGAACGGGCTTGGTCGAAGGATGGTGCATTCCGTCTTTGGCCATCCCTGAGATTTCGGTCTTCGCGTCTTCGACCCAGTCTTGTTCGTTATCGCTCATGGCCGCCTCACATTCCGGGATAGACTGGGAAGTCGGCGCACAGTTCGGCCACGCGGCGGCGCACGCTTTCTTCAACCTGCGCATCGCCTTCCGGACCGTTTCTGGCAAGGCCATCGACCACTTCGGCGATCAGCGCGCCGACCTTGCGGAACTCAACCGGGCCAAAACCGCGTGTCGTGCCCGCCGGTGTCCCCAGGCGCACACCACTGGTGACGAAGGGCGAGCGTGTATCGAACGGGATGCCGTTCTTGTTGCAGGTGAGCCAGGCGCGATCGAGACCAGCTTCGGCCGCCTTGCCGGTCACGTCCTTAGCGGTGAGATCGACCAGCATCGAATGGTTGTCCGTGCCGCCTGAACATATGCGCAGGCCATTTTCTTCAAGGCTTGCAGCCAATGCGCGCGCGTTCTCGACAATGCGATGCGAATAGGTCTTGAATTCGGGCGTCAGCGCTTCCTTAAAGGCCACCGCCTTGGCCGCGATGACGTGCATTAACGGGCCGCCTTGCAGACCAGGGAAGACCGCCATGTTAAGCGGCTTGGTGTACGCCTCATCGTTCCAAAGCATGATGCCTGAGCGAGGACCTCTCAGGCTCTTATGGGTCGTGGAAGTGACGATGTCGCAATGCGGGAAGGGCGAGGGGTGCGCGCCGCCCGCGACCAGCCCTGAAATGTGGCTCATATCACAAAGCAGGATCGCCCCGACTTCATCCGCAATTTCGCGGAAACGGGCAAAGTCCCACTGGCGTGAATAGGCCGTTCCGCCGCAGATAATAAGTTTCGGCTTATGCGCGCGCGCCGTCGCCGCGACGTCATCCATATCGATAAGCTCATTATCCTGACGCACACCGTAGCTTACGGGGTTGAACCATTTGCCGCTCATATTCACAGGCGAACCGTGCGTCAGATGCCCGCCCGAATTGAGATCGAGCCCCATAAAGGTGTCACCCGGCTCCAGCAGCGCGAGGAACACGGCCTGGTTCATCTGGCTGCCGCTGTTCGGCTGCACATTGGCAAAGTTGCACCCAAACAGCTGCTTTGCGCGCTCGATCGCAAGGGTCTCAACCACGTCGGCGTAGTCGCAGCCGCCGTAATAGCGCTTGCCCGGATAGCCCTCGGCGTACTTGTTGGTGAAGACACTGCCCGTCGCCTCAAGAACGGCCTTGGATGCAATGTTCTCGCTCGCGATAAGCTCAATCTTGTCACGCTGGCGGCCAAGTTCGCTGGCGATGGCGGCGGCGACTTCGGGGTCTGCGCTCGCCAAATCATCGTTCCAGAATCCGTCCATGGGGCTGACGACGTCAGAAGGCAGGGTGCTCATTGATGGGTCTCGATATGGTCTGGGTCGGTGGGTGGATTGCCAAGTTTGGCGACCCGTCGAACGTGCCGATCGCCAGCGAATTGCGTTTCGAGAAAGGTCCCGAGGCACGCTTTGGCCTGTTCTGTGCCAATCATACGCGCGCCCATGGCGATCACGTTGGCGTCGTTGTGTTCGCGGGCAAAGGAGGCTGAGAGCTGTTCGGAAACAACAGCGCAGCGGCACGCCGGGTTCCGATTCACCGCTATCGAAATACCAAGCCCTGTGCCGCACAAGGCAACGCCAAATTCGACCGTTCCCTCAGCGACCACCTCAGCCAGTTTATACCCATAGTCTGGGTAATCGACGCTTTCCCCAGCGTCAGGGCCCAGGTCTGCCACCTGGTGGCCTTGGTCAATAAGCCATTCGGCCAGCAGAGCCTTTAACTCGGTCGCCGCGTGATCAGAAGCAATTGCAATTCGCATGCATGGCCTCATAGGCCAGCGCGCGGCAACACTCCATAGGCCTAAAGGCAGTTTTCGACGCGAGTTATGTGTCGGGTTGAGTGGTCTCCGCGCGCTTATCGGCCATGTACTCATTCAGACGCTTCATCAGCTCTTCTTGAGCTGGCCTGACAAGCGCCATCGATTCATCAAGATAGCGCTGATTGGCTTCGGCAAAACCCTTTGATCCGGTGATCGCAGGAGAAAGCTCGAAATAGCGCTGCCCGGACGGTGTGCGCACAAAGGCGAGGATGTCCACCAGTTCCTCGACCGTGAAAATTGTGGCGTAAGCTTCGGTCATACCGGCCATGATGTCGGGGATGTGTTTGCGCAGGACGCTTTTTGATTGCGCGGTGTATTCGGCGATCCATTCATCCAGGATCGCAATCGCTCCCGGATCATCGGAGGGCAGAGAAGGCGCGATCGCGCTGCGCATCTGGACAACCGTTTGATCCATCGTCGCAAAAAACAGCGCCTCACGGGTCTCTGTCGGATACGCCAAAGCAACGATTTCGCTCGCAAGGGCGCTGGCGGAGGCAGGGATTGCGGGCGGCTTTGCGGCCACAGGCTCTGGGGGGGCGCCGATTTCAGACTCAGGTGACGCTGCAAGCGATTGAAGGGGCGCCAAAAGAACGGCCGCGACCGAGCAGAAAACGCAAAAGGGTGCCGAACGGGGGAGAGGGTTCATGGCCCAAGAGTGGATGCAAACCTTTGGGATAGCAAGCGCTCTTCTCAGATTTCGCGCTGGGGCGATCATTTGGTCAGCGGCGTTGGTCTTGCGCTCTTGTGCTCGGGTCGCCATTCGCGCAAGCAAGCGGTCTGAACGGGGCGTGGATCAAGGTTGTCATGCGCATATTCCAATTTCGCCTGCCTACAGTTTTGTTGGCCACCTTTTTGGCGACGCTGGCCTTAAACCTGCCGGCCGCAGCCCGCGCCGAACTGGGCCGCGAGCCTGAGCGTATTGCGCGCTCGTCGGATCTTGAGCCCGGCCACGGCGCGGTGATCATATCCTTGCGCAGCGAACTGTATCTGGTCGCGCCGCTGGATCTGTTCCTGGTGCGCGAAGGCGGTGATCCGACCGATCCGGCCGATGTCGTCCAGATATCGCGTTCGGAGAGCCGTCTGAGCTTTGGGGGGAACAGCACAACCAAATACAAGGTGCGCGCGGTGCAATTGGCCGAAGGTCGCTATCGCCTCGCCGCACACGGAGCCAAATGCCCCAAGATTCCGGAACCTGACGAGCGGTGCCTGGCCGAGGTGACCTTTGCCGGGATCGGCGAGACCGTCTCATTTCCCAGCCGCGGCTATGGCGAGGACGCGCCGGTTATTGAAGTGCGCGCGGGCGAGCTGACGGTCGCTGGAGACTTTGGTCTGACCGCGCGCAACACGATAGAATGGTCGCAAATTCCTCCCGACAAACTGGCAAAGCTTGCCAAGAAGTTTGCCGACTTGCCGCGCGCTCCCGAGCCCGAGGTTGGAGAGGATTTCCAGCTCAAATTCCCGCTCCGCCCGCGCAGCATGAACGATGATCGGGGGCGGCGGTATTGATCGATTTTGCGGGATCTAAGTCAGGCAAGCTATTGGCTAGCCGATTTTCTTGAGCTCCTTCGAAAGCCATTTCCACAATTTGTCGATTTCCTTGGCGGCCTTGCCGTCGGGTTCGCTTTCGCTCGCCGTTTCGCCCTTGGCGCTGGAGCGGTGGAAGGCGGCTCGGTCCCCAAGCTGCACGGGGCAGATTTTGAGACCAATGTCCTTGGCGGCCTCTTGGGCTTCGCCTGCCAGAACTGTGGCTCCTGCGGGAACCGAGTTGAGGACAACGAAGGCCGGTGTGTTGGCGTAGGTTACGAGGTCTGCGACCGGCTCAAGCGCGGCAAGATCGAAGGCGCGTGGTTTTGTTGGGATGAGAACAAGGTCAGCCGCCTTGATTGCCTCGCGCGCGGCGGCGTCGGCATGCGGAGGCGTGTCAATAACGACAAAGTCCACGCCGTTCTTTTGCGCGCTCGTGATGGTGCGAGCCAAGCGCGCAGGTGGACTGGTGACCACCACAGGCAGGAAGTCGCCACGCCAGTCCGACCATGACGCCGCCGTCGCTTGCGGATCGGTGTCAACGACGCAGCTTTCGAACCCCGCTTGCGCGGCCTTTGTCGCGATGTGAACGGCAAGCGTGGTCTTGCCCGAGCCGCCCTTCTGGCTGGCAATGGCGATCACCTTGGCGGTGGTGGCTGGCATCGTTGTTGTCCCCGCGACCTTTCAGAAAATGGTGCAGTGCAACATAACGCAATCAAGCCACCAAGGACAAGTGCGCACCATCGGTTCGGGGGAAAACTGTGCAGACTTAGCTCTCGGATTGAGCGCCCGTCGCTTCTTTATCGTTGAGATATTGGATCATTCGACCCTGCAAATCCTGCATAGCGGCTGGCAGACCCGCTTGAATCTCGTTGATGTATTCCTGATTGACCGCAGCGAAATTGGGCTCGGCAACGACCGCTGAGGAGAGCAGCATGAACCGCTGACCGCTGGGCGTGGCGACGAAAGCGGCTATGTCGGTCAGTTCTTGCTCAGAAAAGATGTTTGCGTAACTCAGCGCCATCCCATCCATAAGTCTGGGGATATAGCGACGAAGCACAATCTTGCTGTCAGCGACATATTCCGCAAGCCACTGATCCATAACGGCGATCGCGCCTTCATCCTCGATTTCAAACCCGCGCAACGACGCCTCGCGCATCTGCGCCGTGAGCTGGTCGACCGAACCAAAGAAAATGGCTTCGCGCTGGTCCTCCGGAAAGCCTTGGTCGACGATCTGACGGGCAAGCGCGATCTTGAGCTCGCTTGGCGTCTCCACCCCCGGCGCGTCGGTCGTTTCGTCGGCGCCTTGGGCGAGGGCCGGATTGGTCAGGAGACAAGCGCCAACAAAGGCTGCGAAAACGGCTTTTTTCATAGCGATACTCATGCGGCGATAGGGCGGATGAACCGAGGTCTCACTGATCCAGGAACGACCGCATCTTGCGGCTGCGGCTCGGGTGTTTAAGCTTCCTCAGAGCCTTGGCCTCAATCTGACGGATACGTTCGCGCGTCACGCTGAATTGCTGGCCGACCTCTTCAAGCGTGTGGTCGGTGTTCATCCCGATACCAAAACGCATACGCAGCACGCGCTCTTCGCGCGGGGTGAGCGAGGCAAGGACGCGGGTGACCGTTTCCTTGAGGTTCGCCTGGATCGCCGCATCAACCGGGATGATCGCGTTCTTGTCCTCGATGAAATCGCCGAGGTGCGAATCCTCCTCGTCCCCAATCGGGGTTTCGAGGCTGATCGGCTCTTTGGCGATCTTCATCACCTTGCGCACTTTTTCGAGCGGCATGGACAGACGCGCGGCCATTTCTTCCGGCGTCGGTTCGCGGCCTTCTTCGTGCAGGAACTGGCGCGAAGTGCGCACAAGCTTGTTGATCGTCTCGATCATGTGCACCGGAATACGGATCGTGCGGGCCTGATCGGCGATTGAGCGGGTGATGGCCTGCCGGATCCACCAGGTCGCGTAGGTCGAAAATTTGTAGCCGCGGCGATACTCGAATTTGTCGACCGCTTTCATGAGGCCGATATTGCCTTCCTGAATCAGGTCCAGGAATTGCAGGCCGCGATTGGTGTATTTCTTAGCGATCGAGATCACGAGACGCAGGTTCGCCTCGACCATTTCCTTCTTCGCGATCCGCGCCTCGCGCTCGCCCTTTTGCACCATATTGACGATGCGGCGGAACTCAGGAAGCGCCATGCCAGTGTTCGCGGCGATGTCGGTGATTTCCGCGCGGATGCGATCAATCGCGGCCTCTTCCTTCTCCACAAAGGCGGCCCACTTCTTGTCTTTCTTCGCGTTGGCAACGATCCAGGTGTCGTCAAGCTCGTTGCCGACGTAGGATTTGAGGAAGTCGATCCGCTTGATCTTGTGTCGCTCGGCCAGACGCAGCATCTGGCCACCCAAAGCGGTCAGGCGGCGGTTGAAGGCGTAGAGGTTGTCGACCAGGAATTCGATCTTGGTCGCGTGGAATTGCATTGATTCCACCTCGGCCGTGAGCTGCTCGCCCAAATCTTCGTACTTCTTCTCTTTCGCCTTCGGGAAGTCGCCTCCCGCGGCTAGCGTGTCGACACGCTCGGCCTGGAGTTTTTCGAAGGTTTTGAAAAGCTTGGTGATACGCGCAAAACGTTCAATCGCGTCGGGCTTGAGCGCGGCTTCCATCTGCGCCAGCGAAAGAGTGTTGTCCTCTTCCTCTTCTTCGTCGCGCTTGGTGCCTTCACCCTCTTCGTCGCCGTCTTCGCCTTCCTCCTTATGATCCTCAACCTCATCGTCGTCGCGGATCGTTGGGCCAGCGGTTTCTTCGGAGATCGAGCCGTCGTCTTCTTCGTTCTCTTCCTCCATCTTGTCGGGTGGAGGCTCTTTGGAGAGCATCGCGTCGAGATCGAGGATTTCGCGCAGCTGCATGTCCTCGGCGTTCAGAGCTTCGGACCATTGAATGATGGCGTGGAAGGTGATCGGGCTTTCGCAAAGCCCCATAATCATCATGTCGCGGCCCGCTTCGATGCGCTTGGCGATGGCGATTTCGCCTTCGCGGCTTAGCAGTTCGACCGCGCCCATTTCGCGCAGATACATCCGCACCGGATCATCCGTGCGTTCGCCGGTTGACGTCTTTTTGGCGGCCGCTTTGGTGTCTTTCTTGGTCGCCGCCTTTTCTTCGGCGTCGTCCTCGCCAACGGACATTTCCTCGACTTCGGCCTCGGCCTCCGCTTCGGCTTCGGCTTCTTCGTCGTTCTCGACGATCTGAACGCCCATTTCTGAAAGAGCGGTTTGGATGTCCTCGATCTGATCAGGGCTCATTTCGCCAGAAGGCAGGGCCTCGTTGAGCTCATCGTAAGTGAGATAGCCCTTCTTCTTGCCCTTGGTCATGAGCTTCTTGATCGCGGCCTCGTTGAGGTCGATCAGCGGTGCATCATCTTTGTCTTGTGTCTTTGCGGTCGAAGCCATGCCGTCGTGTCAGTCCGTTTTTGCGCGGGTTTGTATCACTTACCCTTGCGCGTTTATCCCGTTCCCGCCGCGTGAAGGTTACGCCGCTTCGTTTTTGCTGCCCCTCGAAGTTTCTTCGCCGCTTCCGGTGGCGGCCTTGCGGCGCCCAAAAGCCTTGAGGCGTTCCTCGATGGACAAAAGCTGTGACCGCAATCGCGACTGCTCGGAAAAGGATCCTTCCGGATCCTCATCAAAACGCGCAATAGTGCTGGCCAGAGCCGCCTCAAGAGCCGGCTTCTGAACCAAGAGCGACACAGCTTCGGCCAGTTCCTCGCGCGCTTCGCCGGGGGGAGTGCCCTCTCTAAGGAAGGCGTATCGCAAATCGTCCGGTGGGGCGGGAAGGCCGTGTTCGCCAGATATGGCGTTTCCACCGTGCGAATCAAGCGTTTCGGTAAGCTCAATCAACGATTCAACCAACGGTGCGGTTTCTGGATCGAACTGGGCGAGCTGAAAGAGCGCCTGAGAATGCCTTCCGATCTCGGAAGGATGGCGCACAAGTCCTGAAATTACGGCGTGCAAAAGCCCTTTGCGCTGAGCCCCCGACAGAATGCGTTGAAGCGTGCTGCGGGCGCTTGGCGAGAGGGACTGGACGACCGTTGCGTTCTTTTTCCATTCGCTTGGTGAGCGGGTTTGACCGGGACGCATGCGCGGCCTTGGCGGATAGGCGAAGGCCGAAAATCGATCCAACAAGTCGCGCCGATAAAGCGCGCGAATATCGCTGTCCTGGATAGTGTCGACATGCGCCATCAGACGCGCTTTCAGCCCGGCTTTGGCTTCCGGGCTGTCAAGCGGCTGCGCGTCGCGTTCAGCCTGCCACAGCGCGTCGAGCAAGCTGGCGGGCTCGGCAAGGAGCTTTGCCATAGCCTTGGGCCCGCGTGCCTTGATCAGATCATCGGGGTCCAGCCCCATTGGCAGACGAACAATATTGAGTGATCGCATCGGCGCGAGCATGGGCAGAGCGCGGCTGATGGCGCGCATGGCAGCGCGTTGTCCGGCGGTGTCACCGTCAAAACACAGCACCGGCACTTCGACCATGCGCCATAGCATTTCGAGCTGTGTCTCGGTGAGCGCGGTGCCCAGCGGCGCAACCGCGTCATGGAAGCCGGCCTGCGCCAAAGCAACCACGTCCATATAGCCTTCAACGACAACAACACGCCCCGTTTGGCGCGAAGCCGGAGCGGCGCGGTGGTGGTTGTAGAGCGTGCGCCCCTTATCAAAAAGCGGCGTGTCGGGTGAGTTCAGATACTTCGCAACACCGTCACGCTTCCCCAAAATCCGTCCGCCAAAGGCGATCACCCGCCCGCGCTGGTCCTGAATGGGCAGCATGACCCGTCCACGAAAGCGGTCATAGGTTTTGCCGTCCTCGGTAACGATCCGCATGCCGCTTTCAGCCAACACTTGATCGTCAAATCGGGACAGATTGCGATGGAGCGCCTGTTTGCTTTCAGGAGCGTAACCAAAGCCAAACTCGCGTAAGGTCTGATCCGACAATCTGCGCCCGCGCAGATAATCAAGCGCTTCGCGACCATCAGCGCTCTGCAGGTTGTCTACAAACCAGTCCTGCGCAGCCGTTGTTACATCGACGAGCTCAGCGCGTTTTTCCGCTTTCTTGGCCGCTTGCGGATCAGGGGCGGGGACTTCCATCCCGGCTTCCTCGGCCAGCTCCTTGATCGCGTCCATGAACGAAAAGCCGCGCTGTTCGATCATCCAGGTGATCACATCGCCATGCGCGCCGCAGCCAAAGCAATGGTAGAACTGTTTTTCATCGTTGACGTAGAAGCTTGGGGTGTTCTCGTTGTGAAAGGGGCAGCACGCCTTCCATTCACGCCCCGCTTTGGTGAGCTTGGTTGTGCGGTTCACCACTGTGGAAAGCGTCACACGCGCGCGCAGTTCGTCTTTCCATTGTGGGGTGATGGTCATGCTGTGTTCTCACACAAAACCGGGGCGCAAGTCGAGAGGGGTCGGCGAGCGCCGCTCCTCGTGCACAGGCTTGTCCCCCGCCATTTGGGCGGCGAGCTCAGCTCAGCGCGGCTTTGACCAACCCGCTTGCCAACTTCCCGTTCAGCACCGCGCCGTGCTTGGCTTTGAGCGCGCCCATGACAGTGCCCATGTCCTTCATGGTGGAGGCGCCTGTTTCCGCCTTGATCGCTTCGATCGCGGCCATGGTCTCGGCCTCGCTCATCATTTGCGGCAGGAACTCCTCGATCACGGCCAACTCAGCGGCCTCGGCAGCGGCGAGTTCGGCACGGCCGCCTTGCTCGTACATCTCGATCGATTCGCGGCGCTGCTTGGCCATCTTTTGCAAAACGCTGGTCACCAGCGCGTCGTCATCGATATCCTTGCCAGACGTGCGCTCTTCGATGTCGCGGTCCTTGATCTTGGCCGAAATCTGGCGAAGCGCGGCGGTGCGCGCCTTTTCCTTGGCTTTCATAGCGGTGATGGTGGCAGCCTTGATGTCGTCTCTGATCATGGTCTTTGATGCTTTTTGGTGTTTCGTATGAAGGAAAAATGCGTGGGCCCGCTATGTCTTCTTTGTGGGCTTGGGTTTCAAGGTCTTTGCGTACTCAACGCACTGGTTGAACATCTGGCGCAAGACGTCGTCATCCTCCCAAATCTCAGGCGTGACGTAGACATAGCCGCGCATGACTGACCCATAGGAGACCACATCGCCTGTGCCGTGTTCGTCATTGTAGGCCCTCTTCTCGGCCTCCGACAGACGCACGGTCAGCACGCCGTCCTTTTGCAGCGCGCTGAACATATTGCCGTTGATCGAGGTGTACTTGTTGGCCTTCCCTTTGACTTTGAGATCGGGATGGCCCGCCACCACCTCTTCGTAGCGTGCCAGCGCGGTCGCGTAATCCAGAGAGCTCATCGTGAATACCTGTGGATGGAATGGGGCTGCCACGCGCTCTACCGCGACGAAAGCGTCTCGGCTAGGTTGACGCAGAGCCTCGCGGTGCTTAGCCGGTGAGACTTAGCACGCATCGCTGGTATCCCACTGCAAACGGAGCGCCCCATGGCCCTTTCCGCCTCTCACCCTGCGCAGCCCTCTGGTGCGACCGGAGTCCTTGTTCTGGCCGACGGCACCGTGATCTGGGGCAAGGGGTTTGGCGCGAGCGGTCACGCCGTTGGTGAGGTTTGCTTCAACACCGCGATGACCGGCTATCAGGAGGTGATGACCGATCCCTCCTACGCCGCCCAGATCGTTACCTTCACCTTCCCCCATATTGGCAATGTGGGCACCAACGATGAAGACGTCGAGAGCGCCGAGGGTGTCGCTAGTGCCGTGGGCTGCATCACGCGCGAGGATGTGACCCGGCCGAGCAATTTCCGCAGCGCTTTGGGCTTTGCCACCTGGTTGGAACGGCAGGGCAAGATTGGTCTGGCGGGCGTCGACACGCGCGCTTTAACCCGCCGCATCCGCTTATCAGGCGCGCCCAACGCGGTGATCGCGCATTCGCCAGATGGTGTGTTTGATATCCCAGCGCTGCTCGCCAAGGCGCAAGGCTGGGCCGGGCTTGAGGGTCTGGACCTTGCTATCACCGCAACACGCGAGACCAAGGAAGACTGGGCGGGTGGTTACTGGCGTCTGGGCCACGGCTATGCGCGCGCCGACTGGTCCAACAGGCCGCGTGTGGTCGCGATCGATTATGGCGCGAAGGACAACATCTTCCGCAATCTCGTACGCGCGGGCGCCAAGGTGACGGTGGTCCCGGCTAAGACCGACTTCGACGCGATCATGGCGCTGGAGCCCGACGGTGTGTTCCTCTCCAACGGCCCCGGCGATCCGGCCGCGACCGGCCAATACGCGGTGCCGGTGATCCAGCAGTTGCTAGAGGAGGATGTTCCGCTGTTTGGCATTTGTCTGGGCCACCAGATGCTGGCGCTGGCGGCGGGAGCCAAGACGGTCAAGATGCACCAGGGCCACCGCGGCGCGAACCATCCCGTGCAACGTGTGGGAGAGGGCTGGGGCGAGACCACGGGTCTGGTTGAGATCACCAGCATGAACCACGGCTTCGCGGTCGATGCCGACACGCTACCCGACACGCTCGAACAGACCCATGTGAGCCTGTTCGACGGCTCGAACTGCGGCATTGCGGTGAAGGGGAAGAAGGCGTTTGGGGTGCAGTATCATCCGGAGGCTAGCCCGGGGCCGATGGATAGCTTTTATCTGTTCGAGAAATTTGTCGGGGGGCTTGGGTGATCCGGCTTTGCCTATCTCTATTATGCCTGTTGACGGCATGCAGTTCCGGCGATCCAGCAACCAAAGCCAAGGCAGAGGCCTGTGGTGTTGAGTTCGAACAGCTCAGAAGAGCGGTGGAAAGTGCAAGCGAACTGCCACCTTACCAATCGATATCCGTCGGGAAATGCGAACTGGCTGTAGATGACACAAAGAATGTCTTGATCATCACGCCTGAGATCAAACGCAGGGCAAATGAACTGGATCACGGAGATGCTCACAGATGAGCGCCAGTTGCGCCCTTTTTAGAGTGTTTGGCACGGTGAGTGTGTTTATGGCGATGCTTCCGCCACTCGCTGCCCAAAACCCCGCGATGACGCCGCCTCCGTCTGCGACTTGGCCCGGCGCAGAGATCGTTGAGGGCGTCGCGTTCCAGGGCGATGGCTCGGTCACGCTTGAACGCGGCGCGGGCGGTTTGCCGGTGCTCGCTTTCTGGCGGCCCGTGCTTTTCAAGGAAGACACCGACAAACCCGTCGCAGGGCGCATGGATTGCAAGATCGTCGCGACCGATCAGTTCTTCACCGAAGAAGACTTCGACCCCGACGCGCGCCACGCCTCCGTCGCCGAAACCCGCAAGCAACAGGGCTTTCGCGATATGGAACGCCTGCGCGATATTGGCGATGTCATTCGTAAACTCGACGTCGTGGGCCGTCGCAAAAGCCCGCGCCAGCATTACGTGCTGAGCTACATCCTCGTGCGCGATGGCGATCGGCTGATTGATATCCGGCGCAATTGCACCTTTATCTATGGTAAGGGGGTCTCGCGGCCCGATGTGATGCCCTATGTCTATCGCTACACCAAGATCAGCTACGCTTTCGAGCCGGGGGACGGCACTTGATGCGACACCTATTCCTTGCGCCAATCGCCGCTTTTGGCCTTTCAGGCTGCAGCCTGTTGTTTCCCGAAGACCCGCGTCTTGGGGATGAGGACAAGGGCGCTTGCGAAGGCCGCGTTCGCACCAGCCTGACATATCAGGAATCCGAAGAGTTGCGGACCGTGACCGGTCTTTGGATCCCGACCTACACATACGATGTGACGAAGCTGGACTTTGCCGCGATCCAGGCGCTCTCGGTCCCCGGGACCGATGAGACTGCCGGCACGCGACTGATGCAGGAAACCAACCGCACCCAAGCGGCTGTCGAGCGGTTTATGAATATGGATGTGAGCGAGAAGGGCGCCTTCTTTCTTGGTCGTGAGCCAGCGCTTTATCGGGTCCAAGGAAAAGCGCAGCCCGCTTCGCAGATTCTCGCGAGCGGTTGCGCGCGCCAACAGCCCGATATGCGCCTCTTCGCGGTTTCCTGGAAGCAGGCGCGCTCAAGAGCCAAGATTGACCCCGACACTTCCGACAAAACGGACCCATAATGCCAAGACGCACAGATATCTCCTCCATCCTCGTCATTGGCGCGGGTCCGATCATTATCGGCCAGGCGTGCGAGTTCGATTATTCGGGCACACAGGCGATCAAGGCTCTCAAGGAAGAGGGCTATCGGGTTGTCCTCGTGAATTCGAACCCCGCAACGATCATGACCGATCCCGAGTTTGCCGACGCGACCTATATTGAACCGATCACGCCCGAGATTGTCGCGAAGATCATTGCCAAAGAAAAGCCCGACGCCCTGCTTCCCACGATGGGCGGGCAGACTGCCCTTAACTGCGCGCTTAAGCTCGAAGAGATGGGCGTTCTGGCCGAACACGGTGTGGAGATGATCGGGGCCAAAGCCGACGCCATCGACAAAGCGGAAAACCGCGAGCGGTTTCGCAACGCGATGGATGAAATCGGTCTCGAAAGCCCGCGCGCCGGGATCGCCAACACCTTGGAAGAAGCGCGCGCGGTGCTGGAGGAGACGGGCCTTCCGGCGGTCATCCGTCCCAGCTTTACGCTGGGCGGCACTGGCGGCGGTATTGCCTACAACACACAGGAATTTGAGCGGATCGTCTCCGAGGGGCTGGCGGCGTCGCCCACCACGGAAGTGCTGATCGATGAATCCTTGTTGGGTTGGAAGGAATACGAGATGGAAGTTGTGCGCGACCGCGCCGACAACGCCATCATCGTGTGCGCCATCGAGAATGTCGATCCGATGGGGGTCCACACCGGGGATTCGATCACGATTGCGCCCGCATTGACGCTGACCGACAAGGAATATCAGATCATGCGCACCGCAAGCATTGCGGTTTTGCGGGAGATCGGCGTGGAAACCGGGGGCTCTAATGTCCAGTTCGCGGTCAATCCAAACGACGGCCGCCTGGTTGTGATCGAGATGAACCCGCGCGTCTCGCGCTCCTCGGCGCTCGCCTCAAAGGCCACCGGCTTTCCTATCGCGCGCGTCGCGGCCAAGCTCGCCGTGGGCTACACGCTTGATGAGATCGACAACGAGATTACCGGCGCCACCCCGGCGAGCTTTGAACCGACGATTGACTATGTCGTGACCAAGATCCCGCGCTTCGCGTTCGAGAAGTTCAAGGGCGCTGAGCCGAACCTGTCGACCGCGATGAAGTCGGTCGGCGAAGTGATGGCGATTGGCCGCAATTTCGCCGAATCGATGCAAAAGGCGCTGAGGGGGCTTGAGACAGGTCTGGACGGTTTTAACCGCGTGCCTGAGCTGGAAGGCGCCGCCAAGGATGTGATCACCGCCGCGCTTAGCCGCCGTACGCCCGATCGATTGCTCAAGATCGCGCAGGCCTTTCGCGAAGGGCTTACGCTTGCGGAGATTCAAACGGTCACCAGCTTCGATCCGTGGTTCCTGCGCCAGATCGAAGAAATAATCGAGGCCGAGCGCGGTGTGCAGGCCCATGGTTTGCCGACCGATGCCGAGGGCCTGCGGCGCCTCAAGGCTCTGGGCTTCTCCGATCAACGCCTCGCCACTTTGGCCGTGCGCTCGGTCGGTGTGAAGGATGGACTTGCCGAAACCCAGGCCAAGCGATCCGGTTTGCTCCACGACGCGTTGCAGGCGATGGCTGGGGCGACCAGCGCGGAGGAAGTGCGCGCTTTGCGTGAGAGGCTGGGCGTGCTTCCCGTTTTCAAGCGGATTGATAGCTGCGCTGCCGAATTTGAGGCGATCACGCCCTATATGTACTCGACTTACGAGGCCCCAAGCTTTGGTGAGCCGGAATGCGAAGCGTCGCCTACAAACCGGAAAAAGATCGTTATTCTGGGTGGTGGTCCCAATCGGATTGGGCAGGGGATCGAATTTGACTATTGTTGTGTCCACGCCTGCTTCGCCCTGGCGGAGCAAGGCTATGAGACGATCATGGTCAACTGCAATCCAGAAACCGTTTCGACCGATTACGACACTTCCGATCGGCTCTATTTCGAACCTCTGACCGCCGAAGACGTGCTTGAAATTCTCCGGGTCGAGCAGCAATCGGGCGAATTGACGGGTGTGATTGTGCAGTTTGGTGGTCAGACGCCGCTCAAACTTGCCCAGGCGCTTGACGACGCGGGTATCCCGATTTTGGGGACCAGTCCCGACGCGATCGACCACGCGGAGGATCGCGAACGTTTTGCCAAGCTGGTCAACAAGTTGCGCCTCAAACAACCTGACAACGGTATTGCCTACACCCGCGACGAAGCCGCTGCCGTCGCGGCGCGGATTGGATACCCCGTGCTGCTGCGCCCGTCTTTCGTGCTGGGGGGGCGCGCGATGGAGATCGTCGATTCCGAAGCGCAGCTCGATGATTACATCAAGACAGCGGTGAATGTGTCGGGTGACAGCCCCGTGCTGGTCGATCAGTATCTCCGGGACGCGATTGAGTGCGATGTTGACGCTTTGTGCGATGGTCAGGAAGTGCGTGTTGCCGGGGTTATGCAGCATATTGAGGAGGCCGGAGTCCACTCAGGCGACAGCGCCTGCACTTTGCCGCCATATTCTTTGCCTGCCGAGATTATTGAGGAGATGGAGCGCCAGGCCGACGCTTTGGCGCGCGCGCTTCAGGTGAAGGGCCTTATGAACGTGCAGTTCGCAGTCAAAGATGGCGAGGTTTACCTTATCGAGGTAAACCCGCGCGCGAGCCGTACAGTGCCATTTGTGGCGAAGGCGATCGGCCAACCGGTGGCAAAGATCGCCGCGCGCGTCATGGCGGGAGAGACGCTTGCCGGCTTTGAACCTTTCCGGCGCACTCTGGACTATATGGCGATAAAGGAGGCGGTGTTCCCGTTCGCTCGCTTCCCCGGCGCTGACCCGGTTCTTACTCCCGAGATGAAGTCCACCGGTGAGGTTATGGGCATCGACCAGACCTTTGAAGCCGCTTTTCTCAAATCGCAATTGGGCGCGGGCATGACGCTTCCGCGTGAGGGTACGGTGTTTGTCTCAGTCAAGAACTCGGACAAGCCCGGCATCGTGCCAGCGGTCCGCGATTTGCTGAAGGCGGGCTTCCGCGTGATCGCGACAACTGGGACGCAAGCCTATCTGGCTGATCAGGGTCTGGCGGTTGAGCCGGTCAATAAAGTGGCCGAAGGGCAGCCGCATATTGTGGACAAGATCATCGATGGCGATGTCGCGCTGATCTTTAACACAACGGAGGGTTGGCAGTCTTTGCTCGATTCCAAATCGATCCGGGCAACAGCTCTCGAAAAGAAGGTTCCTTACTACACCACCGCGACCGCATCACGCGCTGCAGCAGCCGCGATTGCCGCTATCGCGCCTGATCAGCTTGAAGTTCGGTCCTTGCAAGACTATTATATCTGAACGAATACGCACGATCCCCCCACATTTCGGCGCAAAAGGGCGGCTCCCAGATGAGCGGTCACAGTTGAAATGACGCTCCATTTCGGGGCGTGGGTGGCTCAAATGGTGGATGAAGAAAGAGACGGTAATGGCGACGATGGAAAAGGTTCCGATGCTGGCTGAGGGTTATGAGCTGTTGATGACAGACCTCAAGGCCCTTCGCGAGGAGCGGCCGCTGATTGTCGATGCAATTGAAGAAGCGCGCGCGCATGGCGATCTCTCGGAGAACGCCGAATACCACGCGGCCAAAGAGCGTCAGGGCCAGGTCGAGGCGCAAATTGCCGATCTTGAAGACAAAGTCAGCCGGGCGCAGATTATCGATCCGCAGTCCCTGTCGGGTGACAAGGTTATCTTCGGGGCCACGGTGACGTTGCTCGATGAAGACGACAAGCCGCTAACTTACCAGATCGTTGGGCAAACCGAAGCCGACGCATCCCAGGGCCGCATTTCCTACACTTCGCCAATTGCGCGGGCGCTGATTGGCAAGCAGGTCGATGATGAGATCGAGGTGACTGTGCCTTCGGGCGACAAGTTCTATTTGGTCGAGAAAATCGAATTCGTCTGAAGGCGATGGGCTGAGTGCCTCAGTCCAGGCGCTTTTCCATGGCGTAAGAGTGGATCGGCACCGGTCCTGACTTACCCTCGATGGTGAAATCGCGGCGGTGCGTCACCCGGTATCCGGCGCGCTCGAACGCGCCTTTCGCCAACTCGCTCGCTTCGGTGTAAAGCCGAGGGCACCCCCATTCGCGCGCGCGTTCTTCGCACCGCGCCAACAGCGCTTCGGCCAGCCCTTTTCGCGTGTGCTCGGGGTGGCAATACAGCATGTCGAGATGCCCATCGCCCGCGCTTGGGCCCGCTTCGTCGCGCTCGAGCAAGGCGTAGGCGACCGGTAGGGCGAGCCCCGCAACCGCAATCTCAATATACGCGCCCAACTGGGCTCGGTTGGCAAACCGATCAGGAGCGTGATGTCCCGAAGACCAAGCCTCGACTTGCTCGGGCGTGTAGTGCCGTGCGCCCACCGCCTTGATGGCCGAAAGCGTGATCTGGCTTAGCCAGGTCTCATCGCCGGGTTGATATGGCCTAAGACCGTATTCCTCAGGCTGTGTCATAGCGTCTCAGCCTTGTCAGACCGCGCGTATCGAACGCGGTACGCACCAGGTGGCTTTGGCCTCAGTCTTCCGGCGTCAAGAGCTTGTGTATGTGCACGACCACATACTTCATCTCGGCGTCGTCGACGGTGCGCTGCGCTTGCGCGCGCCACGCTTCAACCGCCGCGTCGTAGGAGCTGTAGACCCCGACTGTGTGAATCCCTTCCGGGTCCACGAATTCATGGCCGCGCGGGTCTTTGACCCGGCCTCCCATGACAAGGTGGAGCTTTTGCGACGGAGTGGTTTCTTCCATGATCAGTGCCTTCTTTATCCGGGGAGGAGCAATGGCCAGCGGTGCCAACGCGCAGCCCATAGCCGAGCGCGCGCGCTTCGCAAGTCTCCCATAAGGCTGATACCGCTTATCCGGGGATGCGATTGGCCAAGTTGCGCACCGCACGGGTGGCTTGCCGACGTGTGCGGTTGCCCATGGCTCGGGTGTTTTCCGCAGCGGCATCAGCAGCCTGTTCAGCGTCGCGCTTCGATGCCGGATCGCTTGCGCTTGTGGTGTTGCCATCGCCGGATGCGTCTTGGCCTGTGCGCGCGCTTTCGAGCGCGTCGTCGATTAGCTTGATCCCATACGCGACCAGCGCGTCGGCCAACAGGTTGCCAATCGCCGAGCCGCGCTTTTTGGCCGCGGCACCCACGCCTTTGGCGGCTCCCGAAGCGGCGCCACCGACAGCGCTAGCGGTGCCGCTGGCCGCGTTTCCCACCGCTCTTCGTCCAGGCTTGGTCAGAAGCCCGATCAAAAGACCCAGCGCTATCGCCCCGCCGACCACTTGCAGAGGGTGTTGTTTGACATATTCGGTCGCCGCGCCCGCCACTTCGCGCGCTTCATCGGCGAGGGTGCGTTCGGCGATCCGACGCTCGCGCGCCTCAATCTTGGCGCGCAATTCATCGCGCGCGTCGCCTGGCGCTGGCTTGGTTGCTGGATCACTCATGGCTCTCTCCGGTGCTCGGCGGCTCTGATGGGTCGCAATGCGATTCCGCTGGCAAGGTTTCTGGTTCGTTTTCGGTTTCCATGGCCTCAGGCTTCGGGGAATCGTCGCTCGGCTCAGGTTCTTCGCTGACCATCGGATCGGTTATACCGAAAATTTCAAGTATGGGCACTCGGGCAAACCAAAGCGCCAGTATGGCGATGAGACCGGCGATGAGTCCGCGATGCCCGTCTGCGTGGATCTTCGCGATTTCGAGCACATCTTTGGCGCCGTCGCCGATTGTCCCGGCGACCCGCGCGGCAACGGCTTTGCCCGATAGCGTGTGCCTCGCATGCTCAACGTCGGCGACGAGCACAGCGAGCGCCGCGTCGCGCAAGGCTCTATCTTCGCGGAACCGATGAGGTAGACGGCTCCCGCCTCTTCCCCGTCGTCTGAGGCCTCGCCGATGGCAGGGCTAGCAAACATTTCCGCAATGAGCCGGCCCTTTGAAGCAGCCACATAGCCCAGAGC
>ERZ1740065.355-NODE-355-length-24080-cov-5.829886_pt1 | contig 24080 bp, 19 predicted proteins | sample MGYA00581738_ERZ1740065 | MGnify/ENA primary metagenome ERZ1740065 (study PRJEB43018, sample SAMN04849749) | marine metagenome | isolation source: floating plastic debris | place: Pacific Ocean | collected 2008-09-01 | study: EMG produced TPA metagenomics assembly...
GATTGCGGTGCCGGAATAGGCGCGCCCCGCGGACTGCCCCTGCGCCAAGGGCGCGCGCAGCTTGCGCGGAACGGGCGAGGGCGGATCCGCACCTGCCTCCTCCGCAAGGGTCAGCGCCGTGGAAGAGATACGAACCAGCGATTTGGCCACATCCTGGCGGGTGTTCGGGTCCAGGTCGTCAAAGCCCTCTGCCGCTGTCAGCAGCGCACGCACGCCATGCCGCACGTCATTGCGCGGCCGGTTTGGCGCAGCGTGGGGGGCGGCGACCTTGGTCATGGCATCAAAGCCCCAGGTCGGCCCAATCCGACACGGGCGAAGCGCTGCCAGGTCCCCACAGTCCCCCCTGCCCAGGTGGCGATGACGTGGGAGGCGCTGTTTTGACGTGCTGTTCGCTGATGGTCAGCGACGCCTGCAACCATTCAACGGCGGCAGGGATGACGGGATCGCCACGGCTGACGATGGGCTGTCCGTACTGGCGCAGTCTTTCCGCCGCATCCGCCAACCAGACGATGACCGTCATGCCCGCCCGTCCACGATCCACGAACATACGCGGGTCCGCGCCGGTGATCCGCGCCCGTCTGCGCACGCCCGCGATGACATCCCAGACGTCCCGCGCGGCAAAGAGGCCCCGGAGATGCGGATGTTTCAGAATGGCCAGCGCTTCTTTGAGCGCGGCCATCAGTTCAGTCGCCAGAAACGGGGTGATCCCACCCCCGGCCCGCGAGAGATTTCCCAACATGCCGCGTGCGGCGGATCGGATGCGGGCGGTATTTGCCGATGGCACGTCATTGCTGTAGCGCGCTCTTTGTTCATCGAGCCTGTAGATCGCTTCACTAAGCTCCAGCAGCAGCCCCTCTTACGCCTGGTTCGAGATACCATCAGCAGGAGACGGCCCATAGGACACACCAAAGAGCCGGGCGTAGAACGCACCCCTCTCCGCCGGATCGGGACGCTGGTGGCGCTTGCGCCAGAAGGCGTGCAATGGACCGGCCACGGGACCGAGGTCGATCCCCAGGGCTCCGGAAGAGGCAAGAGAAGACAGCATCTCGGCCGAGGAACTGATCCCGGCCGGTTCCAGATCCGCGGCAAGATACAGCGCGCCAAGCGCACGCATCTGCGCCCGGTCCACCTGTGTCGCAGCACTTGGCGGCAGCTCGATATCGCCCAGCATGTCCAGCCCGACGGCAAAGACCGATGCCTGGGCGGCGGCAGCATGACGGCTGCCGGCTTCGAGAAGCCGGTCGAGCATCGCTTCGGATGGCGGCGGTGGTGGGGGGGTTCCATGGGCTTGGGCGAAAAGCGGTTGGTGTATCATCACGCGCCTCCCTCGGCTGTCTCCGTATTGGGATCGAACGGTGTGGAATTGCCTTGGATCGTCGAAATCATGCCCGGCGTGGCCATCTTCTCGAGCGGCAAATAGTCAGATTTGAAATTGACGCGCACTTCGCCGGACAGGCGCGATTTGACCTCGGCCTTGGATTCGGAGGTCTCGTCAACGGCTGACCCGACGGTTGCGACATGCTCGCTGCTTGTGGAGGTCCCGATGGAGCCGGATACCGGCGAATACCATGATCCGTATCCGGCGCGGGCGCTGAAGGACGACTTGTTGGTCTTCTGATCGTGCATCGACGCAGTGTAGCGGCGGCCTGCGGTGTCATGCGCACGCATGTCAAATATCACCTTGGCCCGGATCGACCCGTCGGTGACGACAATGCGGTTGATCCCAAGCATCACCATGGAGCTCAGCAGTTGCTGCCGCGAATTTGCCATCTCAAGCCGGGCAGCTGTCACCAGCCGAAGCTCGGCATCTGCATCGGACAGATCGGAAATCGGCGGATTGACATTCATCTCCTTGCTGATCCGCGCCAGCGAAACATCGGGGTCCTCCCCCTTGGCTTCCAGCCGCGCCTGAGTTGTCGCCGCGCCCTCGCCTTCCGTGTCGCTGAAGCTGTCGATCCCGGAGGTGAAGCCGATATCGAGCTCGCCGGGATATTTCTCCGTCAGGTAATCGCGACCCGCCGCCTGGCTGATGTTGTCGGCCATGAACTGATCGACGGTCTTGCTGACATTGGCAATCAGCTCACCATAGGCACGCATCTGCTCGATGCTTGCCTCGACCATCGCCTGAAAGACATTGGTGATCAGACCACCGACGAACTTCGGAAAGTCCACCTTCTGGATCAACTCGCCATATTGTTCGACGCCTTGCTCCACTGCACCGGCAACGAAATCCTGTCCAGCGAACCCGGGACTTTCAGAGAGCGCATCCTTGGTTGCATTGACGGCAGCATCCGACAGGGCCGTGGCGGGGGGCGTATTGTCCGGGGGCCGGGGTGCCGCGGCCTGCCCCTCTCCGATTTCCGACAGCACACCGTCGGGGTCCGTCATGTAGGAGAGGACTTTTGCGGTGTTTCGTGCGATGGCCTGTTTCTCCTGAGCCCCGAGCGCGTCGAAATTCGGCATCGCCTCCAGAAAGGCGCGCGTCTGGCGGCGCGCAGTGTCCAGCGCTTCGGCGCTTGTCCAGTCAGGAGGGTTCGCAGGCTGCATGTCAAAGCCTCTTTAAGACGGAGCCGCCGGAAGCGCGCCGGTATTGGTCGGGGTCTGACCCGTCTCGGTGCCGTCGCCGGAGGTCGGTGCGACCTGCCGTGCCGAAGGCAGAACGTTTGGATCAACCGGTGTCGAGTTCCCCTGTATCGCCGCGATCATGCCCGGAGTGGCCATTTTCTCCAGCGGCAGGTAATCGGACTTGAAGTTCACCGACACATTCCCGGCCAGCTGCACCTTGGTCTGGATCTCGGCCTCGGAACCCGTCATCGCGCTGGCCGAGGCGGTGATCACGGGCTTGTTCTGATAGGTGTGCTTGCCTTTGAGATAGAACTCAGCATTGCGGCTGCCGCCTTCCGATCCACCATCGCCATCATAACTGCGGGCGCGGCGCTCGCTGCTGGCGTCGATCTCCATCTCCCGTTCGCCGGACTGCACTGTCTGAACATTGCCCTCTGCATCCCGCGCCACATCCATCGCTGTCGCTGAGCGGCGCGTGATCTGCCGGTCGCCAGCCCGGAAATCGTAGAGAATTTTCGCTGAAATCCGGCCATCGGTGACGACGATCCGATTGATGCCCATCAGGATCAGCGAGGCCATCATCTGCTGGCGCTGCTTGGCCAGCTGCACGCGGGCGTTGTGGACCAGCGCCTTCTCCACATTCTCATCACTCAGATCGAGCGTCTTCAACTCGCCATTTTCGAAGGTAATGGCATTGTTGACCTTGCGCAGAGCGGCGGCTTCCTCGACTCCGTCCCGCAGCTTGAGCCTGGGCTGTGCCGGACCATCACCAAAGCCGCCCCAATCGTCCATTCCGATCTCGAACAGATCGGGGAATTTGTCGACCATATGGTCGCGCCCCTGATTTTCAGACACATGTTGATCCATGAAGGAATCGAGGCTTTGCGCGACTGCGGCGATCAGTTCCTGATACTGCTGCATCTGCTGGATGGAGGCGTCCACGATACTCTGAAAGACGTTCTGGATCAGCCCGCCGACAAAATCGTCGAAGCGAACCTCATCGAGCAACTCGCCCGCCACTGCGGCCCCTTCACGGGCGGCTTGGGCCACGAAGGGATCGGCTGAGATGTCCTCGACCGCGCCCATACGGTCTTCGAAGGACGCTTCCTGGATCGGAGCGGGGTCATCCTCCAGCGCGCGGGCTGCGGGGGTGCTGACCCCGCCCGGAATGGTGTTGCCCGGCACGCCCATTGGGCTCGCCAGGAAATCGGCGACCCGCGCCATGTTCTTGGCGAAGGTCTGACGCTCGGCCCCATCCAGTGCCTGGAAGGCTTCGGATTTCTCCAGAAGCTCCCGCACTTTCTGGCGCACAAGGGTATTCGGCGTCTTTGCGTCCTGCGCTGCAGCGCCTTGGGCGGGTGGAACATTAAACATGATGCGCGCTCCTTGTTTCAGGCGGCTGACTGTTCGGCGTCCGGTAGCTCGAACTCTGCGGGGCGCAGATAAAGGCTGACCCGGGGCGGGCTGACACGATTAGTGCGCAGGCTGATGATCGAGAACCGGCCGGGCCAGTAGTCATCCTCGGGCGTCAGCGCCCCCATCCAGCGCTCCAGCGCCCGCAGGGACCGGGGCCGCTCTGACAAGCCCATGGTCAGCAGGCTGAGGAAACTGGGCGGCACGTCGTCGATGGCGCTGAGCAGCACGTAGATTTCGAAATCCGGACCAGCGGGTCCATGCCCGAAGGCAAGTAGCGTGCTATGCGCGGGCAGATCAAACTGTCCGCCGAGGACAAGGCCCAGCGTCTGCATCAGGCTGCCGAGCCGGTGCCCCAGCCCCAGGGCATCCAGCGTCGGTTGCAGATCCGACAGCTTCAGCGGCGCGGTGCAGGCGAAGGTCAACCGCTGCTCGCCCACATCGCGCCGCGCTGCGATGGTGGTGAAAAGCGGTTTGAGCCCCGGAATGCCTTGCAGGGCCGTCATCACGACACGCACCAGATCCGGCGGCAGCCCATCGATGGCGCCCTTCCCTTCCGGCGTCTCATAATAGACCTTGGTCGTGTAGAGCCCGTTGCGGTCATGTGCGGTTCCGAAGAAGGCCCCGTAGTTCAGCGCCGTGTTGCTCTGAAACCCACGGTGCGGTTCGGAGGCGCGGTCAAACCACCTCACAGCCTCGCGCCCGGCAAGCCCGTTAACAAACGACCGCATGGCAGCCGTCACCGTATCCCGCCGGTCAACGCCGGGCGCGTCGGGTGGCAAGGGCTGCAGGGTGATCCGCATCTTGTCAGGCTGGTCTTCCGCGAATGACGGTTCGACCGGCAGCGCCATCGGCATCAGCATGTTGCGGGCATAGGCCGTCGGATCGTCCTGAACGAACGTGCGCTCCAGCAATGGCTCCAGATCGCCCGCCGGGTTTGCGGTGTTCAGGTGATTGGCCCATCGCGACAGTTTGTGTTTGACCCGACTTGCCAGTGGATGGGTAAACATAACATCTCTCCTCTCTGGGCCTCAGTGGCGGCTCATCCCGATACCAAGATCGCCGATATCGCCGAGCATCTCCTGCACCACGGACGGCATCTGGATCGGTCGGGACGGCTGATCCGGTGCTGTGCGCATCGCGGCGTACTGCTGGGTTTCCGTATCCGGGATACCGCTTTCCGACAGCCAGAGTTCGCAGGCATTCACGAAATCGAAGTCATTGGGATGCGTGATGGCCTTCTGTCCGGGCGGATAGGGAGACGGGTTGCGCACCTCGCCCATGTCAAGCAACTGGCCCGTCGTGGACATGATATGCCGCGCATTGTTCGCCAGCCAGGCGGTGATGATCGTACCGCAGGTCGCAAGCGTCTGATACTTCAGCGTGTTCTTCGGACCACCCGGCAGATGCAGCGTGTTGATCTGATCGCAGACCTGCCACATGTCGCGGGCCCCGAAATTCGCGCGGATCTCCGGATGGCTCAGCACGTCGATGACAAAGTTGAGCTGTTTCTGCAGCTCGCCAGCGGCGTAATAGGCCATGCCGTATCCGTGCAGGGACAGGTTGGCCGCCAGATCCCGCGCGGCCTTGCGCGCCCGCTGCTGGAAGATGAACGAGACGTTTTCCGCCTCCCTGTACTGCGACATCAGCTTGGAAACATTGCTGCACAGATGCATCATCAGCGGTTGCGCCTGCTCGTTCCGGGAATAGCCCGGCTCGCCGCCCGGCACGCCGATGGTCTGCGACAGGAAAGTGCGCCGCTCAAGATCGCTCAGCCGGTTGGGCGCGTCGCGCCAGTAGTTGAAGAGCCACTGGCCCACGTCGTTATTACCCACCAGCACGATCTCACCGCGCTGGCTGGCCTCGACGCAGTAGTCGAGACATTGAAACGCGCGAATCTCATCGAACATCGCAGAGACGAACATCACCCCCATCAGGCGAATATTTTCGGGCACAAGATTGTACCGGTCGAGCGATTCCAGATCGGGCGGGTTGATCCCGTTATCCCGGGTGGCGACACGGGTATAGGGGCCCACCTCGTCGATGTGCTGGAAGCGGTTCAGCGCCTCGTTCACGCGGCGGCGCAGTTGGATTTCATCCGCCGACACGCCGCGGCGAACAAGTTCGCGCATGATTTCCGCGAACTCGCGCACCATGACTTCCGGGTCCCGTCCACCGCGGCCATCCGCGTTGCCCTCCTCGGCGAGGATCGGCAGCACCAGGCGGGCGAGATCTTCCATGCCCTTGGCTTCACCCAGAGCGGAGTAAAAGGCCTGGGAAACACTGTTCCACCGTGTATCAGAACGGTCGGGCACGATGCAGAAGCCTGCAGGAACGGGGGTCGACGCCACGATCACCTGCGGCGCCTGCGCCCCTTCCAGTTCCAGGATCCCGAGGGTCAGCGCAGCGAGGACGATGTTTTCATCCTTGGGCGCGGACACCGAAGCCATCTTGGGCGTTTTGGAGCCGTCGGACGCCAGTTTCGCAAACATCAACCTGCCGTCATCATGCCCGACAAGGGTTTCCTTGTCCGCGCAATCCTCGTCCTGCATCAGGTACCGGAAGGCTGCAAAGAGCGGGTTCGCCGTCTCCTTCGGGTTGGTGGCCGCATCGATGACTTTCAACACCTTGTTGATGCGATCCAACTCGTCCTGCTCGGTCTGGGACAGCTGAAGGTTGTCAGCGATCTTCTTGTCCAGCTGCGCCTTGCGGTTGGTCAGCTTGAGGTGTTCCTTGATCTCCCGCAATGCAATATCGCGGAAACGGGTTTTGTAGAGTGCCATGTCAAGTCTCCTTGATTGTGCTCGATGGCGGGATTGGATGGGGGAACAGGATCAGCTCAATGCACATGCTGCGCTCCCATCGGTCCGGGTGAATGGACGATCATCTCGTCCAGGGTGGTCAGCGCGGCGGCGGCATCGAGAATACCCGCCCCCGCACCGGAATGAGACGCGCCGCCCGGGAAGGGCTGACACGACCGCAAAAGGATGTCGCGCACCTGCTGACCATCCAGCGGGTGGGACATGCGCGCTGCCCGCGACACCAGCAAGGCGGCGGCAGCTGCGACAAAGGGGGCTGCGAAACTCGTGCCCGTCGCGTATTGGTAGTTGCCCAGCGAGGTCGTGAGGATCCGCGCGCCGGGCGCGGACAGCGTCACGTGATCGCCGCGCGTTGAAAAGGCCGCTGGCTGGCCGGTTGCATCGACGGCACCGACCGTGATCACCTCCGGGTAGGCGGCAGGCCAGAAGCGTTCCTCCTGCCCGGAATTTCCGGACGCCACGACAATCACGCAGCCGCGCGCATTGGCATAGCGGATCGTGTCCTGATGCGGGCGCGGGCTGTTCGGCGCCAGGGCCGCATCGCTGGTCCCGAAGCTGAGGTTCAGCACCTTGGCCCCGAGATTGACCGCCAGCGTGATGGCCAGATCGAGATCGGAAAGCGCACCGAGCCCCACGGGCAACACCTTGTTGGGCAGCTTCGCCGCCCCCAGGGCGCGCATCGGCAGGACCCGGCACTGGCCGGCAAGACCGGGCGGCATATCCAGCCCAAGCGCTGCGATGATGCCCGCACACCCCATCCCGTGACCGACGAAATCATCGTAGGGATGAGGGTCGTTTTCGGTGTAATCACCCAGCAGATGCACCCCCGGCGCCACATCGGAACTGTGCAGCTTGACGGTGTCGTAACCACCTTCCCGGATGCGCCCCGCCAGCTCTGGATGACCCAAGGCGAGACCGCTGTCGATCAGGCCGATCAGAATACCCGGATCGCCGGTTTCATGCTGCAACGCCTCGGTTGCGCCAATCATGTTGCGCGGATGCCAGGCCGCTGCATCATTTGGGTTGCGTGGCCGTTCCAGCCCGGGCTCCGCATCGAAGCTCATCGCCGTGACGTAGTTCGGGCTGACGGTTTCGACCGATGCGATCTGCCGTAAACGGCTGCAGATTTCGGCAATTGGCGCACCGCGCGGCACCTTGATGAAAAAGGTCCGGGCGACACCTGTCGTCTGTTCGATATCGTCATAGCCCTGGTGCCGGTGACCGCGGCGCTGCTGGCTGCGCGCGGCGCAATGCAGACGGGCCGCCCGTACAGCTCCCGCAAACCGGGACAGGATGCGGTCAATCGTCCCGCCATCCTCATGATGGGCCGGTTCTTGGCAGCTATCGTGCACGTCCAGAAGGGATGGCGCATGATCCGGCGCTTCACCCAGATGCATTTTCACCAGCAGGCTTGTGGGTGAGGAATAAACCCGGTCATCCGGATCAGCCCAGGGCATCATCAGGTTCATGAGACATCCTCCGGCACGGGTGGCAACGCGCCGGCAGCCCCATTCGGCTCAAGGGCGGCGGGACCTGCGGCGTTGGCAAAGGCGGACAGATCGAAGCTCATGGAGGTTGACAGATCGGGCGCTGCCTCGACCTGCATCTCGCCGGTCCACTGGTCCGCATCCGGGGCCAGCAGGATTTCACGCGGTGTCGCCTTGAGGATGGGCGTGTTGCGTCCAGCGATCCGGACGGATGGCGTTCGCCCGTCTTCGGTCAGGTTCCGGCCGCGCACGCGCAGGATGCGGCGCAATTGCCCCGGCGTATCGTCTTCGCGGTCCACCGGAGACACATCCTCGACCATCGGCGAGGCCGCCCGGCGAAGCGCCTTGCGCAGCCGGTCGACGGGGAGATTGGTGACGCGCCCGATCTCGCCGCCGATGCCCTTGCGCTCCAGCTCTCGCAGTTTGCCAACGGTGCGCACGCCCACCCATTCCAGCTTGCGGCGTTCTTCCTCGGTCAGGTCCTCGTCAAGCGTATCGAGCGCCTGATCGTCCGGATCGGTGGCAAAGGCGGCAGCATTTTCCTCGATCATCGGGCGGGTAATGGCGGTAAAGACGATGTGGAAGACACTCGCTTCCTTTTCGTCCGCACCGGCGGGCCGGATGCGGATTTCTCCGGCGGAAAACTCCACATGGGCCCTCAGATCAAGGTTGATGTCCTTGATCGCAAAAGTCATTGGCAGGTTGAGGTTGCGCGCCTTGACGGCCATCGCCGATTGCGCCTTGTCGAGCTGGCTTTGCACCGCCTGGATGAAGTTTTCGAGCGGGAGAGTGGCTTGCGCGTTCATGGCGATGCCTCCCCCAGCGTCACGGTCAAACGCGCCGGTTCCGGGTCGAACGCCGTCCGCCGTCTGAAGAGCGGAAAGTCCGCCTGAAAAATCTCCTCGTTGGCGATCATGCGAATGTCGAGCGGGATCGACATCTCAAGCGAGGTGATGCGCAAGGGTATGTCACCAGTCTTCGACAAGGTCTCGGTCAGCGCGCCATCGGCGATGTCGATCAAAGTTTCGTTCAGGGGACGCAAATGGCTCATGTGCCGCTACCTCCCTCTGGTGTGGGTGCCGGCGGCAAGGCGGCCGGCGGCTGCGACGGTTGTGGCGGGGCCGTCACAGGCGCAGGTGCAGGGGTCGGGGCCGCGGCTGGTGACGGCGCGGGCAGCGGTGCCGGTGCGACGGGCTGCTGCTCCGCCCGCGCGATGGCGGCGCGGTTGCGCGAATGCCGCTCCAGAATGGCCATCTCGGCCTGATCCATGAAGCGATCCAGGGGCAAGGTTTCCGACGCGAAGTTGATCTTCACATCGCCATAAAGCCGCGCTTCCAATTCGGAATCCGATTGCGCATTCACATCTATGGTCGAGACTTTGGTGACCGCAGAGCCGCGCCGTGAGCCGCGTCTGCCCCACTGCGTCTGTCCGGAGGCCGGGTCGTTCGACGTGGCAAAATCCAGCGCTACGCTGTCTGACGCCGCCGCGCGAAACCGCAGGCGCGCCCCGATTGTGCCGTCCTTGACCACCACGCGGTTCATACCGGTCAGCACCATCGTGGCGAGGGTCGACAGGCGCTGCTGCGCCACGCGTTCGCGGGCGGCGGGCAAAAGCGATTGCTCCAGAAACTCGCCTGAGAGCTCATTCCCTTCCAATCCGAAATCTGACAGCCAGCTCGGAGGTTCCGTAAACTCCTCTTCGGAGGCGTTGCGCGGTGTCAGCTGATATTCATTCCCGGTGTTCACCAGTTGCACGTCACCGGGGTACTGTTCGGCAAGCCAGTCACGCGCCTGGTTGCGGGTCACATTCTCGCGCGCGAATTGATCCAGCGGCTTGGCCACCGCCGCCACAAGGTCGGCATAGGCCTCCATCTGCCGAATGGCGCTATCGGTGATACCGTTGAAAGTGCCATCGACCAGAGAGGCGACAAAGGCGGGAAAATCGATTTCATCGAGCAGCGCACCGGTGCGGCGCCCCAGAGCGTCGGTGGCTTTTTCACGCGGCGGTTTGTTTGCGGTCTGGGTCTGGAACGGCGGCTGCTGCTCCTGCGACGGCTGCGGCGGGATCTCGTTTCCGAAGATATCCCGCGCCAGCGGCGCCGCCACCGCCCCGCCCGCGTTCCGCGTTGGCGCTGGCGGCGGTGGCGGGAGACCCTGATGATGCTTTCCGGTCACGCCCGAGGTTCCCTATGCCATCGCCGGTTGCGGGTTCACGCTTTCGTCCGCATGGCTGACTTCATGCTTTCCGGAACCGCAGAGGATGACGTGACAGACACCGGTCCGCGTCTGTTCGCCTTGCTTGGTAAAGACGGTGCGGACCGTGACCCTAAGTTTCGTTTCATCGGAATCCGACGGGCCGGGGCCGACATCCGTCGTCACCGCGATGGCCCAACCATCGTGGGCTGCAGGACTGCCGGGAGCTGTGCGCACATTGCCGACGGCACCACCGCCGTAGGACCAGTCAAGCACCACCCCGCCCTTGGATTTGCCCGAAGCACCATCGAGATAGGGCCAGTCGTCCAGTACGACCTGCTGACCCGGGATGAGCGGTTGCGCAACGGCAGGCGGCATGTCGGGATACACCGTGCCATCCATGAGGAAGAGTGCATAGCTCACACCGTTTCTTTCCACGTCGGACCGGTGGATCGTCACACCGGGCGGCGGGAAATCTCCATCCGGGTGCGGTTGTGGCGACGTGATCGGCGGCTCGATAGGCGGCGGCACGGGCTGCCCCGGCAGAGGCGGCATCGCACCGTTCTGAGGCGTGGGGGCAGGCGCGCCCGCGCCGGCCTGCATCATCGCAGCCAGCGCAGAGGCCGCGGCGGGCGGTATGGTTGCTGCAGGCGTAGCGGCATCCCCATTACCGTGTCCATTGCCCGGATGTTGAGGCGCAGCATCGCTGACCGGCGCGGGAGCAGGTGCCGGTGCCGCCTCCGGTACAACCGGAGTTTTGGCGGGCGCTGGCACCGGGGCCGGTGCCGCGGACGGGCTTGGGACAAAAGCCGCGGTGACGGCTGCGGAAACGGCCTCGATCTGCTGAGGCAGCGCCGCACCGGCACCGAGCCGCATCGCCAGGGCAAGCGGCATATCCGTGGCGTCAAGCAACACGGCACCGGTAACCTGCGTATCCGTCGCAAATGACCGCGCCTTGGTCCACTGGGTAAAGAGCTGCGGCTCGCCCTCGGCGATTGTGACCAGGAGCTTTTTCTCTGCACCATTGGTGCTTGCCGCAGCTGCCGCAGGGTCCCCGCCGTAGCGGAATATCGTACCGCCCGGCGCAACGCCTACACCGGGGGCGCCATGGCTTTGCGGTGTGTCCGGTCCGATGGCAACTGTCCAACCGCGCGCGGCGGCCAAGGCGGGCAGCCCGGCCAATGATTGCACATGATCTGCCCCCAGCACATCAGTGATGGCAGTGGCCCAGCGCGCTTCGGTCGGCACGCCATTGGGGCCGCTCACAGGGATCACCGTGGCCGGGGCAAGGGGCGCTGCCTCCTCCGAGATCGTGACAGCCATCTTTGCAGGGACCCCGGGATTGGCAGGAGGTTCGACAGCTGGCGGTGCGCCCGCCGTCTGATCCGACAGCCCGGCGGCATAGCCTGGAGGCGGCGCTGGTGTACCCCGGTTCGGGGTATGCCCGTGGTGTCCGCCGGCATGCAGGATCTGGAAGGACCGCCCGGTGGTCGAGGCGCCCATCAATTCATACTCCTGCTGGAAGCGGGGCCATGTCATGATGTAACGGCTGCCGGTGCGATGGGTGGACTTGTGGCTTCCAGGGCTGCCAGGCGTGCCGACGATACGATCCCAGGGATCGGTGATCCGCACCATCAGGTCGCCGTCTTCGTCATTGTACATGCCGGTCACGACAACGGCGTGGAGCGATCCGGGCAACGCCACCCCGACCCAGAGCGGGCCATTGTTCTCCAGCAAGGTGCGGAACCCGTCCGCGGTGAAACTTTGCCCGGCCACGGCCGTCAGGTTCAACGCTTCGGCGAGGTCCTGAACATTGTCGGGGTTGAGACCTTGCTTGATCGGTCTTCCCGCGATTTCGGCCACTGTCGCGGGCGACAGGCTGATCTTGTCGCGCCATCCGACAACCATCGCGGCAGCGGCGGCCCAGCAACTGGTATTCGTCGGCTGCGCAACCTTGTCGAGGTCATCCCAGTTGATGGTGAAACTCTCGTTGATCCCAAGCGCCTGTGCGCTGGATCCGGGACGTGCGACGGTGACCCAGCGGGTGTTGACCTCGGTATCTCCCCAACCGGCCAGCGAACTGGGCCCGTTGCCGGCGGCGACCGGGTCATAGCGATAGATCGACCGACCGTTCACATAGAGCTCATGACAGGGGAAGCCATCGTGCCGGCCGCCAGCCTTCACCTGGATCTGACCGTTGTGCATCCGGATGAAGACGGCGACATCCGCATCGATGTCGGGTGCCACACGGGAGAGCGGCATGGCGCCCTCGGCCTTCACACTGACGACAGAGGCGTTTTCCAGAACGGCCTGGACTGCCCAGCGGCCCGAGGTTCCGATCTCGACATTCAGATTGTCGTCGGTCGCGCGCAGTGTCTTGCGTTCGGTCGGGGTGGCACCTGACCGTCTGCCCAGCCACCAGTCCGGTTTGCCGCTGACCGCATAGGTATCGTCGCTGTCATAGGCGGTGGATTCGCCCCAGTGACGGCGTACAACGCGTAACCGCTCAATACCCATGCCGCGGGTCAGCTTGACCGATGCCACGATTTCACCGCGGCTGCTGCCCTGATCATAGGAGAATCCGCGCCCGTCGCCGCCATAGTCATCGCTGAACGGACCGGTGATTGCCGGTGACGGGATGAACATGCGGTACTTGAGTTCCAGCGTGTAGGGATCGCTGTTTGCACCAAGCGCCTGCGTTCCGGCACCGCTGCGCCCGGAGCTTGCCAGCGCGCGTGTTGCATCCCGCCACGAGAAATGCCGCCGGAACGGGGTCAGCACACGGGCAGAGCCGCCATTACGATTGACATGATCGGCGACCTTCTCCTGGAAACTGCGCCACAGACGTTCCGCCACGGCAAAGGCGGGCGTCTCCAGTGCGCCCATCGCGCTGGGATAGGTGAACCGATCAGCACCCCGGGTATAGATGATGTAACCATTGTCATCCGTTTCGCGGATGCCGAATTCCCGGTGACCGGACACCGGATGCGTGCCCGTCGCAGGCGTCTCGATTGTCGTAAACCGCCATTTGCGCGGCTCCACTTTCGACGCCACGACGGCCGCATTGTCCCCGGGAATGCGAAGGTTGAACATCGTGCCTTCCGGGCTGGAACCGCTCCACTTGGTGCCGTCTGCGGGGGAAAAGAAGTCAAAGCGGGTCAGCGACGGGTTGACGAAGCGCGCCATGTTGATCCGGATATGGCGGATCAGGTCTTCGGCGGATTGGCCGGAAGGCAGGCGGCTGACCTTCACTTCGAGCAGATCGAGGTTCAGATCACCCCGGGCGCTGGCGAAGGTCTGGATACTGAACCCTCTTCTGCGCACTTCGGCGCGAATGGCCGATGGCGCACGCCACCGCAGCAGGTGCCGCCAGCGCGGCGCATAACGGCGCGCATCGGCGGTGCTGTCCCGCAGCATCGGTTGCGCCAGAACCGGATTGGCGCCAAAGGCCGCCGCAAAGCCGAGGCTTTGGGCCACACCGCGCTGCACCCCGGCATATACATCCAGTGGAGAACCAACACCGAGGCCGATCTCGACCGAAACGCCGATGAATTCGTTGCTGCTGTCGAAGATGGCCGCACCACCGCCCACGATACCTTCCCCGGCGGAGAAGCCGGCCACATAGGTGATGCCCTCGAAAGCGGAGATCCCGCCATTCAGAACCGTCATCTGGAACGTGCCGCTGACCGAGAAGATGGCCCCGAGGTCCAGTTCGCCAACACCGTACACGCCAAGCTTGTTGCCCGGCGCAAAGATGACGCCAGCGCCCAGGGCGCCCCCGGCAGCGAACCCGCCCGAGACAGCGATCCCCAGACCAACGGACAAACCCTGATCATTGGCAAGGCGAATGGCCGCAACGGTGGCTGCAAGGGGCGGATTGGCAAGGATCGCGGCGTCCAGCGCCAGTTCCATTGCCGTGCCCATCGTACTTGTCTCCGGCGCCTGGGCCGCAACCTTCTCGCCGATCTGAACATCGCGCACCGCCGGTTGCGTCGCACCCAGAGAGGCCGCAATCGCCGCGTCTTCCGGAGCGGTCTCCTCCTCGGCGCGCACTTCGGCTTCTTCCTCTTGGCTTATCTCCTCATCCTCGGCGATGTCGTCGTCATCGGTGTCCGCGTCCTGCTCCGGCGCGGCGCGGGTAGCCGGTGATGTCTCGTCCGGCAAGGGGGGCAGATCACCGAAACCGTCATTGTAAGGCGCCGGTTTGGCAGCCGATGCGCCGTTTCCATTCTGACCATCGGAGGCTTTTGGCGCTTGTCCATTTTGTCCGTTCTGCCCGGCGCGGCCATTCTGTGGTGCGCTCACCTCATCCGTACGCGGCTGGGCGGTGTCACCTGCCCATGTCAGGCCCGCTTGTCCGTTGCTTCCATATCCCGGGACCTGATGACCCCGGTTGGGGAACATGCGTACCCGCCGCAGGCTGCGCCCGGTCAGCCCGGTCAGCGTGATATACACACTGTCGTCGTCGGGCATCACCTGGATCTGGTATCCGGTACTCTGATCCGCGGGTCTCGTCGCCAACGCAAAATACAGTTTTTCCTTGCCCACAAATCGGGCCAGTACCTCGGCGGGCACGATGTAGACCGCCTCTCCATCCATGATCTGCAACGGCCCCATGGAGGCGGTGGAATAGAAATTGTCCGGAGATCGCTTCTCGGGATTTCGAAACAGAGCCGGATCCGTGGCCAATGTCACTTCTGCCAGCTGCGGCGTCCCATGGCTTCGGATTGTAAAGCCCAGCATGGGATAGCGGTCGCTGATCGAGATACGGTTCGGGCTGATGTCTGAGCGCATTGGATGTCACCTGTCTTTGGGATCGTCGTGAGCGTTTCCCGACCGGGACGGCCGGGGCTTGCGCCGGGCGGCAGCGGCCCGGCGTTCGAAATCGGGGGAAATGTCGAGGATACTGGCCAGCGGATCATCTTCGCGCAGATCCGCGATGGAGCCGAAGTCACGTTCGAACTGCTCCACCGACCGGGTCAGGAGACGGGTCAGGAGCTTGGCATGGGTCGGCCCCAGCGCAAGACGGCTGTTGATTGTTGCAACGCCGCGCTGGGGATCAATCTGGCCGAAATCGATCAGAAACTCGTATGGGTTGTGACCCACTTCGAAGTAATTCGCATATCCGGCGATAAGCGTTCGCCCGTCGCTCGGAGGCGCATGACCGTCAGCCATTGGCAGTTCTCCCGCTGTTCCCTTTCTTAGGTGCAAGAAATGTGCCACGATCTGAATTTTCAGAATTTCAAACATTTTCAGAATGTTATACATTGGACCACCTGTCACAGGCGTCACAGGGAAGTGTCACACCGCGACGGAGAAGCTGTGACAGATTTGAAATTGTCAGGATGGATTTGCAGAAAAGTCAGCGATTCCGGCGCATCGGCACGCATCCGACCGCTCTGCGGCCATCAGCACCCCCTGCTCGGCTATCTCGGCGCGAGCGGGCTGCGCGCAATGCGATACTTCTCGATTTTCCGATAGACGCTCATGCGCGACATGTTCAACAGACGCGCCGCTTCAGCCTTGTTCCACTTCGTCCGGTTCAGCGCCTCGATCAGGTCGTCTCTCTCGCTCGACAGCGCCGTGCGATGGCCGGACACCAGAGCCTGGAACGCAGGTGGCAGGTCGGTGACGGAGATCTGCCCCTCTGGCGGATCAATGAAAACAGCCTCAAGCATATTGCGCAATTCGCGCACATTGCCCGGCCAGTTGTAGCTTTCAAAGAGCCGCGCCAGACGCCGGTCAGGACCTTCCACCGCGCAGCCGTCACGCCGATTCAATTCCTCGATGAAGCTTTCCGCCAGAACGTGAATGTCATCAGGACGTGTCCGCAACGGATCAACCTCGATCCGCGCGACGTTGAGGCGATAATAAAGGTCGGCACGAAAGCGGTGCTCCGCCACCAGATCTTCCAACGATTGGTTCGTGGCCGCGACAAAGCGAACGTCGACCGTCGTTTCCCGTGTCGCGCCGATGCGGTCTATCTTGCCCGCCTCCAGAAACCGCAGGAGCTTGGCCTGTCCCGTCAGGCTCATCTCGCCGATCTCATCAAGGAACAGGGTGCCACCATCGGCTTGGGCGGCACGCCCGTCATACCGGGTCACCGCGCCGGTGAATGCCCCCCGCTCATGTCCGAAAAGCTCGGTGTCGATCAGGCCTTCGGGTAAGGCTGCGCAGTTGATCGCGACATACCGGTGCTTTCTGCGGGGGCTGAGATCGTGAACCGCCTGCGCGATCCGCTCCTTACCCGTTCCGGTTTCGCCGGTGATGAGAACGGGGGCCTGGCTGCGGGCCACCTTCGGAAGATATGATCGCAGGGTATCCGCCCACGTACTATCCCCCTGAATGGCGGCCAAAGCGTCCATCGAAGTGTCCCTCAAATTCAACCGGGAATGGCGCGGCTTTCGATCTGGATGGATGGGTATGTGCTACCCGACAACACCGTTTGGAAAGGCTGAGCAGCCTGTCTGAACCAGTCAATGATGTACGCTTCTTTAGTCCCCGTCGAACGAATGTTTGTTTAATGCTCAAATGGACTTTCAATCATAACACGAAACATAACCCGGTTGGAGAATTCGTTAACGCAACGGGTCGGGTGGCAAAGGTCCGCTCAGTTCCCCAAATCGCGCCAAGTGATCAAGAATTGAGCATCCCGCGGAATTTGTCTGGTCGATCACGGGTTCGAGGATTTCAAAAAGGCTCGAAACCTCTCTAACTGGCCGGATGTCAGAAGCCCTCACCATCATTGTCGTCGAACCCGACAGGGCGCGTGCGGCGCATATCGTGGAGGGGTTGGGTGAAGCCGGCAGGGAGCACAGCATCCATGTGGTGGCCGAGCCTGGCAGGCTGACGCATCAGATCGAGAAGCTGCAGCCGGATGTGGTGCTGATCGATGTGGCCGACCCGTCCCGGGACATGCTGGAAGAACTGGCGCTGGCTTCCGGCCCGACGGAACGCCCTGTGGCAATGTTCGTGGATCAAAGCACCGAAGGTCTGACCGCGCTCGCGATCGAGGCAGGGTTTTCCGCTAATGTTGTGGACGGATTGCAGCCGGACCGCCTCAAACCCGTCTTGGATGCCGCGCTGGTGCGGTTTCGCATGATGCAGCGGATGCGCAATGAGCTGGCGGAAACCAAGCGGGCGCTCGAAGAACGCAAGGTCATAGACCGGGCCAAGGGCATCATCATGAAATCGCGGGACCTCACCGAAGATGAGGCCTACGCGCTGCTACGCAAGGCGGCGATGGATCAGAACAAGCGGCTCGCCGATGTGGCCAGCGCACTGGTCAGCACTGCCGGGCTCTTGTCATGAGGACGGTGACCCTGACGGCGGGCTTCATGCCGCTGGTGGATGCGGCCCCCTTGATTGTGGCGCATGAGATGGGCTTTGCGGCCGAGGAAGGCATCGCGCTCGATCTCCGAGCCGCGCCATCGTGGTCCAGCCTGCGCGACATGCTCAGTTTCGGACAGGTGGACGCGGCACATATGCTGTCCCCCGTACCCATTGCGGCAGCCATGGGATTGGGGGGCGCGGGCACCGCGCTTGCGGCCGTGTCCATCATGTCCGTCAACGGTAATGTCATCGGCGTGAACGCCCGGTTGGAGCACCGGCTGCGCGACTAGGGTCATGACTTCGGCTTCCGTGACCCCCATGTCGCGGGGGCAGCGCTGTTCAAGGCAAGTGCGCGTCAGCTCCGGATCGGCGTGCCTTTCCCCTTCTCGATGCACCGGGAACTGGTGAGCTATTGGCTGGACGCGCTGGGGTGGGATCTATCGCGCGATCTCGACATCCGCACTGTACCGCCGCCCCTGATGGGGGACGCCATCGCGGCGGGTGAGATCGATGCTTTCTGCGTGGGCGAACCCTGGGGATCACGCGCGGTGGATCAAAACGGCGCCGCGTTGCTATTGCCCGGATCGGCGATCTGGAACTTTGCGCCGGAAAAAGTGCTCTCCGTTCGTCAAGAGTGGGCGGAAACGGAAAAGTCTCTGCTGTTCCGGCTGATCCGCGCGGTCTGGCGAGCGGGCCGTTGGCTCGCCCAAGAAGGAAGCGCGCTGCTCGCCGCTGAGATGCTGAGCCGACCGGCGTATCTGAACCTGTCTTCGGAAGTCCTTGAGCGCGTACTCTCTGGCCAATTGGTCATATCGGCTGGCGGTGACGAACGACGCGCAGACCGCTTCGTAGAGTTTCACAACGGATCCGCCACCTTCCCCTGGCGCAGCCAGGCCAAATGGATCGCTGACAGGTTGGCACGCAGATCAGGGAAACCGCCAGAAGCCGCACACAGCGCCGCATCCGTGTTTCGGCCCGACCTTTATCGTCAGGCCATGCATGAGACAGAGGCCGATCTGCCGGGGGCTTCGGGAAAAGTCGAAGGCGCGTTGCGTGACGATACCGCCGTTGCCTCAGCGGAGGGGCGTGTGATTCTCTATCGGGATTCGTTCTTCGATGGACGCATCTTTGAGCCACAGGAATAATTCTGCCAAAAATTTGTGCGATCGCAGCAATCGAACGCCGCGCCGCAGCATTCTTTACCGAAAATCCAGTCTCAAGGCTTGGCAGATCGTCGATCACACCGGAATGTAGAGACACAGACAGGCAACGGTGCCTGTCCCAGGAATTCTCCCTACGACAGGGAATACCCAGAGCAAGGCCGCTCGACCTTTCGCCTCCTCCCGGCGGAATGTGTCGGCGGTCTTTTTTTGTTGCCCTGATCAAGGGCTACGAACCGAAAGGATACCCATGATGAAAAAGCTCGTGTTTGCGGCTTTGGCCTCCACAGCGCTTGGCACTCAGGCCTTTGCCGAGATGCTGGATCTTGAAAAAGATGAACTGACCTTCGGGTTCATCAAACTGACGGATATGGCGCCTTTGGCGGTGGCCTATGAGCAGGGATACTTTGATGATGAGGGGCTGTTCGTTACGCTCGAAGCGCAGGCCAACTGGAAAGTGTTGCTCGATGGCGTGATCGACGGGCAGCTTGACGGCGCACACATGCTGGCAGGCCAACCTTTGGCGGCCACAATCGGTTATGGCACCAAGGCGCACATCATCACGCCCTTCTCGATGGATCTGAACGGCAACGGGATCACGGTATCCAACGACGTCTGGGAAGCAATGCGGCCGCATGTACCTTCGATGGAAGATGGCCGCCCGCAGCACCCGATTTCCGCCGCGGCGCTGAGACCGGTGATCGAGGATTACAATGCCAAGGGCAAACTCTTCAACATGGGGATGGTTTTCCCGGTCTCCACACATAACTACGAATTGCGCTACTGGCTGGCCGCGGGCGGTATCAACCCCGGATACTACGCGCCCGACAACATCTCGGGCCAGATCGGCGCCGAAGCACTCCTCTCTGTGACACCGCCACCGCAGATGCCCGCCACGCTGGAGGCCGGTACGATCTATGGTTACGCCGTTGGTGAGCCCTGGAACCAGCAAGCGGTGGCCAAGGGTATCGGCGTACCGGTGATCACCGATTACCAGCTGTGGAAAAACAATCCCGAAAAGGTGTTTGGCATCACGCAGGGGTTTGCCGAGGAGAACCCAAATACCACACTCGCCGTGGTCAAGGCGCTGATCCGTGCAGCGATGTGGCTGGATGAAAACGACAATGCGAACCGAGAAGAAGCGGTCGAAATCCTGAGCCGTCCGGAGTACGTCGGTGCAGATTTCGACGTGATCGCCGCCTCGATGACCGGCACCTTCGAGTTCGAAAAGGGTGATGTGCGTGACGTGCCCGATTTCAACGTCTTCTTCCGCTACAATGCCACTTATCCTTACTATTCCGACGCGGTCTGGTATCTGACACAGATGCGCCGCTGGGGGCAGATCGCCGAAGCCAAGCCCGACAGCTGGTATGACGAGGTAGCCAGATCCGTCTACAAGCCCGAGATTTACCTCGAAGCCGCCCGCCTGCTGGTGGACGAAGGGCTGGCCGATGCCGATGACTTCGATTGGGACAGCGATGGCTACAAACCCGCGACCCCGGCCGAAGATATCATCGACCAGATCGGCTACGACGGCAAAGCTCCAAACGCGTATCTCGAAAGCCTGCCCATTGGGTTGAAAGGCGATCAGCGCGTCATCGGTAACGAAGTCCAGGGGTAACGCGTAACTCGGTCTGGCCTCCCCAACATGGCCAGACCGGATCACTCCCCCAGATCACAAAGGTGCGTCCCATGACCGCGATTGACCCCATCACCCTGAATGACGAGGCCCGCGCCGCGCGCAAGGCCCGCCTCTTCAGCCGCATCAATGCAGCCGATAAATGGTTCCAGATCCTGGGACTGAGCTGGATGACGCCGCTGCTGAAAGCCGCCGCCGGAGACAACCCGCGCGCGCAGCTCTCTGAAATCTGGCGGCTGCTGGTGGTGCCGCTGCTGGCCATCGCGGCCTTCTTGCTGATGTGGGCGACCCTGGCCCCGCAGGTGCAAACCTCGCTTGGGGCGATCCCCGGGCCAGCCGCCGTCTGGCAGGAAGCCAAGAGCCTGCACTGGGACGCACAAGCCAAGGCCGAAAAACGCGCAAAACACGAAGAGCGCGTGGCAAAACGCAACGAACGCTTCATCGCCAACGGCCAGCCGGAAAAGGTGAAGGATATCCCCTTTACCGGCGCGCCATCCTACTACGCTCAAATCGCCACCTCGATCAAAACCGTCTTTTTCGGCTGTCTGATTGCAAGTGTCGTGGCAATTCCTCTGGGCATCGCTGCTGGGCTCTCTGCCACCGCAAATGCCGCGCTGAACCCGCTGATCCAGATTTTCAAACCGGTCTCGCCCCTGGCCTGGCTACCGATTGTCACCATGGTCGTCAGCGCCGTCTATGTCACGCAGGACGGCTGGTTTGCGAAATCCTTCCTCGTCTCGGCCATCACCGTCACGCTCTGCTCGCTCTGGCCCACGTTGATCAACACCGCCCTGGGGGTGTCGAGCATCGACAAGGATCTGGTCAACGTCTCCAAAGTGCTGAAGATGAACACCTATACCAAGATCACCAAACTGGTCCTACCCTCGGCATTGCCACTGATCTTTACCGGGTTGCGCCTGTCGCTCGGTGTCGGCTGGATGGTTCTGATCGCGGCGGAAATGCTCGCGCAGAACCCCGGGCTTGGCAAATTCGTCTGGGATGAATTCCAGAACGGATCGTCACAATCGCTGGCCAAAATCATCGTGGCCGTGCTGACCATCGGGATCATCGGCTTCCTGCTCGACCGGCTGATGTACGCGATCCAGTCGCTCTTTACCTTCACGAACAACCGGTGAGCGTCATGACTATTCTAAGTCTGAAAAACTGTTCCAAGAGCTTTGGCACCGGTACCGCGCAGACGAAGGTGCTCCAGAACATCGATCTGGAGGTGGAAACCGGCGAATTCCTTGTGATCCTGGGCTTTTCCGGCACTGGCAAGACCACATTGATCAACCTGATGGCCGGGATCGAGAGCCCGACAGAAGGCAGCGCTACCTTCAAAGGCACGCCGATCACCGGGCCCGGCCCGGAACGTGGCGTGATCTTTCAAAGCTATTCGCTGATGCCTTGGCTGACGGTGACCGGCAATGTGCGACTGGCTGTTGATACGGTCTTTCCCAACCTGTCCAAGGCGGAGCGGGCGGAGAAAACCGCGCATTACGTCAAGATGGTCGGCCTCAGCCACGCCGCCAGCCGCCGCCCTGCAGAACTCTCCGGTGGCATGCGCCAGCGGGTCAATGTGGCCCGCGCCCTGGCGATGAACCCGGAAATGCTGCTGTTGGACGAGCCGCTCTCGGCGCTCGACGCACTCACACGTGCCAACTTGGCGGATGAAATCGAACGCATCTGGGAAGCGGACAAAAAAACTTGTGTGTTGATCACCAATGATGTCGACGAAGCCATCATTCTGGCTGATCGCATCATCGCGCTGAACCCGGACGGCACGCTGGGCGCCCAGTTCAAGGTGGATATCCCGCGCCCACGCGACCGTATGGCCATGAACCATGACGAGACGTTCAAGCGCCTGCGCGCCGACGTCACGAAATACCTCATGGATGTGGGGATCGAGGCCAAGGTGGAAGGTGCCCGTCTGTTGCCGGATGTGACCCCCATTCACGGCGTGCCAATCGCTGTGGCGGACGCTCAGAAGGGTCTGATCGACAACCGGTTCCTCGACTTTTCACAGCTGCACAAGGTCTACCCGACCCCCAAGGGGCCGCTCACCGTTGTGGAGGATTTCGATCTCAAGGTAGACCGTGGAGAGTTCATTTCGCTGATCGGGCACTCAGGCTGCGGCAAATCCACCGTGCTCACCATGGCGGCCGGTCTCAACGAGATTTCCAAGGGGGCGATCAAGCTTGATGGTCGCCACGTCGAAGGCGCTGATCCCGAACGCGCCGTGGTCTTTCAATCACCGAACCTCTTTCCCTGGCTGACCGCCAAGCAGAACGTGGCCATCGGCGCGGACAAGGTTTACCCCTCGGCGACACAGACCGAACGTCAGGAGGTGGTGGAATACTACCTCGAACGCGTGGGGCTGGCAGATGCGATGGACAAACCCGCCAGTGATCTGTCGAATGGCATGAAACAGCGGGTCGGCATCGCGCGCGCTTTCGCCCTCAGCCCCAAGCTTTTGTTACTGGATGAGCCCTTTGGCATGCTCGACAGCCTGACGCGCTGGGAGCTGCAGGAGGTGCTGATGGAGGTCTGGTCCCGCACCAAGGTCACCGCTGTCTGTGTGACCCACGATGTAGACGAGGCCATCCTTTTGGCCGACCGCGTGGTGATGATGGCCTATGGGCCTCAAGCAACCATCGGCAAGATCGTCGATGTGCCTTTGCCCCGTCCACGCACACGCAAAGCACTGTTGGAACACCCCGATTACTATGCCTACCGGCAAGAAGTGCTCGATTTCCTCGAAGAATACGAACACGGCGCCAAACCAACCCCGAAACCCACCGCAGGCGCGCCTGTGAACACCTCACGATCCCCCAAAGCGGTCGCAGCGGAGTGAAAAGATGAAGCAGAAACTGGTCGTCATCGGCGCAGGGATGGCGTCTGGTCGGGTGCTTGAGCACCTGACAGATGCAGAGCCTGACGCCTATGACATAACGATTTTCAACGCCGAAGCGCGCGGCAACTACAACCGCATCATGCTCTCTCCGGTGCTCTCTGGCGAAAAGACCTATGAGGATATCGTCACCCACGATGACGCATGGTACGCCGAGCGCAACATTACCTGCCGGTTTGGCGAACACGTGGTCGGCAGTGATCCTGACGCAAAAACCGTCACCGGTGAATACGGCACCATCGCCTATGACAAGCTGTTGATCGCCACCGGCTCTGCGCCCTTTATCATTCCGGTCGAAGGCAAGGACTTGCCGGGCGTGATCACCTATCGCGATCTGGACGACACCAATGCGATGATCGAAGCCGCAGAAAAAGGTGGCAAGGCTGTTGTGATCGGGGGCGGCCTGCTGGGCCTCGAAGCGGCGGCCGGTCTGGCGGAACGCGGCATGGAGGTTACCGAGCTGCACCTGATGGGCCACTTGATGGAGCGTCAGCTGGATGAGGCGGCAGGTTACCTGTTGCGCCGCGATCTGGAAAGACGCGGCATCAAGATCCTCACGCA
>ERZ1740065.356-NODE-356-length-24069-cov-10.842717_pt1 | contig 24069 bp, 22 predicted proteins | sample MGYA00581738_ERZ1740065 | MGnify/ENA primary metagenome ERZ1740065 (study PRJEB43018, sample SAMN04849749) | marine metagenome | isolation source: floating plastic debris | place: Pacific Ocean | collected 2008-09-01 | study: EMG produced TPA metagenomics...
GGTCAAAGGCCAAAATGTCTTTGTAGGGGCCAGACTTAATGACTTTGAACGAAACGCCCACGCGATCGAGCAGTTGTTCAAGATTATTGCCGCGCAAAATGACGCCGATACTGCCCGTAATCGTGCCGGGATTAGAGACAATGTGCTGTGCCCCCATCGCAATATAGACGCCGCCCGAGGCCGAAATATTGCCAAAACTCGCCACGACAGGAATTTTTTTATCTTGTAGACGCAGTAGGGCGTTGTAGATTTCTTGGGAGTCGCCTACGGTGCCACCGGGGCTGTCAATCCGCAACAGCAGTGCCGGAAACTTTCTTTCCACCACTTCATCCAGTGCTTCTAAGACGTTTTTACGGGTTGCCCCAGCGATCGCTCCAGCGACTTCGATGCGAGCAATCGATTTTTGAGCACGAGATTTAAAAGGCCAAACCATAAACGAAGCTGACTAAAACTAAATAAAACTAGCCCTCTGACAGTCGCACAGTTGAGACCAAATTCTCACGTTGCCTGCTGACTACTAGAGAGTAAGGCCCATTGTACTCTGACAGCTGAGGCAGTGGCACCGGCAGATCGCTGGTTCCTAAGCTAGCTAGGGGCTTCAAGTTTCTTTATATTGAAGTAACTAACGTTGAAGCTGAGCGATCGCCTTTCTATTGCATGGAATCAAATTTGCCCGTCCGCTCACCACTGCGGCGACTGCCGCTCATGATTGCACCGTTCTTCCTCTGGGGGACGGCGATGGTCGCGATGAAGGGGGTGATTCCAGATACTGCGCCCTTCTTTCTCGCGACGATGCGCCTATTACCCGCCGGTGTGATCGTGCTGGTGGCGGCGATCGTCATGGGACGCAGCTTTCAGGTAACCCCCCGAGGTTGGGTGTGGATTGGATTGTTTGCACTTGTTGATGGGGCTTTGTTCCAGGGATTTTTAGCGCAGGGATTGGTGCGTACGGGGGCTGGTCTTGGCTCTGTCATGATTGATTCGCAACCCCTTGCAGTGGCCCTGTTAGCCCGTTGGCTATTTCAGGAGCAGGTAGGGCCGTTGGGCTGGCTTGGATTGGGCATCGGGCTGCTCGGCATCAGTCTGTTGGGTCTGCCGGACGAATGGTTCATCAGCGTGTTTCAGGGCAATTTCACGCTGACGGAAATTCCCGCAGATGGGCTGGTGCTGCTGCGGCTCTTGTTTGATCAGGGCGAGTGGCTGATGCTGATGGCTGCCCTGTCGATGGCGGTGGGCACGGTCTTAATTCGGTATGTGGCCAAACATGCCGACCCAGTGGTGGCAACTGGATGGCACATGATTTTGGGTGGTCTGCCCCTGGCAATGCTCTCGGCCGTGAATGAAACGCAGCCGTGGGCCAATATTGGTCTGTCAGGGTGGGGGGCGATCGCCTATGCCACCATCTTGGGCAGCGCCTTAGCCTACGGCATCTTTTTCTACCTCGCCTCTAAGGGCAATCTCACTAGCCTGAGCGCTCTCACCTTTTTGACCCCGGTCTTTGCCCTCCTCTTTGGCAATCTGTTTTTAGGTGAGGTGCTGAGCCCGATTCAAACGGGGGGTGTTGCCCTTACCATTGTCAGCATTTATCTGATCAATCAGCGGGAAGTGCTGACCACAGCCTTAACTCGACAATTTCGAGCAGACAGACTGCCCACAGTAGACTCCAAGCCCGATTCGTTGACTTAGTGATAAGACCCTGAACGATACCGCTGAGTTCTCAAGTGCTCGTGCATCGTCTAGTTGAAAACGTCAAAGCCCAGCGACATGCTCATCGGCTTCATGTCGTCTGGGCCGTCTCAATTATGGGGCAACGCTGTTGCTACGGTCACTACATCGCAGGCAAAAATTGGGCAATGGTGACGCCTTCAGCATTTTTCAAATCCAGCTGGTCAGGCGATAGTGCATAGGTTGTGACCTCCGGCAGTATCGCGAGGAAAGTGGCTTCTTGTTGCATGACGCCCTCAGGTTGTCCACAAAGGCGGCGAGTGCTAGCGGCCATCCCAATCGTGAGGGCATTATCGGTTTGTTCGTAGGCTGCTCGATAGGTGTTGCAGCCAGCCGAGCCGGTAAGTCCAGTCTCGTCATTGAAAGTGGCTGTGATTTGGGTATCGGCAAACGGCGTCACGAGACCGCGGCCATTGTTGTAGGCCACCAGCGTCCATTCTGTCTGGGTGAACTGAGCGGCTGGGGTTGTGAGGGTGAAGAGAGGGTCGCCTGCTTCATCTAGCAACATCAGCTGATTTGCTGACTGGGTGTAAGTGGCGATTTGTGGTAAGCCGGACAAAATGGCCGCCTCTTGTTGCGCCAAGGCTTCAGGACAGCCCATCAAGGTGGTGCCGCCGCTGGTGACGGCGAGGTTGTCACCAGTCAACTCGTAGCTACTGAAGAATCGGTTGCAGCCGGTAGATCCCGACAGGCGTCCCGCTTGAAATTCGAAGGTGGCAGGGCGATCGCCCACGACGTCTACCGTGGTGCCATCAGCAGCCTGATAGCTCACAAGTTGCCAGGATTGTTCTAGAGGATGAGGCATGAGAGTTTCTTCGATAGGGGCAGACGCCTCGATTTCAGAGGAGAATGATTCCGCGATCGCGCTAGATGCACCGCCGAGCAAACCCGCGATCGCGAATGTGGAACCGAGCCAATGGGTCAATGTTTTGTTCAAGTGTGTTGCCTCCGGGCCAGGTGAATGTAATGAGTTAACGAGGTGTCAGACGGGGTGGCCTGAGTGACCTCCGACTTTTGATATTAAGGACACTTGATTTACCAATCGGGCAGGTTACGAAAATCGATACCAGCCTTGGCACAATATCAATTTGCTGGGTAACGGTGCATGGCACGGGTGCAGCACGTCAAACGCTTAAAATGCGCCTGTTATGGGCGTGAGATGATAGGTCAAAAAGCTTTCTGGCCAAGTGCTTGACGCAATTTTCTGACGATCGACCTACCTGACAAGAATGCATGTTCTGGCAAACATATTTGTTGGTGACAAACTCCCGATATTCTCTTTGTCACAACGCGGGATGAGGCGCGCGGCCGTCCGGAACGGCCTTCAACTCGCTATGCTTTATCGGCCTTTGCCCAAGCCTTGAATCTGTCAGTGAAACCGTCACCGACCTAGCGCGTAGGCTTTACCAAGGGGAGGGGCATCTTCTATGCTCACAGGGAAGAATCACCCAAGGCAACATGGCGCGCCCCCGAAGGTTTCCGTTGAGTATCTTGGCTCACAATCTGCAAGACGAGGTCTTTCTCAAACGGTTGGGGCAGATCGAGAGCATGGTATCCAAAATTCTCTCGATTGCGATGGTGATCGTGATCCTGGTGACTACTGTTGATCTAGCTTTGGTGCTGTACCGATCACTCTTTGTTTCAGACGATATCGGTTTCTTTAAAACCACGCTGACAGATATCTTTGGTCTCTTTTTAAGCGTGCTGATTGCGCTAGAAATCTTAGAAAACATCACTGCCTACATTCGTAAGCACGTTGTGCAGGTTGAACTGGTCATTGCGACTGCGCTCACTGCAGTCGGGCGCAAGCTCATCATCCTTGATTTAGAGAAAGTCCCCGGTGTGAGTCTTATCGGTCTGGCGATCGCACTATTTGCCTTGTCGGTTAGCTATCTCATCGTGAGATCGGTCCACCGTTGAACAAAATCACCAAATTGTGGGGGACATGACCAGGGGCTGTCATGAGTTGGCGGCTCAATGTCATGTCCTGCCAAAGTTTGAGCCCCTAGCTTGGTTTGTGCAGCGGGCATGTTCATGTTTGACCCATGAGATTTTGGTTAGTAACTGATGACGCACTCTAGCCAGAGCCGCCTCTTGCCAGTAGTATTAAGTTTGCTTTAAGTTACACAACTTTACGTGAGGATTCTATGAACACCCAACTTCTTTCTGTTAGAGCTTTGGCTCTAGCCAGCGTTCTGAGTCTTGGAGTCACCCTCCCCGCGATCGCTGATGGCCACACAGCTATTGACGCGGTTGAGATGGAAGCTATGGAAGCCGTTGAGGAAACTGCACAGGGTGCTGGCGATATTGTTGATGTGGCGAGCTCAGTCGAAGACTTCAGCACCTTGGTCGCTGCGGTTGAGGCGGCTGGATTGGTTGATGCGCTCAAAGGTGAAGGGCCTTTTACCGTATTAGCCCCCACCAACGATGCCTTTGCGGCACTGCCTGATGGCGTGCTAGATGCATTACTGCTTCCCGAAAACGAAGATTTGCTCACCGAAATCCTTACCTATCACGTGATTCCGGGTGAAGTGATGTCCGATGACATCACCACTGGTCCCGTCCCCACCTTGAGCGGTGATGACGTCATGGTGACTGCTGACAACGATATGATCATGGCTGACGATGCCATGGTGGTGGCCGCTGATGTGCCTGCCAGCAATGGGGTAATCCATGTGTTGGATTCCGTGTTGGTGCCTGCTGATGTGGCTGAGGAACTAGGCGCGCGCCTGGCAGCTGCGGAAGAGGAAGAGATCGTTGAAGAAGAAGTCGAAGAAGAAGTGATCGTTGAGGAAGAAGTTGAAGAACCTGCTCCGGCTGAGCCTGCTCCAGCTGAGCCTGCTCCGGCTGAGCCCGTTCGCGGTCTTTGGTAAGATAGCGGCGATTCTCTAAAACGTGTGTTGTAAACCATGAATCAGCGGACAGGTCGTCGCACGATGGCACGGCTTTGGCGGACGGCAGGATTGGTGGCACTACTCTTAATTGGGTTAGCGCTGCCAGTCTTGGCTAATGGTCAGTCGGTCGCCGTCGTCACTGACCCGGTTCGCCTTGAGCTTGAGCACACACCTGAGCGATCGCTGCCCGCTGATATTAACGTCTATAGTCTTGGGCGGCGATCGGATCATTTACCCGCAGTAATACCGCAGGCCGATCGCGTTGTCTTACGGTTGAGTGATCGGCGAGTCTATGTTTATGACGGCGATCAAGTCTTAGATAGCTACCCCGTCGCGATCGGCACGCCAGAGACGCCGACCCCGACGGGAGAATTTGAAGTCATGCAGATGGTGGTTAATCCGGTTTGGCAAAGCCCTTGGACCGGTGAGGTGTTTGCCCCTGGTGCCAACAGCGCGCTGGGGCTGCGATGGATTGGCTTTACATCTCTCCCCAATGGAGATATTGGTTTTCACGGCACGCCGACCGTCTCTTCAATTGGTCAGGCGGCTTCTAACGGCTGTGTGCGTTTGACGAATGAAGATGTGCTGTCTCTCTACAGCCATGTCAGGATGGGCATGACTGTGGTGGTTGAGTCTTGACAATGGTGTTATCTCTGCGTCGCGATAGCTGTCCTTGGCGCTTTTCGTCTTACACTGCCGCCTGTTTACTCGGCGGTTTTTCGGTGTGGGGCAGTCTTGGCCTGGGTCGCGCTCAAGCTTCGGCTGTGATGCCCGCCAACAGTCCGCTTCCCGTTGAGGTCTCGGCAGCCGCGATCTCTCCAACCGCTGCCAACCATATCGTCCGTGACCCAGCGTTATTTTTGCCCCAGGCTCCGCAGCGCGTCTCGCGACTGGTGCTCCGGCTTTCGGAACGGCGTCTCTATGGCTATCACGGCGATCGCGAAATTGTCGCCTATGATGTCGCGATCGGTCGCAATGAATGGGAAACCCCTGCTGGCGCCTTCACCGTTTTTCAGCAGCAGCAGCACCCGGCCTGGGAGCATCCCTTCACTGGTGAAGTCGTGCCCCCAGGTCCTGATAACCCACTCGGAGCTAGGTGGATTGGTTTTTGGACAGATGGCACCAACGCGATTGGCTTTCACGGCACCCCCGATGAACATCTGATCGGCGAGGCCGTTTCCCATGGGTGTGTGCGCATGCGAAATGCGGATGTAATTGAACTGTATGACCTAATTGCGCTGGGCACAGCTGTTGTCGTACTGCCCTGATGTGGATCGATAAAATCCCGCTGAGGTCACGCGATCGCGGCGTGCCAGAAAAGCTGAACGCATGTATCATGCCTGTTGCAGGGTGGGCTGCTCGATGAACCCAGCGAACATCTAGCGTTATGCCCGCTTGCGATGGCCCCTCGGGCCGGTCTCGCCCCCTCGCCCCCCGCAGCAGCATGGTTTTAAATCTGCTTACCCGCATTCTTGTTTGGGCCGCTTTTGGGCTGCTGATTTGGTACTTCATCAACAAGATCATCCCCAAAAACTTCCTCACGGTGTTTGGGGGAGCCATCATTTTGGCCCTGATTTTTCTGTCCTTTGCCTTTACCGGTGATCCCACTATTAGTGCGATTCGGCGCATCATTTCGTTTCCGCTAACGCCTTTGGGGGCAACGATCACCATCTTGCTCTTCTCGTTTAGAGATGTCTCCTTCGAAAACGGCTTTAAGAAGATCAATGGTCAATGGGTCGCGATCGCCTTCGTGATTTTAGTCGTGTCGAGTCTGCCCCTAGTGGCGCGGGTCCTGGTGAATCAGGCGGAGCAATCAGTACAGCGCGCCTATGCTGAGCAGCAGGGCATTTGTCAGGATGTTTGCCCAGCTGATGTGCCTGCCGCTGCGCCGCTGGGGCAAATCGTGGGGATCGTGGTGTTGGGCGATAACATGGATGCCGTTCGTACCCCGGCTGAACTCTCTAGTCGGGTCGAGAATACGGTTAATCCCGGTCCGGCAGCGAGCTTAAGTCCGATTCTGCTCTCGCGATTAGACAGTGCCTCGCGGCTGTATGGCCGGGTGCAGCAGGCGGGTGGCAGCCCCTTTGTCATGGTGACAGCGGGACCTGTGGTGGGCAATTCAGAACGCAGAACTCAAAAAGAACAAGTGCTCCGTCAAGTGCTGACGGGCAATGGTGTGCCCGACGCTGCGATCAGTGTCAATCGCAATGGGCTCAATGCGCGCGAGACGATGAAGGATACGCGGGATGAGCTGGAAGAGCGAGGTCAGCTTGATGGTGAGGGGACGCGTCAGATTAATTCTAATCGCATCGCGATCGTGGCTCCGGCATTAACAATGCGCCGCGCCGCCCTCACCTTTGAAGAAGGTGACCTTCAGGTCGTCGCCTGGCCGACTAACTTCTATGGCAGCGACTTTTCGACTGAAGACACGTTGGCGCTGCTGTCTGATCTGGTGCCGAATGTAGAAGCACTCCGGTTGACCACCGCCTATGTTGAAGAAACGACCGCTCTGATCGGCTATTTTCTGCGGGGCTGGCTACCTGAGATTGACTCGCAATGGAGCGAAATCGTTGAGTTGGTGCCCCAATAGGAATCGCTGCTAGGCTAGCGCCTAGTTGCAATGGTCGTCTTGTCATGCGTTATCCCAGTACGGTACAAGTTGCTGATATTGAGTGGTTTGTGGCCAGAGCCGGGTTCTCAGCTCGATCACAAGGTGACGTTCAACTGAGTCTCAGACGGCATCTCAGCCAGTCAGCTGGTCGTCTGGGTGCATCCGGCTGTTCCGGATGATGATCTGGTTCGCGTCGCGCGCACATTTGCTGGGAGCCGATTAGTTGCTCTAGTGGAGGCCACTGGTGCCGGTACTTTTACTGAGGATGAAATCCAAGCGCTATGGCAACGGGTGCAGCCCGCTGATTTGGCTGCGAATGTGAATTAGACCCAGTGCGTCCTGATCGCCCCAATCTACGCTACGGGATTCTCTAGAACGACCCGACTCAAGAAGTTACGTCACGTCGTCTAGGATGGGGGGAGTCTGAAGATTTGGCAACAGAATGGCGCGTTCCAGCAACCCTTCACAGAAAAACTGGCATCTCAAAAAACTCGGACAATATATGCGACCGCACTGGCGACAGTGTGCCATCGGGATTGTTGCTCTGCTGTTGGTCAACCTTTTAGGTGCACGGATTCCGCTGCTGATTCGTGATGGTATTGATGAGCTGCAGGTCGCGTTTGGCTTTGGACGCATCGCTCAATATTCCCTTGTGGTGCTGGTGCTGGCGTCAGTCATGTGGGTGCTGCGCATGGCGTCGCGCATTTTTCTGTTTGGGGTGGGGCGACAGGTGGAATTTGACCTGAAGCAGCGCATCTTTCAGCATCTGCTGACCATGGAGCCCAGCTATTTTGCCACCAACACCATTGGTGAGCTGATTAGTCGAGCCACAAGTGATGTTGACAATATTCGACGGCTGCTGGGTTTTGCCGTGTTGAGTATTGCCAATACGCTGTTTGCCTACGCGTTTACGGTGCCGGTGATGCTGTCGCTGAGCGTGCGGCTAACGGTCGTCGCGCTGGTAGTGTATCCGGTCATGTTGGTACTGGTGCGGCTGTTTAGCGATCGCCTGCGCAATCAGCAACTACGGGTGCAGGAATCAACCTCACGTCTGAGCGAGCTGATTCAAGAAGATCTCAGCGGTATCTCGTTGATTAAAATCTACGCCCAAGAAGACAACGAGCGGCGGGCCTTTGCGGAGCTAAACGACGATTTGCTGGATGCCAACCTGACGCTGGCGCGGACTCGCAATACGCTATTTCCCTTGCTGGGGGGCTTAGCTAGCATCAGTCTGCTGCTGATTTTGGCGACGGGTGCTGGGGCGATCGCCGATGGGTTTCTATCGGTCGGTGATTTTGTCGCGATGGTGCTCTACGTTGAGCGGCTGGTGTTTCCGACGGCGCTGCTGGGCTTTACCATCACGGCCTATCAGCGCGGTGAGGTCAGTATCGATCGCGTTGAAGCCATTCTCATGAGCCAACCCAAAATCGCTGATGCGCCCACCCTGCATACCCTACCTGGGGATGCTGTGCGCGGCCAAGTTGAGGCCCGGAACCTGATGTTTACCTATCCGGACAGTCCAGAACCGGCGCTGAATGGAGTGTCTTTTACCGTGCATCCAGGGGAAACGGTGGCGATCGTGGGGCCGATTGGGGCGGGTAAATCAACGCTGGCTAATGCTCTACCGCGCCTGCTGGATATCGCGCCGGGCCAGCTCTTTTTAGACGGCCAGGATATTACCCAGCTGCCCTTGGCGGATTTGCGCAGTGCGATCGCCTATGTGCCCCAAGAGAGCTTTTTGTTCAGCACGACCATCAATAACAACATCCGCTATGGCGAACCGCTGGCTGAGCTACCGGAAGTGAAGTATGCGGCCAAGCTCGCCCAAATTGCTCCAGAAATTGGCAACTTTCCCAAACAGTACGACACGGTGGTGGGCGAACGCGGCATTACCCTCTCGGGGGGACAACGGCAGCGATCGGCGCTGGCCCGTGCCCTGATGATTGAAGCCCCGGTGGTGGTGTTAGACGATGCCCTGTCGAGTGTCGATAATCAGACTGCCACCGATATTTTGAACAATCTCAAGACCGGTACGCAAAACCAAACAGTGATGTTTATCTCCCATCAGATGGGCGTCGCGGCGCTGTCCGATCGCATCATGGTGATGGATCAGGGCCGCATCGTGCAAATTGGCACTCACCAAGAGCTGGTACGGCAGGCGGGCCTGTATCAGAAACTGTGGGAGCAGCATCAGTTGGAAGAGGTGCTGCTATAGGGGCGTAGTTCAAAAACAGCGTCTCCGATCGCTGAGGGGTGATCGTGCTAACCCCTGACAGACAACGATTTTGATTTGGAGATGTGACTGCGGTACAGCACCCTCACCAGACAACAGCAAAAAAAGTTTATGGGATGCGTCACGATCTCGGGGTAATCTCCAACCAAGCGGAGATTGTCTGAGTGGGTGGACAATTAATTAGGACGGATACTTTGCCATGCAGCAGCTGCGTCGGTTTGGTTTCTTTTTAACGGTGGGTTTCAGTCTAGTGCTGGCGCTGAATTTGGGCGGCTGCGATCAGCAGGCAGCCAATTCGGGCGCACCGGTGCGTCTCACAGTGGGAGTCGTGAGCTACGACACGGGTACCGCCTCCGTTGATACCTACACGCCCTTTCAGCAATATCTCGCCGAGGCCCTGGCAGCTCAAATTGAGTTAGAGCCAGTCTTTAATGAAATTCGGGCGGTTGAGCAACTGGAGTCGCAGGCCTGGGATTTGGCCTTTGCCCCAGCTGGGTTGGCCGCGATCGCGCTGAGCGAGGCCCAATATGTGCCGTTATTTCCTCTGCAGGGGAATCCGAATCAGCGATCGGTGATTGTCGTCGCTGCCGATAGTCCCGCCGAGACCCTACCTGATTTAGCCAACACCGTCATCGGTCTGGGGGAACCGGGCTCAGCCACCGGCTACTATTTACCGCTGTATGACCTCTATGGTCTGACCTTTACTGAAATCCGCTTTGCCCCCACACCCAAAACGGTGCTGGCATGGGTGGCTGACGGCGACGTGGCGGCGGGAGCACTGTCGGAAGAAGATTTTCAGCGGTTTCGCAGTGAGTTTAACCAGGCGGAATTCCGTGTGCTGCATGAGAGCCGGGCGATTACGACAGGTGCGGTGTTGCTCAGTCCGACGGTCGATCGCAATCAGCAGCGTTTTGTGGAAGCCGCGATGAAGGCTGCCCCCGCCAGTATTGCTTCAGATGCTGGTTACATTGCGAATGCCCCACCGCCCAGCTTTGATCAACTGATTCAGCTCGTTGAAAAGGTGCGTCCCCTCGAAGAACGAGTGCGAGAACAACCGGCCGTACTCACGATTGAAGCCGAGATAGAACCTGATGTTGAGGATTAGACAACCGAGAGGCTACTGAGTTCTAAGTTTTGCAACGCCAACCCTGAATCAAGCGGGAAAACGTTCTCTACGCTCGAAAACTTTTGAGAGGCATACGTTAGGGTATCCGTTAAGGATGTTGTCCCCAGTGCGATCGCGCTGCGCAGTTCGGGAAATATACTGAGGACAGCGTCCAGTTTATGAACTGGCCTACGGCACATCGTAGGGAAACACAGGCATCAGGGTTGAAGCATTGAATAGAGTCCTAAACCATCTACAGGGGTACGGCGTGTTGCCCAGCTTTCCTACCCATGAACCATCCACTGCCTGATAATTCTCAAGGACACAGCTCCCTAGCGGCGATCATTCTGACCGATGCCGTTGGGTTTAGTGCCCGCATGTCTACTGATGAAGAAGATACCCTCGGCTTGATTCATCGCGATCTCAAGCTGATGGAAAAGCTCTGTCAACAGGCTGAAGGACGGGTCATCAAATCTACGGGAGATGGTCTGCTGATGTGCTTTTCCAGCGCGGTGCAGGCCGTCAGCTGCAGCTTAGAAATTCAGCGCCAGTTGGTCAAAATTTCTCAAGCCCAACCGCCTGACCAGCGGCTAGAGCATCGCATTGGCATTCATTTAGGCGATGTTTTTTTCAAAGACGATGATGTGATGGGCAACGGGGTTAACATTGCTGCCCGGTTGCAGACCGAGGCCGAACCAGGCGGTATCTGCATTTCTCAGATTGTCTACAACGTCGTCAAATCACGCTTGTCGCTCAACGCCGCCTATGCTGGTCCCCTGCGGCTCAAAAACATTCAAGAGCCCCAACCGGCTTACCATATCAATCCGGCCTTAGGCGAAGCCGTCGCACCTGAAAGCGTTGCCACCCCGGTGGAGGAGTTATCTTCCCAGGCGGTGACCGAAGTGGAGCCAGTGTCAGATCCCCCTAAAAAAGTGGGTGCCCCGCGCGATAAGCTGCGCCCCGGCAGCAAAATTGGGGGACGGTATGTGGTGCAGCGAGTCCTGGGGCAAGGGGGGTTTGGTCGCTCATACCTGGTCGAAGACTCTCAACGGTTTGGCGAAGCCTGCGTGCTGAAGGAGTTTTTCCCTCGGAATGCCTCGAAGCGATCGCTGCAAAAAGCGTTGGATTTGTTTAAGCGCGAAGCGAAAACGCTCTATCAAATCAGCCATCCTCAGGTGCCCAAATTTTTGGCTGGGTTTACCCAAGAGCAGCGCCTCTTTATCGTGCAGGAATACGTTCACGGGGTGACCTATTCCCACCTGCTCAAAGAACGCAAGCGAGAGGGACACGCCTTCACTGAGCATGAGGTCAAACGCTGGATGATTCACATGCTGCAGGTGTTGGAATATCTACATGATCTCAACATCGTGCACCGCGATATTTCACCGGACAATGTGATGTATTGCCGCGATCGCGATCTGCCCGTGCTGATCGACTTTGGTCTGGTCAATGATGCCATGAGCGAGATTTTGTCCGGCGATCTGGAAGAAGAAGAAGTGCCGCGATCGGCCACCGTTGTCGGCAAGTTCGGCTACTCCCCCCCCGAACAGATTCAGCTGGGGCAGTGCTTTCCCTGCAGCGATTTGTATGCTCTCGGGGTGACCGCGATCGTCCTCCTCACCGGACGGTATCCGCGCGAGCTGATGAATCGCGATACGTTAGATTGGCAATGGCAACAGCATGTTGGCCTGAGCTATTCGTTCACTGCCGTCTTGCAGCAGCTGATTCATCGCCAGCCTCGGGAACGCTACCAGTCGGCGCGCGAGGTTTTAGAAGCCATTACGCCACTACTGGATAGCGACGAGGTCAGCTCGCCGCTGCCGCAGTCGATGATGACGACCACCCGGATTGATCTCTCGCCTGATCCGAACGCCGCGCCCGTGTTTAATGCGCCGCTGCAGGTAGGCTCGGGATCGATCTTGCAAGAAGAGGCCTTTGTTAATGAGTGTCGGCAAGCGCTCACGCGCTGTATTGGCCCCATGGCTACCCTGGTGATCGAAGATATTTTGGATCAATATCCCAACGCCAGCCCTCAAGAGCTGGTCGATATTTTGGCTGCACAACTTTCTGATGGTCAGCAGGCCAGTCAATTTGTCAGCAGTGTGCAAGTGCCGAGGGCTTCGGTAATGTCTCAGCCGCCCAGCGGCCTGCAGTCGATCGGTCAGTCGGCGGCGCAGAGTGCCGCTCAGCCGCTCAGCCGCACGTCAGCCGCCAGAACGTCGGCGGCTAGCCAGGTGAACCCTAATATCAGCGGTGCCAGTCAGTCATCGGCAGCACCGCCAGAGGTGAGCTCTGAATTTGTCAATCGCTGTCGGCAAGCCCTCAAGCGATGTGTTGGTCCCATGGCCGATATGCTGCTCGAAGATACCTTGGCCGATTACCCCAATCTAGGCCCCCAAGAACTTGTCGCCCAACTTGCAGCGGAAATCCCCAATCCGAGTAAGGCTGAGGAATTTCAACAGCAGTTACGGTGAGCCGTGGTGAGTCGAGCGACGCGGTGCTTGGCGATCGCGCGCTCAGTTCAACATCGTCATGCCTGCAGGGGGGGGCAGGACGATGCGCTACACCGTTACAGAACCAGGTTTCTAGGGCTGAGAGGGGCTGATGCCGTAGTTGATTGAGATAAGAAACTGGGTTTCTCACAATCCTAAGCCGTTGCTCTAGTGATGAACACTCATCTCAGTGATCGGACTCCTGAGGCAATTGTGGTAAGGCAGGGGGGGCAGATGTGTTGTCTTTTTCAAAGAATCGGCACAAAAGCACTCACCCACTGCGTCACTGCAATTCCTGAACCCGATCAGACCCAGGAATTGCCGCAGCTCTTACTGTGACAGGTCGTTGTTCGAACTGCGTCGCCCTTCGCGGTAGCGATCTAACCGCTGCATCGCCATTTGCAAACTGAGGCGCATGCGGTTAAAGGCATCCGATAGTTTACCGACTTCGTCTTTAGAGTCTTGGGTAAATTCGGCGGCGGTGTCGCCCATACTGACTGCTTCAGCCACCTGGGCCATGCGGTTCAAAGGCTTTACGACAAAGCGCTTGAGCCAGAGATTTACCAAAATGGTGGCGATCGCAAAGGCGATGATAAAGATGCCCAAAATCAACACGAGCGATTGGCGGGCTCCCTGCACCACTTTTGCTGCTGGGACGGAGATCATTTGTGCCCCGACGATTTCATTCAGCTCCCAATCGAAGCCGTTCGCCGACCCGTAGCGCTCAATCATGCTGGCGGGGGCGGCGGCAGGGGTGCTATGGCACTCTAGACAGCTGGCATTGGTAATTTGAATGGGGCGTGCAATGTAATACAGCTTACCGGCGGGCGTTCGGCGAAAGCCACTCACTTCCGAGGCATTGTCCGGATTTTGCCGAAACTGACCGACCAGCTCCGCTTCAAAGTCATCGGCTTTATCGCGCAGATTCGTCGGATTTAACGTCGCTTCTTTGTAAAAGAAATCGCTATACACCGGGTTGAGCCGGAAGGTTTCAAACACTTCACGCGCTGAGTAGGCCGGTACGCTCTCGGGCAAAAATTCGGTTTCGAGGCGATCGGCGATTTCTGGCTGCACGTGGTCGTTGGTATAGGTGCGGATGGCGTTCATGGTTTCCATCATCATCAACGCCTTGGTGGTGAGCTGACCCTGGGTGCTACGGTTGAGCACCGATGACAGCGCTGCACCACTGGCCAATACGCCGCCGAGAAAAACCAGCACGAGCAATAGCGTAAATTTTTGGCCTAATTGTAGGTTTTTGAGCTTGAACATAATGGGCAATTTGTGACAGGGCTATTAGTTTCAATACAGTTTGGGGGCGGCGATTTCGCACACCCCCTAGAACCGCTGGCGCTCAGGGAGTGGTTCAATCGGCAAACTGATGAATTTGGGTAGCTGCACCCTGAGTCAAACGAAAAAAATTGATGGTAGTTGGCTGCTTCTATTTACGCATGCAGTATGAGCCCCCCGGCAAAAGCGTTGCTTTATTTCACGCGATCGCCCCCCGCAGCAACCTTTCTACAAGTGCGATCGCCTGCGATTACCGATATCGGTATTCCTAGATAGACACCGGATATATTGAGAAAGAATTATTGGCGACTCACCCCATTCATGAGCGATCGCGCCCGACGATATCAACTCTTTGACCTACTCGCAAATTTGCCCCCAGCGCAGTTTGAAGGCTTGCTCTTTGCGCTGAACCCACCAGCGGGAAACGTATCAGCTAGCAGTGCTGCTCAGTCGTATCGGGTGGGGGAGCTGTTGCAGTGGGCCGAAAGCCCGATTGGTTGCGGGTTGGCGGAAGTGGCCACAGCAGTGAGAGATATGTTTGGCGTAGAGGTGCCCGACTTCGTGCCTACGGAGCAACCCGTATCGACGACACAGAAATCGGAGCCGAGTGTGAAGGATGCTCAGCCGTCAGAATGGAAAGAACATCTGGGCAACGGCGTTTATTTGGAAATGCTTGATGTCCCAGCCGGTCGTTTTTGGATGGGCTCACCGGCAAGTGAGGCAGAGCGCGATGCAGACGAGGAACCTGTCCATTCAGTCACCGTTCCGGTCTTGGCGATGGGCAAGTATCCGGTGACACAGGCTGAGTGGAGCGAAGTTGTGGCCTTGCCCAAAATTAATCTAGATTTGAATCCGTTTCCGTCTCACTTCAAAGGACACCGTCGCCCGGTTGAGCAGGTGAATTGGTATGAGGCGGTGGAGTTTTGCGATCGGCTATCTCGCTCTACCCAGAGACTTTACCGCTTGCCTAGCGAGGCCGAGTGGGAATATGCCTGTCGTGCCCGCACTCAAACACCCTTTTATTTTGGGGAAACGATTACGACCGACCAGGCTAATTACAACGGCGACTACACCTATGGCACTGGTGTAAAGGGCGAATATCGGCAGCAGACAACGGATGTCGGCAGCTTTCCGGCTAATGGATTTGGTCTGTACGATCTGCATGGCAACGTGTGGGAATGGTGCCAGGATGTGTGGCATAGCGACTATCAAGGAGCCCCAGCGGATGGCTCTGCGTGGATAATAGGGGGAGAGCAGCGGGCTCGGGTGCAGCGCGGTGGCTCCTGGAGCAGCCTTCCGAGGTACTGCCGTTCTGCGTGTCGGGGCTGGGATACGCCCGACTACCGCGACCACTACCTCGGTTTTCGGGTGGTCTGTGCGCCCTCCAGGACTTAGTGACCCTCTACTCTTTTGTCCTCTTGCGCTTTGCCTTTTCCTACGCGCTTTGCGCGTCAAAATTTTTTCAGCTTAGGGTACCTACCGTTGGCAAGCTCACAGCGATGCTAACTCTGTCTCGTTGAGTAAGCCGGTCGAGGCTCGCGAGTGGCTTGCTCCCTTTTTAGGGGGGCGGTGACAGCGGGGGATCCTACGAGCACGCTAAACAGATACCTGTTGATTTGGTTTGAGATACTCGCGTTTGTAGCTGGTTTTCCCTTGGTACGCGCCCGCCCGAAAGCCGATCGCCTGCCGCCAGCGCTAGACTCGAACTATTGCCCTCACTCAAGCTCATGGCCCACCTCAAAGATCGCCGCCCCCAAAACATTGATGGCGACATTTATGTCGACAGCTCCTGCATTGACTGCGACACCTGCCGCTGGATGGCTCCCGACATCTTCACCCGAGAAGATGGCCAATCCGCTGTCTACCATCAACCCCAGACCGAGGCCGATCGCCTCGCCGCCTTGCAAGCCGTGCTTTCCTGCCCCACCGCCTCTATTGGCACGGTCGCGCCGCCCACCGATATGAAAGCCGCTCAGGCCAGCTTTCCCATCCCCATTGCCGACAACGTTTACCACTGCGGCTACCATTCCGAAAAATCCTATGCCGCTGCCAGCTACTTCATTCAACGGCCTGAAGGCAACATCCTGATCGACTCGCCCCGCTTTGCCGCTCCCCTGGTAAAGCGATTGGAAGCCCTCGGTGGCGTGCGGTACCTGTACCTGACCCACCGCGATGATGTGGCCGACCATCAGCAGTTTCACGATCGCTTTGGCTGCGATCGCCTGCTCCATCGCGACGACGTGACAGCTGACACCGCCGCCGTCGAAATCGTGCTCGAAGGGGCTGATCCGACGGAACTAGACGCTGCTGTCAAAATCATTCCCGTCCCCGGCCATACGAAAGGCCATACCGTGCTGCTGTATCGCGATCGCTTCCTGTTCACCGGTGATCACCTGGCTTGGTCAGTGCGGCTACACCAACTTTATGCCTTTCATCGCTTTTGCTGGTATTCCTGGCCGGCGCAAATTGAGTCAATGGCCCAGCTCACCGCTTACGACTTTGAGTGGGTGCTGCCGGGTCACGGTCGCCGCCATCATGCTGACAAAGCGACCATGGCCCAGCAACTGCAAAAGTGCGTGGACTGGATGAAAGCGCAATAGCGTCGCCGAACGGTTTAATAGCGAGCCACCCCTATTGCCACCGCGTCGCTAGCATGTTGGCCCTGGTAAGTTTTCATGGCCGCCTCGATCGCCTGCAAAGCCTCATCAATATCGGCCTGACTCACCATTAGATTAGTCACTGCTCGCAGGGTATGAGGGCCAGTAGGCAGCACGCCGACGCCGAGTTCTGCCAGGTGAGTGGCCAAGGTCGTTGCTGGAATATTCTCCGGCGTGTGGAAATAGACGAGGTTAGTTTCGACTTCGTCTAGGGCGATCGCAATGCCATCGATCTGCTGCAGTCCGCCCGCGAGACGCTGCGCATTGGCGTGATCCTCGGCGAGGCGATCGCGGTGATGCTTGAGGGCATACAGTGCCCCCGCTGCGATGATGCCTGCTTGACGCATGCCGCCGCCAAACATTTTGCGAAACCGGCGTGCCCGCTGCATCAAGTCCTTTGGCCCGACCAAAGCTGAGCCCACCGGTGCGCCCAGCCCTTTGGAAAAGCACACGCTCACCGTGTCAAAGGGGGCGGCATAGGCTGCTTCCGACTGGCCCGTCGCCACACAGGCATTCCAAAACCGCGCTCCGTCGAGATGTAAGCGCAGATCGTTGTCACGGCACACCGCCGCAATTTCCTGAATGTTAGAGAGCGGAAAAATGCTACCGCCGCCACGATTGTGGGTGTTTTCTAAACACACCAGCTTCGTGCGGGGATAGTGCTCATTCCAGGGTCGCAGCGCCTTCTGCAAGTCGGCAGCGGTGAAGATGCCGCGCTGTCCTGCAATCAGTTTGCACATCACGCCCGATAGCGCTGCTGGGCCACCCGCCTCGTAAAAATAGATATGGGCCTGACTTTCCAGAATGATTTCGTCCCCCGGTTCCGTATGGGTGCGCAGCGCTACCTGATTGGTCATCGTGCCCGACGGCATATAGACCGCGGCTTCTTTCCCCAACAGAGCGGCGACAGTGTCCTCTAATTGGTTAACGGTGGGGTCGTCGCCCAGCACGTCATCACCGACTGGGGCATGGGCGATCGCCGCGCGCATTTCGGCGGTGGGTTGAGTGACGGTGTCGCTACGCAGGTCAATCATAGGAAAGGGGGTTGAGGGATGAAAGGATGGAAAGCAAGTGGCATGACTTGCTGACTCTAGGCTAAGACATTCGTCACGATCACAACGAGGGATCTATCGCAAAATGTGACGACAATGAGTAGCGCGATCGCCGGTCGTGATACTGATGGATGGCTTGATGTGAGGCATCGTGGGGAGACCTGACTCGCCGAATGAACGTTCCCATAACAACAGCGCTAAACGCACGGGTTCTACCACTCGCATTCAGCATGGCTCGTCTCTGGCTGCCTCAGCCGCGCTAACAGCAGTGAGATTAAGTCTGCAAAAGCGGCCTTTACTGACCGCGATCGCCTATCCTACGATGCAAGTTGGTTACTAGGACAGGCCGTGGTCAACACTTCAACAGATCCGCACCGTCCAGGTTTAACGTTGCCCGCGATGGGCTGTGGCACCTGGGCCTGGGGCAATCGTTTGCTGTGGGGCTATACCCCCGATATGGATACGCAACTGCAAGCTGTCTTTGATCACTGCGTCAGTCATGGTGTGACGCTGTTTGATACGGGCGACTCGTACGGTACCGGGCGACTCAATGGCCGCAGTGAAACCCTATTAGGCCAGTTTGCCAATCACTATCAGGGTGATAATCGCGACCAGATTTGTTTGGCTACCAAGCTGGCTGCTTATCCCTGGCGGCTGACGCGGGGAGCCATGATCAACGCTTGTATTGCCTCCTCGCGTCGGTTTGGTCGCGGTGTTGACTTAGCTCAGCTGCACTGGTCAACAGCCAACTATGCTCCCTGGCAAGAGGGCACGCTGTTAGATGGGTTGGCCGACCTTTATGAGCAGCATCAGGTGCGCGGTGTGGGTCTGTCGAACTTTGGTCCCCAGCGATTAAGAAAGATTTATCCCCAGTTTCGCGATCGCGGCGTGCCGATTACCACCCTGCAGGTCCAGTATTCGTTGCTGTCGACTTATCCGGTGACCCAGTTGGGTATTCAAGAGGTGTGTGATGAGTTGGGCATTCGCCTGATTGCCTATAGCCCGCTGGCGTTAGGGCTGTTGACCGGAAAATATCAGATGGGTGGTGAATTGCCGTCGGGGCTGCGCGGTGTGTTGTTTCGCCAACTGTTGCCAGGCGTCAAACCGATCCTGGATACGGTCGAAGCGATCGCTCTATTTCGAGAAAAAACGATGGCTCAAGTTGCCCTCAACTGGTGTATTTGCAAAGGGTTTATCCCGATTCCTGGAGCCAAGACGCTGGTGCAAGCGCAGCAAAATACGGGGGCACTGGGCTGGCAACTGGATGCGGGCGAAGTCCTTGAGCTTGACAATGCGGTGCACCGGAGCAACAAGCAGATGGTGCAAAATATCTTTCAAACGCAATAGGCCGTTTTGGAACGTGTTGTCTCGCTAACCTTGACTGTACCCAGAGTTCGTCTTCCCAAGGCTAGGATATCGGGCCTCTTTGCGCTCGCCCGAGGTCATCAACTCCGGTCTAAAACGCGGTGTTGTCGACCATACAAAGGCCGATTAACCGCCAAACCTAGCTCATGCTGTGAAGAAATCGAAACAGAGATGTCATTATTTTGGCCTGTGCTTCACAAAAGTCGCTGGTTTAATAAAGAGTAATTAAACTTTCGGGAAAGCGATCGCGGTAGCTAATTGGGATTCCAATATTAGTAGTACGAGAGTCAACCAACCTTCAGACGGTTTACTCGCTCGCCATCTATCGATACGGCCTTCAGTCATTCGCATCTACCCGGCAGTAACTTTGTGCCTGGCCGTTCACGCCGTATCGCACTCAAAACAATCACGCCATCCATTACTCAACGTTTTGGGAGAAATTTTGCTATGCGCGTTTATACAAATCCGACCTTACGGCGTCTCGTGGGCTACGGCAAACTGTTAGTCGGTCTCGCCGTGCTATTTGTCTTGCTGTCCCAAGGGGCCAAAATCTTCCAGAATGACCCGGCCCTGCAGGAACTCAGAGATTTACTGCAGACTGAAGAAGCTCAGTAAATTCAAGGCTGCGTCACCCGAAGACGCTGACGGTAGAGATTGTCTTGCAGAATCTTGCGCAGAGATTTAGCGCTGACAGTATCATCGCTCAGTGATGAGTGTGGTCTCAAAGTGCAAGGGGCTGACCCAACTTGTCTAACGTCAACCCGTAAAGCCTGGCAGGCTGACAGCATCGCCGGCAAAACTGGGTAGGTCAAGCTGCTGCGATCGTCGAGTACGCACTGCCAGCCGATAGCTCACACTCTGAAGTTCGGCTTGCAAACGGCGATTCTCGGTTTGTAGATCTTTGACCTTGTCACGCACCGCATTCATACGGTCTTCAAACTTTTGGCGATAGACCTTAGGCAGCTCTTGCACGACCTGCTCTAACATGCGCGTGCGATCGGTCAGCTCTTGTACGGTCTGTCGTAGCTGTACTGTTTCGCTGTTGCGCTCTTCGAGTTGGCCTTGATAGAAGGTCACCTGCTGCTCAACGCCTTGCAGCTGCTCGCGCAACGCACGTACCTCAGCCTGCTGCTGCTCAGATGACTCGGTCGTCGTGGGTGTTACCCCGGCGTTGCCCTTGACGAGACGAAACAGTTCTCGTGAGAGCTGTTGTACTAACTCATCCCGCATCTGCAACTCTTCTCGGAGACGAGCAACTTCAGCTTGCTGGGTGGAATATGAGGAATTTACTACTTGCGTCACACCGCTAACCCTAGTTCCCAAAAAATCTTCAGAAGTGTCCTACTCGCAGCTCGTGCACCTGATTGCTCAAACCCCTCAACCGTTACTTTTTAAAGATGGCGATGGTTGAGGTACCAAGACTGACTTAGCCGCTATCGTCAAGGGCAGGAAAACTGCTCAAAACGCCATAATTTGGCCATTTCAGGTTTGATTGCTGATACTTTAGCACTTCATCCCATAAATGCGACTTATTTATGCAGACAAATGTTTATTTAGGGTGAAACGTTAGAGTTCTTTAAGCAAACTGGAGCTTGACGCGCCTGTGGTTGAGTGAATGACCATGCTTACAGAATCCGCCTGCTACGGCATGAGCGCAACAGGCGGAAACCAAGATAGCTATTTTGGGAAAAGACTCAAGCGCGATGAGCGATCGCCAGACTCAGCTTGAGATGAGTAACCGGCAGCTAGCCCTCGCGATACGTTTGCCTAAGCGGCACCTGGCGGGGGTGTAGAAGACCCCGCAGCAGTGGCTTGAGGGGCAGGCATATCATCCCCTGTGAGCTCTTCAGTCAGCTCTTGCTTGAGCGTGAGATATCGAATGACGTTTTCGCTGAGACGCATAGCCCGCTCCATCGGTGCTACGACATGTCCCAACCCTTGATAATTCATTTGAATATAAATGCCTTCGCGATGATTCTGAATCTCATAGGCGAGGCGGCGCTTACCCCGGTGCTGCGTTTCTAAAATTGTGGCTCCCTGCTCTTGCAAGATCTCTTGATAGCGGGCAATTTCGGTATCAACGACCTCTTCGATAATGTCGGGCCGCAGGATATACATCGTCTCGTACATCAAATTCTTCATGAAGGCGCTCCTTGTGGACAAATGGCCTTTCCCGGTATAAATGGCTTCAGGCGACTTCTCAGCGAATCGCTCCTAGCCACTGGGTAAAAGGCAAGGATCTACAATCATACCAGTATTCGAAGGAATCCATGGCGCAACGCTACGTTCGAGTTCAATCACAGTCGCGACAACTGCACTACGGTTTGCTTCAGTCCGATCGCAGTGTTCACGTGCTGGATGCGCCGCCGTGGCTACAGGGTGAGGTCACGGATACGGTTTTAGAGTCGGATAGTTATCAATTGCTGGCACCCTGTGCGCCGTCAAAAATTATTGCAGTCGGCAAAAACTATGCCAAACATGCGGTCGAGATGGGGGGCGACCTCCCTCAAGAACCCCTCCTCTTTATGAAGCCTTCAACGGCTGTCATTGCGAGCAACTCACCTATTTTGTATCCGCCTCAGTCGCAACGGGTTGATTACGAAGGGGAGCTAGCGTTGGTGATTGGTGAGCGGTCTCTTGATTGTGATGTTGCTGCTGCCCGCGACAAAATTTGGGGCTATACCATTGCCAACGATGTGACAGCGCGCGATCTGCAGGTTCGCGATCGCCAATGGATTCGCGCCAAAGGCTTTGACTCGTTTTGTCCGTTAGGCCCGTGGATTGTGCGAGAGCTGAATCCGGAGGCGCGCATTCAGACCTTTTTAAACGAGCAACCGACCCCTGTACAGCTGGGCGAAATCAGCGACATGATCTTTAAGCCCGCTGCGCTGGTGGCTTATATCAGTCAGGTGATGACCTTGTTGCCCGGTGATGTAGTGTTGACGGGTACGCCTGCTGGCGTTGGTCCGCTGGCGCTAGGCGATCGCGTGCGGGTCGAGATTGAGGGCATCGGTTCTTTAGAAAATTCAGTGCAGGCGCGACCCGCGTTGGTGCCGTCGATGGATTCGATGGAATCAGAAGGGTAGCGATCGGTGGGCGACTTGGCGAGCAGGCTTGACCTTTTGGCGGTTCTCCAAGGACTCGGCTTAAACGATATTCCCAGGAAAGACAATTTTCGTAAGGGTTGGGCAATGCCAAATCCCGGCGATCGAGGACGCTATTTCTGAGTGACTCCTGCAGCAATCAGCCGGACTTCTCCTTCAAGCAATCCGGCTGATTGAACATACTGACGCATGGGCACTCGTGGAGGCCGGACATACGGCCTAGCGCACTTGCATATAAACCGCTTCGGAAAGAGTGGGGATCTCAGCATATTGCCCGCGCACCGTTTGCACGACGGAATACACGATCGCGCCCAAAATACCCAGCAATATAACGTTCAAAATCGTATCGACAAAGAGCCCAGTCCCCAGAGCTGGCACCAAGACCATACTCAGAATAATCTGGCCCAGAATCAAGACGATACCGAGCAAGATGGCCTGCATCGTATTAAAGCGAATGAAATGGCTGATGTTGGTGTTACGCACCACCAGAGTCAGCAACAGAATGAACACAATCAGGCCAGCAAACGGAAAACCCCTATAGATGTTGACGAGCGGATTTAAAGGCTCCAAAATCAATTGCAACGCCGGAAACTGAGCAAATAAACCAATACCAGCCCTGTCTGCGAAGAACATTCCCAGCAGAGAAACTTTAATGAGGGGAAGAAGATAGGGCAAACAAGCAAAAAACCGGTCTTGTGCCGTTGTGGTGCCACGCCAAGTCATGGAATCCGCTGAGCCTCTAGAAGTTTATTAATTATTCAACATGCTAACTGAGAAAAAGGTGAGATCTGCCTCTGACTTAAGACTTTCTCTCAATCTCATCGCTCAGAAATCACTTTGTCTTCAGCCAATATCCGCAATTTTGAAGCCCATTTGGCATTCATATTGTTGAGGCTGACCTTCTTGCAGCTTCTCTAGCGAACGCCCGCAGGTTAATCGCCCGTGATGGAAGCGGGGCTGGCCCATTTGATCGGCCATCAAGCAAGTTTGACACACTGCGGTGGGAGCCAGGAGCTGGTCATTCATCATGACAACCAACATAAGAATTACCTCCCGATTATTTTTTAAAACCGTAGATTTGAATATGCCCCTATTGTAAGTCAGCTCCCCCTGAGAGTTGTGTGCAAAAATACACACCTTAATAGCCATCAGGGGTTGGGCATCGTCTAAGCCCTCACAGAACCCGTTTCTGTTGGCTAAATTTGCCCGTTTCTAAGAGTGTTGCTCCGTGAGCCAGCGCGAAAAATCTTGCGCGGGGGCGATGCGAATGCCCCCTTCCCCGATGTAAGCCACCTCTGGTAAATAGGCTTGTGGGGGTGTTTCAGGGGGACGGGCGACTTTGTCTGCAATGCGCAGCTGAGTTGGTTCCATATGGAGGGTCATGATGCGGCAGCGGTGATTGCCCTGAGATCCGGCATGGGCCAGCCCTTTGAGGCGACCCCAGATCACAATATCGCCGGCGGCCACGATACTGCCGCCGGGGTTGACATCGCCCAAAATGACGACGGTGCCATTGTGGCGAATCTCCATGCCAGAGCGAATGG
>ERZ1740065.357-NODE-357-length-24046-cov-12.142720_pt1 | contig 24046 bp, 10 predicted proteins | sample MGYA00581738_ERZ1740065 | MGnify/ENA primary metagenome ERZ1740065 (study PRJEB43018, sample SAMN04849749) | marine metagenome | isolation source: floating plastic debris | place: Pacific Ocean | collected 2008-09-01 | study: EMG produced TPA metagenomics...
TTTTTTTTGTTTTTTTTTTTTTTGTTGTCGCTGTTTTGTTTTTGTGGTTTTGTTTTTGTGTCCTTCGTGCTTGGGAGGGAGAGAAATGAGACCATAACATGGCCAACATCTAAAATCGGGCTACACGTACCTTTTCTGATTTTTTGGCTGAAGCATACGAATATCACAGGGTTGCAGGCACTGTTGGCATCAGACATAAAGTGAGCGTAATAACTGAAATCATGCCACCAGTCGGGTATCTAAAACGAAATGCAGTTGAATGTGACATCGGCCAATCAAGATTTAGCTCGAATTTCGGTGCCAAGCAACTTGAGTAAGGTACCGATCGATGCACATAGTACGCTCTCAATGCACATAGTACGCTCTCAAGCTCGAATACTCGAGTATCATTACTGAATTTTGCCCTCTTCAACTGACTCGACATATTGTAATTGCTGCTGTACAGCGTTACCATGGCGATGGATGGTCAAGCGTTTTAGCTCTTACACGCCGTTGAGATGATTGACATGAGCAGTGAAGTGAGTAAAGGGTGTGCAGGTTGGATAGCGTCAAGTAGGAAGATTAATGTCTTTCTATGGCAGACTGCCCTGAACTCGCCACGCCGATGGCACAGTCCTTCATTTGCTGACAATCGATTAATTTCAATAACAGGGTGTTAATTGATTGTTATTTGGCACCTATCAAAATGTCAGAAAATGTGAATAATATTATTTGGCATTGGAATAGAGACTTATATACTATTGCTCCATGATTGCGCAACTTTGTTCTTGCCTCTTACGACAGTGATACTTACTTCAGAAGTCTTGTGAAGTGTATATTCATAGTGCAACATGGAGATTTGAAATGGCAACCAGCAAAGAGTGAAAACTGCCAGAAGGATGATCAGCATTACGACAACCTGCAATGCAATAAAGGCTCTATCAAGGTTGAATCGAAACTCGCGATGCAGTCTAATGTTATCTCGAGCTACGTATGTGTATAGTATGGAGGTCACCAGGGGCGTATATTACAAGAGTTTGAGCGGTCTAACTTTCAGCGATCAAAGTTAAAAAGCTTTTAAAACTTCCCTGCACTCCTCTTCGGCACTGGAATGTGATAGCTTTTGTTCTGGTTTGTTTGACATCACCATTCATTCATTATTATTGGTACTTGGTAGCAGTGAACTGGGGCCGCAGAGATGCTTTTTCGTACAGTTTTTTATTTAAAGCTTCAAACTGTCTAACTCTGACTCTAACTCAAACTCTTGACTGTTCGACATATGAATATACGCCCCTGGAGGTTACAGAAGTTCATGGTCACGGGATAAATGATCAGGTCAAATTCGATGGCTCACTGTTCAGCATTCCATGAATTCGATAGTTAAAGTCATGCAGAGCTCTATAGGAATGGATTCCCATATTAATCACCATCCGAGATCCTAGACTCTCATAGCCAGTGAGTCAAGTAGCAGGCTAAGCAGTGGAAGCAGGTACTTGGCAAGTGCTTGAAATTGCTCAGCAAAAATTCATAAGCATAATTTAAAAACTCTTACCTTTCTTCTGCTGTTGTTTTTTGCTTTCTGGCTGTTGTTGTTTATTTCAATAATTGTCGGGTTTTTTGCGCGCAGTTTTATGATGATGGCGATGTAAGCATTGGTCATGATGAACAGTGGCAGCATGTATAGAAGTATTGCCACCACCGTGTAGTAGAGACCGCGCGAGTTTACGGTTGTGCCGTCGTTAACGTCAATCGGCCAGACGACTGAGCACCACACCTCTTCATAATTCCTCCACTGACGAGTCTTCAGAGACGTGAAAACTGAAAATGATAAACATTTATATAAAGACCACAACGCAGGTAAAAACCTCGCTCTTTCCTACATCTCATTACACAAAGGATTCTCTCTCAAAAACTACTGTTGGAATATTTTTCTGCACTAAAAGTGAGCCTCGATTACTCTCAGCGACATGGGGTTAAGGGTCAAAAGTGGAATTCCGATAAATTCAGACCAATGAAGTTACTATGACTGCAACCAGTGTTTGTCATATCCATCAGGATAAACAGCAATGATAATTTAATCACCAGCAATTGGCATGTAAACCCCTGCCAATGCTGGAAGGGATCCGCCTGTGGTTAGATGTCCAGATATACCAAGTGATGTGGTACGTGGGCGCATAGATCGAGAGACCGAATCAAGATATTCAAAATTGTTTTAACCTTGTGTGGGTAGATTTGGTCAAATTTCCTGGCAGCTGATACGGATGAATCAAATATTTAAATATTTGAATTTTAAAGGCAGTTGAAGTCGCTTTTGATGTTCAGGTGAATTACTGCGTCTTTGATTGATGACACTGCTCAGGTTGACAGTTCCGAGCTGTAGGGATTAGGGATTCCCAGGTAACTGCGTGGGATCGCCATCCCCACCGACTGAACTCGGCTAAAATCATGTTTGTGTAACAGAAATCAAAACGGGCGTCTCATTCGCAACATAAATCTGAACGCTGCGATCACAACACTTGTATGATGGATGTTGCCTCTGGAGAATCGACTAAATTTGCATCAGGATGTGCGCACGCCGTGTAGGCATTGAGAGATAAAGTTCATCATTCTGAGATATCGTTTTGTGTTGGAGAGTGAGTCAAACTTATTTCATATAACAGGAACAAGTGCGCTGAGACAACAGGTTCATACTAATATGATTGCGGCCTTGACACATGCAGCAGGTGGCCAGTGGCGACAGGTGGCAGGCCAGTGGCATTGAGCTCATCTCTCAAATAAAATATTTGGGTGTCAAATATCGGTCTTAAAATTGATATGTAATGGAGATTGGTCCCTTCCTTTTCACCCATGTATACCGATTGACACAAGTACTGGCTCATACAGGTACTGGAGATGTTAGGGGGAGGGCAGTGTAATTACATATTTTCAATAATTTGATTTGGCAGTAAGTTATCACGATTGCTACTCATAGCTATTTCCGCAGTAACTCACGCGTGGGTGGAGTGGCCACTGTGATGGCAATGAGCCAGATTAGTATAACTGCTGCCACCGTGACCTTCTTCTGCTTCATACAGAAAACGAATGGGGTGACGATTCCAAAGAACCTCTCCGTAGCTATGGCAGTCATGGTCAGTACAGATGAGACGAGCGATGCAACTGGAATTAGAAATATATTTATTGAGAAAATTTGTGCGCTGGTGGCGATGGGTAAAGTATCTAAGGATGAAGTACAGCGGATGTCATCACGCGCTGAATGCGCGAGGGTGTGGCAGTGGGTGTGAGCCTAGCAATGAAGCAGCAGATACGCACACTAACTACTCTACTCCATGTTGAATCGTAGTCAGTGTGCTTGATCTGTGTCTATGGTGGAATTAATCTGATTTCGCTACCATCTGTGTGACACATAAAGATTTTATCTTGCCTATAGATAATCAGCCCAGACGTCCGAGCCGTAATCCATCTTAATTTTTGTAAGCTGCAGTCTGCGCTAATCAACAAGCTGGTATGATGATAGGGAGTAAGAGACTTGAATTTGCTCACCTTGCATGAACACATTTAGCCTGCAAAATACGGCACCCAGTAACCACTTCGCCATGAGGTCATCGAGCAGGTGAACCCAAGTGCTTGTGCAGGTGACCAGAATGTCGGAGAGAGCGAGATTAAGGATGAAGAGATTTGTGACGCAGCGTAGGCTTCTCTTCTTGAGCAGGACGATGATGACCAGACTGTTTCCGACTAACGACACGGATATGATCAGTATGTAGAATAGAATCTTTATGGCTACTTCCCACTGCGGCAGATCTTTCCAGATATCTGTGCTGAGGAGATAGTCTGTCTGTTTGAAGAGTTCCTCTAACTCTCTGTCTGACAGCGAGCTGTAATCATCCATCGATACTTCCATGGTGGTGGGAGGCAGCGATGATGCAATTATTTCAGTCGTCAGCTCCGCCGGTTCTGTGCTAAACACGTGCTGGTAATAAGGGTGGGCTTCTCCACCGCCTGTACCACTATCGTGGATTAGCCTATCCAGTGGTGAAACCCAACTATGTCGGTCTACCTCGACGGACTGCATGACACAAAGTGACAGGAATCTTGCTGTAAGATATGTTTTAGCAGATGAGTTTTATCAAGCCGATCGCCTGCTACGGTTGGCTGGTCGATGTAGAGCAGCTACAACCGTCCCTCACCTCTATGTGATAGTCCGCTTGTGTCTAATTGATATGTCAAGTGCCGCACATGACATAAATGCACGTCTGCAATCTTGCCATTGGTTTCATGCATGACGATTTGGACAGCGCATCAGCTGCTGCCATCCAGGCAGCCACTAATAGCCGGGATCGAGAAGTGCATACACGTAATCTCACAAATGCAAATTTATTCCATCACTAATTTGTCATACTTCGACAAATGGGAACGGTAGTAACAGTTCCAAATTTCGAAATCTGAAGCTATTAACTGTAAATGTGAGCGCGCATTTATCACTTGGGATGGTAAACTGATCAGTGTTGATGGAGAACTGCTGATTATGTGCAAAGTGTCAGAGAACTGAAAATAGAATTCGCGAGCAGCCAAACCAGCAATGTTTGTATATTTTCTAGGGAATGCAAGTGAAGAATTTGCATTTTCTAACTTGAAAAATCTGTACTTGGCTTGTACACGCATGTCCTGTACATGCCAATCCTGCATACTTGACATAGATTAATGCATTGAAAGTGAAATCACTAATACTTTATCTACAGAGGTATTGTATTACGTGTAAATCTGACTCGCTGAAATTTAATTGAATGCGGGAGACTTCGTATCACGGAAATCTAAGAATACCTCACACATTAGCTCGAATGAACACGATAATACCTCACATACTAGTCCGCACAAACTCGAGAATACATAGCTGAAAAAACCTGAGACTCAAGAGCACCTCACGTATTACTAGTAGCTGAAAAAAACTGGAGAATACCTCGCGTATTAGCCGAAACAAACTTGAGAATACCTCACATACCGGGTGAAACAAACTTGAGAATATCTCACATACTACGTGAAATAAACTGGAGAATACCTCATGTATTAGCTCAAACAAACTTGAGAATACCTCACATACTAGTTGAAACAAACTTGAGAATACCTCACGTATTAGTTCAAACTATTTCTGGTAAAGACTTGACAGTACGATTGGAAGTATAACCATAGCAACGCTGACACAAACAAAATGGCAGCAGCTGCATTGATACAGCTGAAAGCCTCCGAGGTTGGACGGAATTGGGCGAGTTAAATAAGCACAGCAGATAAAAAAGATGAAATATTTATTATGAACAAACAAGTTGGATATTCTGAGCGCCACTAGTGCCACTGCGCTAGCTGCCAAGTTGTGCAGAGTGTGATAAAGCATGCATTAGGAACACAGTACATCTGACGGAGGCGGCGTGGTAGGTGGAGGAAGGGAGAGAGATTATAATCAAGACCCGATCATTGCGGCGCTAGCGATCACTCTTTTTACATTTTACACATAAACCCTAATATTTTCTCGGAGACAAAAAACAGGTAATAAAATAGAACTGAGGTACGTAATAGTGAGCCTGTACACTGTAGTACACTGTAGGGTTTATCATTCTCAGTCATACGCGCTACCGAGTTATATTGAGGGGGGGCAGTGATTGGCTATGGGATCGCCAGTGCCTCAGTCTCAGTTATGTTTAGTAGAGGTGATATCACAGAGGCAACCGTTCTCCTCGCGCGCGGTGTCAATATCAGTCCATCTTCAGCTGATCTCTGTATATGTCCTGCTGAAGCTGCTTCAACGTGTCCTTCGGCTTCTCCCTCTTCAATCCACCGTCCCTGCATACAACAAAATGGCATTACAACTAACAGCTATCCACTGCTCCATTAGAGTTGCTGTAATGTCTACAGGCAAAGAAACGTAAAAGAGACACAGCCTTTACAGGAGAATCAAGTACTTTGAGCCTGGGAGATGTATATCAGAGATGATGGCCGTGTTTAATCTCGTTTCTATGAAATAGTCAATCCAATTGCGACAGATCAGTCTATCTGTCTGTATGTCTCGGTGATGGCGGTTACCACGACTTACCATTCCAGGTCAACGAGGCCACCTTGCTGCGCTATGAGAGCCTTGATCCTGTTGGCGTAGGCTATGGATGTCTCTCCTTCGCGCTGCGTCTCCGGTGGTAGGTACCATATATCCACAACTATAGCCCAGCTTGTCAGCAGCATGGCTATATGTGTCAGCATGGAATACTTGCTGGAATTCCAGAAGCAGTCGGCGAACCTTGAGTCGTACTGTAGAATGGAGACATTGTCATTTAGCAGATGTGTGGAGCGATGATAGACTGAGAGCATTTGAGTTGGCTGTGATTGGAGTACCTTGATGGCTACCGGGTAGATGGTACCGCCCACCTCGAAGCTTCCCTTCTTGAACATCATGACGGAGGTGTTGTTGATGCAAGTGCCTTCAGGAAATATGAGCACTGGTAGTTTGCTCTTGTCTTCCACATGCTCCTTCAACCTACGCGACCAAGACAGCAGACATGACGGCAAATGGTAGACGTGACTGCAGGAAGGGATGGAAACTGGAGACGGAGGATGGCTGATACCTGCTGGCTACGTGGCTCCTGTCGCGAGACATCGACCTTTCGAACCAGATGTGATCGGTGGCACGCGAGAGCGCCTTCTGCATCATGCCTAGGAAGCCACCGTGACGCTGGCCAATCTGCGGATGGAGAGGATGTTGACAATGACAACATGAGCGGGTTTCTCTATACATAGAAACCTGCCACCGACTCACGGCTATTTTCACGACCGTACATCACTTCAACTCGAGTGGTGGCGCATAGAAAAAACTAAAACACATCTCCACCATTTCCCGTCGGTTGAAGAGGGTTTTGGCAGCCCAACGGCTATGACAAGATGTCAAGATGCAGTTCACCATAGAGACGTGACACACGTGTAACAGGTGCGTGTCAGTGGGGTGAAGGAGACATGGCAGCCCAGTAGACCCACATTACGGCATGAATTAATTGTCGGATAGCTAGTGTCAATCAGCAATGACGCAGCGTGTTGATACATTACAGGTGATCGTGAGCCGATGCGTGATTATCGATTATTGATCAGTTATTGAAAAAACACCAGTGTGACGTAAGTCAGAAGAGCAGCGGCTAGCTAAGAACGCGCCGCTCGTTGAATTTAGACGATTCCATGAAACTCATTGCTGACAGCCATTACGACATGAGAGATAGAATACAAGTATGCAGTATTGTCGCTGTCACCGAGTGACATATAAAAACTTGGCTGCCACTTAGAGCCTGACTCATTCGCTCTCCTCGACCACTGTGTATAGGTGACAGGCGTGTTGAGACGAGCCAATATATGTACATGTTACAAACTGCTATCACCTTTCTAGACAAGGGGAGGATACGGCCCGACCCGCCCGACCCGGCCGCTCTATATGGCTATCATAGAAACAACTTTACTTCTCGCAAACGGTACAGAAACCAGCGACAGCCACATACCTATAACTGATGGTGGGCATGATACCACATGATTAATGATAACGCTGACAGTAATAATGCACACATGAATAAAGAACGGATACAATAACTAGGAGTAGAGATTAGAGATGGTGACAGGTCTGAGCAGGTGGTAAATCCCTCACCAGGGCGTAACAGTTGTCGTTCTGTAGAATTATGACATCTATAGGAGACGTATGATTGGCCACACAAATCCCGCCAGTCTTGGCCTTGTTTTTACTGGGAGAAATAAACAGTAAGAACATGTTGACAGCAGCCGCTGCACCGCCGCAGACTTGAAAACTATCCATAAAAATTGATGAGACCAAGATGTTATATACTGGGGGTATAGTTGGGTAGTAAAATATCTACCACTGATATCACTGACTACTGATATCACGGACTATGAATTCTTGGCTTTGGTAAGTCTCTCATTAATGTGCACACATACCTACGCGTACGTACATACCTACACGTATGTACATACCTACGCGTACGTACATACCTACGCGTACGCGCACATCAACGGGAGATTCACAAAAGCTGAATTTTTCAATTAAATATAAACATATTTTTTACTCAGTATGACCAGTTCAACAAAACCAATAATCATAAACAGTTGCCATACATTTTTGTGTGGAATTGCCACAATAGCGGCGTTTTAAAGCCTCCCATAAGGATTTGCCAGGAGTGTTTTGGCTGAGGGAGGTTAGTGACAAATATTTCGATTTCAAAGAAACCATAAAACAAACTCGATACCAACAAAAAACAGTGAGTGAGGAATGCTGTGCAATCAAACATCTCGCTATAACAACGCTCTTTACTTGGAACTAAGCAGCATTAGACACGTTGGCATCCCTGCAGCGGTATACAGGCGCGTGCGTGTCACTATTGTCAGAGAATATTAACACTCATATTTGGGGAGAGTAGCGGTACTTGAATACCATCAACTTGTTGGCTCCACAACATTGTATGCTGATTGACAATTAGTGTTGGTCGTAAACACAGTGCCCTTGTCAATATCAGAGTTTCAGAGTTTCAGAGCTTCAAAAAACCGCACTGCGCGCGTGCCAGAGACAAATCCTAGTAAAAGGTACACAGGTCAAGGTCTACACGTAAGCGAGTTATAATCAACGCCGGAGGTAAAAAACCAACGCCAGAATTACCCACAAGTCATGATGCAGCACAAACTACTATGGAGAAAGATAAATACAGCCTAAAAATGTAAAATATCAATTCGGAATACAGTAATAGCCGTTGATGGCATACTCTATAATCCTCAGTGGACATAAGGTACCAGGAGATGACAACTCCTGGTATCACACGGCACCGATTGAGTACTGATGTCTGTTTTACTTATGACCAGCCATTTCATTACTGCTGCTGCCTAAAACCGCCTTAGGATCCCCCGCTGACTAATCCAAACTCTCTAGGAATGGGTGAGACCAAAATCTGCCCCTGAACTAGTAGTATTCTAACTATTACATGGGACTGTACTGGGTATTAAAGACGATGTATATTCCCGTGGAATAGAGAGATGTGGGTTAGACATAGCATAATCAGGTGATTTAGTGCAGTGAATACACCATGAAGCAGAGAGCGGTGAACAGGTGAGAGGCACTGGTAACGACCTGTCTCACCTTTCAGCCTCACACGCACATGTAGAAAGGATGGAATAGTAGCTCGGCCATTGCTTACATTGAAGCTGTTGTAGGGAATTTTGGAATCGTATACCAAAAGTAAGGTAGGACAACTCTTAACGTCATTGATAAGTAAAGGACAGCTGCAGTTTATTCCGCATCACGAATGGATGAACCTGCAGAGCAGTGACTGCCGGCGCCATCTAGTGATGAACTGACCTGTTATGGAATCTGATGACAGCTCCGAAGGCTCTCGTGATCACGCGGCAGCTCATGATGGTGAAATACCGATTGGCTATGAACCTCATCCTACAACAGCAGCAGCCATGGTCAGGCCTGCAGGCAGCTTGTATGCATGCTACTTATCGATGCCAAATAATATGGTTCACAAACACAACTTAACAAATCATATGCGATACTTTAGTGAATACTGTGGAACCGGATTTCATAGTGGCAGTCTAACAGCGGTGAAAATAGCAACGAAAAATTGTCTCTATCGTTGGAATTCGCTATAGAAATGATGCCCATTATACTTTATATAGTATAGGAGTTGTCTTCTCATTTATGGGATCGTTATTAGATTGTTGTCATTATTATTATTGATGGTTTTGAAGGAAATGCTAACATTTCTGTCGCTATCAAATCCGGTTCTACGGTAAATATCATATCATTACAACCTCTGATAGCATACGGGACTGAAGGCTGGGTGATATGATGGAACAACTCTTCAACTTCAACTAAACAAAACAATCAACAATTAGAATACAAGAGAGAGACAAATGTGTATAATAAACACCAGAATAAGTTCATGGTTACTGTGAGCAACTATCACTAATCACTATCGCCAGGCAATGCATTGATATCGTGTACACCTGCTCTCAACACACGTGCTACTCAACTACACTCTTATCAACTACTGGTAAATCCAACACAAGCCTAGGGCAACAGGGATACAAGACGACCTTGAGAGAAGGGAAGGGCTGATAGAGAGGCGAGCGATTGGCTGCGATAGGGAGGCCGCTGCAGGCACCAACTAGATCAGGAGTTGCTGCCTAGGAACTGGCCCAATCCGGCTACACTGTGGGTATATTGATGAGTAGCTATATGAGCTGAATAATATAGTGCATGAATGTCTTCTATATCTGTGTGACACAGGCAGCCGTTTTCCTGCAATAGTTTGACATACAGCCCCAATCTGTTGATGTAAAGCCGCATTTAGACTGCCCAGTTTTGCCAGGGTTTTGAGCGTTTGGGAAAGACCGGCTATTGAAAAGGGAGGCAACTCCCATTCCCAAACTCGGAATTGTCACGCTTGGTTTTCATAATAACCAGGTATATGTGTGCGAGCATATATACTTCACTCGTCACTAGAGTGGAGCTGGCAGTCGATGAGAACATGATAATCATTGTGACAGTCTACAGTTCAGCACTACCATAAAAACTCCAGTAACACCCCTCCCCCTCCAGAGACTGAGGGCTGATGGCTGAGGCCCTATGACTGAGGGCCTATGACTGAGGGCTTTCTATGGGTGACTAGGGCTTTACAGCGCATCCATATCTCAGTAGCTTAGTAGAGGGCTCAGTAGGGATCAGAGGAGCTGAACTGGATACACCAAGTATGGTGAAACAACTCCCACTGAGACCGCATCTTCCTATTGACTGCTGTAGAGGAATGCATTGTGCCCTGTGGATGTATACAATTCTAACATGACTAGCGTGAATGTGTCGCGGGATAAATCGATACACGGAGCAGTGGTCTTATGAGTATCCAGTTATCGACTCTGAGGGATGATTGGACTCGGTGTAGCAGTACAGTACGTGTACATATATCTTATCCCAAGAGCGGGATAGACTCCATAGCTCCCCTATTATACCAGGGTATCAGTCGACTGATCAGCCGGCTGATGCTCATTGACCGTTACAATAGCCTGCGAGAGAGCACCCAACCAGGCTATACAATACCATCAGGGCGTGCAATCATGCAGCAAACACATGGCACCCTGCAAGCACGCGCTAGCACTGTGGAGCACTGAGGATTACCGGCCAGTCACGCAGTCCACTACATCCGGACACCGAGCAGACTGAGAGGCACTCGGTCTCGAACCGGTGATGATGACCAGCAAGGAGACGGAGGAGACGGAAGACAGCCGTGTCCGCTCACACAGGCAGTGATAAGTTACGATAAGGCAAGTGGAGGATGGAGCAGCGGGAGAGGGAGAGTGCCACTCGAGACGAAGGAGGCGGCAATAACAGTGACCTGACCTTTGGTTGGGTATGTATCCGACGATGGCGGTGGTGGCGATGAGTAGTACAAGTCCCACTGCCAGTATACAGAGACGGACAGGCAGCAGTATCATGTAACGGAAGATAAATCCCACACCCCACAGCGCCGTCAGACGATTGCTCAGGTGCTCATAGTGCATGTTGGAACGAGTGAGCAAATTCCATGATGACAGCTCTACAAATGTACAGCAGAAGTGAATCAAATATGCATCTCGTATCGAGTTATGGGCGGTTAGGTGTAGGGTTGTAGTTCATTACTTTCACTCGTATGTTGAATGAAAGCGAGCAACTGGCCATAGAGAGGCAGCGAGAGTAGGTATTTCTGTAGTAAATTTCTGCTAAGCATGAGGCCAGTAGTAGGATAGAGATGGAGTGTGATTGGATAGACACAGTTTATTGCCGGGAGCAATGGTCAAGGAGAGATAAGCAAGCCAGCAGGAGTAAACAGCAAGCTCGGCTGCTGGAACCAGTCCAAAGTCCACATTTCATACATGAAAGACCTTCATGATAACAGAGTTAGGAGCAGGGGGTATAGTGCATTATGCATCCGTATGGAGGACATGTTAGTGTACTAACCTGAAGACATGAATCTCTGGGTCACCTCATCTTCAACTATAGACTGCAAGGTAGATGTACAAGGATACGTAAATAAGATGAATTAATACCATGTGTTCAGCTGTCAGTAGTCATATATTGCTCAGAAAAATCTTATCACAACGTGATATGACTCACCTCAATGCCAGTCTTACAGTAATACATGGCGTCGTCCAACTGAAACTCACTTCGCATTGTCTCCAATGATCTAACGTTGGGTATCGTCCTTCTAGTAGTATGAATTTTTGTTTGCCGCTCGATGAGATTCGTCGATCCATTTCCATTCATATGTGCTTTAGTAGAATCGCCTTTCTCATTGTCACTGTCTGAATCACTGGACTGCTCGTCAGTGTCAGCACCTCTAGGAGTAGAAGCTGTGATCCTTTCCTTGCCATACTGTGAAAGAGAGTTCAGTACAAACAGAGAAACAGCAAGTACTACGAGAGCAACATCATGCCACTAAAAGAGTCTAAACATAAAGTAAATACAAGTTGTGGATAAAAATATGGATCAACTCGTGTCAAATCGTGACATATAGTTGACTTGTCTCACCTCAAATATCTTAATTAATGTGTTGACATAGAACTTTCTGAGACCTATCGACTGGCCAAGAGCTGCCAAAATTATTGCCAAAACCACAAGAGCGGAAATTGCACAAGTGACCGTGAAAACGGCGAAGAACACCATGCTTTTCTCGCTCTCTATACTTCTCTCACACGTTGTTCGAATACGTGTGAATCATAGCAGAATGATGCAAATTCGCTAGCAGAATCCTCGGTCGTCGTGTTGCCGAGTCCTCAAAGTCAAGGTCAGATATAGCTAGAATCTCCTGGTTGACGTAATTCCGCGCGAATAATCATTGAAGAGGAGACAAATCCCGGAAATAGGTTCTGCGTGCAGCCGATAATATGTGGAGTTGGTGGGATCATGAATACTTCGAATGTTAGCCAATTTGTTACGAAATAGAGTTATGGATATCGTGATTGATTGATGTAATGTGTAATGTCGTGATGCTATTAATTTGATTAGATTGACAGAGAAATGGGCAGGTGAGTGACTTGACGTGATTCTATCACATAGAGAACATGATCATGATAGCATGGCCAGCGATTATAACAACTCGGCAGCAATAAATAGTTTCCTGCCTAATCAGCAGGAAATAGACTGGCTGTGAATGTCATTCCAGTCCAATATAGGTTTGAGTATTCTATTCTATGTGACCGAATCACCTCAAAAATAAATGCTAGGTGTTATCTGGATTTCTCAATTGCAAAAATTTTCAAAGGAGAAATGGTTTCCACAGTTTATATCACAAAAATGTATTGATAATATTAGTAACAAACCGTTGAAAAAACTATGCTATGATACAGAACATAATTCAGGGGCACCAAACTGAGTACCACGAGCACCAATAAATAGTAAGTGTAATAAATACTCTTCAGTGACGAACGATTGCAAACATTTGACTCCATTAAAAACTTCAGTAGAAAAATATGAATCTCATCAGTGAGAAATGTTGGGGAGGGAGGAGAGTATGAGGCAGAATAGGTCATCACAGCTGCCACCTGTCAGTATATGCCATGGATATTCAGCGTGGAACCACCCGTTAGTATATGCCATGGATATTCAGCGTGGAATGTGTGGAGGCCACAGAGAGTAGGAATCTAATGTCGTTAGCTTCCAGTCTGCAATACAAATATGAATAATATATAATAGAAACAAATATATGCCATATAACATAAAATAGGCACAGGGTGAATAGGATGTGGGCTGATGGGCGCCATGGTATGATTATACTGACAAAAGGACAAAATAAAGCATGGGGCTTCATTAAATCAAATATTGCGTAGTGGCTACTGTAGAACTGGATTTGATAGCGGCGGTCTAATGGCCACGAAGATATGAGAAAAAATTATGCTATAGAACTATGCCCATTATACCTTAGATAGGAGTTGTCTTCTCATTTATAGGATCGCTATCATTAGATTGCTATCATTTTTATTTCTTGACGATTTTGAAGTAAATGCTAACATTTCTGTCGCTATCAAATCCGGTTCTACAGTAAAAGTTTCAGCTTGCGGAATAGAGGTTGTTCAACAAACTGAGAGACAGGAGAAGATGACTCTGCAGTCACTTATTGAATATTACATACCCAAACATTGCGTCCAGTTCATCCATGTCGACCTTTTTGCGTGACTGAATGTACTCAGCCAGCATGCGGCTCTTGAAGAACATCTCCTGCAGTCTGTCCTCCATGTGTAGCAGTATCTGAGACAGGGGAAGACAATCAATACGTGACGGAACATGTCGTCAGATGTGACGCCTCATGGAAGTCAACTTACAAACTCTGAAGACATCTTGAGCTTTGACAGGCTGGACACGGTTTCCACCATGTTTGAGACGAGATGTGAGGCTTTGAGAGGCTTTGGCTGTTTGCTCATGCTAGAGCAGACGTTGACAGTCCACCGCTCAGTGTCCGCTAACACGCACACTGCCTCACTGATGGGGTCCTCCAGTACCGAGTGCTCAACTGACGACACTAAATCTCTCTGTACCTGACACCATAGCAGTACGTGTATACACACCCACTCTTCAGTTGCTTGTCACTGTAATGCTGGGGCTGACTTACCTTCTTGATGATGTTGTCTTCTGACGTACCGTGTAGCACAAAGTCAGACAGATAGTGGTCTGAGAAACTGGCCAATTGCTGCCGACCGAAACTTGTTGTTGATACGGAAGTGTCAGCGAGGCGAGACACGACCTTCGACCTGTAGGATACACATATGACTGAGTGAGACAGGAGAGAAAGTAAGTCACAGGATGTCGGCACACACTAGACCTACCTAGGCATATTGAGCTTAGTGAAATTGGCAAAAGGGTCATCCTCAGACTGAACGGTATGACACGTTGACACATGTCTGCAGCGTGGGTCTGAAGTGGGAGTTGTCGCACCACTGAAAATAAGTCTATGAATGTGTATGTGTACATTCTCGCAATGATAAAAGAAAGGGAGGGTTATAGTCTGAGTCAAACGTACCCGTTCTTGATAGTCTGAGGTGTGCTGCACCTGCTGCTCTGTTTGCTGAGGCTAAGTTGCTTGAATGCGCTAGGATCTTCGCTCAGTGACAGTGGGCCAATCTGCTGCGAGGGTGACTGTATGCACTGAACGACCTCAGGAACTGGCTCCGCAGGGCTGTTTGGCACGTAAGTGGCAGCGCTGGTCAGGGAGCTGCTGGTGGCACTCTGGTGGAAGCCAGCTTCCTTCACCACCTTAAACAGCGCTGCCCTCCTGTTAGGAGTGTTGTTAGTAGGCGTGGCCAACTCCGGCTCCTCGATGCTTGCCTCAAGTTGCTGCGATAGGCTGTCCGAGCCGTGAATGTCATCGCTGAAGTACTCATCGAACATGCTCGTACTCCGTATTGATGATTGTCGATTGAACATTGGTGGCTTCCCGTCAACGTAATACTCATCAAACTGCTCGATCTCCGACGAAAACATCCTAACAAGGCTCTGTCGGTTAATAGGAGTTTTCTTCTCCCCATCAAATGAAGACATTTTAGCGAGTCCGTGAGGCGCACTGATTTCGGTCAAAGGTCTTCTGACAGTTGCCGCACGGCCTAATGCCCTAACATTCTCCACGTTGTTAGTTTCTCTAGGGTCAGGTGCCAGTTTTACCACACAAGCGGGCGGGAGATCCGGTGGCGCCTGCGAGAAGTTGGTCATGTGGTCCTCATCCCCGGACGTCTGTTGCAGACTGTAAGCTGCTTCAGTGTCCTGGTCGGACTGACTGACGGACAACCATTCCCTGACCTGGAGCAAACAGCAGGCAGTGTGGCATAGCGATAGCAAACCTACTTGCGCCTGGACTTTAGTGTACGTACCTTGTCAGCAGGACTGCTGGAAGGCACCATTTTGACGTCAGTGACAGGCGATCGGCTCTCCGTATGCAGCTCTGTAAATCCCGATTCACTATTAATATCTCTCGTCAGGCGGCGAGTTACTTTACTCTGCTCAGTTGATTGACTGACGAGGCCAGAATCAGACCCAAAATCTGAAACTGATAGCGCAGGATGAAATTACTATCTATCGCTGCATCATACCTGTCGCCTGTAGTCTCATGCATACATACCAATTAGGTTTGAGCATTGTGGAGGGTCGACCAGGACAAACTCGTCGTCGGCTGCCTCGTTCTCCATCGACTCGATACAGATCTCATCAACGGCAGACTCAATCTGAGTCAGCACGTACTCCTCGTCGTAACACTCGTCGAACGTCTCATGGATCTCTGAACACCTTCAAACACAGATACGGGCCTCAGCTGCCGAGATCTCTGTCTATGAAATATCTGTATCGCTAGGCTAAGCAGACAGAATCCTAGAAGCCACTGACTGAGTCACATGTTTCAGTGACCGAGTCTTAGATCAAATAACATGGACTTGGACATGGACTACTATCTGGGTTATGTATACGTCACATGATATGATTACATAAGCTAAACTAGTATCCAAGGGTCCATAGTTGACCATGATAGTAGGTTTGCTTACTGTAGGCTAGGTTGGTGTGATGATATGGTAAAAGTACTGCCACTATACCAGTACACATTCATTTCATAACGCTTCTGTACACATGCGAATAAATACCTGATAAAATAGCTGAGCACAAACAGGAACTTGACTATGGTGTCTGTCTTCTTGCCAGTGATGACTGTGCGAGCGAGGCGCGGCGGCAGTCCAATGGCGCCGTGCATGTCGCTCAGCTGGGCCCAGAGAGGGTTGTAAGGATGTGACTTTGCCAACATGTCCAACTGAAACCAAGATGGCCGACTTATACACCGCGAAAAGCACCATTTGCAAGGAGTGCCAAAAATAGACCAGGACATAGGAATGGAAATAAATTCTAAATACCCATTTAGCTGAGTGTTTGTCTGCATAGGAGGAGTGAGCTTCGCCAGACGGGGTGACCGTAGGAACCCAGGCCAAGTGGTACATAAGTACTCCAGTAAGTAGTGCACTCACAAAACTGTAAAAGAGAGAGTATGTGAATATTTCGCATGACTTGAGGGTGGTGTGTGGTGTGGGTGTGTTGGGGCGATACTAACTTATTGGTGGAACTGCTGTCATATCTGTCAATGAGTGTCGTGAGCTCCTTTACAAATTTATCACAGATTCTAGACCTCTGAGAGGAAGACGCCATCATGCTGAGCCAGACGGGACTAGGAAGCCTCTGCGCCGTGTACAAGTCGTAGACATTCTGCTGAAATCTCTCCAGCGCCTGCAACAGACAATCCATTAGTCTCAATATGACTTCAAGCAACAGAAGCTTCATCACACGTCATACGTCACACGGTCCACACACAGCCGGGTGTTAGAGACTTGAGTGTAGTCAACAAGAAACAACAACAAGAAAGGACTTGAGAGAAAGACGTGAGTGTAGTCAACAAGACAGACGGAAAGGAAGCACAGATAACATCATTACACAACGATCAAGCTGTCAGATAAGAAGGAGGAAGACGAAAATGTTAACATTCATCACGACGAGGCAGTATAATAGCCACTGTACAGAGACAGGGAGCGCGAGGCAAGTGAAGACGCCAAACAGGTATGGATCAAGCGGGCATGTAAGGGGATGGTGAGGCAGGATTGTGAAGCAATGAAAGTGAGTTCCCGAGTTGATATGATACGACTACGGTGATAAGGCCTACCTCCATGATAAACGATGTCACGCGGTCACGAGGCTCGCAGGCACTCTTCTCCACGGCTGCACGCAGTTGGGCTAGCTGCCCTTCAATCAGCGTCACGTGAGAGAAGAAAAACGTCTCAAACTCCCTCCTGGAGTCATCAAACTCGTCAAGGCTAAATATCACAGCTAGGCCGATACGTGTGCTCCTCCTCTGGCAGGGGGGAACTAATCCAGGCTGAAAGCAAGAGCAGGAAGCTGGAAATGTGGCAATGCAACGGAAAAAAAACCCAGGAGCCTGGTGGGGAGGCAAGTCTTACCTCGCTCAATGATGATTGCGGAGATTCATATTCCAGAGAAGATTTGTTTGACGCTCCCAGCGAGCCGCAGCGCATCAGGGTGCTGTTATTCTGGAGACTGCGGTTCCAGCTACGCCTGAGCCGCCTCATCAGACACAGTTTACTCCCGGAGACTATACTGCAGGCAGACGACGGGGACGGCAATGGCGTCTGGAAGCTGCCACTGGAAGTCACTGCAGTAAAACCATAAGTAAACTATTGGTCGGCAGTAAAGGGTAATGGGATCGGCAGGAAAAGTGAATGAGAGGGAAGATAAATTTTGTGACGACTCAGCCGCACGTGACGGCCACACGACTGAGAGCGAGCTGAAATTTTGTGATGATCCGCATTCACTCGAGCGTGTCAAAACAATGGGTGGAGGGTGAGACGAGACGGTAAATTTATGAATAAAGTCCAGTTAAACCAAAGAACTAGTATATAATGGGGTAGTATACAAATAGCACAATTCTAATTATGTGAGGAAATGATTCATCAAAGTTGATGGTCATTACATCATGAGTTACCTAAGGAGGATAGGGGAAGTACATAAGATATTATATACCTGATTGATTCAAACTGTTATCACTGCCCCATGTCTCTTGTCTTGGCATGTCCATCGGCACGCTGCTTGACAGCGAAGTCGACTGGCTCGATAGATTGTTGTCGCTTCCGCGTCTCGGTAGGCCGTAAACAGACGACTCAAAAAAGTCCAAACTCAGCTCGTCAAAATCCGCACTGAAAAGTGAACGGATGCAACATTGTAGACGCTAGTATATAGCTAAGTTTCTGCTGTGACGGAACTAATGTGACATGACGTGAATAGAGAGACGGTACCTCTGAGCCGAATCCTCACAGCGTTTGACAAATGGAAAGGCCAACGACAACATGATCTGGTGAGGGTTTCTAAGGAAAACAAAATAGAAAATCAAATCCATTGCAAAGAGTACGGGAACTGAGAGATGCAGCGCTAAAAATAGTAACTTACTTTAGCCAGTGGACTTTGAGTGTGGTGGCCGAGTTGGCCAGGGGCGCAGTTCCAAACAGCATCTCACCGATGAGGGGTATATCATTCTTAGAGGTGGTGCAGTCATTCTACAGAAATCAACTTAGATTGATCAACCTGCAACCTTGAGAGTACGTTAGCTGGTCAAATTCACTGTCACTATCAGAGGGAGCGCAAATCATCTGATGCCAAGGCTCACTGATAAAGGTAGCAATATGATAAAGGTCACAATTCAGAGCAAATCCCTCATCACATGTCACACGCAACAAAAAATACATTCCATGAGAAAATGTAGCAGACTCCGACCAACCTTATATTTTGGACTGTTATTTCCATTAAGGCCGACACACCTAGGACACCTCTCTTTGGCAATGGCCATCCGCCGTGGATGAGCTCTCAATTTTCGGCATTTCTATATTGAGTATTCGTACAGCGAACACATTATTAACTGAAACTTATTAAGAAGTTGACAATTACATCGAGACAAAACTCACTTCACAAAGCAGATCTTGAAGAGTGAGTTTTCGGATACAGCGGGAGTCTAGCACACACTGTCTCCCTTTCATTGCATGGTCTTTGAATATGACTAGGTTGATGTTTTCCTTGCCAAAGCGAGGTACATGCCATCTAAAATAGATTAATCATATTACGGATAATCATACCCTAGTCCACTGGAGCATTCAAGTAGAACTTACCTCGCAACCATGGTCCTATCTAGTAATACTACCACCACCACAAAAAAACTACTAGTAGTGCTATAACGCTGATACACCTAAACTATCAAGTATCGTACAGCCAATTCCATTCCAATCTGACATTGTCACTAGTAGAAGGTGACAGCTTCCAACTAGTTCGACGTGTGACCATTGTACAGTTGGCTGTGGGTAACTTACTTTCTGACTCACGACCATGTGACCAGGTATCGCTGGTCAACACAAAGTTGATGATAAGGAATGACGAACAGTTGGCAGATTGATCATCCTTTTCCAACTCACAAAGCGAACTATACTGGTTAAAAACGTAAGAATTTGGAATACTCACCTCGTACTTGACTTATTACTACTTTTACATGCGGAAAAGTGGTTCTGATTCTTCCTATTTTGGAATAGTTTGGCAAAAACTTGCGCCATGTTTCTGTGTTGACACTCGTATCATTGTCATCACATGAGTGATACCGTCATGTGATTCCCCTATGAATAGTACGGTGGCGACTATATTAGTACCAACTGTACGTATACGCGAGCGTTTAGTTTGGCGACGAGTAAACGCATACGTCATAGAGCATGACCTAATTTCTTATGGATACCGCGTCTCGTTGGCATGCAAAGAGCCTGTGGTGAGCCGCCGTGATTATCAGCTCTTCGCTTTCTAGTGAAACTGAAGTAACTAACTACAGACAAAAACTGAACGATATTCAATATGATTTTAACTGGTCGGCCTGCATCACGAACCAGTCAGCGAAGCTTCACACCTAGAATCAGCGGGGGAGGAAACCAGGAACAGGATCAGGTGCTTGTAGCATATTTCTAATGTCGAAAAGTTTCTATTCTATTCGGCTAAATGTAGAAATATATTGCTACTTCGTGATGACTGAGCTATGATATTTCAACACGAAATTTCTAGCTTAGCATTGGCGATTTTGACTGTAGAATAGAACACGCGAGGTAGGAAAACACTCTTAGTGTGACTTTGTGATGTGTTTTTTAGCCAAGTCCAGACACACCGGATGTATACACTGCACGTGACAGTCCAATCATAACTGGTTATCAAACCCTTACTGATGTATCTGCTCTGGACCAAAGAGACTACCGTCGGCTATTGAGGAAACCTCGAACAGATCAACAACCATTAATGGAAGCCGGCCCAGTGATGAGCTCTTACACTCCAAAGAACAGCATGTCCAGATCAAGGAACAAGTACAGGCCAGTAAAACAGTCGCCATCGACATGTGATGAGTTACTGTTTGGGAACTCGGAGACATTTTACACCAAAGAGTGGAAAGCTCCCTGGGACCAGTCCAAGTCGGTACAGCCGTGTCTGTTCGATTCCACTGACAGGCTGGGATTTTATTCCCGTGAGACAACCAGGCCCACCTCATCCAGAGGTACTCCAGCCGGCAAGAAGCCTTGGAAATGAAGACAGCTAGTCATTTTGTAATATTCAACCCATTTATGCTCCTTTATACAGAAATATTTATTAAAACTTCAGAAACCACACAGAAACACGTACCGGGGTCCAGCCCTAGTGTTACAATGATAAAACGAATATGGTGAATGATTGCTATCATAAAAACAGATCTGTCACATATTCACAGCAATGCAATGGTTAGAACACATGGAAAGTAACAAGATGATAACAGGAGCAGTAATCAAATCTCTTTCTTACTTTCATTTCCACTCTCTGGAGATTTGGGGCCAGGACTGGTTAGAGATTGTCTGCTCTTGCCACCATCATCATCCGCGATCGGGCCAGCTGCGCTTTCCTGAAATCCCGCTCTGGTTAGAACAGTTTCCCTTCCTCTGACCTATGGGTACACAATTATTGATGACCTCTGACCTATTGAAGTCACAGACATGTGATAAAAATAAGTTGTTGAACGATTAGGCAATCAAAACAAACAGGCACTTTACAAGAACTGATCAAAAACACCGAACTCAAAGCCATCATATTTTACAACTTCGGTGCATAAATGGATTTATTTCTTTATCATGCATAACATTGTATTAATGCACTTTCTTGAGCAGAAAGTAAAGTCTAGCTATGTATTACCTTGTGACCTTGTCCGAGAGACGAATCAAGGTTCCGTACTGATCCATCACTCGTGGACTGATCTGGGTTTAGCTTTGATGAACCACTGCCAAAAACCTAAACACAGATTGTGAATTGTTAACATGTGTAAAAATCAGTACCTCAATAGGAATCCACTATATAGGAAAGCAACAGCGAATGTTGATAAATAAAATAAGCAATGCGATCATCATAGACATAAACTTAGGTGCAGACATAGACTCACCTCTAGAATAGCGCCCTCGGGGGCTATGAGGAAATGTCGATAAAGCTCTCGCAACCCGTCGAGATGAACGGTGTGGATGGATATATGAATTGTCTTCTCCTCAGTACATACAGTCTCTCCATTCTCATCCTCCTACAGAAAAGGAGATGCTGGACTTGTTGTAGGGTAACTTCCAGCACCTTATGATGATTCATGAACATCTGCTTACAAGTTCTTCCTCCCACAAGTACTCGTGTACCGATACCTTCCTCCTCTCACCCTCCTCTCCTCTCCACTGTTCGGCCATCTTGCATATGGAGTCCAGCTCCTCGCCGCTCATTTCAAGGTCAAAGGGCATGAATATCTTGTCTTCTGCAGCGTGCAGCCTCCAGTAGACATCCAGCATACGGCCGTTGTTATAAAGCCTTAAACGATATCGTCAGTCTGGTCATATTAGCAGAGAAACTCGGTGAATACAGATCCACAGCTGATGGCTGCCTCTCCAATCAGCAGTAACAGACGGTAAAATGATGGTTACAATAAGAATCTAGTAATCACCTTACACTTCAAAACAAAGATGGCGCGCCTGACAAGTCGCTGTGGTAACGAAAATAATTTAGCAATTCTCTAATTGATGACTTACTTTAGGAAGTACATGTAGAGGATGGCTCCAGATACGAACATGGTGAATGTGTAGATAAACACGGTGGCAAAGATACCCCCCAATCCTGTGCCCTCCGTACGATTGAAGTACCAGTACAGCTTAGAGAAGTCGGCAATCGCACTTTCTCTCGGTAAATTGTTGTAGTCCCAGCTCTGTATTAGATAGATAGATGTATCAGATAGATGTATTAGATAAATGTATTAGATAGATATATGTATTAGGTAGATGTATTAGGTAGATAGATATATGTATTAGGTAGATGTATTAGGTAGATAGATATATGTATTAGATAGATAGATGTATTAGATAGATAGATGCATTAGGTAGATAGATGTATTAGGCAGCTAGATGTATTAGGTAAATGTATTAGATAGATTTATATTATTTTTCACCTATAACATGCAAACTAAAAGCGACAATACTAGTAGTTCAAAAATAAGTCCTTCCCTTTTTCTTCCACATTCGCTCCACCAAAGCTCCCTGACTTTCAGACATAGTATACCTGCGCCTCTTAGCATTGTCACTTGACTGCCTCCACAACACCAACACCCCCCCCTCCACCGCTTCGTATGCTCTATCGCTATCACTAACTCTAACTAGTCTGTAAAGAATCAAAACGATTATTTCCACAAAACTAGCCTCTTGTCTCTCATATATGAGTTCCAAATTGATTTTTAGAATCTATAAGTATTGTTACTGCAAAGAGCTAATTACCCACATGCACATACTTCACAAAATCTAGAATCTAGATGATACCTTGGGATTCTTTACTCTCCCATCGGCATGCAAAGAGCGGGCTATGAGGTGTGAAAGTGCCGGTGTTGACTGCAACGTAAGCTACTACTAAAGCGGCCAAGAGCATGCAAGACTAGTGCTGACTAAAGCCAGTGTAACATCGGCAGCATGCCAGTAGGAGAGTAGAAAGCGCGGACTCCTTGGCACTGACCTTACTAATTGCGTCTACGATGGCAATGAAGATCGGGTCGAAGAGTGACTGTGCTCCAAGGTTCAGGATGACCTTGTGACCTAGGATTGGGAAGCTGCCCAGCATCTTCAGAGTCAGAGCGCAGAATATCACAGTTAGCAGGAATAGAATGAAGACAGTGATGGGACCAAGAGCAACGATAACCATCTCTTCCACTGAGTGCAGCAGAGTGTTGTGGTACATCACTTTTACTGTGTATGGTAGAAATACAAACCTACAAAATCATCAATGAGTCATGAAAATTGAGAGGAAGTGATCAAAACCATGAAATCTCTCCCTCCCTCCTTAGGGCCCGAGGGGGGGAGGTGAGGAGCGAGCAAGCGACAGAACAAACAACCAACCAGAAAAAGGAGGGGGGGGGGAGAAGGATGATGA
>ERZ1740065.358-NODE-358-length-24042-cov-5.115979_pt1 | contig 24042 bp, 16 predicted proteins | sample MGYA00581738_ERZ1740065 | MGnify/ENA primary metagenome ERZ1740065 (study PRJEB43018, sample SAMN04849749) | marine metagenome | isolation source: floating plastic debris | place: Pacific Ocean | collected 2008-09-01 | study: EMG produced TPA metagenomics assembly...
AACGTCGCGGCGCTGGTGCAGGCCAATGCGCAAACCTCCTATCAGGGGGAGCACAACAAGATATTCAAATACATGTACGACCTGCTCCAAGAACAAGGGGCGGGCCACATCAAGATCTTTGGCGGCGGCGGGGGCACCATTCTCCCCACCGAGATCGAAACCCTGCACGAATACGGCATCGCCCACATCTATTCGCCCGACGACGGCCGGAAGATGGGCCTGCAAGGCATGATCAACGACGTGCTGAAGCAGTGCGATTTCCCCGTGGGGCAGCACGTCAATGGGGAACTCAAGGCCATGAACGACAAAGATCCCCACGCCATCGCGCGGCTGATTTCGGCGGTCGAAAATTTCCCCGAGGAAAACCGCGAGTGGCTGACGGGCATCCAACAAAATATTCAAACGCACAACATCCCCGTACTCGGCATCACGGGTACCGGAGGAGCGGGTAAGTCCAGCTTGGTCGATGAACTGATCCGCCGCTTCCTTCTCGATTTTGACGACAAGACCATTGCCATCATCTCCGTCGACCCAACGAAACGCAAACCCGGCGGGGACCTACTCGGCGACAGGATTCGGATGAACAGCATCACGCCCAGTATCGCCAATGGTCGGGTCTTTATGCGCTCGCTGGCCACCCGCCAGTCCAACCTGGCCCTTTCCAAACACGTACAAGCCGCCGTCGATATCCTCAAGGCGGCCCACTTTGATTTCATCATCCTCGAAACCTCGGGCAGCGGGCAGTCGGATACCGAAATCGTCGACCACTCCGACGTTTCGCTCTACGTCATGACCCCGGAGTACGGAGCCGCCACCCAGCTGGAAAAGATCGACATGCTCGATTTTGCCGACATCATCGCCATCAATAAATTCGACAAGCGCGGGGCCCAGGATGCCCTTCGCGACGTCAAGAAACAATACCAGCGCAATCACCAGAAGTGGGACAGCCCCCTCGAAGACATGCCCGTGTACGGGACCATTGCCTCGCAGTTCAACGATCCGGGGACCAATTTGCTGTACCGCCGCCTGATGGACCTGGTGGTGGAGCGCACCCAGGCGAACCTCCGGTCGGAGAAGGCCATGGAGGAAGGCTTGAGTGAAAAAATTTACATCATCCCCCCCAAGCGGACCCGCTACCTCTCCGAAATTGCGGAGAGCAATCGCCAGTACGACCGCTGGGTAGATCGTCAGTGTGCCCTGGCCCGCCAACTGTTTGGCCTTCACCAAAGCCTGGAAACCCTGCGGGCCCAATCCGCTCCTCAGGAGGTGATGGACGTTTTGCAAAAAACCTACGACGACCTGGCCCTCGACCTAGATGGCCGCTGCCAGCGCATCCTCGATCAGTGGGAAGAAAAAAAGGCCGCCTACCGCCAGGACGAATTCGTCTACCGCGTTCGGAGCCGCGAGATTCGCGTCCCGACCTTTACCACCTCGCTTTCGCATTCGCGGATTCCGAGGGTCGTGCTGCCCAAATACCACGATTGGGGAGAAATCCTACGGTGGAACCTGCAAGAAAACGTCCCCGGAGAATTTCCCTACACAGCGGGGGTATTTCCCTTCAAACGCAAGGGGGAAGATCCCACCCGCATGTTTGCCGGAGAAGGGGGGCCCGAGCGGACCAACCGCCGTTTTCACTACCTCTCCAGCGACATGCCCGCCAACCGCCTATCTACCGCCTTCGACTCGGTGACGCTCTACGGCGAGGACCCCGACTACCGCCCCGATATCTACGGAAAAGTGGGCAATTCGGGCGTCAGCATCTGCTGCTTGGACGATGCCAAAAAACTCTACTCGGGCTTTGACCTGTGCGATCCCAAAACCTCCGTATCGATGACGATCAACGGACCCGCCGCTACCCTCTGCGCCTTTTTTATGAATGCGGCCATTGATCAGCAGTGTGAAATCTACATCCGCGAGCAACAACTCGAAGACCGGGTGGAAGCCAAGCTCAAAGAACGCTACGACGATCAGGGACTGGAACGGCCCCAGTACCGGGGAGAAATCCCCGAGGGAAATAGCGGTCTGGGGCTGCTGCTGCTGGGCATCACGGGTGACCAAGTCCTGGAAGCTGAGGTTTACGAAAAACTCAAGGCCAAAGCGCTGGCCTCGGTGCGCGGTACGGTACAGGCCGATATCCTCAAGGAGGATCAGGCCCAGAATACCTGTATCTTCTCCACGGAATTTTCCCTCAAACTGATGGGCGACGTCCAGGAGTATTTTATCGGTAATTCGGTACGCAACTTTTACTCGGTATCCATCTCGGGCTACCACATCGCCGAAGCCGGTGCCAATCCCATCACCCAACTCGCCTTTACCCTGGCCAATGGCTTCACCTTCGTGGAGTACTACGCCTCGCGGGGGATGGACGTCAACGCCTTTGCCCCCAACCTGTCCTTTTTCTTTTCCAATGGCGTCGATCCCGAGTACGCCGTGATCGGGCGGGTAGCCCGACGGATCTGGGCCAAGGCCCTATCGCTAAAGTACCAGGCCAACGAGCGCTCGCAAAAACTGAAGTACCACATCCAAACCTCGGGCCGCTCGCTCCACGCGCAGGAAATTTCGTTCAACGACATCCGCACCACCCTACAGGCCCTCTACGCCATCTACGACAATTGCAACTCGCTACACACCAATGCCTACGACGAAGCCATCACGACGCCCACCGAAGAAAGCGTTCGCCGGGCCGTGGCCATCCAGATGATCATCAACCACGAGCTGGGCCTGGCGAAAAACGAAAATCCCCTCCAGGGTGCTTTTATCATCGACGAGTTGACGGACCTGGTGGAAGAAGCGGTACTGACCGAATTCGATCGCATCACCGAACGGGGGGGCGTATTGGGAGCCATGGAGACCATGTACCAACGCGGCAAGATTCAGGACGAGAGCTTGCATTACGAAACCCTCAAGCATACGGGGGAGTATCCCATCATCGGGGTAAATACCTACCTCTCCAAGGAGGGTTCGCCGACGGTGGTCCCGCAGGAGGTAATTCGGGCTACCGAGCAGGAAAAAGAGGAGCAGATTCAAACCCTCCGCAGCCTGCACCAAACCAAACGGACGGAAGCCAAGGAACTGTTGGGGAAACTGCAGCAAAGCGCCATTTCCAATCGCAATATCTTCCGCACCCTGATGGAGGCCACCAAGCATTGCTCGCTAGGACAAATCACCAATGCACTCTACGAAGTGGGGGGGCAATACCGCAGAAATATGTAACTTGAGCGTAGAAAGGATCAATTTCAGTTAAAATACTCCAGAAAAGGAAGGAGGACGCCCCTACGGTGTCCCCTAATGTTAATAGGATTCTGCAAGTTGCTACCTCCTGGTAGCTGCAAACATCGCTTATGAAAAACCCAAGTTTACTGTTGCTCTGCCTCGGTCTGTGGTTGAGCACCTGCTCCCGTATCAATCCCCCCGGAAAGAAACCCACCGTGCTCGTCTCCCAGAAGGGCCTGGATTCGCCCCTACAGCACATCCGACTGCCCGCCGGTTTCCACATCGAGTTGTACGCCGAGGACGTCCCCAACGCCCGTTCCATTGCCCTTAGTCCCGCGGGAACGATGTACGTCGGAACCCGTAAGGAAGGCAGCGTCTACGCCCTACAGGACCGCGACGGCGATGGCAAGATGGATCAGCGGCACCTCCTCGCCCGCGACCTGTGGATGCCCAATGGGGTGGCTTACCGCGATGGCGACCTCTACGTAGCCGAAGTCAACCGCGTCCTCAAATTTCCCCAGATTGAGCAGCGATTGGAATCGCCCGGCGAGCCCGAAGTGCTTTACGATCAGTATCCCGACAAGAGTCATCACGGCTGGAAATACATCGCCTTCGGACCGGATGGAAAACTGTACATTCCGGTGGGAGCACCCTGTAACATCTGCGAATCCGAGGACATTTTTAACACCATCACCCGAATGAATCCCGACGGGACGGGTATGGAAATCGTCCACCGGGGCATTCGCAATACGGTGGGTTTTACCTGGCATCCGCAGACCAAAGAGTTGTGGTTTACCGACAACGGACGCGACTGGATGGGGGATGACATGCCCGCTTGCGAACTCAATCACGCCTCCCAAGATGATCTCCACTTTGGCTACCCCTACTGCCACCAGGGGGATACCCCCGACCCCGAATTCGGATCCAAGCGCAATTGTACCGAATTTACCGCCCCCATTCAAAAAATCACGCCCCACGCGGCGCCGCTGGGCCTGGAGTTTTACCGACCCGGCAATTTTCCCGCCCGCTTTGCCGACTGCGTTTTTATTGCGGAGCACGGTTCTTGGAATCGCGAAAAGAAAAGTGGTTATCGCGTGACGATGGTTCGCTTGCAGGATGGTAAGGCGGTGAGCTACGAGCCTTTTGCTGAGGGCTGGCTCTTGCCAGAAGACGAAGTCTGGGGACGCCCCGTCGATCTGGAGTGGTTACCGGATGGCTCCCTTCTGGTATCGGATGATTTTGCGAACGCAGTTTACCGGATTTACTATACGGGCTAAACAAATATGCAATACGGCTCGCAACAATTTGTAAACGCGGGCGTACAAACATTTACTTTTGCATATTTTTACTCTATTCACCTAGATCCAACCGGGCATTATCGGCCGATAATGCCCGGTTCATTGTTTTAAGCCGTTACCAACAACTCCCGCAGTTGGGCGTTGAACTCGCGCTGAATACTTTGGGTCTTATCGTGGGCGTACCAGCGGTGCAATTCGTTTTGGGACTCTCGGTACCGCGCCTTCCGCGCCTCGGGGTCTTCCATCCCTTGTAGCGCTTTCTTCATCGCCATCACCATGGTCTGTGCCTCGGCCGGCCGGGGTCCCCAATCCCCCAGTATGGTACAGGTCTCGGCATCGATTACGATCAGTTTGGGAATCGAACGCGCCCCATCGGTCAGAAAGGCATCCATCAGTTCCGGGTGCTCATCGCGTAGGATAGTGCGCAGCTCGACCCGGCTGGCTTGTTCCGCCATTTTGTAAAGAACCGGGAGGATTTGGGCGGCGTCGCCGCACCAGGCCTCGGTGATCGCCAGCCAGAGGAGCGGACGGTCAATTTGCCGCAGCAGGTCCAGGCTCGCTTCGGTCAGACGCGTCGTCTTTTCGAGCCGCTTCATCCGACGGACGTTGAGCTGGGTGTATTCCAACATGTCGGGGCGGTGGTTGTCGCCCGTGGTTTTTTGCTGCGCCAACAAAGCATCAATCATTTCCCGATATTCGGGATAGCTTTGGCTGTGGTCGAGGTATTGGGAAGCAATGGTCATACTCATTCTTTGTAACCTTTAAATGTTCGTTTGGAGGCGGGCATGACCAATTCGTAAAGGGCGTCCAGACTTTCGCGGTTGTCTTCGTGCCCCAGGGATTGGAGGATATCGCGTTTTTCGCGGCGCGTCAGGTGAAAGGTTACCGAAGCGCGTTCGTCGGCATTGCTCGGTTGGTAGATAAAACGCACCACATCAAAGTTATCCTTGCCCAACAAGTCGTAGATGTAGCCCAGATTGGTATCCTGTTCGTAATCCTGGAGGCTTAGAATTTGTCCGGGAATGCCCAGCGGATTGAGCAGTGTGGATACCAAGCCTTTGTTTTCATCGGGGCTGATTTTCTCAATTTTGTTGAGACTCGTTATCTGCACCAACACGACCCCACTGGTATTGTTCAAAATCCAATCCTTGAAGACGTGAACAAAGCGCGTGGCGGACGCGATGCCGTAGTTGTCGCGAAAGCCGGCATCCATGATTTCGATGCTGGGCTGGGAGGGCAGGTGAACGTTGGGTAGCACGTAGGGGTAGGTGGCATTCATCCGCAGGGCGGTGGTAAAGCGCATGTTGTAGGCGCCCTGCTCGACAAAGAAGCGTCCAAAGTCGACGGCATCCAGCTCCACCGCGCCGGGACGTTCGTAACCGATCGGGGGGATGGTCATGTAGGATACGCCGTGGGGAGAGATGATCAGTCGTCGCCCGTCGTTGACGATGGAGGGGGTCACGAAGAGCATGGGGATGAGGGCCTCCGCTTCCGCTTGCTGGTAATCCTTGATCTTCTTGTTGAGGATGCCATTGGTATTTTCGTTGAGCTGTTGCTCGAAGATGTAACCCCGATCCTTGTGGTATTCAAAGCCCCCTTCCTCAAATGTGGCCCAGGGTAGGAAAATATCATTGGAAACGATCGTAAAGGCCACCGAGTTGAGCAGGTCCTGGGAGATGACCTCGATGTACTGGGGATCGCGGGGATTGGTGAGTCGGCCCAGCTGTTCTTGGAGGTAGAGTTCGCGGAGGTAGGAGGCCCCAATGAGCCCACCCGACGCTCCGGTGATGAGCATGGTCCGGGGGAAGAGCTCGCCCCGGAGCAGGCTGTCGGCGGTTTGCATGACCTTCATGGCCCAGACCGCCGCCTTCATCCCTCCCCCACTCACGCAAAAGACCACCATCTTAGGCTTGTCGGCAGCCGGAAACTTTGCCGACCAATTTTCCAAAATTCCCATCGTCGCCGTCTTGTCTTCCGCAATGTTTTCGGGGGCGATGAGCTTACTGAGCTCGGGGTAGCTGTACACCGGACGCTCACCCGTGTAGTCCAGGCCGTAGCCCTTATTTTGGTGGTTGAATAGCTCGTATTCCGTCAGGTAATTGATGCCGACGAGGATGAGTAGGATGACGGTGATGCTCCACTGATCAAACCAGTAGACGATGGCGCCCGATACCGCCACAATTACACTCCCCAGAATAAAGATGCTTGCCCCCGCCGGGATTCGGAAATAGGGATTGTCGATCAAAAAACCCAGAATGATGAGCAGAATTAAGCCCCCCAGTTGGGCGACCAGCGCGTTGACGTGGTTTTGTTTGAACACGCTGAGTAGTACCGAGGTGTCGTAGTGGGCGACGCTCCGCACCAGCCGAGGGCGCAGCGACAGGGTCAGGTAGGTATCCACCCGCCAGCCCCGTCGCCGACTCTTGAGGGCCTGCTGTTGTTTCTGCCCGCGTTTGGGCGTCAGATTACCCAAGAGCTGTTGGGCCTCCTCCTTCCCAATCTGGAGCACGCTCAGGATGTCCTTATTGGTAAACCAAAAGTACAGGCCCGATAGGAGAACCAGGACCAGGGCTCCGGTCAGGAAGCCCAAACAGTGGGTGGCAATTTTACCCGCCGTCCAGTATTCCGCGTAGTGTTGGAAACGGATGGTACAGGTGAGGTAGAGGATCAAAAAGCCCTGGGGGACGTGGAGATTATTGAGGCAGAATTTGGTAAAAGGACGCGACAGCGAAGCCAAGAAGGGGAAGTGGTGCGAGTCGAGGAGGTAGGTGGTCAGGTTCCAGGTCATAAAAAATCCGCCAAAGGCCAGGCCCAGGAAGAAGAAACTGAGAAAGTTAACCTCCCCCAAGTACTCGGGCGTCAAAAACAGGTAGCTGATGCCAAAAATGGAGGCCACCTTACCGGTCATCAGCAGGGCGAGTAGAATCCAGGTAAAGATTAATAGCAAATTGTTCCGCAGGTGAAGAATCAGCAGTTGAATGGGAAAGGAGTAGAATATATCATTGAACCACTTTTTCATCTTCAGTTGCTAGCTTTATCACGCGAATGGTTTCAATCTTGGTATCCGAAACGAGTTCGAGGATGAATTTATAGTCATCGAGCTCAATTTCTGCGCCAGGTTCGGGGATGGTGGCAGTCGTCATCACCAAGTAGCCGGACAAGGTGGTATAATCTCCCTCGGGGAAATTGAGGGGTTCGTACTTTTCGTTGAGGTAGTCGATCTCCAGACGGCCCGAGAAAATGTACTCGGTATCGGAAATCTGGGATTCGACGTATTCCTCCTGGTCGTGCTCGTCTTCGATTTCCCCAAAGATCTCCTCCAGGATGTCTTCCAGGGTGATGATGCCCGCCGTTCCCCCGTACTCGTCCACCACACAGGCAATACTGCCCCGCTCCTTGATAAACTTGTTGAGCAGATCGCGTACCCGCATGGCCTCCGGGACAAAGGGGATGTCCAGTACCAGAGATTTGATCGTTTGGGGATTGTACAACATCTGTTGGTGGTGGACGTAGCCCAGTACATTGTCGATATCATCCTGCGAGACGATGAGCCGCGAGAGATTGGTTTCGGCAAACAATTGCTTGAGTTCCTCCACCTCCGCCTCCACGTCGATGTCTTCGATCTCGGTCCGGGGCACCATACATTCCTTGACCTTGACGTTGCGCAGGTGTAGGGCCCGTTCGAACAATTCGGTATCGATTTCCTCTTCGGAATCAGTGAGGCGACTGTCTTTGATAAAATTTTCGAGGTCCAGCCGGGTCAGCACGTTGTCGGTTTCTTGGACGGAAGTCCGAAAGACCAGGCGGAGCAGGAGGTTGGACAGCTTGGTCATCATCCAGGCGGGGATGGACAGGAGCCAGAGCAGAAAGCGCAGGGGGTAGGCCAGGAAGTAGAGGATGTCATTGGCGTAGAGGCGAAAAAGGGTTTTGGGTAAAAACTCCCCAAAGATGAGTACGATAACGGTGAGTAGGATGGTGTTGAAGAGGAGCAGGAGGATGGGCCCCAAGCTAAAGGGAGCCCAAATGGGGGCCAGGAGTTTTTCCATGACGGTGGCGAAAAGCACCAGAGCGATATTGTTGCCCACCAACATGGAGCCCAGAAAACGGGCCGGATGCTCGTAGAATCCGGCGAGGATGCCTCCCTTGCGCGACCCCTTTTGCTTTTTCAGTTCCACCCGCAACTTACTCGCCGAGATAAAGGCGATCTCCGTCCCGGAGAACAAGGCTGAAAAGAACAGAAAAAGCAATGCTAGAATCATGAAAACGGTTTTCTTTCAATCGCGCAATTCGTCCAATCCATCCACCTTGATGCGGCCCTCCAGGGCCTTGATCTGCCACCGGGTAAAGTCTTCATTCGCCTCAAAACCATAACCGTACAATACCTCGCCCGGCTTGGTAATCTTGACAAAGCGATCAGAAAATACGATATGTTTCTGATCATCCCAAACCAATTCCTCGGTTTCGAGCCGCTCCCCATTGACACTCTGCCAGACGACGCTATCGCGAACGGTCACTTCGTTTTTTCCCTCGTAGCGAATCGCGTACTTCGCCGTCAATTTACTCTGCGTTTCCTGATAGGCATCAAAAAAATCGACGTCCACACCTTCGGGAAATTCCTGAAAGGGTTCCTTCAAGTTGACGTGCCGCAGCATCAGCGGCCCCGAAATCCGTACCCGGACCACCGCCGAATCGCTGTACAACATCTGGACCTCGCGGGCCGACTCAATCGCCAAGCGGTCGCGGTCCACAATCTCCTGCACCGCCGCCAGGTCGTTTTCACAAGCCGTCAGTAGCAGGAGCAGGGCACTCATCCAGAGTCCCCAATCCAGTAAGACCAGACCTCGGGAGCGAGGGGAAGCGGGAACGGACTTTTTTGCGGAATCTTGGTAACTATCCATTTTTATACGTCGGTGCCGGGCCAAAGATACGCCACCCGAGCCAGAAGCGCAGCTTTATCGGATAATATTAATGCTGCCTTCGAAGAGCAGTACGACCCGATCGATAAAGGAAACCTTGGCGTAAAAGGTATACACATCCGGCCCCACAAATTGCTCTTTGAATCGGCCGTCCCAACCGCGCTGTTCGTCGCCGAGGGCGAGGTCACGCCCCTCAAAAACCAGGGCGCCCCAACGGTTGAAAACCCGCAAAAGGTCAATCTTATCGGCGGCCGGACCGCCGTAGAGCGTAAAGAAGTCATTGACGCCGTCCCCATTGGGAGAGATGGCATTGGGAATGTAGATGGGCCGATCCTCGCGCACGATAACGGTGACCTCGTCGTCCGCCGTACAGCCCGCCGCATTGAACACCTCCACGGAGTAGGTAGTCGTACCCGGAGCCGTTGCCGTAGGATCGGGACAGTCCGCACAGGTGAGGGAGCCAGCGGGTTCCCAGCGGTAGCCCGTGACGAGGCCATCGGGGCCCGCCTCGGCGTTGAGGTCGGTATCAAAGCCCAGGGTGACGGTGACATCGGGGCCGGCATCTACAAAGAGTTCGGGGGGATCATTGAGATCGACCAGTAGGGTATCGCGACAGCCCTTGATGTCCTGGACGGCCAGTTGGAAGTTTCCTTCCTGGAGTCCGTTGAAGATGGGGGAGGGTTGGAAAATGCTCCCGTCAATGCTGTACTGATAGAAGGGATCTCCGCCAGTTCCTCCCACCTCGATCAGTCCCGAAGCGGTATTGGCACAAATGGGATCGCGGGCTTGTTCGAGCCGAATGCCGATGTCCGAAGCCAACCGGCAGCATTCCTCAATTTCCAGTTCGATAATTTCGGTGACAATACAGCCCGATTCGGACTCCACCGTGAGGGAGACGAATTTGGTACCAAAGCTGTTGTAGACGATCGACCCCGGATTGGGATCGGTCGAAACGGCGGGAGTCGCCCCCTCGCCAAAACTCCAGAAATACCGCGAGATCTCTCCCGTTGCAAAGCTCGACTCGTTGATGACGCTGACGGGTTCGTCGCATTCCACCCCAAAGGGCGGATCAAAGCGGAACGCCGCTTCGGGGCCGAGGAAGGTCCCGGTGCCTCCAAAGGAGATGGTAAAACCGTTATTACTCGGCGAAAAGTTGTTGATGACCAGTGCGTAGCTGCGGCCCGCCTGCATATCGATGGCCTGGGCGAAGTTGTTGTTGCCCGGTTGGCAACCGCAGACCTCTCCGGTATCCTGGTCGCCCAGGCTCAGGCCGGTGGCTCCGGTACAGGGTTCCCACTCGTCGAGGGGCGCTCCGGTGTTTTCCCCCGAAGCCATACAGCGCAATTCGGTACGGCCACTACAATTGTCGATGCCATTGGTCAATTCGTAAACCACAAAATCGAGGTCATCCTGGGGATTGCTAGGTACCAGGGTAAAGCTGAGGCTACCGGGGTCCTTGCAGGTCCATTTGTACCAGGTCGAGCCCGATTCGAGGGTGGTTCCGCCACAATCGCGCAAGCAGCTAGCGCCCTGGATTTCGGTGGGGTCATCGCCACCACCAATCAGGAATTCGACGGCAAAGGAGGATTTATCGCAAAGGAGTACGGCCGTGGGGCAATCGCCCGAGGGTTCGGGGACCTCATTGTAGGAATTGACGCAGAGTTGGTAGGTACCTACGTTTTCCAAGCGGGCGCTAACGCGGAGGTAGTAAATGCCCCCCGGAATGAGGTCAAAAGCGTACATTTCGACCACATCGCTTCCAAAACCATCCGAAATACACTCTTCCTCCAGCAGGCCACTCTGGCAATTGCCGCTGTACAGTGCCATTTCAGGGTTGGCGATGGTGCCGCCGGGGCTGAGTGAGGTATTGCCGATCACGCGGAGGTTGGCGGCGTTGCCCTGGGCGATGAAATAGTACCACACGTCGAGGATCTCGTCCTGCTGCCCCGGAAAACAGGAGGGGCGGGGTTCGGCGGAACCGGTGGCGTTGACATTACTCAGGGTATTCGGCTCTGAGCACCAGTCGATCACATCGGGCAGGAGGATGGCTCCAAAGCAGTCGTCGTTGACGGGCTGGGCCAGTGCCGGCCAGCTGAGGCTGAGGAGGGTACCGAGGAAAACGGTGCGTAGTATCAATCGAGTCATTAAAAGGTGGTGTTTACGTAGCATAACGAAAAACAAATGCCCAAAAGTACGAAAGGCACGGGGGAATGTGGGACTGGTGTTCTAGGGATTTAACTCAAAAATACTACTTTTGTTGAGCTAACTATTCGGCAGTACCAGATGAAGAAATACCTCCCAAACGCCATCACCCTGCTCAATCTCTTTTGTGGTTGTGCCGCCTTGGTCTGTGTACTGTACGGCTATTTTATAAACGCCTTTTGGTTCCTTTTTATCGGGGGTTGGGCCGATTATTTAGATGGAATGGTCGCCCGCTGGCTAAAAGTCAACTCAACGCTGGGCAAAGAGTTGGATTCGATTGCCGATATGGTTTCCTTCGGGGTAGTCCCCGGGGCCATTCTGTACATGTTGCTCAGTGCTGGCCTGCGCTACTCCGAGCAGTTGGCGCAGGGGGGAGCGGTCCAACTGCTCCAACCCACCCTCAGCCCCGACCTGTCCTACGCCGCCCTGCCGGCTTTTCTACTCTCGGTCTTTGCCGGCCTGCGGCTGGCGCGCTTCAACCTCGACACCCGACAGACCGAAGATTTTATCGGTCTGGCTACCCCCTCCACCACCCTATTTGTGGTCGGCTTGATGCTGATTTTCCACTTCAATTCTTACGGGCTGCGGCCGGTGGTAGTTTCCCCTTATTTCCTTTTTCCCGTCATCGTGATCTTTTCCTACCTCATGGTCTCCGAATTGCGGATGTTTAGCTTTAAGTTTAAAGGATTTAGATGGGAAGGCAATGAAATTCGCTTTATCTTTGCCGCCATTGCCATCCTCCTGCTCCTCTTCTTGCGCGAGGCGGCCTTCGCCACCATCGTACTGGTGTACATCATAATGGCGATTGGACAGGGCATTTTTCAGAAAATAAAAATCTAAGTAGGCCGATGAAGTTTATCGCAGAAATCGACGTCATGCCCCTCAAAGAACTTTTGGATCCCCAGGGGAAAACCGTCGTGAAGAACATGAAAAATATCGACATCACCGGAGTAAGTGACGTTCGAATCGGCAAACACATCAGCATGAGCTTCGAGGCAGAATCGGAAGCGGTGGCCAACGAAAAGGTAGATACCGCCTGCAAAAAGCTGCTGTCGAACGTGATCATGGAGAGCTACACCTACACCCTGAAGTCCGCCGACTAAGGCCATGCTGTACCTGGTGCCCACCCCCATCGGTAACCTGGAAGACATCAGCCTCCGGGCCCTGCGCATCCTCAGCGAAGTCGACCTGATCCTGGCCGAAGATACGCGGACCTCCCGCAAGCTGCTCCAGCACTACGACATTGCCACCCCCCTGCGCGCCTACCACGCCCACAACGAGCACGGCCTCACCCCCAGCCTCATCGACGGCCTCCAAAACGGACAGCGCTTCGCCCTCATCTCCGACGCGGGCACGCCCGCCATCTCCGATCCCGGTTTTCTCCTCGTACGGGCCTGCCAACGTGCGGGCGTCCGGGTGGAATGCCTACCCGGTGCCACCGCCCTCATCCCCGCCCTGGTGAGCTCGGGCCTACCGGCTGATAAGTTTTACTTCGAGGGTTTTTTACCCCACAAAAAGGGACGTCGGACACGTTTGGAATACCTCGCTACCCTTCCCTCTACCTTCCTACTCTACGAATCCCCCTTTCGCCTCGTCAAATGCCTCCAACAACTGATCGAGCACTGTGGCGCCGATCGGCCCGCCTGCGTCTGTCGGGAGCTGACGAAGCTGCACGAGGAAGTCCGGAGCACCACCCTGGGCGAGCTGGCCGACTATTACGGTGGCGATAAAAAGGTAAAGGGAGAAATTGTGGTGGTGGTGGGAGGCAAACGGGACTGATCCCCCCGATCCCGACCGCAAAAGTCGGAATCGGGGAGTAGCCCGGGCGCTTAGATGTGGATGGCGCGGTCTTCGGTAGCGGCGAGGGCAGCTTCCTTGACGGCTTCGGTATAGGTGGGGTGAGCGTGACTCATCCGTGCCGCGTCCTCGGCGGAGGCGCGGAATTCCATCAGCGTAACGGCTTCGGCGATGATATCGGCCACGCGGGGTCCCACCATGTGGACCCCCAAAATTTCGTCGGTTTCGCCGTGGGCCAGTACTTTTACCATCCCTTCGATGTCCATACTCGCCCGGGCTCGGCCCAGTGCTCGGAAGGGGAATTTACCCGATTTGTAGGGCACGCCCGCCTCCTTGAGTTGGTCCTCGGTTTGGCCGACGCCCGCCACTTCCGGCCAGGTGTAGACGACGCCGGGGATGAGGTTGTAGTCGATGTGGGGATGCTGACCCGCCAGGACTTCCGCCACGAAGGTACCTTCTTCTTCCGCCTTGTGCGCCAGCATGGCTCCTTTGATCACATCGCCGATGGCGTAGATGCCGGGGACATTGGTTTGGAGTTGGGCATCGACTTCGATACGGCCCTTTTCATCGGTTTGGATACCCACCTTATCCAGGCCCAGATTGTCGGTGTAGGCCCGCCGACCGATGGCCACCAGGCAGTAATCGGCTTTGAGGGAGAAGGTATCTTCCGAGTCGCGCTTTTGGACGTCGACGGTAACGCTGGTTTTGGTGGCTTTGACGCCCGTGACCTTGTGTTTGAGGTGGAATTTTACCCCCACTTTCTTAAGCGAGCGCTGGAGCTCTTTGCTACAGTCCCGATCCATCCCCGCAATGATTCGATCCATAAATTCGACCACTTCCACTTCGGTGCCCAGCCGGGCGTAGACCGAGCCCAATTCCAGACCGATCACGCCCCCACCGATGATGACCATCCGCTTGGGTACCTTTTGGATGTTGAGTGCTTCGGTAGAGGTGATGACGCGATTTTTGTCGTAGTTGAAGGCGGCGGGAACGATGGGCTTTGATCCCGTAGCGATAATCGTCTTATCGGTTTCGAGTTGCTCGCTGCTGCCGTCGTCTTTGGTAATCTGGATGGTGTGGGCATCCACGAAGGAGCCGTGACCGTGGTAGACGTCGATTTTATTTTTTTTCATCAAAAAATCTACGCCCTTGCAGGTTTGCTCCACTACTTCGTCCTTGCGCTTGATCATCTGCGGCATATTCACCTTCACGGACTTGACGTCGATGCCGTGTTCCGCAAACTTACCCACCGCATTGTGGTAGTGCTCGGAGGAGTCGAGCAAGGCTTTGGAGGGGATACAGCCCACGTTGAGGCAGGTACCTCCCAGGGTACTGTACCGCTCGATGATGGCGGTTTTGAGGCCCAACTGGGCCGCGCGGATGGCGGCGACGTAGCCTCCCGGGCCGGAACCGATAACGGTCAGATCATATTTCATGTTGATTGGTATTTTACTTGGTTTGCAAAGGTATTGGCCTTCGCTTTTTTTTGCAATAAAAGACCGAAGAATTAACTGTCTTTTTTGCGATCGGGGACATTGCCACTGCCGGGTTTTTGATCGTCGCGCTTGCCCCGTCCACGCCGGCGATTGGGTCGCCGGCGCGACCGCTCGTTTTTATTTTTATCGCCCGCCTCCGCATTGGCTTTGGGATCGGTCTTATCCGGGCCCTTGCCCTTGTTGGTTTTGGACGTATTGCGCGATCTATTTCCATCTTTACTACCCGACTTTTTAGCTCCCGACTGCGTAGATCGGGCATTGCCTCCCCCGGCTTCACTCTTGTTCTTATTGCGCTTCCGCCGCCGTTTGCGTTTGCGGCGTTCCTCCGGTGGCAGCTCGATAAAACCCGTCAGGTCTTCATCAAAGTCAATTTCCTTGGCCTCTTCTGCTCCCCCTACTTCGTATTCCAGCAGATCGGTGGGAAATTCGCCACGCTCGTTGAGGGCTTTGATGTCTTTGACCCTTTCGATGGGTAGGGCGTACAATTTGCCACTCCCCCCCGGGCGCCCTTCCACGGAACGGTACATGTAGTACAACAAACCTTTGAAGATATCGGTTTTGATCAGGCTGGCCACCCCGACTTCCGTTTTGAGGGCGTCGACGTGTTTGGGGAAGTGAGCAAGGGCGTCGATGTAGGTATCGAGCTCGTAATTCAGACAGCATTTGCGGCGGCCGCACTGCCCCGAGAGCTTGGCTTGGTTGATGGCGAGGTTTTGGTAGCGAGCCGCTCCAGTCGATACCGACTTAAACTCCGACAACCAGGTGGAGCAGCACAATTCACGTCCGCAGGAGCCGATGCCACCGATACGAGCCGACTCTTGGCGGGCTCCAATTTGACGCATTTCAATCTTGACGCGGAACTCCTTGGCGTAGTGCCGGATCAGCTCGCGAAAATCGACGCGACCGTCGGCGGTGTAGTAAAAAGTAGCCTTGCGACGGTCGGCTTGGTATTCCACGTCGCCGAGCTTCATCTCCAGGCTCAGGGTGCGGGCGATGACGCGGGCGCGGATCAGGGTATCCCGCTCGTGGGAGCGCGCCTCCTTCATCCGTTCCAGATCGCGTTCGTTGGCCCGGCGTACGACCTTGTTGAGAACGGCATCCTCGGGAACTTTCTTCTTGCGCATTTGCAGGCGGACCAGTTCTCCACTGAGGGTGATCTGGCCGATATCGTGTCCGTTGCCCGTCTCGACCACCACCATATCGCCCGAGGCGGATTTGGTGTGGGGGGCGTTTTGAAAAAAGTTTTTGCGGGCCCCATTTTTAAAACTGATCTCCACCACGTCGAGTCCGGTGGGGTCCTGAATATTTTTGGTCGACAGCCAGTCGTAGGTATTGAGTCGGTTACAGCCGCCGGTGCCGCAGTTTCCGTTGCTGCGACAGCCGCCGGGCTTTCCATCTTTGGTTGAGCAATTGGTGCATGCCATCTTTATTCTATATTCAACGGTTTATCAATACGGCGACGTTTGGACCCCTTAGGTACTCGAAACGCGGCCGACTTTCAAAATTTTGTGCATCCGAATCGAAGCATCCAGAAAGAGGATTTTCGGATTAGCATTGCGCTCGATGTAGTACGAGCAATCGTCAAAAAGTTTCGTTATGGTATCTACTTGCTCGAAGTCGAGCACTTTGGTCATGCGCTGCGCGGTGGTCAACTCGTCGGGCAGGAGGCGCACTCGCTCGCTACCTGTCGCTTTGAGGATCAGGTATTCCCGCAAAAAGTGCAGCGCGTACTGTAGGAAATGTTTTTGGTTTTCCCGCCCGATCTTGGCAAAGCCATCGACCCACTTGACGAGTTCCTGCCCCTTGCCGGCCCAGCATTTGCGCAGCCAGTCCAGAAAGAGCTGGGCGTAGTCATTCTCAGCGTGATCGACCAGGTGGAGGGCTTCGTTGTAGTCGCCACCGGCGAGCCGCGCCAGGTGGTGGGCACGGTCGTGGGTGATGCCTGGACGGTCGACGAGGGCGGCGGCGATTTCTTCATCCGTCAGGGCGTTGACCTTGACGAGCTGGCAGCGGGAGAGGATGGTATTGAGGATCAATTCCTGATTTTCGGCAACGAGGAGGAAGAGGGTGTTCTCTGGGGGTTCCTCGATCAGTTTCAGCAGGCGATTGCCCTCCTTACCCAGGTATTCGGGCAGCCAGAGGAGGAGGATTTTGTAGCGTCCTTCAAAGATTTTCAGGCTCAGTTTGCGGATAATGCTGAGGCATTCGTCTTTGGTGATGTTGCCCTGTTTATTTTCCGCTCCGATGGCCCGGAGCCATTGATTGATGCCTTGGTAGGGGTTGTGGGTGACGGTTTGGCGCCAGGTATCGATAAAGTCGAGGCTGGTATTTTTGGAGCCGACGGTGGGATAGGAAAAGTGCAGATCGGGGTGGATCAGCTTGGCGACCTTGCGGCAGGCGTTGCACTCGCCGCAGGCGTCGTCGGGGCCGGGGTTTTCGCAGCGGGCGCGCTGGGCGTAGGCCAGGGCCAGGGCCAGTTTACCGCTGCCGGGGGGGCCGAGTAGCAACTGAGCGTGCGGCAGCCTTCCGGCGTTGAGCGAACGCAGCAGTTGTTGTTTTACCGATTTCTGTCCGATGATATTCCTAAAAAGCATCGAGGTTGACTTTGTCCTTAGCAAGCCAACAATGACGGGAGTTTCCTTTTACACCAATGGATTTAGGCCTGGGCCCAATCGAGGACCACTTCATCTACCGGGCTGACGGCCGAGGGGTGATGCGCCACCAGGTGGCCCTTTTCATCGAGGAGGTACTTGTGGAAATTCCACTTTACCGTACTGTCCAGGACGCCGTTTTCAGCTTTTTGGGTCAGCCATTGGTAGATGGGATGAACTGGGGTTTTGACAATTGATATTTTCGTAGTCAATGGAAATTTTACACCAAAATTGAGTGTACAAAAAGATCGAATCTCAGCATCACTACCCGGCTCTTGCCCTCCAAAGTCGTTGCAGGGAAAACCCACGACGACCAAACGGTCCTGAAATTCCTCGTAAAGCTCTTCTAACTGTTGATATTGTCGGGTGTAGCCGCATTCGGAAGCGACATTGACCACCAATATTTTCTTTCCTGCGAAGCTTGCGAAATCGATCTCGTCCCCACTAATTCCCTTTATCTTAAATTGATGTATACCAGTCATTATTGACTTTTGCGTAAAAATACACATTTTATCTGATACATACCAAAAAGACTAATGGGAGCCCCGCAAAGACTGAGCTAACATTTTTTTGCCGCAAAATTTGCAAATCCGTAAACAGGTGGTTATATTTGTTCTAACAGTAATAAGAACCAAAAGAGAGCGAGCCATACATAGTTTTTGCAAGGCCACTGGCCTTATTCATTTTTAAGCATTTGTTTTCGACACCCAAAAGGATGCCGGCGAGCGTGTATGTTCCAGAACAATTGATTTATCCATCGGGAGCATCTAGGCATACCTAAAAACTCCTATCCGACGATACCCGAAAGCACTGCCTCAATTTACCTCCCAAGTAGCTGAAGAAGTGACTTTTCGGGTTTTTTTCCCCTCCCCTCCCCCACGAGCGTTTAAACTTTCCCCCTTCGCGCTTGTTTCTCCGGTGTAATTAACAACACTACTAACCGATGAGAATTTCCGTTTTCCGACGCGCCCATTTCAACGCCGCCCACCGCCTCCACAATCCCGCGTGGTCCGACGAAAAGAACACCGCCATTTTTGGCCTGTGTAACAATACCCACTACCACGGCCACAATTACGAAATGGAGGTCAAACTGAGTGGAGAGGTAGATCCCGAGACCGGTTACCTAATTGCCCTCAAGATTCTCAAAGACCTGATCCGCAACAAGATCGAAAAGCGCTTCGACCACAAAAACCTCAACCTCGATACCGAAGAATTCCGCGAGCTCAACCCAACCGCCGAAAACATCTGTTACGTGATCTGGTCCATTCTCCGCTCCCATCTCGACAAGAAGTACGATGTACAGGTTCGACTCTACGAAACACCCCGCAATTACGTGGAGTATCCCGCTTAAGGGGTCCTAATTTCCTTTCATAAAAAAGCGCCGAACCCCAAAGGATTCGGCGCTTTTGTTGCATGATAACGCTTCGGACCGGGTCAAACGCCCCGGAGTCTAGTGCTTCTGCAGACGCATCGTTTTAAGAATGGCCTCCTGCTCGTCGAGCAGGCTCACCAAGTACATGCCATTGGGCAAATCCGCAATGTCAAAACGCGTGTCGTTGACGGGGTAGCGGCTAACCTGCCGCCCCAGAATGTTGTGAATCGCCACCGTGCGGATCACTTGCGAAGGATTGGCCGATAGCTCGAAGTAATTCGTCGCCGGATTGGGAAACAGCTTGACCTGCTCCACCTCCGTCTCGACGATACTCGTCGTTCCGTCTACGATGTCAAAAAGGTAAACTCCGGTCAGGGTATCCGTGGCATCGTTGACGTTGACGACCCGCACCGTAATCTGCGCCTCACCGGGTACCGCTCCTTCTTCGGAGCCGGGAATACCACTGGGATAAGCGTGGACATCGAGGGTCCCCGTCGCGTTTGGCGCCAGTTCGAACTCGCGCCGCGATACTTCAGATCCGTAGCAGTAATTGACGTCACAAACTCCCGTCGCCCACATATCGGGCAAATCTACCTCGGTGCGTACCCAACGGAGCATCAAAGTTTCGGAAGTGTTATTGGTAATCTCGGCGTGCGCGATCACATCACCGGGGTAGGTAGTCGGATCCTGGAGATCGGCCTCTCCTAAAGCGGGGACTGGATTGATGGTAAAACTGCCCTGCGCCAGCGAAAAGCTCAGCAGCGTTACCAAAAATAGAAGTGTAAGTAAAGTTCTTTGCATAACAAAAAGTTTTCTGCGCAAATTGATGGATAAAGTTTTCTATTACAAGATAGCCATTTCTGAGCACCGGAGCCGAAACACCGGGGTCAAATGACAACTTTTGACTAAAATTCAGCGCTAAAGTACGACAGGCCAATCTCGATGATTACCGCGATTGACCTGTCGACTCGTATCCCGTCAAAAGACGGATGATGCCCTAACTTAGTGGGACTTCACTACCTTCAACAGCTCGCTCATCTGCTGGTCCTGACGCAGCTGGATGAAGAAGATACCCTCCGGTAGGTCTTCGCCCAAGCTCAAGGTACCAGCATTGGTATTGAGCACTTCGCGGTGCAATTCCTGTCCCAGATAGTTGTACAGTACCTAGAAGGTCCGATCGCGGTTGTCACCCAGGTCGTAATTGACCACCAGGTTGCTGCTAAACGGATTGGGGTTGGCCTGCAATTGCCACTCGCTCTCGATGAGGTCCCGTACACTGGTCACGATGTAGGTTACATCCTGCGTGATGATGTCCTCACAGGTACCGTTGGTTACCGTCAGCGTAACGGTGTAGGTGCCCGAGGCAGTGTAGGTGTGGCTGGGATTTTCTTGGCTACTGGTATTGCCATCACCAAAGTCCCAATTGTAGGTGGCGCCCATGCCATTCATGGTCGTGTTGGTAAAGTTGACCTCATCGGCAGGGATATCAAAGGTAAAGCCAGCCGTGGGATCGAGGTCAATCGTGACGTAGTCGGTATTCGAAACGTTGACGACGGTACCGTCCATGGTGGTTACCTCCAGACTAACGTCGTAGGTACCCGCCGTGGCGTACATGACGCTGGGGTTTTGCTCGGTAGAGCTACCGGGGTTACCACCTTCGAAGGTCCAGTTCCAACTCGCCGCCACGCTCAAGCTGTCGTGGAAGGAGATCATGGCCGAGCCACATTCGCGCTCCGTCGAAGATTCGATGGCTACGAAGAGGACTTCCTCGCTGATGCTGGACTCGCAGGTGCCGTTGATCGCCGTGAGGGTCACCGTGTATACGCCCGATTGGTCGTAGATGTGGTTGGGATTGCTAGCGCCGGTCTCGTCGCCATCGCCAAAATCCCAGCGGTAGGTGGTGCCGTTGTCCGTTTCGTTGGTAAAGCGAATCCGGTTGTTGTCTTGTACATAGCTAAAGCCTGGATCGGGCAGGGCATCGACTGTGATGAGGTCGGGTTGTTCGATGGTGTAGGTATTACCGGTGTTGGTGGTTACCTGCAAGGTCACGTCAAAGGTTCCGGCATCGTCGAAGGTGACGGTCGGGTTTTGATCGGTCGAGGTGGCAGGCGTTGCCCCTTCGAAGGTCCACAACCAAGTAGAGGTACTATCCGAAGCATCGGAGAAGGAGGTGGTGAAGGGTCCGCAACCGCGGGCCTCCGCGATCGAAAAGAGGGGGTAAATACCCGTGGGGCTCAATTGAGCCGCATTGTATACCTCGCTGGTATTCGGATCCGTGACGAGGACCATGACGTGCATTTCGCGCTCGTTGATGCCGGCGGGAACGGTGTAGTTCAGCGTACCCGAAGCAACCTCTCCAAAGGCCAGGTTGGTGATGAAGGGCTCACCTTCCCAACCGTTTACGATTTCGCGAGCTACGTGGTTGTACACCATCAAGTTGGCGGGAACGGGGTTGGGGAGGGTATCGAAACCACCCATGGGGCCCTGGCCACCACCGGCGTAGTTGTTGGCCTGGGCGTAGCCCGAGCCCGTACCGGTAACGCCATCTTCGGTGATGACCGCGCTGATCCGCAGGCCAGCATCTCTCATTTCGGTAAAGGCTTCTACGTCGGCCTTGATGATCATTTCGCGGGTGTCGCTGTCGAAGTGAGCGGCACCTTCCACGTTGATCGGCGTCAGCAGGCCGTTGGCGGTAGACAAAGCGGCGGGCAAGTCGGAGGGATCAATGACGTCGGTCCGGTTGATGACCTCGGAGGGATAGCCCGAGAAGCCGGGAATGCTACCCAGGTTGGCATCGTAGTTACCGATGTCCATCGGATCATTGTTGTGTACGGCGATTCCGACGAATTCGTTGGGGTGGTCTTCGGCCATTTGGTTCATGAAGACATCACCGCGGGGGCACCAGGGGCACCAGGTACCCGTTGCCTCTTCGGCCACCATCCGGCGGAGGGGAGAATTGGCAATGAGGGAAACCGAGCTCATCAGCTCGTCGTTGCCCATATCACCATCCAGGGTAGCATTGGGGTTGGAGGTCCAGACCCGCAGATCGAACTGCTTGGCTTCACTGCCACCGTCAAAAGCTTGCTGGTGGGTGTGGGTAAAGCTACCAAAAGAGGGAACATTGAGCCCGGTCAGCGATTCGGTGTAGGTATTGGTACCATCCGACCAGCTGACGTCTACCGAGGTGAGGGGGTTGGTCCCCACGTTGGTGATCACTACGTCGATGGGGATGGAGGTATTGACTCTTTCGAAGCGCTGGGGCGAGAACGCCGACATGGCGACATCGTCGGGCTTGGGTTGGAAGATGCGGATGTCATCCACGGCAAAACCGTAGTTCCAGCCTCCGCCATCGCGGTAATCAAAGCCCAAGCGAACCATGCTACCGACGTAATCGGTGAGGTTGATGGATTCGAGGGTCCAGCCATCTTCGCTACCCGCCAGGTCGATGACCTCATCCCAGTTGGCTCCGCCATCTTTGGTGATGAAGAGCTTGGCCGTTTCGTCTTGACCGTAGTCACCATTGATGAAATAGGCTTCAAAAGTCAGGTAAGCGGAGGAGACGCTGGTCAAATCAATCATCGGAGAGACCAGGCGACCGTCACCACTGGTACCGTTACCGGCGGCATCGTCGTTGGCGGCCATGAAGATGGTGTGCTCCGGAATGGGAAAAAATTGGCTCGACTGGGCGTCAGTGGCGCCACGCATCCAAAGATTCTCTGCGTTCCAGCCACTCATTCCCACCTCGAAGTCCTCTTCGAAGATCATTTGAGCCTGGAGCGCTACCGCCGTGGCAAACAGTAATAGGGTTAAGGTAAAAATCTTTCTCATAAAAAAATCAGAGTTATAGGTTTAGAAAATTGAGGATTGTTCAGAGGTTTTAGTCGGTTATAGGACGAGAAGCCCAAATATGATTATCCGGGCTTAGTAAAATTAAGGATTTTTATCGGCAAAAGGACAAAAAAGTTAAATACTTCCGTTTTGGCCATTACAAGACATTTATATCAAAAAATGTTCAGATGTTCATATATTCCTAAATGCCACCATAAAATCCCCCAAATTCGTTGGAATAAGCTTTGTCTTATAGCTGCCACATGAAGATAAATACCAGCAGAATTGGCGAAGAAATTAGAATTTTGAATTCGAATCTTTTAACTTCCCTTTGTTGTTAGGGCCAACCTTTTGTCGTGCGCTGCGTAGCAAACAGTAGGCTTTTAACGAGGGGATATTTCCCCAAAATACTTGCGCTCCCGTAGCCAAGCTGTTTGTCTCAATTAGTCGCAATCTATGAGAATCGCCGGTTTGCCTTACTTCGCCACGATCGTTTTCCTCCTGTCGCTGCTCCCGCAAGGCCGTGCCCAACTCCCCGATGGTAGCATCGCTCCCGACTTTACCGCCATCGACGTCAACGGCGAACCCCCCCGTCTCTACGAGCTACTCGACCAAGGCAAAACCGTAATCGTCGATTTCTTCGCTACCTGGTGCGGTCCCTGCTGGGACTATCATCAATCCCACACCCTCGAAAATATTTACCAGCAATACGGCCCCAATGGCAGCGATGAATTGGCCGTATTCTACGTCGAAGTCCATCCCATGACGGATCTGGAGGACCTCTACGGGCGGGGAGACAATACCCTCGGCGACTACACCCAAGACATCAGCTACCCCCTTTTCCACGATCATTCCCTGGCCACCCCCTACGATGTTTCCTACTGGCCCACCGTCTACATGATCTGCCCCGACAAACGGACCCGAGAGATCGGACAAATTACCCTCGACGAAGTCGATCACTTCCTACAAAAGTGCCCCAGCCCGGAGGGAGGCAACAACGGCGAAATCCTCGGCTTCGCCAGCGACCTGGATCCCATCTGCCAAGGGGAACAGTACCGCCCCAAAATCCGGTTTCAAAACGCGGGCGCCAACCCCATCTCTCACGCCTCGTTTGACCTGCAGGTCAATGGCGTGGCCGTCCATACCGATTGCCACTGGCAGGGCTACCTCGCCCCCTTCGCCAGCAGCATCGTCGAATTGGAACCCACCGAACTGACGGAAACGAGGGAGCTGCTAGTCGAAGTTGCGGCGGTCAACGGCATCACCGGC
>ERZ1740065.359-NODE-359-length-23872-cov-6.490112_pt1 | contig 23872 bp, 18 predicted proteins | sample MGYA00581738_ERZ1740065 | MGnify/ENA primary metagenome ERZ1740065 (study PRJEB43018, sample SAMN04849749) | marine metagenome | isolation source: floating plastic debris | place: Pacific Ocean | collected 2008-09-01 | study: EMG produced TPA metagenomics assembly...
GGCCTGAACGTAGCGGCCGACAGCGCGCAGCGGGAATTTTGGCGCAACCTCAACCGATCCCTTGGCCGAAAGCGTGTAGCTGTCACGGCCAATATCGCGGGTCCCGCCGCGCGCGTTGGGCTCGCCATCAGTGCTGACCACGGTTGCGGACAGCGCCGCATCCCACCCATCGCCCACCGCTCCATAGCGCGCGGAGCCGTTGATCGTGTTGTTGGTGCCGCCTTCGAGGTAGGTCGAGAAGCCATCGAGATCCGAACCGCTGGCGCTCTGATAGGCGACAACGCCGCCAATCGCATCGTTGCCCCAGGTTGCGGATTGGGGGCCGCGCAGCACTTCGAGGCGGCTTCCGATTTCGGTTTGCAGCGTGCCGATATCGTATTCACCCGTGCCCGGGTCGGAAACCTCAATCCCATCCACCAGAACCAGGACGTGATTGCCTTCCGTTCCACGCAGACGGATTTGCGTCTGGCCGGCGATCGAGCTGACCGAGACGCTGGGCACATCACGAAGGGCGTCTTCGATGTTGCGGATTTGGCGCTGCTCGATCTGCTCGGCGTCAATGATAGTGACCGAACCGGTGAAGTCTTCAAGCGCGGTCGCGCCCTCCCGGGCGGCCGACACAAGAATCTCGGGGTCTTGCTCGTCCTGGGCCAGCGCCGGTGCGCTCCACCCCAAGCCAGCTGCGATGGCGAACGGCGCAGCGCCGCTCCATGCGATACTCTTTTTCATAATGTCGAATTTCCCTTTTCGAACGCACAACAACGGGCGCACGCGGGATAGCGCCCACGCGACCCACTCAAAGTCGTCGCTCGAAACGAAATTCCTTCGCGCCTGGCCAATCCCTGAGCCGGGCAACAAGCGACCCGCGCCGGTCGGTCTCCTGGCTTGCGGGTCACCGCGTCCGCTTCTCACCTTCCCAGGATCGCGAAACCCCAGTGGCTGCGAGACCGAATGGCCCCGCGCGAAATCACACGCTCACCGCTTACAGTTGCAGGGACAGCTGCGGATTCGCCCGCTCTGGGTTAGAGACAAGGCCCACCGCATTCCCGTTACCGGTGCGTGGCAACGCGGTTAGACACTCTGCGCGGGGGGTGCAAGAGCCACTGGTGGAGCCGAGCGGAATCGAACCGCTGACCTCGTCATTGCGAACGACGCGCTCTCCCAACTGAGCTACGGCCCCGTTCCAGTGTCATCACAATTGGGCCGCAACCCAATCAGGCCGCGCGCCTTAGCGCGGGTCTTTACGGCTTGCAAGCGGCCAAAACGCCTAAGGCGGCCCGAACGTCCCCTTTATCGCGGCGGGTCGGTGGATTCGCCCTCGTCGCTTGGCAGGGGTTCGCTGATGGGCTGCGAATAGACCCCCTCGGTGACCGGGACCACAGGCACTTGCGCGCCGGTTTCCGCGTCGGTTACCGATCGCACGCCCTGGGTTGGCGCCAGCAGCGTATCGGTCGGATCATCGTCCTCGGCGCTGGGGATAGCGACGCCTTCGGCCTTGGCCTTTTGCACCGCGACCCATCCGGGCTGCGAGGGGCCGTAACGCGCCCCATAGCGCGCGTCCCACTCTGCGGAATTGCGCTGATAGGCCTCGTAGGCGGAGAAGAAGGCGTCAAAGGGCCGCTCAAGTTGGTCAAAATTCCCGAGCGCAAAGGCCTCCGCATCCTCCGGCGGCGCGGCGAGTAAGCGATTGGCGATGTCAAGCACCGCGCGGCAAAAATCGGCTCGCGCCGAGGGCAGCGCAAAGAAGTTGTAGACGCGCGTCATGTGCTCTTCGCGCGCCAGCAAAGCGGCGCGGCGGCTGCGCTCGCGCTTGCGGTAATCCTGCTCGACCCGGTCGTTCACGCGCCGGAGAACGGTGGAATTGTCGATGACATAGGCGCGATAGCCCTCAAGGATCGGTCCATAAGGATCGCCCAGACAGTTCAGCGCTGCGACGTTCCAGGCCGACCGGAAGTGCCACACCTTCTCATCGTCGTTCAACTCGCGGTTGATGGTAAGGCGCTGCCCCTGCGCGTTGCGGGGCGGGATTTGCATGAAATAGGCCGCGCCGCCGGGCGGAATGGGGCGATAGGGGATGACTTCAACCGGCGCGGGTGGGGGAGGAGGTGGCGGTGGGGGTGGTGGCGGAGGAGGCGGTGGGGGCGGCGTAGCGCACGCCGCCAGCGTCGCGAGACCGGCGCTCAGGAATATAGCGCGCAGCGCGGCGTGGCGCGGCCCACCGCCGCGTCCGCCGGGCGGGGGGGGTCCCCCCGGCGGTGGCGCCCCGCTTGGGGGCTCCTTTTCTTGGGGGGTTCGGCTGGGGCTTGGTGGCTGGCATGGCTGCGGGGGTCTCTCTCGCGTTCTAGACCGCCAATGTATCCCCCCGCGCCTTGCGTGGCGATTAAGCGGCTCTGCGTAAATCTGGGTAATCGCCCGGCGAGGCAAAGAAAATGCCCGGAGCCATCAAAAGAGGCTCCGGGCATCAGAAATACACATCTGCAAGCGTGAGACGCGGCCCACGCCTGACGTCACAGCGTCGCGTTACTCTTCGCTACCCAGGAAACGGAGCAGGAACAGGAACATGTTGATGAAGTCGAGATACAGGTTCAGCGCGCCCATGATGATGGCTTTGCCCATCAGCTCGGTTCCGCGAATGTACGAGTACTGCTCCTTCAGACGCTGCGTGTCGTAAGCGGTCAGTCCCGCGAACACCAGAACACCCACCGCGCTGATCACGAAGGCAAGCGTGCCCGACTGCAGGAAGAAGTTCAGGATCGACGCGATGATCAGACCGATCAGACCCATCACCAGGAACGTGCCAAAGGCCGACAGGTCCTTTTTGGTGGTGTAACCGAACAGGCTAAGGCCCGCAAAAGCGCCCGCGGTCGCGAAGAAGGTGAGCGCGATAGATTCGCCGGTGTACACAAGGAAAATCGTCGAGAGCGACAGCCCCATAACGGTCGCGAACGACCAGAACAGGACGTTGAGCATCGGCTTGCTGATCTTTTGAATGCCAAAGCTCATGACCAGCAGGAAGCCCAGCGGGGCGAGCTTGATCACCCAGGCCAGGATACCACCGTTCAGAAAGACTTGCGCAGCGAGCGACGAATTGCCGCCCCACGAGAACAGCAGCGCGACAACGCCGGTCAGCAATACGCCCGAACCCATGTAGTTGTAAATCGAGAGCATGTAGGAACGCAGGCCCTCGTCGTAAGAAACGCCAGCCGCTGCACCAGCGCGCGGCACCGAGCCAAAGCCCTGTTGTGTCCGCTCAGTTTCATTCCAATTCGCCATTGTGGATCCTCTTGTCTCCAAACGCGGCGCGCGCCTCTGCGGCCGCTGTGACTACAATATCGTTCTATTAGCCCGGCATTTCAAGCGAAACTCGCGCGGAAACGCTTTGATTTATTAACCTATACTTGCACGCAGATGAATGAAGAGACCGCGAGCGGGGCTCAGCCATCACCCCGGCTCAGTTCGGCGCCCCGTTTGGCGGTCGCATCGAGTGTCGCGGTGAGCAAGGCGACTAGCGCACCCTCGTCATCGAGAACGTTCAATCCCTCGCGCGTCATACCGCCGGGACTGGCGACTCGATCGGCCAACGCGCCGGGCGAAACGCCCGCGCTGGCTGCCAGCGCCGAAGCGCCCTCGACCGTGGCGAGAGCCAGACGCTGAGCGTGTTCGGGCTCCGCGCCCAGCGTCATCGCCGCCTGCGCCAGAGCGTCGACAAAGCGATAGACAAAGCCCGGCCCCGACCCCGCCAAGGCGGTGAGGAGGTCAAAGTTCTCCTCGCTCTTAAGCCAGACGGCGGTCCCGAGCGCGCCATAAAGCGCTGATGCGGAGCCACACCCGGCCTCGTCCAGCCCCTTGTGAGCAAGGATAACCGGCGATTTGTTAATGCGCGCGGCGAGATTGGGCATCACCCGAAGATAGCTTGCTGCATCGGGAAAGGCCGATTTGAGCTGCGTAAGCGTCAGACCGGCAAGCAGATAGTGCACCGCAACGCCTTCACCCGCCAAGCCTTGCAATCCCGGCGCGAGCGCCCCCAATTGCTGCGGTTTAAAACCCAATAAAACGGCGTCGTGATTGCCGGGCGCTTCGCCAGGCGAGCGATGCAACTCAACGCCGTCGGGTGCGGCCTCAAGCGCGGGATCGAGCACGGCAAAGCGCTTAGGGTCAAGCCCCGCCGCCAGCCAACCGGCCAGCATCGCACCGCCCATATTGCCGCAACCGATGATCAAGAGACGCTCTGCCATGGTGGACAGGTGTTACGCTTCGCCGCCGACGTCAACCATCGCGGCGTCAAGCGCCTCGCGCGGGGTCTTTTCGCCCCACAGCACAAACTGGAAGGCGGGATAGAACCGGTCGCATTCGTCGATCGCGGTTTCCACCAAAGCCTGCGCCTGATCAAGGCTCAGCATGCCATCATCACCCAGCAGCGCGCCGTGACGATATAACAACACATCGCCGTTCGACCAGATATCGAAATGGCCCAGCCACATCTGCTCGTTCACCAGGCTCAACAGCTCGTAAGCGCGCGCGCGCTTATCGGCGGCGACCCGGATATCGGGCAAGCACAGAAACTGCAGGACATTGTCCTCGCTGCGCCAGATCGCCCGCAGCTGATACTTGGCCCAGCTTCCCTGAACTTCGCCGGTCAGCTCGTCATCGGAAACGATCAGGCATTCCCACCCGCGCGCTTCGAACAAGGCGGCCAGCATTTCTATCGGCGCTGCGTCGGAATCGGCGGTGTAGTCAGGCTCGCGCGGTCTCATAGGGCCGATCTCGCAATTGGGGGGGTCTTGGTCATGCGTGAGCTTCAATGCGCTCGCACACGGTCCGTTTGCAACGCCCGCCTAACCCGCTTTTGGGCAAAAGCGCTTTCGCCTGTTCAAAGCCTGTGAACAGAAAGCCGGGGAAAGCGCTTCGAGAGATCGCTTAGGGTGTCTTAAGTTCTTGAACTTCCGCGCCTTCCGGGCTGGTGTAGCGAAAGGTGTCGACACCCTTGCGTTTAAGAGCGTTGACAAGGTCGCGCGCTTCATCGCGACTCCCAAGCGGGCCGGCCAGCAAGCGATTGGCCTGTCCCCATGGGACCGTGTGCGGGGTGAAATCGCCGAGCAGATCGGGCGCTCTTCGCGCCAATCGTCGCCAGTCAAAACCCAGCGCTTTGAGGTCGCGGCCTGTGGCCACCTGCACCCAGACGCGGCTGGGATTGGCTGGCGGCTTGGGCGCAGGCTCGGGCGTGGGCTCGATCGGCGCCTCAAAGGTGGTGAGGTCGACCGAGCCAGCATCCGCCACCGCGGCGCTTACCGGCTCTACCCTTACCGCCATATCGCCAAAGGCGTCGGCCACGTTGGGTGCAGCGGGCTGGTTCTCTCCCTCGGAACGGGCAGCGCCGAGCGGTTGTCCCGAAGGCTCCAAAAGGCTGCCGGGCGTGGTCTCGGGCGCCTGAGCGAGTGTCAGCGCGGGTTCACTCGCGCCATTTTGGTAAGCCACAATCTCAGGCGCGTCGCGGCCAATATCGGCCGCGCGCGGGAAAATCCCAAGATTGGCCGCAGCCGCTTGCTGCGCGGGAGTCAGACGGGGCATGAATTCGAGCTACGGAGTGATCCTGTCCGCCAGTTCGCGCGGCATAACGGCTTCCGTGATCGCCGCGGCGCGATCCTGCTCGCCCAAAATCGCAAGCCCAAAGGCGCGCGCTCGAAAGGCGGCGAAATCGCGTCGCTCGATCAGCGGGCGCAACGTGGATTCGAAAGCCGCACTGTCGCCGCTGATCGCGTAACTGATCGCCAGGCGCCGGCGCGCCGGATCATCCTTTGGGCTGGCTTTGATGACGCGGGCATAGTCGCTTTGAGCGTTCGTCTGATCGCCAAGCATGTCGAGCACCAGCGCTTTGTCCGACCGCACCGCGCGAACACCCGCGCCCGCCTCTTCAGCGGCGGTGAAAAGCGGCAGCGCGGCAACGGGGCGTCCGGAGCGCAAATAGACCTTGGCCAGCCCGAGCGTCGCTGAGCGGTTGTCCGGCTCAACCTCGCGCGCGCGGGTGAAAAATCCCAGCGCGGCGTCCAGATCGGCGACCGACAGCGCCGCGTCACCCGCTTCAAGCAGGGCTGGCAGGCTGCGCGGCGCCTTCGCCAGTTCGACCAATGCGCGATTGAGCCTCTGCGTATCCTGCGATGGCAAAGGCTGGACCACAGGCTGCGACGTCATGGTTTGGGCACGAGCCACCCTAGGGCCGAGCGCGGCAGCCAGTGCCAGCGCAACGAATACAGCGGAGGCCGGCACAAGCCAGTCAGACGCAAGGCGGTAAGACCGGGCGCGGCGCCGCGAACTCAATGGGTTTGTAATCATACAAGCCACCGATAGCGTGCTCGTCGACGCAGTGTGGTGCGCGCGGCGGTGTTCACGTCCATCGGTGCGGCGGATCAGACGAGCGGTGCCTTACCGCTCAGCCAACGCCGCACCTATTGGTTGTTCTGACGGCCAAGGAACCGCGGAATGCTGAGCGCGGTTGTGTCCTCGTCCTCATCGTCGTCATCCGAACCCGAATTGCGCGACAGGTTGGCCATGCGTTCAAACAACGTCGTGGCGGCGCTCTCAGGCGGGGGAGCGGCGGGCTTGCGAGCCTCGCTGCCGGCCTCAGGGGAAGCCCCCTCGTCCGGTGTCTCATCAATCTCGGAATAGACCGCTTCCTGCTCGCGCGATTCAAGCGCCTCTGCGGACGGCTCGCTGGCTTCGGAACCGGCCAGGTCGAGCGGCTCCTCAGCGGCGCCGCGAAGCCCGGCGAGCGGGTCAACGATCTCGTCGACGTCTTCGTCCTCCATCTCACCCATATCGTCGCCGGCCTGCATTCCGCTCAGATCGAACGGCTTGGCCTCTTCGGCGTAGCTTTCCTCGTCCGCGTCTGAGTCCTGCGACAACGGGTCGGAAAAAATCGCGCGCGGCTTCACCAACGGCGAGGCGGGGGCGGAATCGGATTGCGGATCAAGCGAAAACTGCGGGGTGTCGGTGGTGTCATCTTCACCCTCAAGCACGTCTTCGAGATCGGTTTCCAGCGCACTTTCAGCGTCGGGCTCATAGGCGACGGGCGCGGGGTGCACCGGTTCTTCCAATTCGGCCTCCGGCGCGTCCGGATCGAGCTCGTCCGCGTCTTCAGCCGACGGTTCAGGTGGCGTCAGCGTGATCGGCGCCGGATCGGAGCCAAGGTCGGGCGCCGGGGTAAAGACGGGCGGCGCGCTTGGCGCAGGCTCGGGCGTTTCAGCCGGTGTCGCGATGTCGGACGCTTCGTTCTCACCCATCAGATCGAGAACCGGGCGTTGCGGAGCGCGCGAGTTCGGCATCGCGGTGGGGATGCTGGCGGGCTGCAAGCCGGCGTCATCCTGCTCGATCCCGGTCGCTACGACCGAGACCCGGATGCGACCGTCAAGGTCCGGGTTAAACGCGCTGCCCCAGATAATGTTGGCGTCTTCATCAACCAGGCCACGAATGTGGTTGGCCGCACCGTCCACTTCGAACAGCTTCATATCCTCGCCGCCAATGATCGAGATGATGACGCCTTTGGCGCCCTGCATGGAGACCCCTTCAAGCAGCGGGTTGGCAATCGCCTGTTCGGCCGCCTCCTGAGCGCGGTTTTCGCCCTCACCCTCGCCTGTTCCCATCATCGCCTTGCCCATCTCGCTCATCACCGATCGCACATCGGCAAAGTCGAGATTGATAAGGCCCGGCATAACCATGAGGTCGGTGATCGAGCGCACGCCTTGCTGGAGCACTTCGTCCGCCATCTGGAAGGCTTCTTTAAAGGTGGTGTCCGGGCTCGCAATCAGGAACAGGTTCTGGTTCGGGATCACGATCAGCGTGTCAACATGCCGCTGAAGCTCTTCGATCCCGGCTTCCGCCGCACGCATGCGGCGCGTGCCCTCGAACAGGAACGGCTTGGTGACAACGCCAACGGTCAGCACGCCTTTCTTGCGCGCCGCTTCGGCAATCACCGGCGCGGCTCCGGTGCCCGTGCCGCCGCCCATGCCAGCCGCGATGAAAACCATGTTGACGCCTTCCAGCGCCGCGTCGATGTCCGCAACGGTTTCTTCCGCCGCCGCCTTGCCCACTTCGGGGCGCGCCCCAGCGCCCAGGCCGTTGGTGATTTCCGGTCCAAGCTGGATGCGATTTTCGGTCGGCGAAGAACTCAGCGCCTGGGCGTCGGTGTTGGCCACGACGAATTCCACGCCGTCGATTTCCGCAGCCATCATGTTCGCAATCGCGTTGCCACCCGCGCCGCCAATCCCGATCACGGTGATCTTGGGGCGCAAGTCGTCGCTGGCGGCCATTCCGATACTGATGCTCATCCACTAATCCTCCGGACGCCCACCGAAGCGCTTTGCGCGTGCAATTCAGGCGTCTACTCGTCTGTGACACATTCGTGATGCGCCGTTTATACCGCTCAAACCCTTATCCACAGCGACCCTTTACATTTCATATACCATTTTTTGACCGAAGGGGCCTGCGCCATCGCACCTGTCGGGCCGCCTGGCCCGTCCCAAGCCGGTCAGGAGGGGCCAAGGCAAGTCCTTTCGCGTCCATTTCAGAAGTACTCGCGCGAGGCCCGCCACAATCGGAAGAGCGAAGCGAAAGGATTCATCCCACCGGCCGGGCTCGTCACATCCTGCCGCCGCGCCTTGTGCGATTTGATATCGACTGGGTCGTCTGCGGCGTAAAGGCACAGCCCCGCCAGCGTTGCAAAGCCGGGCGATGAATGCGCTTCGGGCAGTCCGCGCAGCGCCGCAGTGCGCCCCAACCGCACCGGCATCCCCAAGCCGCCTTGCACGAACTCCGCGAGCCCCGCGAGCTCGGCGCCACCGCCGGTGAGGACAACATGGCCCGCGCCCGGCCCAGTGAAACCCAGCTCTTTGAGCGCTGCGCCCACCTCTTGCGTCAGCTGCGCCAGGCGATGGGTGACGACCGAGACGATCTCGGCGCGTGCGACCCGATTCTTCTCATCCGCCCCGCGCGCCAGCGGCAACGAAGGGCCCTCTTCCCAACCATCGTTGGGGCCGTGCACCGGGATCATCTCGCGGTGATCGCTGGGGCTGGCAATGGCGGAGCCCGCCACGCATTTCAATCGCTCGGCCTGACTGCGGCGTATTCCAAAGCTGCTGGCGAGCGCGTCGGTGATGTGGCCCGAGCCGATGTCGATCGAACGCAAGCCGACCATCATCCCCGCCGCAAAGACAGAAACGTTGGTCACATCTCCGCCGATCTCAACCAGCGCAACGCCAAGATCGCGCTCCTCCGGCGTTAGGCATGCATAGGCCGAAGCGAGCGGCGCAGCGACCACCCCATCGACCTTGAGATGCGAATTGTGGACCGCTTCGCGTAAGTTTCGCAGCGGCGCTCCTTGGGCGAGCGTGACATGAACGTGCACGCCCAAGCGCTCAGCGTGAAGCCCGCGCGGATCGACCACGCCATTGGCTCCGTCGAGCGTGAAGTGCGCGGGCTGCGCGTGCAGGACTTCGCGGCCATCGGGCTGAATCCCAGTGCGCGCGAGGTCAAGCAGGCGATCAATATCGTCGTCCTCGATCCGGCGCCCGCCAATTTCGACATCGGTTGGGAAAACATAGCTCTCCAGCCCCGCACCCGAACACGCCACCCAGACCGAGCTAACCGGCGTCTGCGCGTTCTGCTCCGCGCGTTCCACGGCGTCGCGGATCGCATGGGTCGCTTGGCGCGGATCGGTCACATAGCCGCGCTTGACGCCCGCGCTCATCCGATGGCCCGATCCCAGGACAAGCAAGTCGCCTGTTTCGCTTTCGCCCATGATCATCGCCGAGATTCGGAACGAGCCGATATTGACCGCGCCAAACGTGCGGATCAGGCGCGCCTTAGTCGCGGTTTTGCTGGCCAAACCCTTGCCCATCGTGGTGCCCGTTTTGAGCACGGAGGCTTTGCGCGTCGCCATCACGGAGTCCCCGCCGCGAGTTCAAACCGATCCGCGCGGCCTGGCTCGCGCATATAGATGCGCGGAGGGTTACGCATGTCAAAGCTGGTGACCTTGCCGCCGATCAGGCGGTACTGGCCATCGAGCTTGGCAAAATCCTCAATCGCCTTGACCGAACGCAGCGTGCCTTCGGGCAAAGCCAGCACCTGCCCGCTGTCAAAAGTGAAGTTCCAGCGGCGATTGCCCACCCACTCAACCGCTTTCACCTGGGCTTCGATGGCGGGCGCGGTCTGGAAAAGCGTGTCGAGGTTGTCCATCCGTTTGGCCGCACCGGGGCCCGAAACCCGCAGCATGCCTTCCGCGTTTTGCGGGGCGATGATCGCAAGCTCGTGCCCGCTCTTGTCAATCAAAACCAGACGATCAGGCTTTTCGAGCACGGCGTGGGGTACGCGTTCGACAATATCGATCGCCAGCGTGTCAGGCAGCTCGATCGAAACACGCGCATCCTCAACCCAATCGAGCCCGCGGATGTCGTCGCGCAACTGGTCAATATCGACCTCCGTCATAGGCCGATCCTTTTGCACCATTGCAAGCGCGTAGACGCGCGCCTCGTCCATCCGCTCGGTGCCCGTGATGCGCACCGCGCTGACGGAATATCCCGCGTCACTCGCCACCCGGGCCAGCTCTGCACGCGCGATTGCAGGCACGCCCGCAAGGCTCGCAATCGTGCCGACCAGCAGCAAAGCGGCGCACACGATCAAGGCCATAAACACGCGGCTCCATTGCTCCTCGGTAAGAGGGATGACACCCATCATCGTGTCCAGCGCGCCGGTCGTCTTCGCCTTGGCCTTGCGCGCTCCGGCCGCGCGGCTTTGCGACTTGGCGGCGCGGCGCACGCCTTTGGAGCCGCTACGCGAGATCTTAGCCATGGGCGCTCTCCTGCTGTGGTGCGGTTGAATGCCGTCGGAGCGCATCCTTGACGAGCAAGTCCACCAGTTCGGAATAGTCGATCCCGGCGTGGCGCGCTTGCTCGGGAACAAGGCTCAGGGGCGTCATTCCGGGCTGAGTGTTGGTCTCAAGCGCGAAGAGGCCTTCTTCACCCAGCTCATCATCCCAGCGATAATCGGTGCGGCTGGTGCCATGGCATCCCAGCGCAACATGCGCCTTAAGCGCGTATTCCTCGCAAAGCCGGGCGATCTCGGGCGGGATTTTGGCGGGGCACACATGTTGGGTGCGCCCTTCGGTGTATTTGTGCTCGTAGTCGTAAAAGCCATGCTCGATGATAAGCTCGGACACGCCCAGAGCGCGCGGGCCGTCTTCGCCATCGATCACCGCTGTGGTGAGCTCACGCCCCTTGATAAAGGGTTCGGCGAGCAATGCGGTGAATTCCTGCCAGGGTCCGGCCGCGTCGCGCGCGATCGGACGGCCGACATTGCTGTCCTCGGTGATGATCGCAACGCCCACGGAAGAGCCTTCATTGACGGGCTTGAGCACATAGGGGCGCGGCAGGGGATCGCGCTCATAGAGTTCCTCACACGCGACGATCCGCCCGCCGGGCATCGGCACGCCATGGGGGGTGAGCGCTTGCTTGGTGAGCTGTTTGTCGATCGCGATAACGGAAGTGGCGACCCCCGAATGCGTGTAGGGCAGGCCCATAATATCGAGCAGGCCCTGAATGGTGCCATCCTCGCCCGGCACGCCGTGGAGCGCGTTGAACACGACGTCCGGCGCGGCCTCGGCAAGCTTGGCAGCGACATCGCGGCCCATATCGATAGCGGTAACGCGATAGTCCTTCATCTCCAGCGCGTCGCACACACCATTGCCCGACATGAGGCTGACCTCACGCTCATTCGCCCAGCCGCCCATCAGGACCGCGACGTGGATAGTGTTGGCAGCACTCATGGCCGCCCCACTCGCTGGATTTCCCATTCGAGGCACACGCCCGTCTCAGCAAACACCTTGTCGCGAATCATTTCGCCCAATTCTTCAATCGCGGTGCTGGTGGCACTGCCGGTGTTGAGGAGGAAATTGGTGTGCTTCTCGCTGACCTGCGCGCCCTTGTGCTTAAAGCCGCGAAAGCCCGCTTCATCGACCAATTTCCATGCCGATGTGCCTTCAGGGTTCTTGAAGGTCGATCCGCCAGTCTTGGTGCGCAGCGGCTGCGATTCTTCGCGCGCTGCGGCGATGCGGTCCATCTCCGCGCCGATATCAGCGGGATCGCCGGGCGTGCCTTTGAAGCGGGCGGAAACGACAATCGCGCCATCAGGCAAAGCGGAATGGCGATAGGAATAGCGCAGGTCGCTTGCCGGCAAGGTCACCAAAGCGCCATCGGGCATGATCACACGGCAATCGATCAGGATATCGGCCACTTCGCGCCCGTACGCGCCGCCATTCATCCGCACAAAGCCGCCGACCGTGCCCGGAATACCGCGCAGGAATTCAAGCCTCGCAATCCCGGCATCGCGCGCCGTAGAGGCGACCAGGATGCCGCTTGCGCCCGCGCCGCAAGTCAGTTCGCAATCGCCGGTGACTTCGGCCCTTGCAAAAGGCTTACCCAGCTTGACGACCACGCCCGGCACCCCGCCATCTCGGATAATGAGGTTGGAGCCCAGCCCCAGCGCCATCACCGGCAGGCTGTCATCCATGCGCTCCATAAAGGTCATGAGGTCATCAAGGTCAGCAGGCTCAAACAGCCAGTCTGCCGCGCCGCCGGTCTTGAACCACACATGTTTGGCCAAAGGCGCCTTGCCCGTCACCGCGCCGCGAATGCCTTCCAAGGGCACGGGCGCCTTGACCGCGCCGTCAACATCGCAGCTGGGCGCGCGGCCGTCGTCCTGATTGGCGACATCGCCGGGTTGATCGGTGTGGGTCATGCCGCCAATTCTTGTTCAATCGCGCCAGCGAGACCAGCGGCCCAGCGCGTGATATCCCCGGCGCCAAGGCACACGATCACATCCCCCGCCGCAATTTCCCGCGCAAGCGCTTTTGTCAGAGCGGACGCATCGTCGATGGTCTGCGCGCTGCGATGTCCGCGCGACTTCAGCCCAGCGACCAGAGAGGCGCTGTCAACGCCGGGCAAAGGCGCTTCACCCGCCTCATAAACCGGGGTGACATAGACGCTGTCGGCAAGGTTAAAGCAGCTTTGAAACTCGTCCATAAGATCGCTGAGGCGCGAATAGCGGTGCGGCTGGGCAACGGCGAAGACGCGACCGTTGCTGGCCTCGACCGCTTCGCGCGCGGCGCTGAGAACGGCCTCAATCTCGACCGGGTGATGGGCGTAGTCGTCGATCACGCTCACCACACCGCCGTTGACGGCGACCGTGCCCACCTTGCTGAAACGGCGACGCACGCCGCCAAATCCGTTAAACCCTTCGCGGATCACCGCGTCCGAGCAGCCCATTTCAATCGCCACCGCAATCGCGGCGAGCGCGTTCTGCACGTTGTGGCGTCCGGGCATGGGCAGATGCACGCCTTCGATCCGGCGGTCTTCCCTGTGATCTTTGGGACCGCGCTGGCGGACCATCACATCGAATGTGTTGCCGCCGTCGACCGGACGGATGTTGACCCCGCAAATGTCGGCCTGGAGCGAGAAGCCATAGGTGACGACCTTGCGATCGCGCACTTCGCCGATCACGGCCTGCACGTCCGGGTGATCGACACACAAGATTGCCGCGCCGTAAAAGGGCACGTTCTGGATAAATTCGAGGAAGGCGCGTTTGACGCCGGCGAAATCGCCGTAGTGATCGAGGTGCTCGGGATCGATATTGGTGACGACCGCAATCGTCCCGTCAAGCCGCAGGAAGCTGCCATCGCTTTCATCGGCTTCGACCACCATCCAATCGCTGTCGCCCAGCCGCGCGTTCGAGCCATATTGCTCGATAATGCCACCATTGATGACGGTGGGATCAACGTCTCCGGTGTCGAGCAAGCTTGCAATCATGCTGGTCGTGGTCGTCTTGCCGTGCGTGCCCGCCACCGCGACCGTGGATTTAAGCCGCATAAGCTCAGCCAGCATTTCCGCACGGCGCACCACGGGGACACGGTTTTCCAGCGCGGCGGCCACTTCGGGATTGGTCCGACGCACCGCGGTGGACGTCACGACAACGGCGACGTCTTCGACATTCTCCTTCGCATGCCCGATCGCAATAGCGATCCCGCGCGCGCGCAGACGCTCAACACCGGGGCCCTCTGCAATGTCAGAGCCCTGCACCCGGTAGCCAAGGTTGTGCATGACTTCGGCAATGCCCGACATGCCGATCCCGCCAATGCCGACAAAGTGAATCGTGCCAATATCTGTGCCAACGCCCTTCATTGCACGCCGGATTCCTCTTCGGCGTCACGGGTAGCGGGTTTGGGAGCGGTCGCAGTTTGCGCGGCCCGCGGCGCGCCTTCGCCCACGCGGATCACGTCCATCAGATCGATCCCGCCCAGCGTTTCGACCAGGTCGGCAAGATCCTTGGCCGCGTTGGGTCGTCCGCAATTCCACGCACCGTGCGCAGCGTTGGCGAGGCTTTCGGGCCTTTGCGCCATGGCCTGAATTTGCTTGGCAAGCTCCTTGGGGCCAAAATTGTCTTGACGGATCATGCGCGCGCCGCCCGTCTTGACCATTTCGCGGGTGTTGACCGCCTGGTGATCGTCGGTCGCGATGGGCAGCGGGATCAGGATCGCCGGGCGGCCCACCGCGGTGAGCTCGGCAATGGTCGAAGCGCCCGCGCGCCCGATGAACAGATGCGTGTCCGCCAGCCGCTCATGCATATCTTCGAAATAGGTGCCGAGTTCTGCGGGGATGTCGTGCTGGGTGTAACGCTCACGCACGCCGTCGACATCCTCAGGCCGGCATTGCTGGGTGATCTGCAAGCGGCTGCGCAAAGGCGGAGGCAGCATGGCAAGGCCATCGGGCACCACTTCAGACAGGATGCGCGCCCCTTGCGAACCGCCGGTGACGAGCACGCGCAGCAAGCTCTCTTCGGTCAGCGCCGGGAAATCCTGATCGCGCAGCGCCAACACCTCTTCGCGCACGGGATTGCCAACAAGGAGTGTCTTGGGGGCGAATTTGGGTTTGAGCCGCTCAACTTCGGGATAGGACGTCGCGATCGCGTCCACCCGGCCCGCCAGCAGGCGGTTGACCCGGCCCAGAACCGCGTTTTGTTCGTGAACCACGCTGGGAATTTTGGCTGAGGTCGCCGCCAAAAGGGCGGGCAAAGCGGGATATCCGCCAAACCCGATCACGGCGGCGGGTTCAAAGGTTTCGAACACACGCTGCGCCATGCGCCGCCCTTCGAGCACCGCGCTGATAGCGCCGGGCCATTTCAACGGGTTCTTGCCAAACCGGCCTACGGGCAGGACATGCGCGGGCACGCTGTCCGGCTTGCCTGGAATTTTCGCGCCGCGCACGTCGGTGATCAGCGCGACATGGTGCCCACGCGCTTCGAGCTCAGTGGCGAGCGCAAAGGCGGGAATCAGGTGGCCTCCTGTTCCCCCCGCCGCGACGACGAAATGGCGGCTCGCGCCCGAAGGCACCGTTTGTGGGTTCTGGCTGTTCATGCCGCGCTCTCCTTGCGCTCAAAGAGGGTCCGTATCCCAGGCACGTCGCGTTCAAGGAACGGATTGCGCCGCGTGATGGCCAGCAATAGCCCAAGGGTAAAGCACACCGCCAGCATAGATGAGCCGCCATAGCTGATAAGCGGCAAAGTCGTCCCGGTTGCGGGTGACAATCGCAGGTTTACCGCCATGTTGATGAACGCTTGCCCACCGAATTGCGCGATCAACCCTGTCCCGGCGAGCAGCGTGAAAAAATCGTCCTCTTCGGCAAGGCGCACCAGGACGCGCGCGATCACAGCGAGATAGAGAACCACAACCAACGCGCAGATTATCAGTCCGAACTCCTCCCCGATGACCGAGAAGATGTAGTCCGTATGCGCCTCGGGCAGGGTAAATTTGCGATGGCCCATCCACAATCCGCTGCCGTCCCAACCGCCACTAAGCAGCGTGCGATTGGCGAGGTAGACCTGATCAAACGCGGTTCCGCCGTTGATGAAGGCGTCGATCCGGTTGCGTCCGTTTTCGTAGGTCAAATAAGCAACGCCAAGCAGAGCCGGGCCTGCAGCGAACACTGCGGCGATCTTCCAAAAGGAGACGCCCGACAGGAAAATCAGCACAAACCAGGTGCCAGCGAACAGCAAGGTCTCGCCCAGATTGGGCTGGAGCATGAGCAGCGAGGCGATCGCCAGGGTGATCCCTGTCGCAAGCCATAAGACCGGTAGGTGGGGATCGCGCATCCGCCAGCTCAAAATCCAGGCGAGCGCGATGGCAAAGCCGGGCTTGAGGAATTCGCTGGGCTGGAGGCTCAGCCCAACATCGATCCAGCGCACCGCGCCTTTGCGCTCAAATCCGATGAACGGCACGAGCATCAGCAGCGCGAACATCACCAGCGCCACGACAATGCCCAGCTGGCGCGCGCGGTCACGGCTGAGGAAGGAAACGCCGATCATCAATGCGAAACCAGCGCACAAGAACACAACGTGGCGCTTGAGGAACATGAACGGATCGAGCGTGACTTGCGCGGTGGAAAGCTGATCGGCGCTTGCAGGCGACGCCGCCAGAACCGCGACCACCCCGACACCCATCAGCATCGCGATCAGCAGCACAAGCGCGCGATCCAACTCTCCCCACCACACGCGCAGCGCCTCGCGCCAACCGCGCCGCACAGGCACCGGGGCGTTGAAGCCGACCGGCTCCGCCCCAAGGGGAAGGCTGCGCGAGGCCATTACGCCGCCTTGTCCTTGCGAAAGTCATCGAAAGGCCCTGCGGGAGCGCATTCATCAGTGCAGTCGGCGATCACGCCAACCACCTTGCGAAAGTGTTCCCCGCGCTTTTCGAAGTCGCGAAACTGATCGAAGCTGGCACAGGCCGGAGAAAACAGCACGATGTCGCCCGGCACAGCCGCTTCCTGCGCGCGGCGCACCGCTTCGGAGATAAGCTCGCAGCGTTCGACCCGCGCGACCTTTCCTTCGAGCCATCCGGCAAAGCGCGGACCGGATTCGCCGACCGTGTAGGCGGTGGCGATATTGCCGAGATGCTCCGCGCACGCGCCCAAGCCCTGCTCCTTGGCGAGCCCGCCGACGATCCAATGCACGCGAGGCTTGCCCGCTACAGGCGGATAGGCGGCCAAAGCGGGCGCGGTCGAAGCGGTGTTGGTCGCCTTGCTGTCGTTTATGTAGGTGACGCCGTCGCCCTCGCACACGAATTCCATGCGGTGCGGCAGATTGCGGAAGCGCGGAAGAGCGTGCCGCCACTGGGCCTCTTTGATGCCCAGTTCTTCAACCAGGGCGATCGCTACGGCGACGTTCTCGAGATTGTGCGGGCCTTGAAGCGTTGGCCATTCGCGCTGGAGCGGGTTCAGACGGTCCAGGTCCGCTGCCACTGACCGGCCCTCAACGCGGCGGCCCTGCTCTTTCTTGAAAACGCCCGAAGAAGGCGATTCAAGCGAACCAAAGACCGCCAGGTTGCGCGCCGATTGCATCTCAAAAAGACGGGCCTTGGAGGCGGCATAGGCAGCAAAGCCATCGTAGCGATCAAGATGATCGGGCGTGATATTGGTGAGCGCGGCGGCGTCGCAATCGAGATTGTGGGTGAGATCGATCTGGTAACTCGACAGTTCGAGCACGTAGACGCCCACGCCGTGCTCGTTCGGGGCGAGCGGTTCCTGCGCGAGGATCGGCTCGCCAATATTGCCGCCCATCACGCTTGGCACGCCCGCCATCGTCAAGATGTGATCAACCAAAGCGACCGTGGTCGACTTGCCATTGGTGCCGGTGACCCCAACAACCCTATGCGGCAACAGGTCGCCGCGAGCCTGCGCGAACAACTCAATATCGCCCATAATCCGAACGCCAAAGCGCGCCGCGTGACCGGTGATCGGATGGGTGTTGAGCGGAACACCGGGCGAGACCACGAGGCCGTCAAACCCGTCAAGATCGATCTCCAGCGGGTCGGCGAGTTGGCAGCGCCCATCGAACCGCGCGCGCGCCACATCCTGCCGATCCCATGCGTTGACCTCCGCCCCGCTGGCGAGCAGCTTCTCCACCGCCGCCGCACCGGAGCGCGCGAGCCCGAGCACCGCGTAGCGTTTCCCGGCAAAGGCGGTCGATGTGATCATCGCAGCTTCAGCGTCGCCAATCCGGCCAAGGCGAGGACAATGGCGATAATCCAGAACCGGATCACAACCTTGCTCTCGCTCCAGCCCAATTGTTCAAAGTGGTGATGGATCGGGGCCATGCGGAAGACACGTTTGCCCGTCCGCTTGAACCAGAAGACCTGGATGATAACGCTCAAGGCTTCGAGCACGAACAGGCCGCCGACAATCGCCAGCACAACCTCGTGGTGCGAGGCAACCGCGATCGCCCCCAACGCCCCGCCCAAGGAAAGGCTGCCCGTGTCGCCCATGAACACCGCCGCCGGGGGTGCGTTAAACCACAGGAACGCCAATCCGCCGCCCATGATCGCGGCGCAGAAGATGGCAAGCTCGCCCGCGCCCGGCACATGGGGGATACCGAGATATCCAGAGAAGTCAGGGCGCCCGACGAGATACGCGATGATCGCAAACGTTCCGCTCGCGATGATGACGGGCATGATCGCGAGGCCATCAAGCCCATCGGTGAGGTTCACCGCGTTGCCCGCGCCCACCATCACAAAGGCGGCAAAAACGTAATAGCCATAGCTCAGCGGGATCGAGACGTCGGAGAAGAACGGGATGTAGAGATTGGTGTTGATCTGGCTGACAATGATATAGCTCGCGATACCGGCAACGCCGAACTCCAGCAGCAAGCGCATTCGACCCGAAACCCCGTGGTGGGAGTTCTTGGTGACCTTGTCGTAATCGTCGAGAAAGCCGATCAGGCCGAACCCCGCAGTCACCGCCAAACACGCCCAGACAAACGGGTTGCGCAAATCCATCCAGAGCAGCAGCGACAGCGTGAGCGCGATCAGGATCATCAGCCCGCCCATTGTCGGCGTGCCGCGCTTGGCAAGGTGGCTTTGCGGCCCGTCTTCGCGGATCGGCTGGCCCTTGCCCTGACGCACGCGCAGCAGGTTGATGAAACGCGGCCCGATAATCAGCCCGATAAACAGCGCAGTCAGCAGCGTCGCACCCGCGCGGAACGTCTGATAGCGAACCAGGTTGAAGATGCCTTCAAATTCCAGCCATTCCGCGAGCAAATAGAGCATGTGTGGATCCCTCGCGCCTCTTACCCAGACGCGCGTGTAAAATGTGTAACAAGCTTGCCGAGGCCGACCGCGTTGGAGCCCTTGACAAGAACCGCATCACCATGGGTTAGGGAGTAGTCGGAGAGCGCCGCAATCGCCTCGTCGGGGCCATTGCAATGCGCGAAGCTTGGCGGCTTGCCAAGCGAGTTGTCATCCCATTTCCCCAATTCGACCTCAAGCGGACGCATTTCATCGCCAACCAGGATCGCGTGGTCGATTTTGGCCTCCATTAACGGCTCGGCAAGCTGCGCGTGGAAGCGATCCGAAAAGTCGCCCAGCTCCTTCATCGCGCCGAGAACGGCAACACGCCGATGCGCCGGGGTCTCACCCAGTGCCCGCAGAGTCGCGCGCATCGAGGCCGGGTTGGCGTTATAGCTTTCATCTATCAGAGTGGCCTTGCCAGCGGGCACCCCGATTGCGTGGCGCGCGCCGCGCCCTTTCAGGCCGCCCATCTCCGCCATTGATAGCCCGGCGCTTGCCAGATCGCCTCCGGCCGCGCGCACTGCGGCCATGACGGCGAGGGAGTTGGTCACCCAATGCTCGCCGGGTTCGGCGACGGTGTAGCACAATCGCGCATCACCCAGATCAGCGGTAACGAGCGAGCCGCCATGCGCGTTGGGGATCGCATCGAGCAGGCGGATATCAGCTTTGTGGTTGCGACCGAAGGTGACGAAGCGCACGCCCAAAGCGCGCGCGTGATCAATCATCCGCTGCGTCTCCGGCAGGTCGGCCGGGATAATGGCGGTGCCGCCTTCCGAAAGGCCGGTGAAGATTTGCGCTTTTTCGTCGGCGATCGCTTCAAGGCTGCCGAGATTTTCGATGTGGGCGGGCGCGATGGTTGTAATCACGGCCACGTGCGGGCGCACATGGTCCGCCAGCGGCGCGATTTCGCCCGCGTGGTTCATCCCCATCTCGAACACGCCATAGCGCGCGCGCGCAGGCAGGCGCGCCAGACTCAAGGGCACGCCCACATGGTTGTTGTACGAGCGCACCGAGCGATGCGCAGCGCCGCGACTGGCGCGGTCGAGGGCGTTGAAGATCGCCTCTTTTACACCCGTCTTGCCAACCGATCCGGTGACCGCGATCCGCACCGCCTCGCCCCGGTCGCGCGCGGCGTGGGCGAGCGCGTGAAGCGCGGCGGTGGTATCAGGGACAAGGATATGCGGGTAGTCGACCGGGCGATCAGTGATCGCGGCGCTCGCACCCTTTTCGAACGCCATGGGCACGAAGCGGTGGCCGTCCATCGCCTCACCCTTAAGCGCCACAAACAGATCACCGGGCCGTACGTCGCGGCTGTCCATCTCCACGCCCGAGGCCTGAAAATCGCCGCTCGGGCTCCCGCCAGTGGCGGCCGCAACGGCGGCGGCGTCCCACAGGGCCAGCGGCAGAGCGTCGCGCGGCGCCTTGGGCCAGGCCCGCAAAAGCGGATGCGGTTTGGCGAGAGCCGCGCTCATGAAACGCGCCCTTGTGCCAACGCCGCCGCGCGTTCGCGCGCAACTTCGACATCGTCGAATGGCAAGACCTTCATTGTGTCTCCTGACCCGATTATCTGTCCTTGCTCATGGCCCTTGCCGGCGATGAGAATAATATCATGTTTGCCCGCTTGTTTAACGGCCGATCCGATCGCTTCGCGTCGCCCCTCAACCGCGCGCGCATGGCTGGCGCCGCGTGCGCCGGCAAGCACGGCCTCGCGAATTGAGGTGGGGTTTTCCCCACGCGGATTGTCGTCCGTGACAATCACCTGGTCGGCTGAGCGCGCCGCGACTTCGCCCATCGGCCCGCGTTTGCCTGGATCGCGGTCACCGCCAGCGCCGAACACAACGATCAGCGCACCGCTGCGCGCGCCATCGACATGGGGGCGCAAAGCGGCAATCGCCGCCTCCAAAGCGTCCGGCGTGTGGGCGTAATCGACATAGACCGGCGCGCCAGCGGGCGTCAGGCACGCGCGCTCCAGCCGCCCGCGCACCGGCTGCAAGCGGCCGATCGCGTCGAAAACCTGGGCGCAAGGCGCGCCGGTCGAGAGCGCAAGACCCGCCGAGACCAGCGCGTTGGCCGCCTGATAGGCGCCGATCAGCGGCAGCTTCACCGTCCGCGTGTCGCCATCATGCTCAAGAGTGAGCGTCTGGCCCAACTGCGTCGCCTCGCGCTTATTTAGGCGCAGGAACTCTCCGCCCTCGCCCACCGTGCGGACATCCAGACCCCGCGCTTCGGCGCGGGCAATGGCCCTTAGCGACCATTCGGACGGTTCGGCGTCGACATGGATCACCGCCGCTGCACCTGGCTCAAGCACGTCGTCAAACAGCCGCATCTTGGCCGCAAAATACTCCTCCATCGTGCCGTGATAGTCGAGGTGATCACGGCTGAAATTGGTGAAGGCGGCGGCGGCAACCGTGAGCCCTTCATTGCGGTATTGCGACAGGCCGTGGCTGGACGCCTCGTAGGCAACATGCGTTACCCCCTCGCGCGCCAGACCGCTCATATTGGACAGGAACGTGACGATATCGGGCGTGGTGAGACCGGTTGAAACGCTGCCATCGGGCGTGGTCACGCCCAGCGTCCCAATGCTCGCGGCGCGGGTCCCGCACATGCGCCAGATCTGGCGAGTCATTTCCGCGCACGAGGTTTTGCCGTTGGTCCCCGTGACCGCGACAATCGTCTCAGGCACCGGCGTAAAGAACCCGGCGGCAAGCCGCGCAAAGGTGCGACGCGGTTCCTCGCTCGCGATGTGGCACGCCCCTTCAACCCGCGCCTCTTGGCGAGCGACCACCGCCACCGCTCCGGCTTCAAGCGCGGCGGGAATAAAATCCTCCGCGTTAAAGCGCGCGCCGCGAAACGCGCCAAAGACGGTGCCAGGCGCCACTTTGCGATGGTCAATCGCAAAGCCGGTGACCGCGACATCCGCGTGCCCCTCCAGCGGCAAGCCGATCCGCGCCCCCAGCGCCCCAAGCTTCATTTGCGATCCTTCAGCAAATGATCAAACTCGCTCACATCAAGGTCGCGCGTGTGATCAGGCCGCACTCCCAGCATCGGGCCGGTGCGGCGGATCAGATTGCCAACAATGGGCGCGGCGTTGAAAAACGCGGTGCGGCCCGCAACGGCGTGGGTGATTTTGGGTTCATCAAGCGAGACCACCACGACATAGCGCGGGCGATCCATTGGGAAAGCGGCGGCAAAGGTGCTGACGATCCGAGTCCGGGAATAGCGCCCGTCGATCAGCTTTTCCGCCGATCCCGTCTTGCCACCCACGCGAAAGCCAATAGCGTTTTCGTGCGCGTTCTTTCCGGTTCCGTACTTGGCGATGAGGCGCAAGAGCTGCCGCATTTTCTGCGAGGTGGAGGCTTTGAACACGCGCGTGCCCGGCTCCGCGTCGCCTGGCGCAACCTTGAGCAAGGTCGCCGGGCGAAGAACACCGCCATTAACCATCGCCGCGTATGCGTTGGCGAGGTGCAGAGGGGTCACATCAAAGCCGTGCCCATAGGCCGCGATCATGGTCGTCATGCGCGACCATCTTTTCTCGTCGGGCCAATCGGGTAGCCCCTTGTCCTTGATCTCGATATCAACCGGCTGCGCCATGCCAAGATCGAGCCAGACCTGGCGCAAGCGCTCGCCCCCCAGTTTTTCGGCGACACGCATGGTCACCGTGTTTGAGGAATAGGCCAAGGCTTCGGGGATGGTGAGCCGGTCACCCTTATCCTCGTGATCGGGAAAACTGCGGCCGCCCGCTTCAACCGGGCTGGCGTCCCACACACGCGACAGATCGCTAACCACTCCGACGTCTATCGCGGCGGCGACGGTCAGCGGTTTGAACACCGAACCCAGCTCCTGCACTTCCCAGGTGACGCGGTTGTTGAGGTTCAGCTTTTCGTCTTCGGGCACGCGGTTGGGGTCAAAATCGGGAAGCGAGGCAAAGGCCAGAACCTCGCCGGTCTCCACATCCAGAACCACGCCCGCCGCGCCATCCGCGTTGGCGAGCTTCATGCCCCGACCCATCTCATCCTCAAGCGCGCCCTGCACGCGGACATCAATCGAAAGCGCTACCGGATCGCCCGCTGTGGCGGGGTCCGAAAAGCGCTCATTGAGAAAGGCTTCCATGCCGAACAGGCCGACCTGCGTGTCGCCATCGTCTTTGACCCGGCCAATCACATGCGCGGCGAGCCGACCTTGCGGGTAGTGGCGCACCTGAATCTCAGGCGATTGTAAGGCCAGCTCACCCAAGGCCCAGACGGCGTTCGCTTCCTCGGGAAGGATGCGACGGCGCAAAGTGGTGCCCTGGCCCGCCGCCAGCTTTCGCGCGACATCGGCCTCGTCGAGATCGGGGAAGATCGCCGTGAGTTCGCGCGCCAGTTCCCGCGGCGATCGCACCAGGGGATCGCTGCCATCGGGGTTCATGGCCTTGGGGTGGAAATAGAGCGAATAGGCCGGGTAGGCGCGCGCAAGAGGGGTGCCGTTGCGATCAAGAATTTCGCCGCGCGCGGGGTTCGACGCGTTCGCGCTCAGTGGTCGCGACGGACCTGTCCCACCATCAAGGCCCAGCCAGAGGATCTGCACCAGCGCGACCGAGGTCAGCGCCACAAAGGCGAGAACGAGGCCAAAGACGCGTTGGCGGGCGCTGTTGAGCAACCGGGCGCGCATCTCCACCAGGCTCTCGTGCACGGCGTAGGACCGGGCCAGTGGCATGGCGGGCGCGGTTCGAGGCCG
>ERZ1740065.360-NODE-360-length-23861-cov-12.312568_pt1 | contig 23861 bp, 8 predicted proteins | sample MGYA00581738_ERZ1740065 | MGnify/ENA primary metagenome ERZ1740065 (study PRJEB43018, sample SAMN04849749) | marine metagenome | isolation source: floating plastic debris | place: Pacific Ocean | collected 2008-09-01 | study: EMG produced TPA metagenomics assembly...
GAGCGGGAGTGAGCGGGAGTGAGCGGGAGTGAGCGGGAGTGAGCGAGAGTGAGCGAGAGTGAGCGAGAGTGAGTGCGGATAGGCGAGGGAATGAGCACAAAAATTGATAGGAGAATGACAAAAGCGCTAACCTCTTACCCTAACCTTGATTTTAAAGCACACTAGCGTCATGTCACCTAAACCACATGGTAAGAGTTAATGTGGCCAAGATGCGCAAGTGAGCTGGGAAAGCAATCTATTGCTTACGCTTTCAATATAAGACTGGATATCATATGACCTGCCTAAACCAAATCAACAATGTTCCACTGAAGAAATACATCTGTTAAAATATTGCATACAGTCATTAGTTACAGCGCTTACATGCAGACATCAGTTACAGCGGTGAGGAACAGTCATTAGTTGTGGAGGTGACGTACTGTCATTAGTAACCCAGTGACACACAGTCGTTACCGACCAGTATTGAGTAGAAACAGGAGTGTTTTTCATTCTCCTTTCGATTTTCACGCTCACTCCCGGGCCTATCCGTGCTCACTCCCGCTCACTCCTGCTCACTCTCGCTCACTCCCGAAAGTGCTGATGCATGAATATCTACAGGAGAATGACAACAGCCAGAATATGAAATCATATATAAAATTACCAAATTTTGTGCGAAAATTTTGATTTAATAGTTTTTTTAATTCTAATTTTTATTAATCAATGGATTTTATTCATTGGTTTTATGCCAGAATGTCTTACGCATCAAACGGATGCCAATGAAAGATTTTAAATCCATTAAAATTCATGAACAGTTTTTCAAATATGCGATATGCCAAAATCTAGGAAATTGTCTCAAACATGACCTTTGTTAACACAATCCAGCCAAATGCAGTTCTTATGGAGTTATACTTATAAATGTATTAGATCGAGTTATGTCTCCTCCCATGATGAGCTTCCTCCTCCGCAATTACTGACAGCACAGCACTGGTGTAATGAGCATACGAAGCAGACACAACACTGGCCGATTGAAGAGTAAGAAATGTGAGCTCTGGATAATTGAGGGTTTCGGCGACGAGGACTTTAGTACGGGAATTTCGATGAGCTAAAAGGAAACTTGAGGTGTTCCTATGTCTGTAAGTTTGATTTAATTATGCCTCAACCACATCTAGTATAATAAACAGCCTCATATCCCGTATCATTATATTTGTTAGTATATAAATATAAATGTATAAATATGATATAAATAACATGATATGTATATCTCCCTCTCTCGTATTCCTACGAGCAATCGACATTATTTGCCATAACACGGTTCCAATTCACATATTTTGCAAACGCATCAACTGTCCAGGCCCACCTTTCCATAACAAACGCTATAGCATCCCTGAATGTTCCGTCACATGTGATAGGAGTCAAAGGCATCAGTTTATTTTGCAACAACCAGTGACTAAATTAGCTTTCCGAAGTTTAATGTGAATTGCGCAATTGTGGTACACAGAATGATCTTCATCAGGTCAGACGACACCAAATTCCCCATGTATAATTCCCTACAGCATTCGTAATGCTCATTCCAACATGCCATTTTTATTAATTTTGGTGTTTGAAATTGGCCATTGAGAACACAACTCCTGTGACGACTGGTGCGCTTCAATCGCTCGTTGTCTTATTGCCGATATTCTCAGTACTGCTATACATGCTGGATGCTTTCCTACGTTGTGATATACATATTGGGTTTGAGCCAAATTAGTGTTATGCGTTACATGTCCAGCGTTGCTCCTCCTTCCCTCCTCTCTGCCGGCCCTCTTTGCCCTGGTTTTCTGTTACTTCGGGTATTGCCCCGACAGCTCCAGAGAGAAATCCATTCACATAGATTCTTTGTTCTCCTGTTCTAAGCGGGTATGTCTGTCTATATCTCTGCTGTAATGCTCCATATTGATAGTTTTTATTAGCGTTGACAATTTCAGGTGCCATTGGCAAATATCATCTAGTGCATTTGGAAGTGGAGCCACGCACGACCTAGTGCAGCGTGGACCATTTGTCTCGGGATCACCGGCTGTCACACAGCGTATAAGCTTACTGCCTCATTACAAAATATTTTTGCTAAGGTATTGGTTGGTGCCCGCTCCCTTTGTGGAATTTCATTGTCACTCAATGTCATCTTACACGGCTGCAGCAAGTACTCTATCACACCCCTCTTCAGATACGGATTCCATTACCCACGGTTGGTGGCCCGGAGGATGACAGGGTGATACATGTGGATGAGTATTTTCCGAAAGAGAAAGATGATCTATTTACCTTCTATTCTTTTTCCTCCATTCTTTCCATTTAAAGCTGTTCCACTTCGCTTAGAACCACAGAGGATGGGTTGTGGGCCAACAACTGAATGATGATAATTTCACCTGAAACTGTTTGCTGAGATCTGCTAGCGCTGGTAAGACTGATGATAACATCTGCAGAATGAAAACCACCCTCCAGTTGCGGAGCTTGTTTTGTACGCCTGATGCCGTTGCACAGCCTCTTTCCTCTACTTCATCCTCCAGAAATGTGCACAGAATAACGATGATTTTTAGCATCGTCTGAACAGCCAGATAATAGCTGGGCAATCGCCCAATTTACGCTTCAGTAGGACAAAACTGTGGTGCCCCTAAACGCTCCTATAAAGTGAGTAAAAAGGAGAAAACAATGAGCAGCCATAGATGAAAAACCGTTGTAAAATTAATATGCAAATGAATTGACTATTAACCTCTTGCTTCTCTCTCTCTCTTCGTCTTCGCTGTCTTGAAGGCTTGTGCAACAGGTGTATGTTGCTTTAGGATAAGTTTGATGGCATCATCTGAGAAGGTAAATTGTCCTGGAGGAGGACGATAGAAGGTTGGAATTCAAGGATGATATTAACAGGTTGAATATTGTCATGAGGCGCTACTAGCATGTTGAGCTACACCAGCTCTCTTTGCTTTAGACAGCTTATCCTTTTTGTATTATTGGCTTTCTTCACTATATTTACCTCATAACACAGTTACAGCTTTATAGCTAACATCCTATTTAAGCAGTGCTGATTCTATGCCTCCGTCTACTCTGCCTGTGAGCTATACTGTAGGTCCTGGATACTAGATGCTTCTCTGCTGTGGATTGAAGTAGCTGTCATCAAGAGCTCTTTCTAGGATCTAGTGTGGGTATACCTAGTGCCTATGTACAATAACGATGTTGCTCAAGGCATCCAATTGCATTGCCATTTCGTTGTGTGTTTCCTGTGACCATCTGTAGAAGGCAGCTAGGGCTTTTGTGCATCCTTGTTTGTTGTAATACGTGTGTATGCACTACCTTTTCGCATCGGCCAGATGAAGCTAGTCGGTCTCAGACCCGCGTCCATTACAATATAGATGTCCAACAGCAATGGTAAACACGTGTACCATGAGCCGTAGCTCCAGAAGAGTTCTCAACACTTTCATCGTCGGTGTCGGCGTCGGAGATCGTACGGGGAGTAAATGCGCACTCCGCAGGGGTACTTGTGGAGGGAGCTGCGTTAGATGAGATGGTGTCAGATGAGATGGTGTCGGAAATGGTGGCAGGCTGAGGTGCTTGGGTGATGGTCATAGCTGGGGCGGTAGAGCAGGAGGGCCCCGTAACACTGGTCACAAACCAGACCGCACATTGCTGCCGGCTTTGTGACACCTGTTAGTAAAAAGGAGCCTTAAAATGGAGAATAGCAGCAATGATGGTATGAAATGAAAGCTGCTGTAAACAATACTTTTGCTATCTTTCCCTTACTTTTAGATCCTATGGGACGATCTCTTTTCTTCACAATTTTAACCACACTGAAGTCAGACAGAGACATATGCAGACATGATTAGCTCAGGTAGTGGAAAGAATAAGCATTAAACGTGTATAGCATATGAAGATAGTGAGACAAGGTAGAGAAGCAACAATGGAATATAGGTGTGGGAAAGGATGCGCTAGTGAGAATGGGATGGGCACAAAATGCGCATGAGTATGTAAAGAAAGGAAGTGGCTCATCGCTCATTGTTATGAAGCTTATGTAGTAAAGTAATTATGATAAAATGATGATGTCGAACAAGCAGGATTGAACAAGCAGGATTGAAATACGATGACCTAAGATATGCATGCAACAAACCTTGTGCTATCATCGGTAGATTGCACAGCTAGAGACATAGAGAGAACTAGGACGCATTAGCCAAAATACTAGAGGTAGCTAATCCAACCGGTGTAGTACAAAATGCTACGTGTTTGACGACACATGAGAATGGAGTGAGAAGTTGTTGGCCGCCACTCACCTTTGGTCGTTTTAGTGTCCATTACTTCTGAAAACGGTGCACAGCAACCTAATGTAATGTAGAGCAGTAAGAATTCAATCGGAACTAAGAATACGATGAAAACGATATGGTGTATGTATGCAGTTGCATGCTTACTGTAGAAAAGAAAATCACGGATATGAGCCGGTGGACGCGAGTAGTTACAGCGCTAGTCGCTAGTAGAGAAGGCCTGCGCATGAAGTGGTGATATAGCACCAGGTCGGTTAGACGAAATTAATTAATTTCTAGCAGCCACCTGAACGGCTTTTTTCGGTTCCACTGAATTAAATCACGCAAATTAATTCAATTTGTGGGCAGAGCTTAATTTAATGTTCGTTCCATTTCGTAGTGGAACGGCGTTGCGAATCTACCTAATATTTTCGCTTGTATCGCTTGGTCACTTAGCGCTAATTGGTCGGCTTATGCATGACCAGCAACGCGATTGGTTGTTCGAATAGCACCGCGTGCGATGGTGTCATCAGGTGTGCTTACGTTCGCTTCAAAATTGAGCCGTGGCTACCGCTCGCACAGCTCGCCTAGGCCTAGGTGTGCGCCCGGCTTAACACTGCTGATTTCAAAGAATGACAATCACTACTCTATTCCAAGGACAAAAAGCACCTCAATAGCTGTACAACTGAAAGAGTTCACGGGCTTTTCATTTTCATTTTCCAAACCAAGTGGTTACAGCTGAGAAATGAAAGTATTCATAGTATTTACTTGTCGGCACTAGTACTTTGCTTGACAATGTCAGAAAGCAGCTGCTAGCGATATCTATCGGCCATGCCTGCACTTAGATTCTTTACTCCTCAAACATTCCAACTTGACAACTGTATGGTTGCGGTCAGCTGTCAGCGCATGAGCAAGCGTAACTGATGCTGCACGTAAGATGGAAAGGTATGGCGTAGGCTAATTCTTTGAGAAATAAGACATCTACATACATGTATGGCTATGCGAAAATTGGGAACTTTCTCTAGTTTCAGGATCTGTGTGGGTGTGTTCTAGAAATATTGATAGTATGGGAGTAACGACATAAAACGTTGAGACAAGGTGATAACCGCATGTCATTTGCACCAGAATGGCACAACGTGATTTCATGACAGCACGGCTAATGGTTAATTGCTTACAATGCCCTCTCTCCTGATGCCCTGAACTAGAAGTGTCACAATCTAAAGAATAATTGATGCATCGCTGATTAATCTTACAGTGATGACGAATTTAATACTTTTGTCTGCCAAAATGATTATTGCTAATGAAAATCTGTCTGTTCACCGGGCCTCTAACCCCTAAAACTATACTCACCATGTGAACACTCTAATCAATAGACCAGATGACGATGAATCAGCACATGCCGAGAGTAGATATATCTTGGTGGAAAGCTACTGACTGTTAACACCATGTATCAGAAGGTCTGGCCCTTGTGAGTTTACAAGTGGGTGACCTCCTGCCGATTCTGACTCTGAGCGACCCTCGTAAGAGTGTGATAAGAACTCACATCCCACCAGCGTGAAAAAAGCTGCGCTTACTACTGAGAATGTTGGCACATCAATCTTTTGCAAGTGCATGGCAGATTTCACATGAATTGAATTGAATTGAGAGGGAGGTGTTGCCATTGCATTTTGGTACCTTGTGCGACAGTTATGTTTTTAAAAACCTAAACTGTGTCACGATCATGAGATAATGCCACAGGACATGTCATTTAGTCACTAGTGAAAGAGCCTCTCTTGCTTTTCAGCCATCGAACTTTCATTTACATTTGTTTGAGAAGTTTGGGCCACTCAAGACTTTAAGACCATCCAGCACAATCCACCAGTGACAGTAATGTAATGTAAATTGTAATGGAAACATGATACATCCACAACATGCTGAGAGTTTTGTATCCGAACTTCTAAGGCGATGCGATCTGACCCAATTGGCTGTAGACTAGCTTATGAGTTGATGTAAATTTCAAACTTTCCCGTTAGTTTGGCTTGGGCGATAGTAATTGCATTTGCAATGATATCTAAGCTCTACAATCACTTGGCTTGACAGGCACATGTATATATTTCTGAACATCAGTAAATATGTCCTACACTAAGTGCTGTTAGATTGCTGCATCCCAAGGCTTCGTCTAGGACTTTTTGACATTGTGTACTAATTTTGCCGTTACCTCAACGCAGAAATTGGTGCACATGCGTTCTGGCCAAGAATAAAATGCCCTTCATAAAGATTTGAAAATTACCATAGGGGTTAGTCAGGGGTTGCGTACCACTTGACCCCTATCGTCGAGGATCCGCATCAGGAGCGCAAAAAAAGAATTGTCTTCTCCAAGTATATCGGTTGAAACTGGAGTTGTTTACACAACCGAGAAGATGGCGGCGGCTGCTCCATGATTGCAACAAATCTGCGGTAGACAGGTCACGTGGTACTCATTCTAGTTTTAGTATTCTGTGGGGGTGGTTGTCTGGTGCAGAGTGCCAGAGAAAACTTCGGAATTTCATATGTTGAAAGCGTGGATGGAAGCCAACACAGACAGCTATCCATAAAGTTTGAAACGCTCCTACGTCTGAACATATGGCTCACTAATGAGCTGAATTATTATCTTGTGAAGTCTTGGTAGTTGTCACCTCAGCCCATCACCTACCCTTACACTAGTTAACCAATATTGGTTCAGTTTGATTATCAATTGCTTCGGCTTGATAATTGTGGTTATCGATTATCGATTATCTGCTATGACTTCATTTATATGTCAAGTTGGAAGAGTAGCAATCACGTTGATTAGATTCTAAGTTATTGTTCAAAAGCAGCAACATGTTCGCAGCATCGCTCCATGGCGCAGCACATCTTGAATAGACATCTCATCAGCAGATGAGAGCACACTTTCGGCACTCAAGCTGATGGCTTGCATATCTACAGCCATTCTGTAATTTGTAATTCGTTGCTTTTCAGTTTGAAGTGCTCCTCTACTGCTTCACGTGCAGTGTCAACTTTGAGTAGTAGTATTCTTTTCTCTAGTGACAGCAAATTTTAATGATTCTATGGCTGTGGAAAGGTCAACCACAGTGTGGCGGTGTCTGTGTACGTTGAATCATAACTTATGAGGTTTGAGGAATCGCATGACATGACATGATCTCACGTGCTAGTAGCAGCAATGGCATATGGCCACTTGATCCTAGTGAGGCAGTTATGGCAGTACACTGATGGTTTGAATACCTTTACACAAAAAACTGTCTCACTTGCTGACTTGTTTTATTGGCTGCCATGATGTGGTAACCTCAAACCCCCATTGCCATAATTCATGGCCCCAGAAATGGGAGCACTGCACATATTTAATGGGATGACATATGTTTTCATGTTCTATGGCTGCAATAGGATGTTTCCTGTACGCTAATTGGTAAATGCAACAACCGACTTCAGGCTAATACTCGCTCGATTAATCAAACAGATCGATGTGTCATTAGAGCATGTTACAAAGTTGTTGCCAACAACAATCCTCACCTTGCATCTCATCATTACGCATACTACGAGAGCTTGATTCCATGTTGATTATGTCGTCGTCTTACTCAAGATCACCTGGAAAGAAATATTCTCCCATGTGGTCCTCAGTGAAAATGAACATTCGTAGCCTGTGTCTCTTCAGTATTTGAGGAATATGTGCTAGCGAAAGCTCTAGTCCACACGGCCAAATTGGTAGTCAAGTCGAAAATGTTTTAATGTACCTATCGACAATATGACATGTTAACTCCAATGAATCGCGATGCGTGACATCATGATGCGAGATCATGATGTCATCATGATATGATGCATGGTTAGGTGAGCGTTGCTCTCATCACTTCAATAGTCTCAGTGTTAGTTAGTTAGTTAGTTCATTTTACCGCTTCGTCACAGGTTCAACTGACCAAAACCAGTGGAATGTACGCGTTAATGCGGCGGCATGTAGTTGTGATCAATTCACTATGCATTATTCAGCCGAACAAAGACAAAGTTTATGCTGATTTGCAAGTTTATTGCTATAGGAGTGTTATCTCAACATGCCACTGTTCGAACAGAAACGGTAGCGCTCCTTGTGTGCGTCTCTAGCTTTATTAGTTGGGACGGCATCGGCTCTCGTTCTGATCGCAACGGTAGCCGGGAGGGCATTGAGAGTCGTTCCAGCATCCCCAGGCAGCTGAAAGGCAAGCGCAACAAGAGTTGAACGGAATAGAGAGACTCGTTCAATCACAACCCGCTAAGAGGTCGCGGCGATAAGCATTTGCATGTTTATCGGAGACTCGACTGCACAAAAGTTCATACACTTACGTTAAAACATAAATTGACAACAGGAATTGTGAAGCTTACCATTGGTTCCGGCGACGAGGCAGCAAAGAGCGAGAGCAGCGGCGATGGCGTTCATGATGATTGGGAGTTGATTTACACAGAAAATGTGATGATAATGTTGGTGCGCACCACTTTTTATACCAGTAGGCGCAGCCTGTTCTCCTCAGGCATTTACCGTGACGTGAGTAGAAGAGCCACGTATCCTACGCACGTGATATTTACGCTGGCAGTAGCTGCGAGCGATAGATGACTTTATGTACGGTGTACTTTATGTATGCGAGTGACTTTCTTTAGCTGATATAGGCTATGCGGTCCATGCTGCTAAGCTTCCGAGTGAATAACTGTGATGAGGGCGAAGGTCACACCAAATGTGTGATTTACGTGCAATTAATACTTCTATTCACCAAAACTGCGATAGAAAGGCAACAGTAGGGGAGAAAACTATGGCAAATGAAAATCCGTGAGCAAAAATATGCAAAGAAACACTCAAAGGTAAAAGATCGTTGCTTAATCCGCAGTCCAGCACATGCGCTGCCACTATAGGCAGGTTTATGTACGCTATGAGTAGAAGCAGAGCAGAAGACATCTGTGCCAGGCATTTGTGATGAATGAGTTAATAGCAGTTGTGTTGCAGACAGGTTCGAATAGGTTGACTACGGTTCAACGCTTGGAAGACTTTATCAGAACAATATTCACAGGCTGCAGAGCATTCGATTTCGTGCCAACTACTTGCGCAGCAAGAGAAAGTGCCTCCTCCTATTTTCAAAAGATCGTCGATCTCTTAAGCAGACACAAGATCAGCAGCTATTCTGCGGCCACTTAATGCAATAACACATTCCAGCACTGACGTAAGGCCGCTCTCACATTCAGCTGCCAGCATACTGGTGTGAGTTGTTGACTGGCTTGATCCAGTTCATAGCAAATGGTTGAGCAGTGGCTAATAAAGGCATCGTGGATAATTCGGCTTTACTGTCTTTGTAAAAACAAGGTGTATAGGCCTGAGTGAGCTTGGTCGACTAGTGTCGACGGAGGTCGTGGCAGTCCGTATACGAATTTACATGCAGGCTCCTGCAAGGACGCAGTGTGTCCCCTTAAATATTGCCTCTTAAAGCCGCTCTTTGAACAAACTGCGATAGAGAGAACGTTTTAACAATAGAACGCAGTTTGCCCCTACCATGCTGCCATGGCCTTACTGTGACTTTGACGTGCATGTGTCGTCGCATGACTTAACCAGACATTTGGTCAAATTTCTGATTTCCATTTTATTCCACTTTCAGTTCAGTTAAATTTCCCTCTTTCAAATACTCTTTGAATTTTTAAGCTATGATAATTAGAACTCACATTATGAGTCTATTTCCCAGACGCAGTTGTGCACTGCACTTTTACTGCAACTGTAAAAAACAGTCTCAAACTTGTATACGCCTATCATCCTCCTGCAAATGTCTGTTTATACTTTGTTTACTGTAGCAACCAGCATTTATATTCCGCCTTGACTAATGAAAATTGGCAGGAACATAGAGTGATATGCGCGGAACATATGAAGGAGGTTTCATGAAATAAAACCAATTTCATAATATTGTATTATTAATTCTTTTCCCGGTCGCCATGTTGAAAGTGTTGCACCGAATTCCAGTCAGCCGCGGAAAATTTTTCTCCTACGCTTTACTACAAATTGAACTGATATATATTAAGTTCCTCAGGATTATAAGAAAGAAAATGTTTCCAGCTTTCCAATGAAGCTCTACATGCAGGATTCTAACTAGCCAATCAGCGGCACATGTAGTTTATACGGCTACTATTTTTTTTTAGTTTCATGCTAAAAACGGCTCTCAGGTTGCAGATAGTGGTCACACTTACAGGTGTATCTCTGATTTGGCTTCCTTTCCTTGAGCCTAGTCACATGTCACGACTTTACAGCCTTGGTTAACGATGGCATCAGTTTCATCACTTTGAAATAACTTGAAGCACATGACTCATCAAGAAAATGCATAACAGATCATTCTTCTCCGCGATTCCTGGTTATCGAGCGGCAATGTCAATGTAGTAACAACGCACACTTGAAAAAACGAAAAAGAAGAGAAATTCTGTGAGGTATGGGAAAGAAAGCCAAGTACGCTACCCTGTGTCAACGAGCCACGACAAAAGCTGGGCCATTGATCAAAGCTAGTCAAAATGATCAGTATAGTGCACAGGGCATTTTTTGCAAGTCTGAATTTTCTGTTTAATATGGAAGCGCCCATTATGTCAAACAGTCCATCGGAACCGTGAAGCACAAGCAGTATTGTAAGCCTGCTAATTCATCAAACAAGCTAACAGTTACGCTTCAATCAGGAGGTGACAAGATAGACAAGTAGAGCGTCATTATTTCATCTGTGAAAGCAACTTAACGGTAGCCTTGTGTGTAAATTTTATGCCATAATTCCCTGTGTGATGGGAGGAAGTAAATCAGCATCTATTTCCACTAACACTACTCATTTGTTAATCATAAAAAGATGGAGACACAGTAGCATCGCATGGATGATTGTTACAGTGAGAAATGTATACCATGGGTCAATGTCTTGAGCTTCAATACAGACAGCTGTCGAGTGATGAAAGGGAGCAGAGGTGGTGTTGTATCAAAACTGCAATCTGTACAACCAAAGACAATAGATGTTTGTTGTGCCTGTCACTTGGCTAATCTGGCGATGGGGGCAGCTCTCACTAAGTCACTGTTTGACATGGGCGACCTTCTCTGTCACATTTACAATCGTTGTTTTTCCACGACCCTAGGCATCTGTTTTTTCATAAACCTTTATCTGTCCAACAGGAAACGCCTCGAAAAATTGAGATAATTTCCATACTTTGTAGGTGTTGGAGAGAAAACAATCCTGAAAGACTGTCCTAATCAATGGCTCAGCTTGGATCGGCGTATCTCCAATATCATAGAGCAGTATCCAGCTATTAAGTCGTACTTTGGAGCCCATAAGGATGTAGACAAACTAAGATCCAAAGTCAATCACATACGCACTGTACTATGTGACCCGCTTCTTCTACCATGGCTTCACTTCACTAAAGATGCTCTGAGACCTTGCTTCTTGTTGATTAGAAATCTCATGTTTGTATGCAGTAACTAGAGTACATGTACAAGATCAAATGCCCCATCTCTTATTGATATGATTACTTTCAGTCTGATGTAGCCCTCATAATGGATCTGTATTCATCCATGGAGCGGCTGCTGTCGAGTGACCTCTGTCAGTTTGCTAGTACCAGCACCATCAAACAATCTCTAACCCTCTAGGATGTCCTGTATGGCCAGGAAAAAGCCCAGCTGAGTGATGATGAGCTGTTCGTTGTAACTAATGCCGGTCTTATCCTTTCTTCTGTTGAAGATAGCGCCACTCCTGATACTATCAGGCAATTCTATAGGTCTGTGTCCAATACATATCCTGTCATAATCCTCTTGCCTGCCACTGCATCAGTTACATAGCCTTCTTTCCAACTTTCTTACAGAGCAGTAAGGCTCTTCCAAGCCACTGGAGTGAAGAAGATGCTATCTCTTTTCCCGTTTTCAAGCAAAATCCTAAAGATAGTACCATCTGCAGACTGAAAAAACAAGTCCTCTTTCAGTGCTGAGCAGATGAGAAGACTGGCCAATGACATTAGAGTCTTTGGTGATAGCTCCAGCCTTGATGAAGTGTACAGGGAGTGGACAGCATCTCAGTTGGAGGATACGCCTCTATCAAATAGCTTCAAAGCAGACTAATACTGGGATGATAGTGCCAAACAACTATTTCCTCACCATGCAGTCGTGATGAGAGCTCTTTTGTGCACGCCACAGTCAGGTGTAAGGAGAGGTCTATGGTGCTGAAACTGTATTTTTCTCCGTGTATAGCTTCTTTGATAAGTAAATGCTGTCGTAAACTTACTCGAATTTTCTCATGAAAGTGTCACTCTGGTCAACCGCGTCTACTGCAACTGTGCATGTCTCGAAACTGGGTTGACAGGTACGGTAGAAGCTAACTACTAGCATCTACATACTACATCCAAAGTGAAAAAACTGTTGAGAGGACAATTGTAATTGGCAGGTATCAGTTAAAAGCAGAAAAATTAACCAATAGAAAGATAGCAAAGATCAGACAAAGATACTGGACAGGGTGGACGACGGCTAAACCTGACAGCTGAATAACTGTGTCAGGGAACTGAAAAAGCATTACAAACAGGATATATGGCAATCACTGCTACTCGTAGCAAATTATTGTGTTAGGAAGGCACACTTTCATCCAAATTTGACAAGTATGGCCAGACTTAGCCCATATTTAGGCTATAAGTGACATCCATGAGCGGCCATCTTAGATTGCCTAACTGCCAATGGGGGCACAATTAAAACAATAAAAACACACACAAACTAAAAGTCTGATTGGGATAATTCTTGCAGATTCGGAATCTGCATATTTTACTTAGTAAGATGTGATGAGAAAGAAAAAAGTGCCAAACAAATCCAAAATCGATCTCATAAATGTATATGCCGATAGCGCAAAAGCACAATTGCGGCTTTTTTCCAGTTATGTCATGCTGTGACACAAATATAGATGCGCACCCGTATACCCGACTAGCCATGCACTGATATTTATCCCTCTATTCAATGGCTATCGCACGTTTGGCGGGCTGCCGATCAATCCAGTAAACTAAAGATTGCTTCAGCAAAATACATGGTTACCAATATTATTTCTGCTTTTGATACAGATATTGTGTTACTACATCACGTGTGGCTCGATGCTGTTGGCAGGTTTGCGTACGCTATACGCATATCTTCATCTATGTCTAAGTCACAGTAAAGTCATGGTAGCGTGGTAGAGGCAAACTGCATTCTATTGTTAAAACTTGCTCTCTCACAGTTTGTTTGAAGAGCAGTTTCGAGATCCCCTATCTAAAGGGACACACTCTGTCTTTGCAAGCGCCGGCACGGAAATTCCTACAGGGACTGTCACAACCTCCGTCAACACTAGTTGACTGAACTCACTCAGGCCGGTACACTCTGTTTTTACAAAGGCGGTGAAGCCAAATTATCTACAGTGCCTTCATTAGCCACTGCTCAGCCACTTGCAAACAATCGGATCTAGCCAGTCACCAACTCACAGCAGTATGCTGGCAGCCAAATGTGAGAGCGGCCTTACGTCAGTGCTGGAATGTGTTGTTGCGTTAAGTGCCCGCAGAATAGTTGCTGATCTTGTGTCTGCTTAAGAGATCGACGATCTTTTGAAGCACTGTTTCCCACAAAAATAGGAGGAGGCACTTTTTCTTACCGCGCAAGTAGTTGGCACGAAATCAAATGCTCTGCTGTGTGTGAATATGGTTCTGATAAAGTCTTCCAAGCGATGAGCCTCGCTCAACCTATTCGAACCTGTCTACATCACAACTGCTATTAACTCGTTCATCACAAACGCCTTGCTCAGACGTCTTCTGCTCTGCTTCTACGCATAGCGCACCTAAACTTGCCTATAGTGGCAGCACATGAGCTGGACAGTGTGGACTGCATTGCCTATTTCAGGTATAAAAAGTCACACGCATACATAAATTACGTACAAAAAATACATCGTTCATAAAGTCATCTATCAGCGTCAGCTTATTGTTTGGTGACATCCACACATCATAGCATTGGCTTTTAATCACCATTTATAAATAAGGGAAGAGTTTGAAGTCATACGGTGCCAGGTCAGGTGAATGGCGGGGCTGGAGGAGCACAGACACTCTGTTTTTGGCCAGATAGTTGCGGACTGTCAGGGCTGTGCGCTGCTCTGTGTTCAGAAGTTTTGGGATGAACGTTGCCGCCACTTGTTTCATAGCAAGAACATCAGTCATAATACGCTGGCATGTACCAAAAGAAAACCCAGACTCTGCACTCACTTACCGGAGCACTTTTCCTTCCATCTTATTTGAGTAATTCAGAGATTTGCTCTCTCGCATTATCGGTACGTGATGACGAATGCCTCCCACTCATCTCATCATCTTCACCCCTTGTTTGCCGCTCCTTGAGCGGTTATGCCACTCGAAAACTCTCCCTCTACTCAAAGCGACAGCTCATACACACTGATAAAGTCTCCCAAAACATCCCCAAAGGCTTGTTACAGCATGACAACAGTTTCAGTAGCTGCTTTTCCCAATTTCACTATCCGGATCCATTTTTCATCGTAAGACGCCATTTTGTAAAAATTCAACGATCAGTGCTAAGATGCGTTCATGTTATGTGATTTTTTTTAGATTAAATGAGCCTGAAAGAAACATTTTTTATCACTGCTAAATATTGTAAATACTTGGTTTGAAAAATTCAATGCACATTTGAATACCAGGACCATTCCTGGAACTTTTGGATTCGACCTCGTATGCTGGTAGCCGAATGCGAGAGCGGCTTTATGTCAATGCCGGAATGCGTTATTGCGTTAAGTGCCCGCAGAATAGCTGCTAGTATTGTGCCTGCTTAAGAAATTGACGATCCTTTGAAGCACTGTTTCCCACGAAAAACAGTGGACGCACTCTCTCTTAACGGGCAAGTAGTTGACGCAAAAGCAAATGTATTGCTGCCTGTCAATGTCTTTGTGATGAAGTTTTCCTAGCGATGAGCCGTATTCAACCTATTTAAACCTGTTTACACATCACAACTGCTATTGACTCGTTCATCCCAAACGCCTGGCTCAGACGTCTTCTGCTCTCCTTCTACTCATAGCGCACTTAAACCTGCCGAAAGCGGCAGCGCATGAGCTGGACTACAGATTGAGCACCAATATTGTTAACTTTCGGAGTTTCTTTACGGCCCTTTGCTCACGAACTTTTTTTGACATAGTTTTCTCCCTTACTGTTGCCTTTCTATCGCAGTTTTGGTGAATAGACGTATTAATTGCACGTAACACACACATTTGGTGTGACTTTCGCCCTCATCGCAGTTGTTCACTCAGTAGCTTAGCAGCATTGATTACATAGCCTATATCAGCTAAAGAAAGTCACTCCCATACATAAAGTACATCGTGCATAAAGTCATCTATCGCTCAGAACTTCTACCAGCGTAAATATCACATGCGTAGGATGCATGGCTATTCTACTCATGCCCCAGTAAATGCCTGAGGAGCACAGGCTACGCCTACTGGTATAAAAAGCGGTGCGCGCCAGCATCATCATCACATTGTCTGTGCAAATCCACTCTCAATCATCATGAAGGTCATCGCCTCATCTAATCGATCGATACATTAGAAATCTTTGAAATCATGATTATTTTCACCGGGTATACTAGAGCTTTGACCAGCAGATGCTCCTAAAATACTGAAGAGACACAGTCTACGAAAGGTCATTGTCAACGAGAACCGCATAAGGGAATCTTTGTTCCTGGTGATCTTGAGTACGGTGGCGGCGATATCGCCGCGGCATCAAGCTCGAGTAAGATGCGTAATGATGAGATGTAAGGTATAGATTGTTCTTGACAACAAATTTGTAACACGCTCTAACGATACATCGAATCCTTTGATTAATCGAGCGATTATTAACCCAGAGTCGGTTGTTTCGATCACTAGTTAGTGTAAGCATACATTCGGTTCATCTAGTTCAGCCATATGCAACATGATATCGCGTCTCATTCCATTAAACGACGGCAGTGTTGGGGACATCAAATATCACAATGAGGGATCGAGGTTACCACATCACGGCAGCCAATAAAACAGGTCTGCAAGTGAGACCATTTTTTGTGTATCACTTCAAACCATTAGTGTACAGCCATAACTGCTTCACTAGGATCAAGTGCCCGAAGGACATTACTGCTACCAGCAGGTTGGATCATATCTAAGCCATGCGATTCCTCAAGTCTCATACGTTATCATCTAATGTACACAGAAATCGACACTGTGGTAGAATTTACCACGGCCGTAGAATCATTAAGCTCCGGTGTGACTTGGAAAAAAGAAAACTACTAGTCAAGGTTGACACAGCACTTTAAGCAGTGCGGAAGTGTTCAAACTCGCAAAATTACAGACTGGCTGTAAATATGCAAGCTATCAGCTTGAGTGCCGCAGGTCTATTCAAGATGTGCTGGGCCATGGAACGGCGCTGCGAACATGTTGCTGCTCTTGAACGGTAACTTAGAATTTCATAAACATGAATGCCACTCTTCTAACCTCTCATATAAATGAGTTCATAACAGATAATTGATAATCGATAACGGCAATTATCAAGCCAAAGTAATCGGTATTCAAACTGAACCTCAAAGTTGATAATCGTTACGGACTCAAAATGAAAGCACCCAATAAATATTAAGCTATTAGACTTATGCTATATGAGCTTAATGGCAGTAGAGTAGAGACAGAGACAGAGTAGTAAGACACGAGAAAAACCTCCGCTGGCTTTGTGACAATCTCAAGGGGATTTTATACCCATAGTGGTGTTGATTTCACAGCATATAGGCTGGTACCCGATATTTCTGTTATTGGCGATGATAGGTGACACAGTTTGGAGTAGGGTGAGAAGATTATTGATTTTTGACCTAATGTGATTATGATTCTTTATAACGCTAAACAGTGATTCAGCGATTCAACTATCTAACTAGTGGTTTCAATTCATGTCTATGAAATTAACCATATACTTGCAAAAAATGGAACTGCCGATATTATCAGTAGCTAGCGCAGTGAGATATGCGTTATGTATCACACTCTCACATGGGCCGCTCAGAGTCATAATCGACAGGATGTCGCTCACTTGTGCACTCAGAAGGGTCAGACCATCTGATACATGGTGTTTACACTCAGTTACTTTCCAGCAAGATATGTCTACTCCGGGAATGTGATGACTCATCCTCATCTGGTCTACTGGTGAGAGCGTTCGCCCGTTGATTATAGTTTCAGGGGTTCGAGGCCCGTTGAGTAAGGTATCAGGGGCTCAAAGCCTGGTGCACAGACAGATTTTCATTAGCGATAATCGTTTGAGCGGACAAAAGCATTTAATTTGGCATAGTGGCAAGATTAATCAGCAATGCATTAATTTTTCGTTACATAGTGACATTCCTAGTTGAGGGCATCAGGAGAGTGGGCATTGTAAGCTATTGACCACTAGCTGTGCTATGGCATACTCACGTTGTCCCGTTCTGGTGCAATAGATTTGCCTCTATTTTTAGTAATGAACTTGTCTCAGCGTTTTACGTTGTTACTCCCATACGATCAATATTTCTACAGCACACCCAGACAGATCCTGAAACTAGAGAAAATTCCTTACTCCTTCATACCCACATGACATTAGATGTCTTGTTTCTCAAAGAATTAGCCAACATCATATCTTTCAATCTTAATTTCAGCATCAGTTAGGCTTGCTCGTGCGCTGACCACTGACCACAACCATACAGTTTGAGGGTTGAGATGTTTAGGATAAATGGAAGCTCATCAGACAGTGAACAGACTGCTAGATATTTCTCCTGTGTGCGGCAATCCAAATGATCTTATTAGCCATTGTCTATCAGGCTAGTGTAACTGGTAGCGCACTGAAAAGTTTGATCGGCAGGGCAGAAAGCTATCCTGACCAAGAGCAGAGACATCCCCAGATTGCCCGCTATTAACCAATTGTCTTACCAAGCTTTCTTCCTGGCTACACATCTCTGTTCATCAGCACTTTGATCACTCCACTGCCCATGGGCACTGGCCATCTTTACAGCTGCAGGAGGTTGACTAGACTGTTGGTACTAACTGCTAAAATTGGGCAAAAGTTCTCAACTAACATGTCCCCTACTTGAAGTTAGGTCAGAATATTCTGCAGAAGGTGGATAGGTGTTAGAATATTCAGGCAGTGGGGTTTAACACTTAAATAGGCCCTGGGCTCTCTCCAGCGTGGGCGCTTGGGCGCTCCACCCTATTTTCAAACTAATGCGCCCAATCAACGAGCTTGCTGATGGTAAAAACTTAGCTGGGTTTCTGGTCAAATACTACTGCTATTTGACAATTGGTACGACTATTCTGTAATGCTTGTTAACTGCTACGCCCCGGAGAGAAAGCACAATCTAGCACTAGTTGACTGACCTCCCGCTATCAGACCGCGATATCTCAAATTATCGAGTGCCTAAAGTGCTGAGCTATCGGAAAGTTAGTTCTATGTTTATGGAGACCGAGGAGTAAAAGCACCCGAGTGCAGGCACCGCCAATAAATATCGACAGCTACTGCTTTCTGACTACGTCAACCAAGGTACAGGTGATGACAAATAAAGACTATGAATGTTCTCATTCCTCAGCTGTAATCACTTGGTTTGGAAGATGAAAAGCCTGTGAACTCTTTCAGTTGTATATCTATTGAGGCGCTTTTTGTCCTTGGAATCGAGTAGTGATCCTCATTCTGATTGCAATTCTTTGAAATCAGGAGTGTTACAAACCCTGTTGGTAAGATTCATTTCTTGATGCTCTTGCTGATGTTTCTTGTACCATTCTACTTTCTACTATCAATATATCACTACCCTTTGGAGATCATCAAGAATTTAATACTATTTATGCGAATGCTTCTGAAAGCTTTTAAAGTGTCAGTTATTTAGGGAATGCAAAGGGCGTTCATGAAATTCAGTTGTTTATGTAGATGTTGCAGAAATCCAGAGGAATTTGGGAGCTATTCCAGTGTCACTCTAAGTACAAAATGTTCTCAATCCCCCAACTCTGGCTGTGATACAAGCTCTCATGAACTAACTTCATGTGCAGCGACTGAAAATAAGAAGATGCGTAAACAGTTTAATGAGAAATGGCTCGCCTCACACTTGTGGCTTTTCCTCGATAAAGGTAGATCTTAGGTCTGATAAACATCAATGCTCAGTCGACTCAGCCAAACATCATTTCTATTCTCTCAATACCTCACTTCTACGGGCTCCATGCGCTGCAGAGTGTACGTTGCTTCGGAGGTCTCCAATGTCAGGCTGTGGACAGTAAATCTAAATACCGAATACCGATATGACAGGATACAATTACATGAACTTACTGAGGCACACAAGCGGGCTTGCATCATCCGGAGAAAGGTTAACCGCATACCCTCAGCTAAACATTTACTAGAGCCAGTAAGTCGAGTTGATTCAACAGATTTCTGAACATTCTGTTTGTAGCTTGAGTATTGTATTTTTCATGGACATTGACAGTTAATCAATGCGACTTGGAATTCTCTTTACGGACGTTGTACCTCCTCATGAAAGAAAATGCCATTTGCGAAGTATGACGGAGTGCTAGATCTTATTAGCCAGTGCGGAGCTACTGTAAACAGACGGAAGTCTCTTCAAGAAAATTCATATTTGTGGAGCGAGCTTCTGAGAGCTGAAATGATTGATGTGATTGGCGAGCATTAGCAAAACTGAGTTGTGCATTCTCTTAATAGTCTCATTATTGAATCTCCATTGGATATTCCATTTTTTAGGGAATCAAGTTTTGCAGATTTTCAAGGATGCTATCGTAGGGTCTTTAGGCTGGTCTCTTTCGATTGATGAGACGAATGACAGCAACAATACAGAGCAGGAGTCAATCTATACAAAGTATGTGAAGGACAATGGACTCGATTCAGTACCAGAAGTGTGCTGCTATTTTCTTGGTCTGATACAGGTTGGTGAAGAATTTTTTCATTGAGTATTGAATCTTTGTAATATACCCTAGCATAAATATATCATAATTTTAGATAAAGTCTGGAAGAGCTGAATCCACATATCAAGCTGTGATGACTGTTTGCAATGATAACAACCTTCCCCTGGATAGGCTCGTATGCTTTGGAAGGGATGGTGCTACTGTCATGGTCGGTGGAAAAGTAGGTGTTGCAATATTTCTTAAACAACTGCTAAGTTAATTTACATTTGACTTTGAAATGTTTGTGCTATTGCACCAAGCTGAGGTATTATAGGTTGCAAGACGAATTGTATTGGAGCACCGTGTTCCCCACCTCCTTGCTCTGTGTGACAGTCCGACCCTGATACCGCGTGTAAAGCCAGTTATCAAGACTGGATAGTGTCAGCTAAGACTTTAATGAAAGACTATTATCTATTATAATTATCTAATTATCTATTATCTGACTATTATCGATAGCTAGCACTGTTATCATTAGTGGCTGCTGAGGTCACCGGGGAGAAGGAGCTGCAGTGGTATCAACGTTGGCAGCAGGCAATGAAACGCAACAACTTGCTCTCCCGACAGCCCATTTTGCCAGAGGTGAGCAATTATGTTGTGATTCAAAGCTATGGTGTCAATTTGTGTTTTTTTTCACCCGTATTTCAGTCAATACGCCAGAAACTGCTCTCTGCACTTGGTTGCATAATTCTGTGCGATCTGTGCACCAAGAATTGAGAGAAATCAACAAAGATAGAAAGACTGTACAATGTGTGAAGCATATTTGCTATGTGAAGGTGCAAAATACAAATCTGTATACATAGGTTGGACCCAAAGGGTACAATCAATGCATATCGTATTTAGACCCCTCCATAGATTTAAAGTGCTTCCTGCAGTTGGTTGCTCAGTGGAAGAGAGATGGCTGCAGAAGACATCTGCCCGGTCGCGATGCTCTATGCCAGGCATGGCCAACCTGCGGCTCGCACGCGCATGCGGCCCCCTGGGCTGTTGGGTGCGGCCCTTCAGTGCTAATTGATATCAATTTTTTTCAGCAGGATTTCCAAGTGCATTGTTTGTGTCTATGCAGTACTGCACTTTTTGCTCTCAATGAAAGGGCCATTAGTGAGCTCTAATGTTGTTTATGCTTCCACACACACTGGGTAAACCTATGCTCTGTCTATCTAACTACCTATCTGTCCCCAACCAACACAGCCCTGAATAAATAATATGTAATCGCCAAGACAGAAAACTATTCTGGGGTACGGAGACCGTGATTCATAGTATCAGTCGGCAGCATCGCTCTGTACAACTTGGCAGTCAAGTGAAATGGCTTCAACCTCCAAACGAAAGAGAAAGATAGAAGATGAGAACCGGCAGTTTCTCGCACAATGGAAAACTAAATATTTCATGATTGAAAGTGGTGATAAGATGACTTGCTCAATATGCAACTCCACTGTAGCAGTGAAGAAGGAATATAATGCCAAGCGGCATTATCAGTCCTCTCATAGTGAGAGATACAGTCAATTGACTGGTCAAGAAAGAAAGAATAAAGTGGAATTACTGAAGAGGAACATTGGACAGCAGAGGATGCTAATGCGGAGGCCGACAGAGATCAACATCAAGGCAACAGAAGCTAGCTTAAGAATATCTCATATTCTTATGAAGCACGGTATGTCTGTTTACATCTTCCAATGGCAGCTCAACCTGCAGATAAGCAATGTTGTGCAGTATAAAGTATCGACATTTTGTATACACTCTGTTATATGAATATTCACAACTGCTCTGTAGGTAAGCCACTATTGGATCATCAAGGAGATTCTTGTCGACACAGCAAGAATAATTAGTCCAGCTCATGTAAATGATTACGAGAGCATCAGCCTTTCCAGACAAACAATAACTCGGCGGACTGAGGAAATATCAAATGACCTGCAGCAGCAACTCGCTGATAAATGCAGAAATCTTGTTTTCTATTCTCTGGCATTGGATGAATCTACAGATATGACAGACACAGCTCAGCTAGCAGTATTCATAAGAGGTGTGACATCTGACTTTAAGGTCATAGAAGAACTGGCATCTGTTTGTTCCATGCATGGCACTACAAGGGGTGAAGATATCTACGCTGCACTGATGAAAGTTGTTGATGATCTCAATTTACCATTAGAGAAGTTACTGTGTATCGCTACTGATGGCGCCAACGCCATGACGTGTGAGAAAACAGCTCTGAGAGGTCGTATCATCACCAAGTTTCAGGATCTTGGTCTGCCACTGCCAAAGTTTCTGCACTGCATCATCCATCAAGAAAATTTTGTTGCAAAGTTGCTCAAGATGGAGCATGTCATGTCAGTGATAAAGCCAGCAGCCAACTTCATCAGATCTAAAGGACTCAAACACCGACAATTCAGAAGCTTTCTGGAATCATTGGAAGTAGCATATCAGGATGTACCCTATTATAGTGAGGTTAGGTGGCTCTCAAGAGGCAAGATGTTGGAGAGGGCTTACATATTACAAGAAGAGATAGCAAGCTTCCTGGAGAGTAAGGGTAAGGAGATGCCTGAACTCAGGGATGGGAAATTTGTTTGTGATTTTGCTTTCTTTGTTGACATTACTCTCAAATTGAATGGACTCAATAAGGAGCTTCAGGGTAAGCAGAATCTGTTGCGTGACATGTGCCATTCTGTCAGAAACTTTACTGACAGCTTGGAATGGTGGATAGCGAAAGTGTCAGATGGAGACGTGTCTGACTTTCATCACCTCAGTAATTGTAGCACTCATGCTACTAATGACTACAAGGAGCAACTGCAGGCGCTCAAACGTGAATTTGATGCAAGATTCCTTGATTTCAAGTCTATGTGGTCAGATATTGTTCTGTTCACCAACCCACGATCTATCTGCCCAGCAGAGGCCTCAAGAGATATTCAACCTGAACTCATTTCACTACGAAACAATCCTGCTCTCCACCACCTGTTTCAGCCTGATTCCACTCTACTAGACAGCTACATAGGCCTGTCTCACAACAGCTACCCAAACCTGATCAATCATGGGTTGAGATACTTGGCTATGTTTGGTAGCATCTACGTCTGTGAGAGCCGTTTCAGCATGATGAAATACATAAAAACAAGTGCAGGACAGGCTCACTGAGGATCACTTGCATGGCCTGTTGAGGATCTACTCCAGTAATATGGAGCCCAGATATTGCTCTTTCCTCTCCCGGATGCAAGCCCAGCGCTCTCACTAAAATCCTGCTTCTCATTTTATGTCTTGTCACTGTTATGCTTAAATTATGTCTGACATTAAAAGTTATATGAATACAGTCATACATTGTTGTAACTGATCTGCCCCCCGAGGTGCGAGAGACATTTTTTTTGGCCCACTTGCTGAAAAGGTTGAGCACTCATGACCTAGACCTTACACCATATGATGCTTAGAACATGTAAACAGCATCAATAATGAAGGTTTTGTTACTTGTGAAGCCGTATTTTGTATCCATGTTCTTCTCCATGTTCGTCGCCTTAAGGTCAAACGGTAACACTGTTCAAACACCCTTGGCATCAACAGACCTATAATCAGGTTTGCGTTATGACCCTCTCACTTCGTCTGGCGCCAGCTTAGCATTGTGTTCTTCCATCTGCGTAGGAGTTGACTTCTCTCTATCATCTGCTATATCCTCATTAGAGCCTCGGTCTGCTCACTGTTTTTTGTACGCTTCCTTTTGGTTTTCAGATGA
>ERZ1740065.361-NODE-361-length-23841-cov-12.554023_pt1 | contig 23841 bp, 16 predicted proteins | sample MGYA00581738_ERZ1740065 | MGnify/ENA primary metagenome ERZ1740065 (study PRJEB43018, sample SAMN04849749) | marine metagenome | isolation source: floating plastic debris | place: Pacific Ocean | collected 2008-09-01 | study: EMG produced TPA metagenomics...
TCTCTCTCTCTCTCTCTCTCTCTCTCTCTCTCTCTCTCTCTCTCTCTCTCTGAATATTTAGAGAAGCCATGAAGGTAAGCCTCATCTCAATATTCCTCATTCTCGTCGTCAGAACTGCTATGGCATGCTGGTGAGCAAATTAATCAACTTCCCTAAAGGCTAATCTGTATCCAGCCGCATCATGCTCCATACTTGTAACATGTATGGAAGTTGATATTAATTTATCTTAAGTAATTTCTACAGTTCTCTATGATTTACTGGCATTCTTTACTCTTCTATTGGTGGACGTCGGAATCATGCGGTGCTGATACGGCAGTGATTGCCAACCCTTAAGAAAACGGCATGTCTACCAACAGAAGAGCGAACAATGCCGACGTACCCTCGTGAGCCATTTTCATAGCACTTGGCACTCAGTAAAACCTCAAAGTATGTGCTATAGAAAAATAAAAAAGTAGGGAAATCATTCGACCTTTTTAGCATGGATACCACCGGCATGTTATCAACAGACGCTCAATCATTGATAAATCATCGTAGCACTATCATCACTATGACAAGCAGTAACTGGGTGGGTGACTGTCCAGGGAATTGATTCTAGCAGTTCCAGTTGCAGCAGCTCCAGTGAGAGTGAATCCAGTATCTCAAGTAGCCAATCGCCTTAACAAAAATTACGTTAGAGGAACAATGTACCGCAGATGATGGTTCACTAATTAGTGCCTTGCTTTTCACCATTTATTATTTTTACCTACTCTAAGCAGCTTTGCAGCAAAACTTTATCCAGCGTATTCAATTCATTTTATATGCAAGGCAGTTTTGTGCTTCTATCATGGAATAGCGCAATAAATTATATATCAGGCTATAACAAAGAGAGGTTGGGTTTTCCAGTCCTGCGAGAATGATTATGACAACAAAGGATATCTTGATACAGTCAGTTCTTGCATCTAGCATTATGCTTACAAGTTAAAAGTCCGTACCTGCCAACCTGTGGGCTGAAAATACTGGAGATTCCGCTATTTTTAACATTGAGAAGTCATACCTGAAAAATCCACCTCCTACAGTTATTGTTCTGTCAGTTCTGAGCAGAGCTTGGCAAAATGCAACGGGTGAGCCATTGGAGAACATTAGCAAACCATCAATAGCAATTTTGATCCTAAATTATGGCACCTGAAATATTGAAAGACCTCAGAAGACAAGGAATACTTCACAGAGGTGATGGGCTCCTTTGTACCAACATAACTATTGAAGAGTATATACTCTTATGAATGCGCTATTGAAGTAAATAACTGAGTGAACGTTGCTGTTTATGTTGAAGTTATCATCTTTTTCATAACACAACGCAATAGCTGAGCCATGTAGACAACTGACGATGTCAATTTTAATGGCAGCACTCAAAAATCAATGATGAATTATTAAGCCGTGTGGGGCAGGACAGTTCAGAGACTGAACAACATTACATCATGGCTGCCACTACAACCTGTTCACCTGCCATGTCTATCTTCTATCTTCTGGTGAGTACTAATTTGGTAATGCCAGACACAATGTCACGGTACACAACAACAAAGGATTTTGACATATCATCCATTGACACTGCTGACAGTCTCTCTATATCAGGTAATCACTCCTTCCTATTACATGATTCTTGTTCGGTATATTCAATTATCACAGTGACCACATTAAACGCAATAACCACAATAACCACAAAAACCACAACTAGATAATGCTGATACATTTCAGATGCTGTGAGGTTACAGGCATACGCTATGCAGTGATCTCGGTTGCCTGAATGTGTTGCTGCAATCTACGATGAGAACGCAAACACCTGCTATCTCCGGTCATCACTAGTTGAAATAACAAAAAGTCAAGGCTCCGGAATCTCAGTACTGCATGTCCTATGCACAGAGAAGGAAATTGAGGTTACCTTTTCTAGTTCGAATGTCGTTGATTCTTCATAATATAATTCTATGACTTGTTTGTCAATAAACCTGTTTATATGTTTTGCTTTGCATATGAAAGGATTGCTGCAAACACAGCCTTACCACCTGCGGAGGACCTGTTTACAAGGGTAAGAGCCTTGTATTTACATGAAACCTCTTTGAGCATGTTATTACTGTGATTAATACATCGATCTGTCATCTGAAAGATTGTCAGGGTGTGTTCGAGAAGGGAGACATTAGGAATGGTGACATCTATTACCTGCGACCTTATGAAATCTGGGGCCAGACAATTCGAGCCGTATGTGAGTTTGACTCTTCCTCCGGCTGGACCATCTTCCAGAGAAGACTGGACGGATCTGTGGATTTCTTCAGATATTGGCAGGATTATGATGATGGATTCGGATCCCTGAGAGGAGAATATTGGATCGGTAGGTACAGCAGGAAGAGATGGCACTAGTCAAAGGAAATACTCACTTGTGAACCATTGTTAGGGAGAGGTAATTTAAGCTGCACTTCATCGGGTTCAGCTGTCAGAAGATTGTTTTGTATCTCAGTGGAACCAGATAGCCATGTACAGTATGCAATGGGGAATTTAGTCTCTTCAATCTTGACTGAATCATGATGACATTTCTTGTACATGGATTTTGAATATCAAAGGTAAAGGTTCCTAACTTTCCCACCTTTTTGTTAATTTAATAATCAAAGTCGCCGCAAGAAAATAGGATTGCCATTTATGGTGCTTTATGGGGAACACATAGTCCGCTAGGGATCTATTTTGTTAGAACACAGCGAGACGGGTAAGTTTTGCATCAGAAATTCATGCCATGGATAGTTCAATGCACATATCACTTTCAACATGGCGGTCGACTCGATGATTTGAAATTCATCAAACAATATACTTATATTTAATTCAGTTATACTCATAGAACCGGATGGACGCAAATAGCTGGTCTATGAATTAGTGATGATAGTTGCTATGGTGATAACGCTATAGGGCTAGAGAGACATTACAAATTTTAAGTGCAGAGCGCTTATCAGAAGGCACCGGCTGCTGCCTATAAGTACGTCGGAATCCACCAGTACAGGACTTAAGTTTCTGGGAATGGTTCTTATATTACAGTAAACGGCGGGGCATACAAAGTTATGTATGAAAATCAATACGTATAAAACTTCATAAAATCATGTCCAATGTCACTTTAAGTAGACATGATATGTTGGAACATCATGTGCCTGATGTTGGAAAATAATCAAGTGAGATACGGCATAATGAATTAATAATAATCGATAATAAAGATAATGATAGTTAATGCTAATAGTTCTTATTTCAGGTCTCCAGGGGCTATACTACCTCACCAGAGGGAACCGCATAGCCAGCTTCTATCTTGAGGATCACAATGGAGAAATTCGCACGGCAAATTACACCAACCTTCTTATTGGCCAAGTTGCTAACGGATACACTCTAAGGGTGAGTGATACTTATATTCGAGACAGAATCGGTGATACCTTTCAAAATTCGAGGGTCAAATGCTAGAGATTCGGTTTTCTGAACTTTGAGAAGCCATAGCTTCAAACTTCTTTTCCCTAAAGGTGAGATTCTGACCTATCCAAATGTGGGTAAAAAGTATTTTTGGTTCAACCAGGTGTGCTGGGACTTGTCTGGTTAAATCCTGGCACGAAGTCCGGAACAAACACCGGTAAAATACTGGCAAAATTGCAGACGAAGACTAGAGAAAGACCAGAAAAAGACCAGAAAAATTTACTTTGTGTCCAATCGTTGTCCAGTATTTGCCAGGTCGTTGTCTGGAACCATGTGCCCGGATTTTACCAGATAAGTCCTGGTCGGTCTGAGAGAACCAAAAATATATTTACCTGGTTGGTCTAATTACAACAGGTCGGTACCTACTCAGGTGATGCTGGAGATAGCTTTACAGATCATGGATATCATAAGTTCACTACGAGAGATGTTGACAATGACAATGAGCCCAGCCGCAATTGTGCCATCGAGTACTTAGGTGAGTAATGATGAAGCCATGCTGGTAGATAAAAAGCTTCTGAAGTTTACTGGAACGCCTCATATTCACCAGGAGCCCTCCCCCATATTCACCAGGAGCCCTCCCCCATATTCACCAGGAGCCCTCCCCCATATTTACCAGGAACCTGACCTGTTAACCAGAAGCTCCTATCCGTATATAACGGGCGTCTCTCTTATTCGCAGGAAGCCCCCCTCCCCCACCCATATTTAACCAGGGCCCACCTTACCCACCCCAAGTCTCCTGCATTTCTGCTACCAGAATATGGAGCTTGTTGTGATTACTGGTTTCTTAATGCTTTCCTTTGGCTCAGTACTTAGTTAGTGGTTGGTTAGTATTTAGTAGTTAATTAGTAGTTTGTTGTTAGTTCGTAGTTAGTAGCTAGCTAGTAAGTCAGTTAGCAGTTAGTAGATAGTAATTAGTAAGTAGTTAGACCCAACTGGTATATGACATAACTCCTCCTGTAGGGGATTGGGGGCACTGACCTAAGGCTTCTCAAAGGTCATAGAAACCTGATACCCTGTATCTGTAAACCTAAAGCTTGTCACCAATTCTACAGAAGCTAGAGAAAAGTTTGCAAATAATAAGTGGTGTGCTACATAGCAATATAACTATCATGGCTACACCGCCCTATACCAATTTTGATCCAATTTTTATTAAAGAGACAAACTTTTTTTTCTATGTTTAACTTATGGCTGAGAAATCTTTCTGTCGTACACTGCTTTAGACATGTTTGAATCTTTCACCTCAGCTTTTCAGCATAGTGCTATTTCTTGCCACTTAGTTTCCTGAAAGCGTACAATCATAATTAGCTAACTGACGGCAGTAATAGAGCTGCATAAAATTCAAAGGAACTCATTAAGTCACAGATGTAAAAGGCCGGTTGGTTTAGAAGTTGCAGCTATGATTATCGCCCTATACTGCCATAGTTGAAAATCCCCCACATGCTACTTTCCTTGACAGTTTATATTCCTTCACATGAACAGTGTCTATCAGTGCACAATGCTAGGCACTGGCCACCTCTCTTGAGGGCACCCATAATATACTAAAGGTTGCTGTTATAGGTTTTGGCATTTCTTACTCTTCTATCGGTAGGCGCCCCGCAATCATGCGCTGGCGTTACGTCGGTGTTACGCCGATGCTACGCCGGCTTTTGTCCGCACTTATTATGCTTTCGCCGCACTTAAGCCGGCTTTAGTCTAAGCTTAACATCGGCGTTTACAAAACCAGCGCGCCTACCGATAGAAGAGTAAAAAATGCCTAGGTTTTCCCCAGATTCAGGTTTTCGATTGGCCCCTGGTACCCTACCAGCTTTATGGCTTTGGGGACTTTTGATTTGGCAGGGAAGCAATTGCAGTCAGATGTCCTTCCCGAGACAACCGTAAAGGGGGATTCGAACCGGGCCTTCCTGCGCAAGAGATCACAGTGTTATCCTCACAACCACAGCTTGTTACTGTTAGTTGAAAATACATGGAACATGACCCACTTTTCTACTTCAGCTGACTTTATGCATATTCTGTAGGAAGCTGTGATGCTTTGGTCTTAACAAGCTTTCCTATCATTTTATTGATGCCATTGGATGACCAGCCATCTCCACACTTGTGGTCAATTAAGACTCCAAGCAACTGAAATGTCCCGATCAACGGTCTGATGCAAACTATAACTGCAGGTGGTTGGTGGTACAAGAGTTGCGTGAAGTCCAATTTGAACGGGGTTTTGGTATGGAAGAGGAGTCAATTTTACTCAAAACACAGGGATTGTATGGAAAGATTGGAGAGGCAGCGAATACTCTCTAAAAGTTACGAAACTTCGGGTATCAAGATAAGAAGGCGATGAAAGCAGTGGTTCACCCATCCACTATAAACCACCACTCTGTCCGCAAATGTATAGTATGATAATGTGACATTCCTGCTGCTTAAAACGCTGTCACCATTGTTTACCTTATCCTTATTCTATTCTATTATATTCTATTCTCCAGCGATATAACAGGAAAATATTGCTATGCCGTTGGTTTTGTATTAAGCTTACTTTTCCGTAATCTTTACTTTCACCATTTTCTATTTGACTCTTCACTGTCCCACATAAATCCCGGGAAGACTGGTTGATCTAGAATATCTTGCGTTCAGCATGACTTCGCAGAAGTTTCTCTAAGGAACTTAATTAGTATATATTCTAAGTTTAGTGTTGTTTAATTCCATCACCAAATAAATATAATGACGCTAGTATATATTGTTATTAAAGAACTGTTAAGATGTATTGTATCTGTACCCTCTATAGCTCTACTACCATGTTTCGGATGTGATTTGAGGATATGGATGGTGATAGGATTCCGTGGGACACGTTTTGAATAGTATATGAGTATATAGAGTACAGAGTCCCTCAGATGGAGACATGTTTTCCATATAGTAAAACATGAACGAGTATGCAAGACTAAATACCACTGATGCCAACCCAAAAATTTTACTTGTGTATCTATGAAGTCTTGAACTTTTACAGGCATCTATTTTACCATATCAGCTCATCTTCTTGCATTATGTGTCAAATCACCAAGTGTCAAGTCAAGGTAGCAAGTCAAGTCTAGTAACCGTTAGGGCACTCTCCTACAACAGAGAATGTATTACTCAGGAGAAGACGAATCCTAATACTTTTCAAATCAAGTCCACAATAACACTGACTAATGGCATTTGGTAAGAAGTAATGTACTGAATTAAGACCATAAATAGTGGGTTTCAAGGCAGAATATCTGGGTTTTATTTTAAGATTACTGAGATCTACGGTTTTTTGTTTTCTGGAATTGGCAACACTGCTCAATGCTCTTCCAGATGTCGCATCATGGTCCAACTCAAAGGCTTCACTGACTCAAAGGAGGAACTGACAACTCTATCTGACTTCTTTGATAGAAGTTTCACCAGCATTTATCACTCTCCTATCAGCAGCCCGGGTGCCATATGCAGCCATTACGCCAGCTATAGTCCGCACTTAGTATGCTTTTGCCAGAGATACCACCTGCTTGTGTAACGCTGGTGCTTATGTAACGATGCAACTGCTGATAGGAGAATAAAAAATGCCGCTTCACCCTATTGTTGTTACTCTGTCTTTTAGACTACTCAGGTCAAATACAGGTTATCAGTCACTCGCTAGGCTAGCTGATAACGGCTCTGTGCTCTAAACTTTTGGTCAGAAAGTGTGACTGAGAGAGCGTTGACTTTGCGAGACTAAGGAGTGCAGGTAGGAGAGCCTGACTGATATGTATAGAGTGTGCTTGCCTTTATTTGTTTCAGTACAATCATTCTATCCTAGACAACTAGGCCATGTTTAATCTCTCCTTATTTTCTGGGTAGTAGTTGACTGCCCTGACACTACAAACACATCTATAGGGATGGGCACTTTCAGCAGCCATGTTTCCAGCCTCACATTCACAACTTAACAATGGATAGTCTACTTGTGTATAATTCTAGTGAGGATTCATCATGTCAGAAAATGAGCACAACTACGATGTGCCAAAGCACCTTCAGGACCACTGCATGGCAGGGAAATATGAGTATATTGGAACTGATAGAGGTGAGTGTACAAATGGCGTTTTATGTTTAGTTTCACCACCAAGGTGCAGCTAGCCACTGCTAGAAAGTAAGAATTCCCTGTAATATGTTTCATTTTTCAATCATACCCACGTAGAGGGGGGGAGTGAGAGAGAAGGGGAGGGAGAGAGGGAGGGGGAGTGAGGGAGAGAGGGACGGGGAAGGTAGGACTGGAGATTGAAGTGTTGAAAGGTGGTTCAAGTCGTGCAGTGTAATCTTCTGTGGTGTAGTAGTTAGCATGCCTGTCTTGCAAGCGGGAGACCTCCGGGTCAAACCACTGTGTCAGCACACTTTTAAAGTTACCACATTCACTACAGCAGTAACAAGAGTTGATAAATGCAAATTAGCGGAGATGCCACTGGAGAGGATACTGAAAATCTGAGTTATAATGCAAAACAAACTTGCCGGAGATACAACTACATCAAAACCTATGGTTACGTTTGTTATTTCCTTAATCTTCTCTCCTCTAACATTGTAGCATTACAAGCTTCAAACGCTGGCTTTATGGTAGACTGTCTAAAGAAACCTCTCCTGAGCCCTCCTAGTTTGAATAGAAGTCGGGATGCGTACGAGGAAATGAAGAAACAGCAGATGGAAGAAGGAGACTATCTCCTTGTTTGCCCTGTCAAGGCGGGTCAGCACTGGACGTGGGAGATAATGAGCATGCTGATAGCCGGTAAAGCCGAGTACATCAACAGCACCAAGGAGTTTTCATGGCTAGATGCTACTCCTCTCGATGAAATCCAGAAACGGTACCCCAAGCCCAGGGTGCTGTGTACCCATGTCTCTCTTGGCTGGATGCCAGATAGCTTCAGGTAAATATTAGAAGGAAAGACTTAGATAGTGCAACTGTCTATTTCTCCGACTTTGATTTTTTCAAAGATAAGTCTAAGAAGTCTTACAGGGCCTCTTAAGGCCTGACGGCGTTGTTCACTCTATCATATGAAGATAGATTCTGCTGCACGTCTCTAAATTTTGTCACAAATATGCTCCTTGAAGAGATTTGAACTTACATTACTTTGTTCAGATCTCATCTTGTTAAGGCCGGATTCACACTGACGCGAAAACAGCAACGAACGAACACGAAATACTTCCCCATTCCATTCGTAAAATGCTTTGGTTGAGCCGCTCGTTAGATGCTCGACCTGTTGACTGTCTGTTGACAGATAGACAACGAATGCTTCTCATACTCTAATAAAATTGGATGCTTTCAACTCTAGCTAACCGCGTGTTATGCAAGGCTTGTCAAAGATCTGCAAAGGTCTACTAAAATATGAAAGTGTGGCCGGCTATCTGCTCATTCGTTCATCTGTTGATTTATCCACCTCATTTGTTCGTTCGTTGCTGCTTCCACGTCAGTGTGAACCAGGCTTAAGGCTGGTCCACACTAGACATATTTTCATGCAACAATGACGCAAAAAACAAATTAATTTCTACTCTTACCTCGTGGGCGTCAAATTTGAGTGTGGCCACTTTCAATAGGTTTAAATACCTAAGCAGCACTTTTGGTGAAGCGTTATTTAATTACTTATCGAGTTTCTGGATGTAATCCTAATTGCTATCAGGTACGGCTGTATTAGCAGTGTATAAAATTCCAAGAAAATTGCTAATTGGCTTTCCAGGCCTTTAATGCCAGCTTATTTACGAAAGTAAACAGCTAGGCCAGGCACTGCTCACGAGTAAGGGATAATTTTACCCACAACTGATACTTGAAAATACGTCCAGGCTGGACCAACTTTAATAATTAAAAAGAGCTATTGGATAATTCTTGCGAAGCATTCTACGTATTTCCGGAGGGAAAATAGTCGTTCAGTAACTTTTGCTCTGTTCTTGATAATGAGCGCTTTCTTCATGGAATATTCATAGAAAGCCAGAGACAAAAGTTGTCATAACCCTGAGGAATTTCAAGGACGTGTTTGTGTCATACCACTGTTTCATGCGTTCGATCACTAAAGCATATGGTAAACAAACTTCACAAGAAGATGACAGAGAGATGTGGAACGCCTGCTTCAAACTGCTGATGGATGGAAAATACGGTAGGAGTGAAATCAATCTAATTGACATTGTATAACTACCCCATTGCTCGTATAGCTGCTATTGATGGCTTAATATTCAAATGAGCTTGAAAGGAAAATGGGTGGTGAACTCAGTAAGAGTTCTGATGCTGATTCAGTTCTAGGTAAACCTTGCTATTCTACCACGGTTAGCTCTGGATACTAGTTGCCGCTTTAGAGCTATACGCAGCAAATTCAGAACATTTCTGGCTCATTCCATTTCTGCCACAAGCTGCTGCGTTAACTCTGCGCTGATGGCTATTGGCTTATGACAACTATCTATGGTCTAAGGGTATTTCTGTTGATGAGTAGTGTTCACATCGTTGATGGTCGAGCTACTAGTGGTGGAGTGGCTCTGTTATCCAGTTCCGAGCCATTGGTAGATCATTACCGAAGTTGATTGTCCAAAGCTCAGGTGATGCAATTCCTATCGGTTGAGAATGGTTCCAGACGATGAGTCAGCCATATAGCCGACTAGTAGCCGTTTCACAGTGCGGTGATGCATGAAATGATAGTATCACTGCCAGCTATTGAGGAAGTATGAAGTTACTTTTTGAAAGGCTGTGGGGGAACAGGAGGTGATTCATACAGCAATGCATAGTGTCTATATCTATCAGACCAATAATTATATCACCCATGTTGTAACATATCATCAGCTGCACCCGTACCCTGTAGAACCGGATGTGATCGCGGCTGCAGAAATATTGATCAAAAATTATCGCCATCGTTAGATTTTGCTATAAAAATCAAACCTATCATAACTTAGATAGGAGTTGTCTTTTCATTTTGACATCACTAACGTTAAATCGTCATAGTCTTGATTTCGTGACGATTTTGAAGGATCCACTAGAATTTATCTTGCTAGACAATCCAGCTCTACAGTTCCTCCTGACCTACTTAGGTAGAAGTCATGACAATGATTTTATATCATTATGGCATTGTGTTGAGCTCTGTGAATATAGATTTACCGTTTCTGCAGTTCAGTTTGGAGATCTATTCGATCACTATGCCGACGCGTGGGACAACTACAGGCATGACAGTAACGCGCTCATTGTCTTCTATGAAGATTTGAAACAGGTAAGAGCTGGATTTAAGCGCCACAAACATAAAGCTAAGATGTGATGCACCACTTTATCTCTCCATTTTGTTTTTCGTAGAACATTCATCAGGAAATTGAGAGAATTGCAAAACATCTAGGAGTTGTCTCCTCCCCTGAATTAGTCCGTGAGATTGCTGAAGCTGTTGATATAAACAAAATGAAAAGTGGGAAGAAGGATGCACCGGCATTCACTAAAGCCATGAAAGAGATACAAATCTACAGGAAAGGTTGGTTTCACTTTCACTTTCACTTTCACTCTCCTTTCTTTTGTCAAAACGTAGATTTAAAGATGATTTAATGGTAACAATAGCAGTAGATGAATAAAAATAATGGCTTTATGTCAATAATAGTGTATGAATAATTATATTAACTTAATGATAATTCAACAATAATAGTAATTCAATACTTTAATTTAAGCTCTTCATTAGACTTCTTCAGTAGCCATAGTTGGTCTGGGTTCCATGATACTCTGGGTGAGCCGAGCAATGAGCAGCAACAGCAGATCTCATTAGTAAATCGTAGATGTAGATTTCCCTTATGCAATGAGATTTACTCTAAACCAATTCTAAACCACTCTTTTCATAGTATGTATGAGTTGTCTTCTCGTGTTCCTATGACCTTTCAGGGCTAAAATCTAATATTGCCTATGGTCAGCCATCAGACGATGAGTATACCACATATGACAGTGTCAAAGCGGCTAACAAAGGAGAGAATGATTTGGTTGTATGCTTATGAGATGGTTAACCAAGGCCTTGTAGATTTGGGTAGGAAGAAAGGTCACTTTCCCAGGTAATGAGCAAAACTAGGTCAATGTCTCACACTCGATACACTTGCGCTGACTTACAGATGAGTCAGCTGCTGTCAGTGTCTTGCATTCAAACGAAACCCCACCAAAACTAGGCTTGAGTTTGTTATCATAAATAATGCAAGGCTCTTGCTATTACAGTTAGAACGGCAGGATAATGTAATCACTACTGGCAATAGTGTCTGTTTTCTACAACAATGAACGCTTCAGGGACTAGAATAACAACTTGCACTCTGATTCACAGGTGGAGTCGGTGACTGGAAAAACTGGTTTACTGTGGCTCAGAATGAGGAATTCCACAGAAAGTTTGATGAGTGGAACAAGGAAAGACAAATCCCTATGAAATTTTGCTAACTCTGTTATCATACTTAATTGATCACAAACAAGCGGTTGCTAATACCAATCACTGTTTCCTGTCTTATCATCTATTAGTCATAAAATGATAGTTGATTGATCTATTAATAGAGCCTCAGTAACTAATGGTTGGAGATTTCATCATAATTATTTTCCAAAGCTCTCGTGCATCACACTCTTCTAGTGACCTATAATCTATGCCACTGTTACACACAACGTAAACTTTTAGACTGCTCACTGATAAAGTGGTAGAGCCTGCACGTTGAGAGACGCAAGTGTTGGGAAATTGTGGGTTCGAATACCACAGGGTCATCCTGCTGGGCCCTCATGTGTGCTCCGACCTGCCTATAAACCAAGAGCAACCTGGCACTGCATATGGCAGCCTCTCCCTTAATGGACGTCATTTCTCAGTGCGCAAGCACGTGAGACAGCCTAGGGTTTTTTATATTTTATGCCAGTGAAGATAAATTGGTGCAAAGGAATAAGAATTTGAAGAATTACGACTTGTCACAGTGTGGACATCAACCCGGTACTTTAGGCAGCTTCTGCTGACCCTAGGCGCCCAAATCACTACAGCACGAGTTCAGATGGACATGGGCAAGGTTCTGTCACAATGCAGGCTGCACAAGTGACCTGATATGATAGACGAAGATGGCGCTTGCAGTATTGCTGAATATGTTGTTACATTAATACTATAACGTCAATGAAAGTAAAAAGTAATCGCGATGATGAATAGATGACTAATAGAAGTAGAAGAACTGATCAGTCTGTAGCTGGACCCATTGGAAGTATAGGATTTTGTAATTCTCCTGTCAATTTTTGTGCTCACTCCCGCGCCTATCTGTGCTCACTTCCACTCACTCCTGCTCACTCCTGCTCGTGCTGATGCACGAGTATCTATGGAAGAATGATAAAAGCCGAAGTATATTATTGAATGTCACCTCTGGCTGTCACAGATAGCTCTTATTTGCTTGTCAAAATCTAATCAGGTAGGTGTGAAAGTGTGGTTGCTAGTTAGCTGTCATTGCCCTGCTAATCTGTCACTCTATCACCGATATTATTTCATGCTCTGTAAGAATGACTAGGCACTTCCTCACCAGAGCCATGGCAAGGTGGAGAAACAAACATAGTTGGCGACAGCCTGGGCCCTTTTTAATCCCATGTCGGCAGGTGTACAGATTCCGTATGCGGATTTCATGCTGGTGCTATGCTGGTATTATGTCAGGGGTAGCCCCTTGAGGCATTGCATAAGTTGAGAGTACTCCTAGAGATTCTGGTGTGAATCGGCCACCAGTCAGAAGAAGCAAAGGAGGTGATGATGCCTTCTGATTGTTTGTGGGTGTTCAAACTGGTTAAATATTATTTTTGCTAGTACATCTTGGTCTCTAAGTGCTGATTGCTCAGATTGGGTACAACCGACGGTGTCATTGGTTATTTGCTGTGCTACATCTTGAAACTGAACAGTTCTTCCTAAACTTAGGTGAGCTCTTGGCTTTTAGCTAACACAATGCAGTCTGAGTTGCAACTGAAACACTCTGTCAAGTCACAGTCACATGACAAGATCTGAAAAGTACTGTAAGCTTAACATCTTCGGAAGAAGCATCTCTGTATCATACCTGTCAAATCTCCCGTATTTCCTGGGAGACTCTTGTATTTTAGGTGCCAGAATTTAGGGTCGAAATTGCGATTAATGGTTTTCTAATGTTCTCCTGTGGCTCACCAGTTAGATCTTGCTGAGATGAATTCAAATATGGCAGAATCCTAGCTTTAGGGGTAGGGGTTTTGAGCTATGGCTTCTCAAAGTTCGGGAAAACAGGATCTTCAGTATTTTCAGCCTGACAGGTTGACAGATATGCTTTGTATAGTCGAGTAAAGAAGTGCAATAAGAGTTATCTTCACTTGATAGAGCTGATGAAGCCTTCATACTTGTGGTAAGGAAGCATGATTTATCTTTGCTAGCAATTGTATGGTGACAATGTCACCATGGTGATCAAAGGGCATTTTACTACACAAAGAGTTGCGGAAGGCACCTCACACTGAAGCAGGAGTGGACTAGCAATGGCTGAGAATGTACCCGAGGAGCAGAAAACCCACATTTACTCCGGTAAATACAAACTGGTGACCGATGACGAGGAACTAGGTAAGGAGTAGCTCATTGAGGCACTGTTACAAGCTCATTCAAGATGTTTTCTATGTTTTCTGGTTGCACCAGGGGTACCGCTGTACGATGAGGTGAAGGGATTCGTCGTAGACACCTTCGGGCATCCATTCGTGAGTCCAGCACATTTTAATACTAGCTATGACTCGCTGGATGACATGCACCATAACACCATGGAGAAGGGAGACTACCTGCTGTGCAGTCCGGTGAAGACTGGACAGCACTGGGTGTATGAGATAATGAGAATGCTACTAGCTGGAGAAGCCACATACAAAGGTCATGGGAAGGAGTCGCTGTGGATAGACATGATGCCAATCAACAAAATCTATGAGGAACACAAGAAACCACGGATCCTCTGTACACACATCACACCTGGCTGGCTTCCTGAAAAGTTTACGTAAGTTTAGTTTACTGTATCTGCGCAAGTTGACACGGCGAAATTTTGTGCCATTGTTATGCTGGTGATACACTGATGTTACGCTACATTTTTTTCACATTGATCATACCTCCATGGCACGTAAGCGAGCTTTTGCTTATGCTTAACACTGCGGCTACCGATAGAAGAGTAAAATGTACTATAAAATATTCTTGCCAACAATGAGATAACATCTACCTGGGCTAAACACGCGTGAGCTACAGAGTCTGCACTGATGCTTGCCGATCATATGTGTCTGCACAGCACCACATATTTAGGCTTGATTGCATACTTGTGTGCAAGGGTTTCACAGCCGTCATACTTCACTGCACATAGAAACCATGAGACACTGGGCAGCTTACCTAGTTCTGATGTGGCGCAGTATATCATATGTTAATGACTCTAATGAACGCTTTTTATGGATTTCTGTATTGCATACCATATCACATTTATCCTCAATGCAGCTCAAATGTTCAAAAAATCCTAGAATTGAATCTAAAAAACACAACGTCTCACCAGCGATTAGGTACTGACTCTCTGCAAACAAAGTTTCATGCATGGATAATGTTGATGAAAATAATGCCATTCTTTACTCTTCTATCGACAGGGGCGCCGGTTTGATAAGCGCTGGTATTACGCTGGTGCTACACAGCTTGTGGTCGGCACGAAAGCAGACAAAAGCATACAAAGTGTCGACTAAAGTCAGCATACTACATTCGTAGCACTGGTTTAACACCTGGGTAGCATCAGCATAATACCCCTGCTCATAAAACCGGTGCTCATGTTAACAAAAGAGGAAAATATCCCTCCCCGGAGTTTGTCACCGTCGGACGAACCCATAGGATAGTAAAGATGGCAAGCTATTAATTTATAACATGGCACGGCACTAAATTGACATACATACCAACCTCTAGTCATATGAATATCCCAACATGTTAAGCAGTACTTTTCATACACTTCAATCTGACTTCATAGCCATGGAAATCTACTTACTCACAGCCTCATTCATTCAAGAAGCAGATGTTGCTGATTTCAAATCACATCTATCCCCTTATTAAATCTATTTTAGGAGATCTGATACAAAGGTAGTAGTGACTATGAGAAATTTCAAAGATGCTTTTGTGTCATATCACTGCTTTATGAAGTCATCTAGAGCTGTCTTCTACCCGGATTTACCGACGCCTGCTGAGCCAGAGTACTGGAACAATCGATTCAAGACCCTATTGCACAGCAAACACGGTAGGTTTCCATCTTTCATAGCACAGCTCGTAGAGATAATTGTCACCTTATGCCTAGACTCAATGTCTGTCTGAATTTCTGTATGCTTTCGCTCAAGGACATATATTATAGGAATTGAGCAGTCTAACTGTCAGAAATTAAAATTAAAAAGCTTTTAAAACTCACTTGAGCTCCTCTTCAGCCCTGGGATTTCATAGTTCTTGCTCTGGTAATTTCGGCATCACCATTGATTAGTTGCTATTGGTAGTTGGTAGCAGTGAACTGGGGTGTCAGAGATGGTTTCTAGTACAGATTTTTATTTAAAGGATCAATCTATATAAGTCTGGAGTAGTCAAAATCTCAACCATTGGACACATGAATATACTTCACTGCTTCTGCCGCAGCCGACAATTCAATAACCACTACTAAGTCCATCACCCAACCGAACAAGCCACTGTCGTGATTTCTTAACAGTTGCTCATGAGGCCAGCTGCTGCAAGCTACTCCTCGGACAGCTATGAGTTGATGAATTCTGTGTAGGCTAAATGAATTCCTAGATTCCCCCGTGTATTCACACCTGGTCTTTAATAGTTCCTGTTCTTCTAGACTCTTGACATCAGCCATTTATCATACTTATAGAGCTTCCTCCGTATATAAATGTATAAACTGTTACTTCCGCTAACGGCAAATAAGTTTACTCACTCGAGATGAAAAAGTAATCATTTTTTCAGTCCTGCGTAGCGCCCTGGCATCTTTGGAATTTGGTCACAATTTTGAACAGATTTCGAAGGTTGTCCTTGCTATCCTCTCCGCATTCTACTTCCGCAGCAAAGAATATTTATGTCTTTTAGTTGTGTATGGGAACTTGTTCGATGCACTTGCAGACAGCTGGGACACTGCTAAGGGCAACAGTAATGTCCACATAGTGTTCTATGAGAACCTAAAGCTGGTAAGAGCTCGTCTTTTTATGACTGCAGACTAACATCGCAAACATGGACTAACAAGGAATGGCTGTTGTTACTTTTATAGGATTCGAGCTCTGAAATTGAGAAACTAGCCAAGCATATGGGAGTTTCCTATACCCAGGAACTTATCAATGAAATAGCAGATGCGGTTCAGATTGACAACATGAGGACAGAGAAGAAAAAGTCGGCGATGAACATTGGCCCTATCGGGAAGCTGAATGTATACAGAAAAGGTGTGCTTCATGACGGCTACCACGTTTCAGCACAACTTTTATTATGTTTAGTTGAGTTATCTGGTATATTAAAGGCTTGCGAAAATGCACTTCTTAGTGCGTCAAACAAAGAGTACCACGCTAACTTAATGTGATAGAATAAGATACCCAGCGCTGCCGACCCCAAATGGCAAAATATCGCAGATTTCAATAACCTAAACTTAAAATCTCCCTGTGTCATCTTGAAACCCACTTTACGGCCTTTATTTAAGTACATTGATGCCAGTCTAATACAACTAGTCAGTTTTTATGGGCCTGTGGTAGGCCTGTGGTGGGCCTGTGGGGGGCCTGTGGTACACACAGAAAGTAATTACCTGGTCTAAAGTGACAAATTAGCAAAATTTCAAAAAATTGTGAATGTACGAGTAAAATTGTAAGGTTGTCAGCACAAGATTTACCTCTGACGCAGGCTTACATGATATTGTCTTTATTCTCTCCCTGTGAAGTCATGCGCCATGTCAAACTTGCCACAGTGCACTGTGACACCTGTTGGTGAGGGCTCTCCAACAGGCTAATCCCCATTGTGTTTGAGCGCCACTCAGCTGATACTTGGTGAAAACTAGCCATTGTTGCTGATCTAATCCTTCCTCTTTTTAGACAAGGTGTCAAATGTTGACAATGAGGACCCTTATTAATTCGCAATGGAGAAAAGCTTGATAAACATAAATTTTAATGCTATTTAGCATACGACTCCTTACAATGCTATGCTAGTTTGCAATGAGCCTATCTGGATCGGAATTGAAACTTGTAAATCCACCCCAAGCTTGTGGCTATGGCTGCACAAATTTGCCACAAATTACTTTCATCTGAAAAAGGAATCAATGCATGAATCAATACCATAGAACAATAATGTGGTACTATGAGACGCAGAGAGGGCATGTTCATTACTTTTTGACGAATGGCAGACGGGTATGTTTCAAACTAGCTGTATGGCAGGCATGGTCCATAGAAACCGACGGCTTTAACACATGAGATATCGTATGGAAGCTTGTATAGACATGTGTGAGTCATAATAAGGAGTGATCAAACACCACAATCTTTAAACTTATTCCATTTTTTGATTCAGGGCAAGTTGGTGACTGGAAGAACTGGTTTACCGTTGCGCAGAATGAGGAATTCCACAGGAAGTTTGATGAGTGGAACAAGGAAAGACAAATCCCTATGAGATTTGTCTAACGCTGGTAGAATTACTTCAGTAATCTCCTGATGTTGGAATGATACTTTCACACTGCCTGCCACAATGCCATCGGACATTCAGGAGCAGATAACTCCTGTCTGAACAGCTCTGTGAAAGTGTAGAAATAAATGTGGACAAAGCATCATCTCTCTATGTTAAAACAGCTCTCGTTCGTTAAATGCAACAAAGGTAGGCAAATCCCAATTAGAATTGAGTCAAAATAAAGCCCAAAACTACGTAAGATGATACGTTGTAATCTTAAATGTTTTTAGCAGACCTCATCTAAGAACGATTATTATATTCAGCCTCAGAACAAGAATTCAACACAAATTTAGTTAAGCGAGTACCTGGTCTCACGAAATTCATTAACATGCTTTGAAAATATTCCCTCACACCATAGCTTCTTCCGTTATCCTTCGGTTCATCATAAAGGTTAGCTGCTGCCCTTTTTAGCTAAATGTATCTATTTATTCACATACATTGTGTGTGTCTGTCTTTCACATGCGCTGATACTGTCGCACTCTGCCAGGTGACTGTAATTTAGCTGTATGTGACAAATCAATCGCTGTGAGCATGATGCCTCATGAAACCAATCTGTCAATTGATACATCATGGAATCAAGTAGGAGTTGTCTTCACGCCAGAGAGTGAATTATTCATCCTCACTCATGAGCTTTGTGTTCATTTAACTTAACTGTTGTTTACAACGGTCATTTGTCTTCGCAAGAAGTTGAATAATGGCAGACTAATCACAGTGCTTATGAATGTGAAGTAGTGGGAATTATTCACGCAGCTGCGTCGCACACGCGCGCGTATAAATGAAGCAGGGATTGCTGAGAATGTACCCCGATAACTGTAGTAAACACAAGCTGGTTCCCCCACACAGCTAAAAATTTGACATCTTTGAGCTGATCCCAGCAAGATAATAAGCCTCAGGATAAAATTATCAAATTGATACCAATTTTGAGCTTTTGTAAGCCTACTATCGATGTTCGCGCATGCAGGTGTGTGAGGGCATGTGCACAGGAATGTGCATGTGGGTGCAGGCGTGTGATGCCATTTGCGTCGGTATGTTTGGGTACGTGCGTGCACATCAACGATGTATTCAATTTTGGTCCTAAATTCTCACAGCTACAATCCAGTAATCTCCTTGGAAATCCAGGAGGGTTGATGAGTATGATCTTGAGTCGTGTACAACATCTGATATTGCGTGTGGCGATCTGATAGTTGAAGATCTGTAGACAACTCTATAGTTCACTTCGAGCTGCGAGCTAGTAATTGATGGACCAATTATAAACAGAAGTGATATGTGGGTGTCAAATACTAGGTTGAGTGGTAGCAGCCAATTGTCACTGAAGCGTAAACGAATCCTGTCAACTGAACATATATCTAAATGACAGCCAAGCCAATGCATTATCATAGCGATACCGAGACTTAGGGTTGTCTTACCATGGCACTATGATTCTTCGATCGCTAACTCACTACGAATCACTGTTCGCATATTTATGAATGTTATTGAAATGCTCACCTCAGCACACCTTAAATTTCCATATTTATGAACTTGAGGTGAGGTTTTCTCCTGAAAATTACTTCTATAAGGCGCTACCATCTACTGTTTCCTTACATCTCTCCACTCAGAATAGAGCCAGCAGAAGTCAGAATAGATAGCGAGATTCTAACTTTCCTTACACTCATTCATAACAGCATCAAAATTTTTCTGGTTTTTTCATCGCTGTTATAGTGAGGCACATATCCCTGCCATTCCAGCCTCTCTTTTGTCACGACATCAATGGTGATTTTTGCGGCGTACATCCTATACAAGCATCCCTCTCATCTGACTTAAATTCATAATTGTTCTGTTATTGCACACACATTCAGGAGACCTGATACCAAAATCGTTGTGACGATGAGGAACCTCAAGGACGCGTTCGGCTTTATGAAGTCTGCCAGATCTGTTTACTACTCGGAGCTATCAACTCCTGCCAAGCCAAACTATTGGAGCAATCGATTCAAAATGCTGCTACACAGCAAAACATGGTCAGTGCTGTTGTATTTTGATAAAATTATTTTAGGAATAAATAACATAAATTATTCAGAAGATAAATTTTGTGACACGCTATTAATCGTGTGACTATTTCAAAGGTGTAGTTCACTGATAAACCAAGGGTAATATGTTACAAAGATCTGTGAACATTTATGGTAGCATATTTATCTACGCCAGCACAGTTGAATATCACTAATGTACAGCCAAAGAAGTTGCAGTGATGTCAATGTCAGCTGCTGCATCAATGATACAGCAGTGAATTCTAAAACTCGGAAACTAGTTTGTAGAAAATAACACTAAAACCACACTGATTCAAGATTAAAAATTTTAATTGGAAGATTAACCGAGTGATACTGCCTGTAGTCTGCACTTAGCCTTGTACGTGATTGAATTCCGCTGCGGTTTAGTCAGCTCTTTTATGCCTCACAACTTGCTCTGTGCATGCCAATAGGGAAGTACAAAAACGCCGAACCCTTCAAATTAAAACCACTTTACCTTCATGAAATTAACAGACAATGCCATCATCAGAGACCAAATACAGGTAAAAGCTCCTGCATTATAATGAGTGGAAATGCCTCCTAAAAGATTGATCATTGAGGAAATAGTTGAATCAGTTTCAGTAGCTTCTTCGTGCAAAACATATATTAATGTTTGTTCTTAAATGGCTTCAAATTTTAGGCTTTGTGACATCAAGGAATCCACGGACTGAATCCTGAATGAAGTACAAGTTTGGTTACGGCCATTAGACCATCTGAACTTTTTATTTCTTCTCTCGGTAGACGCGCCGGAAACATGTGTCTGCATCATGCTAGCGTTACACCAGCTTTTGTCTGTACTTAGCATGCTTTTGCCGTGCTTAAGCCTGTTTCATCTTAAAATTAAAAGCGAGTTTACAATTCTGGTGCACTCAGTGATAGGAGAGTAAAAAATGCCGGCTCATCCTCCATGAATCAACCGTATCTAGATGTTGGACTGGGCAGTTGCCTTCAAGGAGATTTCATCAAATCTATTGCCATGGTCTATCTACATGTGTTCCATAGACAGGGTTTTTGTCATTGTCCTGTAGATATTCGTGTATCAGTACGTGAGGGAGTGAGCGAGTGTGAGCCCGGATAGGTGCGGTAGGGAGCGGGAAAATCGACAGGAGAATGACAAAAACTCATAGACAGCTACCACTCAACTCTATCACAAGCGGTGATACTGGTATACCCCATCAAATGGTTGTCCTACTCTATACATTACCAGGTACCATAAGAACAAACTGTGTTACATTAATATGAGAATGGTCACATCCAGAATTGAAAGTGGAGTTGTCCTCACAACGCATAATCACTGAGTGCTCCTTATTTATGAACCCAGTTTACGTTTGTATCAACTACGTTATGTTAAGGTCATTTATCTTCAGCAGCAATGAAATGCTATTGACAGTGCTTATCTTGTCCTCGGATGTCAAAGTAGCTTCAACTGCTAAGGCTACTGCATAGTGCACTACGGTAGGAGTGAAGCCGCAATGGCAGGCAATATCCGAGATAAACTGACATCACACGTCTACGCTGGTAAATATAAGCTGGTGATCGACGATGAGGAACTAGGTAAGATATTCTTAATGTGATTTCAAGTGCACTTGAGATAATTCTTATACCCTTTGGCTTATTCAGGGGTACCACTGTACGATGAGGGAGGGGGATTCGTGGTGGACACCTTTAAGTGTCCTATTGTAAGTCCAAAACACCTCAACGCTAACTACGATGCTTTGGGGGACCTGCACCACCACACCATGGAGGAAGGAGACTTCCTGCTGAGCTGCCCCGTGAAGACAGGACAGCACTGGGTGTACGAGATAATGAGCATGCTCGTAGCCGGAGAAGCCCGGTACAGGGAAGATGGGAAGGAGTCACAGTGGATGGACATTGCACCAATCGACAAGATCTACGAGGAGCACAAGAAACCGAGAATACTCTGTACGCATATCACACCTGGCTGGCTTCCTGAGAAATTTCTGTGAGTTGAAAGACCTCCTTGCAGTTATTAGAGCACGAATAACAAATCTATACTCAATTACACATTTGCAGCCAACAGCCAGTACAAGGGGTAAATGGTACCACTTTCATGTCACTTCAATGTATGGAGCGATATGGAATTTGAGTTCCACGAACACTCAGAATGAAAATGACTTTTTTTTGAGTTATCTGTTGATGCGAGACAAATTTTCCAGGGGCTTTTGCTCTTTAAAACGAGCAGGCAAGCTAGCAACTTCCTGCTATGTACAGCTCACACTGCGGTTAATGCGCAGGAGTTAGCGGCCAGAGGAGTTACGCCATCTCGCTCTGTGGTGCGACTCTACTTCTGAAAGCACATGTGAGTGAGCAACTGCCAGGAAACTTAGACATGAAAAAGCATGAAATCAAGTCAAAAACTGTACACACATGGTCAGTAGATTAACAGAAGCGATAGACGCAAAAACATGTTTACCTGTCTCAGAAGCTTAGTGTGCAGCGCATCTCTAATGATATTCTATTCTCATGATACACCTTCTACACTCGGATAAAAGTCTCTCAGCCGTTACTCAAGCATTCCAGCTAACGAACGGGAACATGTCCAGTCAGACAAATAGTTATCCTTTTCAGAAGACCTGATACAAAATTCCTTCCTTTCGCTGCCATATCCCAACATCTTCAGGAGGTCTAAGGGGTTTGCTATATGTTATTTCAGGCGACCTGATACAAAAGTCGTGGTGACAATGAGGAACCTCAAGGACACTTTCGTGTCGTATCACTGCTTTATGAAGTCAGTTAGATCAGTATACTACCCAGAACCTCCAGTTCCCGAAGAGCCACAGTATTGGCAGAATCGGCTGAAGGCTCTGCTTTACAGCAAGCACAGTGAGTTTCCACATTTCTGAAGAATTCTCATGTAAAAGTATGAAGTTTAATTTTCAACTGGTGGTGTGTTACTACAGTCGACGCTTGAAGTGCAAGTCTTAGTTGGGATCCCAATCTGGGGGAAAGACAAATCACAATGATATTCCATAAGGGCTTTCAGATCTGGAGTATTGCATTACTATTCGCTGGTTCATGAATTATCGCACGCACGAGCACTGCCCAAATTATGTAATGGAAATAAACCAGAGCTTACACTCTTGAGACCTGAGTTTGAGTAAAAGGAATGTTCCATTGGTGTAACGTGCAATGAGCGGCTGCGCTCCAACGCAGATCCACCTCTAGTTCACTTAGTAGGGCAGAGCTTTGCAAGTGGCAAAATGATTTTTCCTGATATGCTCGAAGCCACAAGTTACTTCCCCAATGTTGGAGCATGTTTTTGCTATCAGAAAGTTTTTCTTGAGTTTTAAAACTGTTCAGCTAAAATTTGTTGGCATATTATAATACTGCATTTGAATTCAACTATATTAACCACTGCAAGCCTTCAATGGGAGATTCACCGCTGGGAGTAGATCAATTGTATGATGGCTGCTATGATAGGGTAGTAGCTTCAAGCTTTTGTATCAGAAGTGCTTGATTTCCAGTCATGGTCATGTTCAGATGTACATACAAGCTCAAATTTTCCAAGCTGCTTTACAAACTTGTCAGATCATGCAGCTGCTTCAGATGAGAATATCACTGATGGTAGACATCATTGGTTTCTATCTGGGCATTTCCTACGTATTCGCGAGTGGTATGCTGGTACTAAAGTCAGTGAAAACATACTAAATGTGGACTAATGTTGGCGTAGCACCAGCGTAGCA
>ERZ1740065.362-NODE-362-length-23838-cov-5.370601_pt1 | contig 23838 bp, 22 predicted proteins | sample MGYA00581738_ERZ1740065 | MGnify/ENA primary metagenome ERZ1740065 (study PRJEB43018, sample SAMN04849749) | marine metagenome | isolation source: floating plastic debris | place: Pacific Ocean | collected 2008-09-01 | study: EMG produced TPA metagenomics assembly...
GAATGGGGGCTGGGGTACGGGAGAATGTTCCTAATTTTGCGAGGGGAGGTATTTACCTGGAATAAATCAAAAGAGGACCGGATGAAGCAAACGCTAACGAACGCCGATATTCCCGTCTTGCTGCGGCGGTTTTTTCCCCAATTTGGGGAGCCCGAACTCCAGCGGGCTATTGCCGAAGTGGGCGAGGTTTTGTATTTTGAAGCGGGAGAACAGATCATGGAATGCGGCAGCTACGTGCGTCGGGTTCCCCTGCTGGTGGAAGGGAGCATCAAGGTGATGCGGGAGGAAGAAGACGGCCGGGAACTGTTCTTGTACTTCCTCGAAGCGGGGCAGTCCTGCTCGATGTCGTTCTCCTGTTGTATGCGGCAAAAAAAGAGCAGTATCCGTACCGTCGCCGAGGACGATACGGTGCTGATTGCCCTACCGGTGCGCTACGTCGATGCGTGGATGAGTCGCTTTGCGACGTGGAAAAATTTCGTCCTACGCACCTACGATCAGCGTTTTGACGAGCTGCTCCGGAGTTTGGACAGCATCGCGTTTAAGCAGATGGATCGGCGCTTGTGGGAATACTTGGAAAAAAAGGCGGAGGCCCACCAGTCGCGTCTGATTCTGGCCACCCACCAGTCGATTGCGAACGATCTGAACGCTTCGCGCGAAGCGATTTCGCGGCTGCTCAAGCAATTGGAAAAGTTGAACCGCGTTCGCTTGGGTAGGAACCAAATTGAATTGTTGCATTGATCTTTGGCGAGGTAAAAGCCATTTTTCATCACGAGGTAGTCCGCTACTTATAAATTGTAAATTATGAAATTTTCCTTTCGCTCCATGTGGGATTACAAATGTCCCCGCTGTCGGAAAGGGGATTTGTACAAAGCGCCTTTTGAATTGTCCAACCCCCTGAATATGAACGAGAAGTGCCCCGAATGCGGACTCGACTTTATGCCCGAGCCCGGTTTTTACTTCGGCGCCCTGATCATCTCCTACGCCATTTCCTCCTGGATGCTCCTCCTGCCCACCCTGCTGCTGGTGCTCAAGTACGACTGGTCGGTCAATCAGGCCATGATTTTTTCCATTCTCCTGGCCGGGCTCACCTATTTCCGACTCCTACGGGGATCGCGTTCGCTCTACCTGCACCTGATGGTACGCTACGACAAGAGTTCGCGCGATAGCGTCAACTCCGCCTCCAAATACGACCAAACCTTCTTCAAGTAAATTCCGCCCCCCACCGTTTCCCCAAAAGTCCTGTAAGTTGCTGATTTACAGGACTTTTTTATGGCCCAAAGCTTGCAGTGGGAATCGGGGAGCTTTCCGAACGGTGGGGAGCGGGCCAAAAATGGGCGACAATGCCCCTTGGTGCGTGGCGGTAGATTTAGAAAATTGCTACCTTTGCACGGCAAAATTGCGAAAGGCGCAAGCCAAAAGGGGGCGTTTCGGATACGCCCCGGAACTTCATACCGTTTAGAACATAGTCCTTCGGGAGGCGTTCTATTGGGACATTCCCGAAAAACCCTTAATGAATCATCCCGTATCCAGCGACGGTGCTGCGACAAACGGCGCGCTGGTACAACAGTTGAAGTAAGGATACAATGAAGATAATAATTGCCGGTGCCGGTGCGGTCGGTTTTCACCTGGCGGAGCTTTTATCCAAAGAAAGTCAGGACATTACCCTAATCGATACGGATACGGAGATACTGACCCAGGTCGGCGCCAATTTGGATGTACTCACCATTCGGGGCGACGCTGCTTCCTTTACCATTCTCGAACAGGCCAAAGTGGCCAAGGCCCACCTCTTTATCGCCGTGACCACCTCGGAAAAAACCAATCTCCTCGTGGCCATCCTCGCCAAGCAGATGGGCGCTAAGAGGACCATCGCCCGCGTCAACAATGCCGAGTATTACCAAAAGGTGCAGCAGGAGCGCTTCCACGATCTGGGGGTCGACGTGATGATTTCCCCCCAACTGCTGGCTGCCCAGGAAATCGAGCGACTCCTCCAACGGGCTTCCTTTACCGATCTTTTCGAATTTGAAGAAGGCAAGCTCGCCGTGGTGGGTTTTACCCTCGACACCTCCTGCCCCCTCATCAACCGCAGCATCGACGATATCGACTCCATGGAGGAAGATTTTACCTTCCGGGGCATCGCCCTGCTGCGCGATGGCAAGACGCTGATCCCCCACGGGGGCACCGTCCTGCGCAAGGGGGATCACCTCTACATCGCCACCCGCAACAAAAACCTCGACGCCGCCCGGAGCTTCGTCGGCAAACAACTCAAGCCCATCCGCAACGTAATGATCGTGGGGGGGTCTCCGCTGGCCCTCAAAACCGCGCAGCTGCTCGAACGCAACTACGCCGTGACCATCGTGATGGGCGACAAAAACGAGGGGCATCGCTGTGTCGAATGCCTGAGCAACAGCCTGGTCATCCACGCCGATCCGGGCAATGTGGATGCGCTCAAGGAGGAAGGCCTGGCCCAGATGGATGCCTTCATCGCCCTGACGCCCAATTCGGAGACCAACATCATCACCAGTCTGATGGCCGAAGAAATTGGCGTATACAAGACCGTAGCCCTGGTCGACAACATCAACTATACCCACATCTCGCAAAACATCGGAATCGATACGATCATCAACAAAAAGCTGATCGCGGCGAACAACATCTTCCGCTTTGTCCGCAAGGGTAAGGTAGAGGCCATCGCCAGCCTGCACGGGGTCGATGCGGAGATGATCGAATTTGAGGTACACAAGCGCAACCGCCTTTTGCGCCATTCGGTCAAGCAGCTGCACTTTCCCCACAAGTCCATCATCGCCGGGGTAGTCCGGGGGGAGAAGAGCTACATTCCCAGCGACGAATTTCACTTTGAGCTCAACGATAAGGTGATCGTCCTCGCCCTGCCCGAAGCCATTCACCAGGTAGAAGAAATCTTTAAGTAGTGGTCAATTTTGGCGTAGTCGGTAACATCGTCGGTATCCTGGTTTTACTCCTGGGAGGACTGATGCTGACCAGCCTGGGCTTTTCGCTGTACTACGCCTCGGGCGATGCCCTGGCCATCGTGTTGGCTGCGGTGGTGACCAGCCTGTCCGGTGCCCTCCTGTGGTGGGTGACGCGGGAGGCGCCCAAAAAGCTCGGCAAGCGCGAAGGCTACCTGGTGGTGGCCCTCGGTTGGCTGGCCACCACGATCTACAGCTGCTTGCCATACTTGTTTAGCGGAACCTTCCCGGACCTGACCAATGCCTTTTTTGAAAGCGTGTCGGGGCTGACGACCACCGGTGCTACCGTGCTCAACGACATTGAGGGGGTGCCCAAGGGCATCCTTTTCTGGCGCAGCCTCACCCAGTGGATCGGTGGGATGGGGATCATCGTACTCACCGTCGCGATTTTCCCCCTGCTCGGTATCGGGGGCGTCGAGCTTTTTGTGGCGGAGGCCCCGGGGCCCACTTCGGACAAGATCCATCCCCGGATTCGCGAAACCGCCAAACGGCTTTGGATGATTTACGTGGGGCTTACCCTCAGCCTGATTCTGATCCTGACCCTGGTGGGCATGTCCTTTTACGATGCCATCAACCACGGCCTCACCACGATGGCGACCGGCGGCTTTTCCACCAAAAACGCCAGCGTGGCCCATTTCGATAGCCCACTCGTTCAGTATCCCATCCTCTTTTTTATGTTCCTGGCGGGGATCAATTACACCGTTATCTACTACGCCCTTACGGGAAATTTCAAGAAGGTTTGGCGCAGTGATGAATTCAAGAGCTACCTCTTTTTGATCTTTTTCCTGACGCTGATCGTGACGGCGGTGGTGTATCAGGTGACGGACAGCGGCTGGGAAAAGGCCTTTCGCGATTCGGCCTTTCAGATCGTTTCGGTCATCACCACCACGGGCTACGTCACGGCCGATTACACCTCCTGGACTCCCGCCTTGACCCTACTGTTTTTTACCCTGCTTTTTGTGGGGGCCTGCGCGGGTTCCACCAGCGGGGGCATCAAAATTATTCGGCACCTGGTCTTTTTCCGCAATTCCTTTCTGGAGTTCAAACGATTGCTTCACCCCAAGGCCGTCATCCGCATCAAAATTGACCAACAACTGGTCGCCCCGCGGATCCTGACGCACATCCTGGTTTTTCTTCTGCTTTACTTGATGCTATTTATCCTGGGATCCATTGTTATGGCGATGGTGCTGATCGACTTTGAACAGCCCTTGATCACGGCGATCGGGGCGGTGGCGACTTCCCTGGGCAACGTGGGCCCCGCCATTGGCCAGCTCGGTCCCGTCGACAACTTTGCGGCCGTACCGGCGGTGGGGAAATGGATTCTGATCTTCTTGATGCTTCTGGGGCGGCTCGAACTGTTTACCATCCTCATTCTGTTTTCGCCTTACTTTTGGCGGATGAACTGAGCGCTGCGAATGCGCTTAAAATGACGTATCTTTGGGACGCGAAATAGTTTGCTGGACCGATTCCCATCGGGGCCAGGTATTTGGACAAACAAAAGATCATGCAAAGAATAGCAATACTGGGAGGGCTACTGTTGGTTTTCCTGCTCGGTGCTTGTTCGAGTGAGACCCCTCCCGCAAAGGTCAACCAAGCGCCCGCGCGTACGACGGCGCCGCAGACGCCAGCTCCCGTGGCCAAAGCAGCGCCTGTTGGCGATGAGGCGCCCGCCTCCAAAACGAAGACGGAAGCAACGGAGCCAGCCACCGAATCCCCCGAGGAGGAAGTCGCGGCGGCCAAAGAGGAGACCCTCATTCCCGAGGAGGAACTGACCAAGGCGCGGGCGATTCTAGCCAGCGTGAAGGAGGAAGACATCCAGGCGGTAAATGCCAAGAAAAAATACAAGATGTACTGTGCGACGTGCCATGGCTTTACCGGTAACCTCAACGTCAACGGCGCTAAGGATTTGACCAAGTCGGTGCTTCGCATCGAAGGCAGCGTGGCTCAGATTTATCACGGTCGGGGTTTGATGACGCCCTTTAAGGGACTGATGACGGAGGCCGAAATCGTAGCCGTGGCCCGTTACATCGAAAAAAACTTACGCAAGTAGGACCGCTCGACGGCGCTACTCTTCCAGCTTTACGTGGGCCCAGTACTGCCCCTTCTCGATCCGGATCAAGTGGGCCAGGCTGATGTCGAAGTCGCGGGCGATAATTTCCTTTTTGGTACGCCCGGCGGCCAACCGCTGTTTGATCAGACGAACCTTGGATTCGTTGAGTTTGTAGCGTTTGATGCCCTTGGCGGTCACGGAATTGTACACCTCGCGGGTGCGATGGTAGCTGGTCAGCTCATCGCGATCGACCCAACGCAGGTTCTTGAAATAATTATTCTTCTTGTTGCCATCGACGTGGATGATGTATTTTTTGGACTCATCCGTGGGAGGGCTTAGAAATTCCTCGGCGACTAGGCGGTGAACGTAAAAGCTCTGGCGTTTGCCTTCGATGAGCTTGAGGTTCAACTTGAGGAAGCCGTATTGATCGGTGCTTCCTTTGAGGATGCGTTCTTGGCCGGTGACTTTGTGTTCGCTTTTGAGGATTCCTTCGTCAGAAAAATAATACGTAAAATTTGGGGTGCCATCTTTTGTGGGAACTAGTACCCACCGCTCTCTTGTTTGTGGTTTAGCTCTTCTCATTAAATAAGTAAACTAAGTTCGACTTTAAAATAAACACAGTGTAACCTAAATTAGGTTTGCTCTCTACATAAAGGTACGATTTTTCTTTACAAATTGATAATCAGCCAATTGTACCTCTTGATTTTTAACAATGTTGCGGGGTTTACCCTCCCAAAGCAAGGGGCGAACCTCCCATAAGTGGCTTGTTATCAGGTAGATACGGAGGGTGAAAGCTCAGTGTTAAAAAATGCTTCCAAATGACTCTCCACGCTCGCTACGGTCCAAAAAGTGGAAAAATTCCTTACCTTATGGCCAAAGCCGTTTGCCCATGTTTGAAAAATTACTCCCCTACGATACCGCCTTCGTGATCCTGGAAGCCTACGTGCGCTACTTCTGTGAGTTTAAGAAAATTACCAAACGCGCCAAGATCCGCTTCGAGCACCGCGACTGGTCGGGCATCCAAAGCGACATGAAAGAACGGGCACTGCTCTACCGCAATTGGGTGGGCCAAACGACCGAGGACGTCCGCGATTCGCTCGACCTTAAGCTGGCCAATCGTACCGAATTTTGGATCGAAGTCAAACAACGCTATTTCGAAGAGATTCGCAACTTCAACACCCGCAACGTCGCCGAGACCTTTTACAACTCCGTATTCCGCCACCTCAATCCCGGGCTGAGCGCCAATCCCGAGACCATGTTCGTTCACGCCACGGGCTCCTACCGGGAGTTCAAATCGGTCTATCCCATTTACCACACCTTCGATTTTACCACCTCCGTTCCTACCACCATCGAGCGGATGCTCTCGCTGTACCCCTTCGAGGCCCCCTTCGAAAACCTCGCCCGTGACGTGCGCTACATCAGCAAGACCCTGGAGGCCAAGCTGAACAGCCTCAACGTCCATTGGAAGTACGCGCGTGTCGAGCTGCTCAAATCGGTATTTTACCGCAACAAAGGCGCTTACCTGGTGGGGCGACTTTTCGTACACGACAGTTCGCTGCCCTTCGTCCTGCCCCTGCTCCACCAGCGCAAGGGCATCTTTGCCGACAGCCTGCTGCTCGATCAGAATGACGTAAGTTCCATCTTTAGTTACCACCGTTCCTACTTCCTGGTCGATGTGGACATCGTCATCGAGGCGGTAGATTTTCTCAAATCCATTTTACCCACCAAACGCTTTGGGGAAATCTACAGCTCAATCGGTTTTGAAAAACACGGCAAGACGGTTTTTTACCGCGATTTCCAACGCCACCTCATCCGTTCCGACGATCAGTTTGCCACCGCCCCGGGCATCAAGGGGATGGTCATGGTGGTGTTTACCCTACCTTCTTACAATATGGTATTCAAGGTCATCAAGGATCGCTTTGAGGCGCCCAAGAACATTACCGAAGAAGAGGTCAAGGAAAAATACCACCTGGTGAGTCGCCACGATCGGGTGGGGCGGATGACGGATTCGCACATGTTCGAACACCTCGTCTTCGACGTTCGCCGTTTTAGCGAAGAACTGCTAGCGGACCTTCGGGAGCATACCGCCTCCCGCATCAGCATCAAAGGCAATCAACTGACCATCAATCACCTTTACGTCGAAAAGCGGATGACCCCCCTCAACCTCTACCTGGAAACTGCCAGCGATGAGGAACGCCGAGACGCCATCGACGAGTACGGCAAGGCCATCAAGGAACTGGCCTCGGTCAATATCTTTCCGGGAGATTTGCTACTCAAAAACTTTGGTGTGACCCGCCTCAAACGCGTGGTCTTTTACGACTACGATGAAATTGGCTTTCTCACCGAGTACCACTTCCGCGAAATTCCCGAACCCCGCGACGACTACGAGGCCTTTTCGGCCGAGCCCTATTTCCACGTCGGGCCGCAGGACATTTTCCCCGAGGAGTTCGTCCAGTTCCTCTTTCCCAAGCGCGAGTGGAAAGCCGTCTTTCGCGAATTGCACGGCGACCTCTACGGCATTGACTTTTGGCGGGGCACCCAACGCAAGATCAAACGCGGGAGCTCCATCGACTTTTACCCCTACGACGAATCCCTCCGCTTTAGAAACCGCTACGGTCGGCGGAAAAAACGGAGCCCCAAGCCTAAGTCTTAGGAGTACTTACTATTCTACCTCGCTCACCGTGGGCGCCTTCCAACGTTCGTAACCCACCGGCAGGTCCTGCGCCTGTCGCATGGCCTTGCCCGTCCGGCGTTTGTCGGCGACCATGGCCACCGTCATGATGATGCTGGTGGCAATGATGATGAACAACAGGATACCTGCCTCAAAGCCCTCGACCTGAGCGACCACCGGGATGTCGAAAAACAGGAGGATGGTGATCAGGCCCCGCGGGGCGATGTAGAGCTGGGGCAGGAGGTCTTCGCCGATAAAAATACGGAGGATGACGTAGCGAATCACGTAGATGGAGCCGATGATGAGTAGGCTGACTAGGGCGACCTGGACACTGGCCAGGGTGGCCAGCGAGATCGTCAGGCCAAAGACCACGAAGAAAAAAGTACGGACGACGAAAGCGGTCTCCATCGTGATGACGTGGAGGCCTTCGTAAATTTGTTTGGCCTTGCGGAGGTCGAGTAGTCGGGCGAGGGGGCCGCGAAAGAAGAGCCGCATGTTGGCGATCAGCAACCCAAAGACCAGGATGATGATCAGGGAGGAGAGGTGCATCTTTTTGCCCACGGCGTAGAGTAGGATCAGGACGCTGATGAGTAAAAAGAGCTTGGTGTGGCTCTTGATGTTTTGAAAAATCAGGACGATGAGGTAGCTGGCGACGAAGGAGATGGCGATGGTCAGCACTACGTTGCCCGCAAAACCCGTCAGGCCGCTGGAGTGATCCCCCGCTTCGAGTTGTCCGGTCAGGAAGTAAAAAAGCATGATGCCCATGATGTCGGAAAAGGTACTTTCGTAGATGTGGAATTCCTTTTTGACTTCGTTGAGGCCCGCCACACTGGGAATGATGATGGCGCTGGAGAGGATGGACAGGGGGGTGGCGTACAGCCAGGCCGAGCTCATATCCATGCCCTCGATAAATTGGTGGAGGATGAGGGCGGCCACCCAAGTCGAGGCCAGCAGGCCAATCAAGGCGATGACCATGGCCTTGAGAATGGGGAGGTACTTTTCGGGTTTGAGCTCGAGCTCCAGGGCGGCTTCCAGGACGATCATGATCAGTCCGACCGTGCCCAGGAATTTGAGGATGACTTGGGTGGAGGCGGGCAGAGTAAGCCCGACCGCGTCGAGGCCAAAATTGAGGACGATCCCCAGGATGATCAGCATCAGCACCGAAGGAACGTTGGTCCGTCGGGCAATTTCGCTAAAGAAAAAGGAGAGGATCAAGATGGCCGAGGAGGCGATGATATAGTCGTAAATGGCGAGTTCCATACGGGCTTAATTTTTATTCTTCGAAATTTTACAAGCGCAGCCCCACTCCTCTTCAATCAGCGTGATGAGGTCGCGCAGGTGTCCTTCTTCGCGCACCGAGATGCGTACTTGGTAGCTGTAGGTACCTTCGGTGAGCGAGCGGAATTCGGGCGTGTGGTTCCAGTCGAGGTAGGGGGTGCTGGTGAGCAGGTCGGCCAGGCGGCGGGCGTAATCGACCTTGGCCTCGGGCTCGCGCGGCTGGATATTGATTTGGTAAAAGCCCCCAATTTCCTCTCCCGACAGCAAGAGGTAACCCTCGGCAAAAAGTTGAGAATAGTTGATGAAGTGCTTGCCCTTATTGCTGCGCAGGTGCAAGCCCAGGCGCCCCTTCTCGGTGATGATGCCCTGGGTGTTCTGCAATTTTAGCCGTTCCCCCACCTTAATCGCCTGGTCCATACGCACCAGGCGTCCGCTGACGTAATTGCGGATGTGGGAAAAGCCGGCCAGGAGTGGGAGCAAGAGCAGCAGGCCGTGAAACAAGGGATCGATGAGGACAAAATTGCTCCCCAAAAATAGGATAACCAGCGGCTCGTAGCCCAGGATGATGTAGTCGATGAGTTGCTGAACCGGGGCGCGGTAGCGTTGGGCAATGCCCAGGCGGGGCAGGAGCCGCTGCGCAAAGGTCAGCACAAAGAAGAGCGCCAGCACGAAGAGGGCCCGACTCAGGAAGTCGGTCCAACTGATGGGGTGTAGGGGCAGATTGACCATGGTTGCCGTTTAGTGATGAAATTTTAAATACTTTTTTCTTTCCAACTGTCGTCCGATGCTGTTGGCGGCCGCTTCGTTGAGCTCCAACCAGCCATCGGGCCGTCGTTGTAGTAGCCCCACGCTGATCAGTCGCTGCAGGCTGCTTTGGTAGCGCTCCTTGAAGGAGGGACCAAATAGCTTACGGAGACGGCGTTCGTTGCTGCGTTTTGCCAGGAGCAGGCTGGTCAGCAAAATGGCCAGATCGGGGTGAAGAAAATCGGGAAGTGCGGGGGGAGTACTTCTAAAGCGCACCCGGTCCTGGTCTTCGGGTTTGATGCTAAAGGCCCAATCGTGCAGGGCCTCCCCGATGTTGCCCTCCGCCGCGCGGTGTACCCACCTCGTCATGCGTTTGAACTGTGGCGGGCCAATTTCCTCCCCTTCGCGATTGATCAGCATCTTGTGGGTAGCTCCGTGCCGGGTCAGGATGGCATTGCGGACTTCTTCCTCCTTCATCCGATCCAGGTTGATCTCGGTTTGGAAGACCTTGCTGATTTGGATCGAACGATCGAGGCGTTCGAGCAGCCAATTGCTGGTGGACACGAGGTAAAAGATGCGGCTGGAAAAATCGTCGATGTGTTGGCTCAGGGCCCGGGCGTTTTGTTGGAGGGGGATTTGGGTACTGCTCCACAGCTCCAGGTCGTCGATCCACACGAGGGGCCGATCGGTGAGGGTGTACTTTTGGATAAAGTTGAGCGCGGCGCGCAAATCGTAGGTTGTCTGGTGGGTGCGACCCTGTACTTCGATACTGCTGTTGGGTTGGAGGCGGATGATCCGCTGGGGAAAGTGTCGCTTGGCCAAAATTTCTCCGAAGAGGGTTTTGCCACAGAGGCGTTGGCCGCTCAGCAATAAGGCACCGCGAAAGCCGCCGCGCCACTGGTTGATGATCTGGGCGGCCCGGTCGAGTTCGGCCGCCCGGCCCACCCAAAAGGATTCGCCGAGGTAGCCCCTGGTCAGGAAGATGCTACAATAGTGTTGATTGTTGGCCCCGATCCGGTGGTGCTGTACAAAACGCACAATCTTCTCCGACTGGCTCAGTACGTCCTCCTGTTCGACGGAGCTGCGTAGGCGTTGGAGCGCCCGCAGTCGGGGCTGTAGCCACTTGCGCAAGCGAATCCAGAGGGCATTTTGGTTGCTGCGGAGGAGGTTGAGCGTCGATTGGAGGGGAAGGGGGAGGAATTCCCGTTGGGGCTCGTAGATCAGGCTGAGCAAAAATTCCGTAGCGATTTTGTCGCGGAGCTGCTCCTGGAGGTCCTGGTACTGACGCAAGTCCGCCTCGATCTTCTGGCTAAAGACCTGGAGCGGTTGGACCAAATTATCGGCGTCCCAGCTTTGGCCCTCGCCCTGATCTTTAGGGACCAGTCGGGCCCGGTTGGCGATATTGGCCAGGGCCACTTGGTAAGCGCTGGTATTGCGTTCCGTGATTTCACCCAGTTCGTAGAGCTGGGGCCACACTTCGGCCTCCATCCACTGGCGGACCTGGCGTTGGAAATAAAAGTCCTTCGTCAGGAGCAGTCCCTGGGCGGAGGCGATGGTGGGGGTCATCCGTTCGGGCAAATCCTCCAGGTAGTTCTCCATGGCCCGGGTGGCCTCCCGCAGTGGTGGTGGGAGGTGGACGCGATTGTTGACTTCCTCGGTGTGGGTGGCCACCTTACTGGCCTTTTCTTCACTTTCCTCCTCGATAAAGCGTAAGGTGTCGCGGGCACCTTCGCGGAGGGCCCCCAGAAAGCTGGCCCGGGTGGCCAGGAGCTGTTTGAGGTGTTGGTGTAATTGGGCAAATTGGTTCTGAACGGTCAGCAGCAGCTGTTGTTGCTCGGTGAGTTGCCGACATTGGGGGGGAATGGCGGCCAATTGCTCGCGGTAGGCGGGCCAGGGGTTTTGCTGGGCCTTCCACTCCTCCACGGCGGTGGTTATCCCCCGGTCGCTTTGTCGCAACTGTTCGATGCTGTTCCACCACTGTTCGCGCAGGTGGACACTGGCTTCGCGGAGCGTACGGAGGGAGCGTTGGTGCAGGTCGTTGTGGGTTTCCGCCGTGATTTGTTGATCGGCAGCCAGGAGCTGGGCTTTTTGATTTTCGAAGAGGACGTCTCGCCAAAGCAGGAGAAAAGCCTTGGCTCGCTCGGGCCAGTGATAGTTGCCGACGTAGCTGGCGAGGAGGGGGCCGGTCAGTTCGGCCTCGGGGCCTGCCTCGGCCAATTGTTGGGCACAGCCATCACCCAGTTCGGTGATGGCGCTCTGGAGGGATTCTACGGCGGGGGGGAGGCATTCCGGCCAGTCTTCCCGCTGGCTTACCGTCCGGAGGTTTTCCCGAAGGGATTCGTCGAAGCGATTCAATTGCAGGGCAATACTTTCCATGACAGTCAATAGTAGCGCTTTTTTAACATTTCCTTAAAAAAAACGACAATAATCAATGGCTTACCGCGTTTTTGGGGTAGGTTCATTAACAAATGCTTAACAATAATGAAAGCTATGGCGGACCCCATCCATTGGGTCTACGCACTAAGATCGGTTTAACAAAATTTACTTTCCGGGCAGCCAAGGTCCGACAAATTAACCTGATTTGTTGATTAAGTCGGCCAACAATCGCCGAAATGCTACAATTCGGCGATTACTTTTTCCAACAAGCGCTTTGTCGCACGCACCCCTTCCGGCTCCGAGAGTCGGTCCCCTTCGTATTCTACCCCCACGTAACCACGGTAGCCGCCTGCTTTTACCAACTCCATCATGCGGCGAAAGTCGATGCTGGTCTCCTGGCCCGCTTCGTCAAAGTCGTAGGATTTGGCGCTGAGCGCCTTGGCAAAGGGGAGCAATTCCTGCATCCCCCGGTAGCGATCGTAGGCCTCGATACAGTCCTCGTCTTTTTTCAGGATACAAAAATTGCCAAAATCGGGAAGGGTACCGCAGTTGGGCATCCTTACCTGTCCGATGACTTTGGCTAGCCACTGCGCGTTGGAGGAAGGGCCTCCGTGGTTTTCGACGATGACGTTGATTTGGTAGTCCTTGGCAAAAGAGGCGAGGCTTGCGAGCCCGTCTACGGCGGGCCCCGCGAGGTCATCGGCACTGCCCCGTCCTTCGAGGTTGACCCGAATCGAGTGGCAACCGAGCATTTGGGCGGCTTCCACCCACTGGTAGTGTTTTTTGATGGCCTCGTTGCGGATATTGTTGTCGGGTTCGGCTAGGGGGCCCTCGTCGTCCACCATGATGAGGAGACTCTGCACGCCATTGTCGTCGGCACGTTTTTTAAGTTCCCGGAGGTAGGGTTGATCGCGGGCGCGGGTTTTGAAAAGTTTGCTGACGTACTCGACGGCAGTGATGCCAAAGTCTTGGCGGGCGGTGAGGGCGAAGTCGAGGTTATCGATGGTTCCTGCTTTGAAGGCGCGGTGGAGCGACCACTGGGCGAGGGAAATTTGGAAAAGTGGGTCGGAGGAAGGGGGGCTGGCCTTTACGGGGCTGGTTTTGCTGGTGGTGGAACGGTCCGTACAGGCCGTGAGGCCGAGGGTACCGATTCCGAGGGCAGTCCAGGCCGTCTGCTTCAAAAACTGTCGTCGATCCTTTTGCATGTCTTGCGGGCTTGAGGTTTGATTATTAGATGTCACAAATACTAAAAAGTCACTGACTAAAGATAGGGATTTGCTCTTTATCTTTAAGATAAGGACTTGGAATAATTGGGGCTACATTTTGTCAGCAATTGCGCTCGACTCTCGTCGGGTAGAGGAGTTTTTCGCTTCTCGCAAAAAAAAATAGGATTTGTTGGAAAAGTGACATTTTCTTACCATTTTAGCTGCCTGCAAGCCCACGAACTTATGGAGAGATTTAATTTCAAAACACAAAACATTTCAGTTATGCTCATTCTCTACATCGCAACAGGAGCATTTATTTTAGGGGGAGGCTTGATGGTCGCCACCAATCTATTTTCGCAAAGGGGCCGGAGAAATTCTTTCTAGAACGCTAGGCTACACAGCAGGACTTCGCCTACTTTATTCGTCGGGACTCCACACTTGATTTTTGTATACCAGTTTAGGATTTTTTAAGCACTTCATGGCGCGGCCCAAGCCGTCGACTGTCATGGGAAACATCCGATTGCCCGTAAATTCGCGGATGATCGCCGTCGACTCGTGAAAGTCCCAGGTGTATTCCGCATTGGGGTTGATCCACACCAAGTGGGGAAAGTGATCGCGAAGGCGACGTAGCCAGACGATCCCCGCCTCTTCGTTGTAGTGCTCTACGCTGCCGCCTCGGTAGTAAATCTCGTAGGGCGACATGGCGGCATCTCCCACCAGTACCAACTTGTAATCTCGATTGTACTTGTGCAACAGCTCCAGGGTTGGCAGCAGCTCGTGGTACCGTCGGTGATTGTTCTTCCACAGGTTTTCGTAGACGCAGTTGTGGAAGTAGAAGTATTCCAGGTATTTGAATTCGTGCCGGGCGGCAGAAAACAAGCGCGCGCAGCGTTCGACGTGGTCGTCCATCGATCCGCCAATGTCCATCAACAAGAGTACTTTGACCCGATTCTGTTTGGAAGGGATCAAGGTGATGTCCAGCAAACCCGCATTTTCGGAGGTCCGTCGGATGGTATCGTCGAGATCGATTTCGGTAGCTAGGCCCTCGCGCGTAAAATGCCGGAGTCGCTTCAGGGCCATTTTGATGTTGCGGGTATTGAGTTCGACCTGATCGTCCAGGTTTTGGAATTCGCGTTGCTCCCAGACTTTGAGCGCCGTGCGATTGCCCGCACTTTCGGAGCCCGTGCGGAATCCCTCCGGATGATAACCTCCGGCACCAAAGGGCGAGGTCCCTCCCGTCCCGATCCACTTGTTGCCCCCCGCGTGTCGCTCTCGCTGTTCCTCCAAAAGCGCCTTAAAACGGTCGAGCAAAGCATCCAAACCTCCCAGTTTGTCGATGGCCGCTTTTTCCTCCTCACTCAACTGCCGCCGCAGCTGTTTCCGCAGCCAATCGAGGGGTACCTTCTGGAGCAGCACGTCGTCGGCAATGCTTTCGATTCCCTTAAAGTACTGTCCAAACAGCTGGTCAAAGCGGTCGAGATGGGCCTCCTGCTTGATAAAGATGGCTTTGCACAAGGCGTAAAATTCGTCGACGCGGTGGCCGATCACGCCTTTTTGAAGGGCTTCCATCAGTCCGAGGTACTCGTGTAAACTCACCGGAATGCCCTGTTGGCGCAGTTGGTAAAAAAAATCTAGAAACATGTAGCCAAGATACGATTCTTAAGGGAGTTGTGCCGGGTGGCGTGCTTGGGGGGTATGGGGCGGTGTAAAATGGGCGGCAAAGCGCGACGGGGAGTGGGAATGGTGGTAAGACAATGGCCAATACGGTCTCAGGAGGTGCCTAAGCGGACAACTGAAGAGGAGCAAGGTAAAGCCTTGGGAAATTACTGTTAGAAAAGGGCGTTTGGCCGGTGGGAGATAGGGTACTATTTTGGGGGTGGGACATTATTTGGGGCTCTGGGGTGGGATCCCACCCACAAGGCACGACCCGCTGCCGGCCCCCTCGACGGCTACCGTACCACGTACAGCTCCGTCACCCAACCTAGAGTCCGCTACTCTAGCTGGTGGAAAAAATACCGAGCTTTTCCTTCGCTAGCAGTAGAAAAACTCCCTACATAGACGTCCTGGACGCCTAAATTCCATAAGCCAAGTGTGGTAAAAAGGGACGCAGTCCGCTGAAACCCCTGATTTTGCTGGGAAAATTTTCTGAAAAAAATCTCGCCTTTTCAAATTTTAACATTTCACCCGGTACTCCATTCTCCCCACCCATCAAGCCTTTTCCCCCAGCCACTCCCGAAAATCAAAATAGCCCAGGGCCTCCTCGTCCATCAGTGGCGCATCCCCGGCAAAGAGCTGCGCTTGGGCTTGGGTTTTTAGCGCGGGCCAGTCGGCCTTGGGGCAGCGGCTGGCCTTGGAAAAAAAACGGAGTAAGACCCGTTCGTAAGCCCACAACTCCCGACGCCTCTTTAAAAAACGGCGGATTTGGTCGACTGCGTGGTAAAGTACCAGTGAGTGATCTAGCTCGAAGTGGATGACCAGGTGGAGCCAGCGTGCGAAGCCTTGGATGACTTCCTGTACCGGCCCAAAACGCTCGTGGATGATGGCGTTGGTCCAGTGGAGTGCCCGGTCCAAGTCCCCGTGCAACCACTGGAGGTGGGCAAACTGGTACCACAGCATTAGGCGGTATTCGGGGGGAATGATTCCCGGGTGCTGGGTCATAAAATCCTGGACCTCCACGATGAGGGCCCGACCGGCTTCCGTCCGCCGCGTGGTCCGGTAAAGCTCCAATTCTACATTGTAGGTGCGGAGCAAGTTCCGCCGACTCAACGCAGAGCGGGAGGCCCCCTCCTTGGAATCATTGCGTACGAAGCGACGGATTTTATCGAGTACCCCGATGGCTTCGTCGTAGCTCCGCGCGCGAATCAGATAGCTGACCTGCTTGTGGAGGGCGGTCAGGTACGGTGCCGACTGCGCGTACCGCTCGGTGGTTTGGCCTTCGAGGAAGGCAATTTGCTCCCGCAATACGGCGTAGGCTCGCTCGTGCTGTCCGTTCTGGAGGAAGTAGGAGAATAGGGTGTGTTGGTGAAGGGCGTGGGCTTGTTGATTGTCTTGGGGGGCGGGACGGTTGAAGAGTGGGTCACGCAGCAATCGTTCGTCGGGGTCCGGGACGTAATGCTGGATACGGTTGGAAAATTGCCAGTAGCGGTTGAGCTGCCGCAATCCCTCGATGGCTTGAGCTTGGGCTTCATCAACGGCGTTTACCGTGGTGTCGTGCTGACTGTGATGCGCCAGAAACAAGCGGAGTTGCCAATAGGCGAGATCGACCTGAGCCGAGAGGAGATGCGCGGAATACGCCACCAGCTGGGCGCGGCGGATTTCGGCCGCGCAGGGTGCGTAAAGCTCGCGTTCGAAGAGCATTTCGACGTGGTGAAGCATGGCGCGAACGCGGGCGGCGGGAGAACTTTGGTGGTGATAGTTGCGGAGGCTCTTGAGGATCAAACGGTAGAGGTAGTGCTTGGCGACGTGGAGTTGTTTGAGGAAGGTGGCTCCGGCAAATTGCCGACGGATGGCCGCCTCGTCGTATTGGCGCTGTGCGGCGGTGGCCTCGAAGAGTTGGAGGTAGTTCGGGGCTATTTTTTGACCCAAACAAAAAATTTTAAAATAGCGCTTTTCCGATTTACTGAGGGAGTGAATGAGCTGGAAGAGGTACTGCTTTTTGATCATTGAAAAATACGATAAAAGGCTAAAATTAGAAGTAAAAATAGCATTTTAAGCGCTATTTGAATTGATAGAAACCTACGTTTTGTAGAAAAATAATTTTAAACACAAAATGTTTGTTTTTACTTTTGCCACGCAATAACCATTGAGACATCCGCAAATCGCTGTTTCTCACCGACACGTTTCTTCTTTCTTCACCAAAAAAATAACGAATTATGAGTGTACTAGAAAAAACCCAACGACTCCACCAGATGATGGCCGAAGGAAAGGTAATGGAAGCTTTTGAAGAATTTTACCACGACGACGTAGTGGTCGTCGAAGCCGATGGCGAGGTCCGCAAGGGCAAGGCCGCCCAACGTCAGGCCATTCACGATTGGATGAACGGCGTCCAGGAACAGCACGGTGGGGGCGTTGGTGCCATCACCGCCAATGAAGAAACCGGAGTGACGGCCGTCGAAAGTTGGACCGACGTCAGCACGGCGCACGGCCGAGTGAAGATGGAGGAGGTGGCCATTCAAAAATGGCAGGACGATAAGATCATCCACGAACGTTTTTACTACAACGTACCTGGCCAATAATCCTTATCTTGTCGCCAGCGTCGGTGTCGCACGGTCCGTCGAGCGGCACCGACGTTCTATTCCAAGCACCCAAACCCCCGCCACCATGGCTTATTTCGATGCCGATTTTATCCAGTTTTTTAAAGAATTGGAAGCCAATAACAACCGCGACTGGTTCCAAGCCAATAAAAAGCGTTACGAAGCCCGTGTAAAAAAGCCCTTCGCTAGTTTTGTTGCCGAGTTGATTGATCAACTGCAGCCACTGGACCCCCGTATGCTCATCACGCCGAAGGATGCGATTTTCCGCATCTACCGCGATGTCCGTTTCAGTCCCGATAAAGCACCTTATAAGAACCACGTCTCGGCCAATCTTTCGCCGGGCGGGCGGAAGGATATGTTGCGCCCCGGCATTTACCTACAGTTCAACCACCAGAGCGCCGCGGTGTACAGCGGTTTGTACCGACTGCAAGCCAAAGAAGTTCAAAAAGTCCGCGAGCACATCGCCGCCAATTTGGAGACCTTTGACGAATTGGTGAGCGACGCCGATTTTGTCGAAACGTTTGGCAGGGTGCAGGGGGAAAAAAACAAACGCATTCCCAAGGAGTTTCGCGACCTGGAAGCCCAACAGCCCCTGATCGCCAATAAATCTTTCTTCTATTCCATCGAATGGGAGCCCCAAAGCTTGCTCGCCGAGGATTTGGTGGAGCGGGTGCTCGAATCCTACCGAGTGGCCCGTCCCCTGGCACAATTCCTGGAAACGGGGGTACTGGCGGAATAGGCTTACCAATTGACCCGATCTCCTACCTCGATCCCAACGGCCTGGCAATAGCCCGCAATCACCTCCAGGACGTAGCGCGCTTTGCCATTGGAAGGAATGGGGGCTTCCGATAGGGGCGTCGTTCCCTCGGCAATGGAGACGACCTCCTTTTGCTCGTTGATGTAGATGATGTCCAAAGAAAGGTAGGTATTTTTCATCCAAAACGATTGCTCTTCGTTGCGATCCATCAGGAAAAGCATGCCGCTGTCCTCGGGAAGGGAACGGCGGTACATCAGCCCCAAGTTGCGCTCCGTTTCCCCCGCCGCAATTTCAATGTCAATGGCTTTGACCAACTCCCCACTCGGTTTGCTGATCGTAAGGCTCCCCTCTTTTTTAAACGCCGTAGTCCGACTGCTGGGCGTCGACTCGCTAGTGGTACTGGCGGAGGAAGCACTCCGGGCGGGTGGATTGCCGCGGAAAAGGCCCGCGGGTAAGCTGCTAAAAATAAAGGCAACAGTTGCCAGTAGTAATAAGCTTACCAGGGCAATTTGACGGAAATTGACCGATTTTTTGCGTTTTTGTCGAGCGGAAGTAGCTCTTTTTGTCGTTTTGGACTTGGCCATGATCGAGAGTATTGTTTTAATTTGCAAAATTACAGAATAAACCGTAGCCATGCCCACCAAAAACTTTCGTACCCGTCTCGGATTGCTTCGCTCGCGAATCATGTACTACTGGAAGCCCTTTAACCAACGGCGCCTGCGTCGGTTTTATTCCCCCTTGATTCCCGCCGGTGGACTGTGTTTTGACGTGGGGGCCCACCTCGGCAACCGCATCGCCGCCTTTCGATCCTTGGGGGCACGGGTCGTCGCCGTGGAACCCCAGCCCCGCTGCTTGGACTACCTGCGTCAAACCTTTGGCACGGATACCGAAGTCCAATTGTTGCCCATTGCCCTGGGCGCCAGTGAGGGAAAAGCCACCCTGCACATCAGCCAACTGGCTCCCACGGTGAGCACCTTAGCCCCATCGGAATGGCGGGAGACACTGCGGAAAAAACGCCAGCTGGCGATCGAGTGGGAAGAGCAGTTGGAAGTGGAAGTACAAACCCTCGATCAATTGATTGAGCGCTACGGGCGGCCGGATTTTTGTAAAATCGACGTCGAAGATTTTGAGGAAGAAGTCCTCCGAGGGCTTTCCCAACCCATTCCGGTCCTTTCTTTCGAATTTTTTACCTGGACGCTGCCCCGAACGTTGCGCTGTCTGGATCTGCTCGACGCCCTGGGGGATTACGAGTACAACTGGTCGCCGGGAGAATCCCAAACCTGGGCCGAGCCGCAATGGCAATCGCCCGCTGCCATTCGGCAGCGGATGCAAAAACTAAAGCATGATGGCTCCGGCGACGTCTACGCTCGATTGCGTTTGCAATGAACCATTGACCATAGCGGCCTGTTTCCAAAAAATACGTACTTTTACACCGTTGAGGATATTACACCACTATTGTACACCATATAGGTTGATAACATGATGAAGCGTCAAGCAGCGGCAGTGATCCCCACCCCGTGGGGAAATTTCAACATGGTGGCCTTTGCCGAGAACGAGACGGAGCGGATGCCGCACCTAGCCATGATACACGAAAAAATGACGACCAGTGCTCCCGTGTTGGTTCGCATGCATTCCGAGTGTTTAACGGGTGACTTATTTGGGTCCAAGCGCTGCGACTGTGGAGAACAGTTGGAGAAGGCCATGGAAATGTGTGGGCAGGAAGGAGGTATTGTACTCTACCTGCGCCAAGAGGGACGTAACATTGGCCTCATCAACAAGCTCAAAGCCTACCAGTTGCAAGATCGCGGCCTGAACTCCGCCGATGCCAACACCCATCTGGGGCTTGAGGTGGATGGGCGCCGCTACGATGAGGCGATCCAAATACTCACGGAAATCGGCGTTACCGCCATCCGCCTGATCACCAATAACCCCCTCAAGATGCGCGCCATCGATGAGTCCGCCATCCAGTTTGTAGAGCGCGTTCCCCTGGTGATCGCTCCACGCCGTGAGAATCGTTTTTACCTGCAAACCAAGGAAGATTTAATGGGGCATTTGCTGAACGCCAATGGTAAAGACTAGCCCCGCATGACCGTCTAGCCCGCTACCTATGAAGCAAACACTCTGGAAAGGATTACTTTTTTTAACGGGACAAGTCAAGACCTGGACCGGACTCCCCGGTTATTGTAGTTTTGACTTTGGCAGCCAAACGCTGCTGCTCGATCAGTCCCTAACCGCCACCCTGGATTTTCCCCCCCTGCAATTGTATTTTGGTTCCGAGGTGACCCCTCCCCAGCCGACCGATTCCCGTACGGCCCAGTTGCGTTGGGCCGGAGATTTTCACTGGCAAATTCTCACGGGCGGTCAGTGGCCCGCCGAAGCCCTCCAGTTTGTACACGCTTATCTGCCCTACTGCTTTTGCTCCTGGATCGCTCGGAGGGAACAACGGGCCATTTCCATTGCGCATTTTGCCCAAACCCTGGATGGTAAAATTGCTACCGAAACGGGCTATTCCCGCTGGATTGGCAATGAGGAAAACCTCAAACATGCGCACCGGATGCGGGCTCTCTGCGACGCCATCCTCATCGGTCGGTCCACCCTGGATCAAGACCAACCCCGCCTTACGGTTCGCCACGTGAGCGGTCCCAATCCCCGCCGCATTGTCCTGGGTAGCCGCTTGGCCGACTACTCCTGCCTACTCGATGCAGCCCTGGAGTCGGTAATGGTCATCGGTACCGAAAAGCGTGGTGCGGAAAACCTCATCGAATACTGTTCCCTGCCTTGCGAAAATGATCGCCTGCGGGGGCTGCCCATCTTGCAATACCTCTTCCAGAAGGGCTGTCAGTCGGTCTACATCGAAGGCGGTACCCAAACCACCTCCAACTTTATCAAGGATCGGGCGGTCGACATTCTACAACTTCACCTTTCGCCCCAAATTTTTGGGTCGGGGCGCCCCGCTTTTATCCTTCCTACCATCGACAAGGTGGAGGATGCCGTTCAATTTACCAATTTTCATTACCAGACGGTGGGGGATACCCTGATGTTCGTCGGTCAGTTGCCTTGTGATGGCAGCGACTAATTCCCCCCGGGCACTCTGGCACCTCTCCTCGGCGGAGAGCCGCTTGCTGCCCACGACCTCAGCGGTTCCGGTGGATGGCGTTCGGGTACGGGCCGCCTACTCCCTCATCAGTACCGGCACGGAGCGTCTGGTAGCTTGTGGACAAGTACCTCTCAGCCTCTACGATACCATGCGGGTTCCCCACCAAGAAGGCACTTTCGCCTTTCCCCTCACCTACGGGTATTCTTGGGTCGGGCGGGTCGATCAGCCGGGCCACCAAGCCCACGGGCGGTGGGTACACCTACTGCATCCCCATCAAGATTGGGCCCACGTAGCACCTTCTGATTGGACCCTAGTCCCCGAGGATATTCCTCCGCTGCGGGCGAGCTTGGCCTCTAATTTGGAGACGGCGGTCAATGCCGTCTGGGAAGTCCCCGTCAGCTTGGGCGATCGGGTGCTGGTGATGGGCTTTGGAATTATCGGTTCCTTGTTGGCTCGCCTGCTGACGCAGTTGCCGGGAGTAGATTTGGCAATTTTGGAGACGCAAACTGCCCGGCGAGAATTGGCGATCGAAATGGGTTTTGAGCTGGCCGACTCTTCGCCACGGACTCCTTACGACGTGGTGTTCAATACCACGGCCCGGGCGGCGGCGCTTCAGCATGGCTTGGATCACTTGGGGCGGGAAGGCGCCCTGGTGGAGCTGAGTTGGTACGGTCAGCAGTCGATCGAGCTGCGTTTGGGCGCGGCCTTTCACCAGCGCCGCCAACGGCTCATCAGCTCGCAAGTCAGTCAGTTGCCGCCAGCGCGGCGTCCCCGTTGGGATTATCAGCGGCGCAAGGCCCTGGTCTTTGAACTGCTGCGTCAGGCCCACTGGGATGCTCACCTACGCGAGTGCATTGCCTTCGAAGCACTGCCCGACTTTTTTGAGCAATTGCGGGCGGGGCATCAACCGATGCTGGGCGTTGCGGTTGACTATGGACAAGAATAAAAACACAACTATGTATACCGTTAAAATTCGCGAGCACATCATGATTGCTCACTCCCTACCCGATCCCGTTTTTGGCCCCGCCCAAAACCTTCACGGTGCCACCTACGTGGTCGACGCCGAGTTTCAACGCCCCGAACTGGATGAGCACCAGATCGTGATTGACATCGGATTGGCCAGCGAGCTGCTGCGCAAAGTACTGGCGCCCCTGGCGTACCAAAACCTGGACGATTTGCCGCAGTTTACGGGAGCCCTCACCACCACGGAGTATTTGGCGCGCTACATCCACGACCAATTGGTGGGGGCACTGGACGGTTCCTTTCCGGGAAGTTTAAAGGTGATCCTCGGCGAATCGCACGTGGCCTGGGCTTCGTATCAGGGCCCCTCAATGCTCGCCTGATGCGGCGGCCGCTCCATTTTTGGATGCCCGAGCCCGATCAATTTCCGTCGGGAGGGAATGTATACAACGCAAATATCGTGAAGGCCTTGGTGGAGCTGGGGCACCCCGTTACGCAGGCCGCGGATTGGGTAGAGCACAGGCCCCAAGACGGGCTATTGATCGTCGATACCCTGATGCTGGGGCAACCCGCGCTCGCCACCGCGCCCGCGCCCAAGATACTGCTGGTCCATCACCTGCGGAGTCTGGAAATGACTCCTTCTAAGGATCGAGTGGCCCAGCAGCAAAGGGAAAAGCGCCAATTGGCTCCCTTTGATGCCCTCTGGGGGACCAGCGCTTTTACCGCCCATTACCTGCGCAATACCCTGGCTTGCTCCCAACTGGTGTTTCAAGTCCCCCCCGCTTTCGACCTGGAGCCCGGGCCGCCGCCGGAGCCACGGCACGGCCTTCGCCAGGTTCTGGTGGTGGCCAACTGGATTCCTCGCAAGGGAATCCTCGATTTGCTGCGGGCGTGGTTTCGTCGGTCCTGGCCTACGGATGTGGTCCTGCGATTGGTGGGCAGCACCGATCTGGATCGGGCTTACGCCCGGCGCTGTTGGGAGCTCATTGATCAGCAACGTGTGGATGGGGGAGGGAGCGTCGAAGTGATGACCCACTTGTCGCGCTCGGAGATGACGGCGGTTTACCGCTCCGCCGATCTGTTGTTGTCCGCTGCATCGGTAGAGACCTTTGGAATGGCGATTCAGGAAGCCTTGGCGATGGGAGTACCCGTGCTGTCCGTCGAAGGAGCCTACGCAGCGCGGTCGATTGTGCCGGGAGAAAATGGGGAAGTGTACGCAAGCGTCGAGGAAATGGTGGCGGGTTTGTACGACTTGTTGGAGCGGGAAGGGCATTGGCGAGGGCTTCGGGCGGGAGCACGGCGGCGGCGGGAGCAGTGGCAGCGGCCCTGGTCCACCGCGGGGCGAGAATTGTTGTCGATCTTGACCCAGTGGGAGGAGAAAAAGAAAACGTAACGGCAAATTTTTGAAATTTTTTTTGACTTGCAAAACGCTGACTATCAATATTTTATGATTTTATTTAAATATG